>Ga0182034_10001792_pt1 | contig 10687 bp, 8 predicted proteins | sample flu12Cox44000172_FD_125972 | JGI IMG/M metagenome (GOLD analysis project Ga0182034, IMG submission 125972) | Lab enrichment of tropical soil microbial communities from Luquillo Experimental Forest, Puerto Rico - flux4day.12C.oxic.44.000.172 | ecosystem: Environmental > Terrestrial > Soil >... | reverse complement strand
ATCGTTGCCGCGCATGCCCTCCATTTCGGTCTCGGTCAGGTCCAGCAGATTGGTTCCCTCAAAGCGAACCGCGCCGCCGACGGTCCGCCCCCGCGGATCGGCGACAAGCCGTAAAATCGACAGCGCGGTCACGCTCTTACCGCATCCGGATTCCCCCACAACACCCAATGTCTCGCCGCTGTGCACGGAATAGGACACCCCGTCGACCGCCTTCACCACGCCGCCGGTCGTGAAGAAATGTGTCTGCAGTTTTTCGATCTCGAGAATGGGGCGACCTGCCTGCGAACCCGGCGTCGCTAGATCCCGCTCGACCAATTGTGTTTGATTCAACAAGTGACTCCCAAGATTTTGATGTGTTACTTGGGGTCCAAGAAGCCGACCCGCCGGCCATCAGAGCACGCCGTGCTCAGTCCTGAAAAGACCCAAACGGAGGGAGACGCATGAGCGACCTAGGTTTCGGCCATCCGTGGTGGACCCGCCGCAATTTTCTCAAAAGCAGTGCTGCCGCGGTGGCGGGAGCCTATGGCCTGTTCCCCAATCTCGGCTTGGCCGAGCAGGTGCCCGACAAATTCGACGGTCTGACGTTCAAGCTTGCGGCGCCGGAACCCAGCCCCAAATCGGGCGGCGTGCTGCGCATGGGCATCCCCAACCGCCCGCCGCATTTCGACATCCATCAGTCCGGCACCTTCTTCAATCTCGGCGCCCAGGGTTGCATGTTCGACAATTTGATCCGGCGCGATCCGCGCGACAGCGGCAAGACGATCATCCCCGATCTCGCGCATAGTTGGGAAATCGCCGAAGACGGCAAGACCTACACCTTCTTTCTGCGCAAGGACGTGCTCTTTCATGACGGTGCCGAGCTGACGGCCGAGGATGTGAAGGCTACGTTCGACCGTATTGCAAGGCCCCCCTCGGGGATCAGTATTCCGCGCAGCATCCTGTTCAAATCGGTCAGCGATATCACTGCGCGCGACAAATACACCGTCGAATTCAAATTGTCCGAACCCCGGCCGATCAATTTCATGATGTCGGCGATTGCCAGCGGCTGGAACGTGATCGTCCGCAAAAAGACTCTGGAGGACAACAACTACAATCTGCGCAAAGTCGTCGTCTATCCTGGCACTGGCCCGTTTCGCAGTGTGCGACGCGTCGAAAACGAGGTCTGGGTGATGGAAAAGAACCCGAATTACTGGAACAAGGGCCTGCCCTATGTCGACGGCATCGAGTTCTACCATGTTCTGCCGTTCTCGCCGGAGATGGCCTCTGCGATATTGGCAGGCCGGGTCGATTATGTCCGCGCGACGGACCCGGCAACGGTGCGCAAGGCCAAGGCCACTCCCGGGATGTCGACCGCCACCTATTACCAGAGCGTGATCCACGCGACCTGGGTCAATACGCACAGAAAGCCGCTCGACGATCCGCGGGTGCGGCGCGCGATGCATCTGGTTCTCGACCAGCCCGTTCTGGTAGAAGTCGTCAAGGATGTCGCTCCGTTAATGCCCGGCGGGTTCCTCTACCCGTTCTCGGAGTTCGCCACGCCCAAGGAGGAGCTCGAAAAACGGCTCGGCTATCAGGCAGATCCGGCGGCTTCGATCAGGGAGGCTCGCGCGCTGATGGCCGCGGCGGGTCACGGCGATGGCCTCAAGGCCCTCGATTACCTGGTGCGGGATTTGGCCCATCACAAACTCTGGGCGCAGGCGATCCAGGCCATGCTGCAGCAGTCGCTCAATGTCGAGTGCAACCTGCGCACAACGGTGGAGTCAGTGTGGTTCGACGACATCAAAAACGGAAATTACGACCTCGCTATTGGCGCGATCGTTTCAACCCTGCTCGATCCTTCGGATTACTTCAATGCCTGGTACGGCAAGGACGGCCCACAAAACTACTCGTTCTGGGACAACGCAGAGTTTCAGGCTCTGTCGGCGCAGATCGATCGGGAAGTGGATGCCAAGAAACGCCTGGCATTGATCCAGCAGGCCGAAATGATCATGGAACAGGACCCGCCGCTGCTGCCGGTCGCCTGGGAAAAGATCAACGATGTCTGGTACAACTACGTCAAGGGTCACAACCCATACGAATATTTCGGCGTCTACGACGTCGTCAGACTTGATACGGTATGGCTGGACAAGGCGTGACTGGTTTCATCTTTCGAGGAGACAATAGAGTATGACTGCGCCGCATATTGGGTATCCGTGGTTGACGCGCCGCGGTTTTTTGACGAGCAGCGCGGCGGTGGCCGCCGGGATTTATGGGCTTCCGTGGCGCCTCGGTCATGCCGCCGAAATCCCCGATCAATTCGACGGCTCGAATTTTCAGCTCAAGGCGCCGGAGCCCAATCCCAAACGCGGCGGCGTCTTACGCTATGGCATCCTGATGCGCCCGCCGCATTTCGACATCCACCAGGCGGGGACGATCGCGACCCTCGGTGCAATGGGCTGCATGTTCGACAATCTCATTCGCCACAATCCGCTCGACAGCGGCAAGACGATTATTCCCGATCTTGCGCATAGTTGGGAGATCTCGAAGGACGGCAAGACCTACACCTTTTTCCTGCGCAAAGGCGTGCAGTTCCATGATGGCGCCGAGCTGATGGCCGAGGACGTGAAGGCAACCTTCGACCGGATCGCCAAGCCGCCGTCTGGCATTAGCATCCCCCGCAGCATCCTCTTTAAGGCGGTCAGCGAGATCAATGCCAAGGACCCCTACACGGTCGAATTCAAATTGGCGGAGCCGCGCCCGAAGGAGTTCATCATGCTGGCTATTGCCAGCGGTTGGAATGTGATCGTGCGCAAGAAGACGCTCGAGGACAACGCCTACAACCTGCGCAAGCTGCCGACCTATCCCGGCACCGGCCCGTTCCGCACCGTCCGCTACGTCGAAAACGAAACCCGGGTGGTCGAGAAGAACCCAAATTACTGGAACAAGGGGCTGCCCTATCTCGACGGCATCGAGTTCTACAATCTGATCCCGTTTTCGCCCGATCTGGGGTCGGCGATATTGTCGGGCCGGTGCGACTACATCCGCATCACAGACCCGGTCACGGCTCGGAAGGCCAAAGCCACGCCGGGTCTTTCGACCACCGCTTTCAATCAGAGCGTCATCCAAGGTGTGTGGGTCAACGATAAGAAAAAACCGCTCGACGATCCGCGGGTGCGGCGTGCTTTGCATCTGGCGTTCGATCGGCCGGCCCTGATCGACGTCGTCAAGGATGTGACCCCAATGCGCGTCGGCGGCTTCATCTACCCGTTCTCCGAATTTGCCACGCCGCCCGAGGAGCTCAGTAGACGGGTCGGTTACCAAACGGATACCGAAGCCTCCCTGAAGGAGGCCCGCGCGCTCTTGGCGGCAGCGGGTCACGCCAACGGTATTCAAGCATTGGATTTCATGGTCCGCGACGTGGCCAGTTTCAAGCTCTGGGCGCAGGCTATTCAGGCGATGCTGCAAGAAGGGCTCAATGTCCAATGCAACCTTCGGACAGTCGTCGAGTCGGTGTGGTTCGACGACACCGCGAGCGGGCATTACGACATGGCGATCGGCGCCGTTGTGTCGACCTTGCTCGACCCGTCGGACTATTTCAATGCGTGGTATCGCACCGGCGGCCCGCAGAACTACTCGTTCTGGGACAATCCAAAATTCAATGCCCTGTTGGACCAGATCGACCTAGAGGTCGATCCTGCCAAACGCCTAGCGCTGGTGCGGCAGACCGAAGCGATCATGGAAGAAGACCCGCCGGTTTTGCCGGTCGCCTGGGAAAAAATCAACGACGTCTGGTACGACTACGTCAAGGGGCATAACCCCTACGATTATTTCGGCATTTACGACGTGGTCCGCGAGGATACGTTCTGGCTGGATAAGGCGTGATCCCATGACGGCGCCAATGATCGGAGGATGCCTGTGCGGCGCCGTCCGGTACGAATGTACGGGAGAGCCGGTCTTCTCCCTGCTGTGTCATTGTCGCGATTGTCAGCGCCAGAGCGGCAGCGCCTACGCGGCCGCCGTGCGGGTTCCCGCTATGAACTTCCGGGTCACGCAAGGCGAGCCAAAGCGCTATACCAAGAGCGGCGACAGCGGCAATGAGGTCACCCGAGCGTTCTGCCCGGAATGCGGTTGCATGCTGTTCTTACAGGTCTCGGCGCGCCCCGATCTGGTCGGGATCAGGGTCGGGACTCTCGACGACCCGAGCTGGTTTCGGCCCGAGGCGGACATCTTTGTCAAGAGCGCACAGCCCTGGGATCACATGAACCCGGATCTTCCGAAATATGCCACCTACCCGCCGGGACAATCTTACGAACCACCGGTCTGATGGGGCTGTCGCTCGGACGGGTGATCGGCGCCGGCATCTTTTTTGTTTTGGTCGGCTGGCTCGCGCCGCTGCCGTGCGGAGCCGATCAGGTATGGCCGTCGACGCATTGGGCAAAGGCGGACGATCCGGCAGCGCTTGGCTGGTCGACCGAGAAACTGACGAAGGCCGAGGAATACACCCGAACCTATTCTCCGACCGCCGTTGTGATTATTCAGGACGGCAAAGTTATTGCGTCTTGGGGCGATAGCTCACACAAGGTTAATGTCCGCTCGGTGCGCAAGAGCCTGCTCAGCGCGCTTTGCGGGATCGGCGTCGCCGAAGGGCGCATCAGGCTCGACGAAACGGTCGGCGAGTTGGGCATCGACGATCGAGCCCCGGGGCTCTCGGAAACGGAAAAGCAGGCCAATATCCGCGATCTATTGATGTCGCGATCCGGCATCTATCACGCCGCCGCCTACGAGGCGCCAGACGCCAAGGCAAAACGGCCGCCGCGCGGCAGTCCTCCCCCGGGAGGCTTTTGGTATTACAACAATTGGGACTTCAACGCGCTCGGCTTCATCTATCAGAAGCTGGTGGACAACAACATCTTTCACGCATTTGAGGAGCGAATCGCCAAGCCGATCGGCATGGAGGACTTCTCGGCAGACGACGGAAAATTCGTTTTCGAGGCCTCGTCCGACTATCCGGCTTACACTTTCCGGCTGACAGCGCGCGATCTGGCGCGGTTTGGTTGGCTGTTTCTCAACCACGGCATGTGGTCAGGGGCCCAGATTGTCCCTGCCGACTGGGTCGACGAAGCGACAAAGCCTTGGTCGCACACTGACGGCCTCCTCGATTATGGATATCTCTGGTGGGTAGTGTCGGCCGGTGTCGCGGACCGGTATCCCGCGTTTGCAGGCAGCTACTGGGCGCTCGGCTATGGTGGCCAGGCTCTGGCCGTCATTCCTGCGCTGCGGCTGGTGGCGGTGCAGCTCGTCGATGTAAGAGAAGGGGAGGAGCGCATCGGCAGCCGCCAGTTTGGCGAACTCTTGAAGCTGATCGCCGCGGCGGTGGGCTCGTGACAGGCAATGCGATGACGGCGCCACGTTGGGGCATTGGAGACGCCCCCAAACGCCGTGAGGATCTACGGTTCATAACCGGCCGCGGGCGGTATCTCGACGATCTTGGCTTTGAAGGCCTGGTGCACGGTGTCGTACTGCGCTCGCCGCACGCGCATGCGCGGATCGAACGAACCGATACCCGAGCCGCACAGGCGGCTCCCGGCGTGCTCGCCGTATTGACCGCCGCAGATGTGCGTGCGGACGGCCTGCAGCCATTGCGCCCCACCGCGGAAGCCAATGTGCAGACGGGCGAAGCATTCGCGTTTGCGCCGCAGCCTTTATTGGCGGACGGCAAGGTCCGTTATGTCGGTGAGCCAGTTGCACTGGTCGTCGCTGAGACTCGTGCGCAGGCGCTCGACGCCGCCGAGGAACTCGCCGTCGATTATGCTCCTCTGCCGGCGGTGACGACCGCCACCGCCGCGCGTGCGGCGGATGCGCCCGAGATTTCCGCCGGGGTGCCGGGCAATGTCTGCTTCGACTGGCGGACTGGGGATACAGCAGCAGTCGATGCAGCATTCGCGGCAGCCGCACATACTGTCGAGATGCGGCTCGACAATCACCGGATCATCACAAACCCGATGGAGCCCCGCGGCCTGATCGGGCTCTATGACGCCGAGAGCGGCCGCTACACGGCGTATGTTTCGAGTCAGAGCATCCATGCGACGCGCGACAACGCTGCGCGCGCACTGGGCGTGGCTCCTGCCGCAGTGCGGTTTGTCGCACCCGATGTCGGCGGCGGCTTTGGCGCCAAGAATTTCATCTATCCAGAACATGTATTGATGCTATGGGCTGCCCGGCGCATCGGCCGGCCGGTCGAATGGATCGCGACGCGCAGCGAAGTTTTTCTGGCCGACCATCAAGCTCGCGACCACTACGCCGAAGCCACATTGGCGCTCGATGCCAATGGCCGCTTTCTGGCATTGCGCGTCAACAGCGCTGCCAATGTCGGCGCCTATCTGGTAAGCGCCGGCGGCGTCCAGACCTTCCAATACGTCCATCTGCCGGGCACAGTCTATCGCATTCCGGCGATCGATCTGCAGGTCGCGGCCGTATTGACCAACACCGCGCCGATCGGCGTCACCCGCGGGCCCGGATTCGCCGAGGCGGTCAACATCATCGAGCGGCTGATCGATCGGGCGGCGGGGCAATGCGGCTTGGATCGCGCGGAATTGCGGCGCATCAACATGGTCCCGGCGGCGGCGATGCCGATGACCAACGCTTTTGGCAATACGGTCGATAGCGGCGCTTTTACCGAAACCTTCGACCGCGCACTGGCCGCGGCCGATGTTGGCGGCTTCCCGACCCGCCGCGGGGCGAGCGAGGCGCGCGGATTGCTGCGCGGTCTCGGGTTCGCCTACCACATCAAAGGAACTGGCGGCTCCCCGCACGAGAATGTCGACATCCGCTTCAAGCCGGATGGCACCGTGTCTTTGATCACTGGCACCCAGACGATCGGGCAAGGCCACGAGACGACCTTTCCGCAGATCCTCGCCGATCGCCTCGGCTTGCCAAACGGGCGCATCCGCCTGGTTCAGGGCGACACCGACCAGATCCCCCTCGGCGGCGGGCACGGCAGCTCGCGGGCCACCTATATGGGCGGCACGGCGATCTGGCGCGCCTCGGACGAGATCATCGCCAAGGGCACTCGCATTGCCGCCGACGCGTTGGAAGCGGCCGAAGCCGACATCCTTTTCGAGGGCGGCCGATTTGTCGTGTCGGGAACCGATCGTTCGGTGGCATTGCTCGATATTGCGGCAATCGCGCGCGACAAAGGCACGCCGCTCGACACCTATCACGCCTGGACGCGGGAATGGATGACCTACCCGAACGGCACTCATATTGCCGAGATCGAAATCGACCGCGATACCGGCCAGGTCGCGCTGGCCCGCTACACAGCGGTCGATGATTACGGCGTGCTGGTCAACCCGATGATCGCCGCGGGTCAGGCACATGGCGCGATCGCCCAAGGTGTCGGTCAAGCCCTCTTCGAGCACGCGATCTACGATCCCGGCTCGGGCCAGCTGATCGCCGGCTCGTTCATGGATTACGCAATGCCACGCGCCGACGACCTCCCATCCCTCGATCTCGGCTTCAACAGCACCCGCTGCACGACCAATCCCCTCGGCGTCAAAGGCTGCGGCGAGGCCGGCGCCGTCGGTGCCTTTCCCGCCGTCACCAACGCGATCCTCGACGCGCTGGCGCCGTTCGGTGTCACCGGCCTCGCCGGTCCCGCCACGCCGGAGACCATCTGGCGGGCTATCCGCTAACCCGTTGGGAAGAAGGAGCCGTTCTGCTCGCGGCCTATTTCGGCAAACGAACTCGACGATGTTGCCAACGGGTCCGACACAAAGGTGTAATGACCGACCCTCGCTGTCCATTCCATTTGCGCTTTGTTGCGAATGAATTGGCCCGCAAAGCCGCCGTATACGGGGTCGGTGTTGCGGACATTCACCGGTTGGCCGCCGCCGCTCCAGACGACCTTGAACGACACCGATCCTCTGGGTAGAGGCGACGGTACAGGGCCGAACAACGCATTGCTAAGCGTGCCATAATCGAAGACTGGCACATCGAATGCCTCCAAGGACGCCGTGCCCTTTGCAAAGTCGATATGGACGCTGTCGTCAGGCAGCTCCACCGTCCAGAATAAGCCCTCTGGTGGAAACTGGGTCGGATTGAGGTCGTGGATCTGAGTGGGTATCTGGTCGCCCGCACGGAGCTGATAGACGTCCACTCAGACCAGCGCGAATGTCCCCTGGTACGTTACTCCATCCGCGCCGACGAACTCCCCCTGCATGAACCGCATATCCGAGTCCAAGAATGGGAGCTTTAACACCTCACCGGTTTTCGTATTGGCTTGCGTCACCATCCCACTGGTGTAGGAAAGGCCGACAAAGCCGTTGAAGTTGGTGATCGTGGCCGGTTCCGCATCGATCGGAACGCCGTTTAAGCCCGGAGGAAACACGTGAAATGGACCGCCACCAGCGGGAATAGGCACCGGGGCGAATTCCCACCTGATACCGGCCAGCGCCGGCCTGAGTAGCCCGGAACCGAGCGCACCACCCAGAACCGCCGTCCCGGTAGCGGCACGGGCAAACTGCCGCCGCGTCATACGGGTCGGGAGTCGGCAGGCAGCGCCAACGTCGCGATTGGCAGCCCTCCAGGCTGAAAGCGCACGAATGTTCATAGTCTCCTCCCTATCCGGTTCCCACCGTTTGCGAGGGTGCCTTCGTCGCCGAGCTGGGTCTGCAAAGCGGGCCTAAAAAGTTGCAAAAAATTGCAAAACCTAAGGGAAAAGCCTTATAGGGGTTCACGTGAGCCGATGCGCAATCGATTTACATCCCCTCCCGCGGGCCTGACCCGCGGGTCCATGGATGGCCGGGTCGAGCCCGGCCAAGGGGGTAGAAGGTGGCTCAACGCCGGGGCCGATGCGGGACAATTCAGCGGCTTCCGCTTTGACCGGCGCCGCCGCTGTGTGCCGCCTGATAACTCGGATGACGCGGCAAGCCTTTGCGGCCTTACCCGATTTCCGTTGATGTGATTGTGTAGGAAAGGGCCTCGGGATCGAGAGAATCCTGATATCCGTGCGCGGTCTCCGCATACGGATACATCAGGAAGCCGATCGGCCCATCTTGTTGTCCCGGGAGCGTGAAATCGCGAGCATAGTTAAACCCGACCCAGTTCATTTCCCAGGTACCGAATAGCCGCTCGCGCAGCGCCCTGGCCTTTTCGCTGTCAACCGGAATGTTCTCCTCCAGTACGACCTTGCGGATATCGGCGGGATCGACCGGACACCATCCCTTACCATCAATGTATACCTCGGCACGACAATGCTGCGCCTTGGTGATATCGCCGGACTTGCCGAGCGATTTCGCCAATTTCGACTCCGCCACTCTGATGCCGAAGAAGTCTCGCGCCGGCAGCCCCGCCGCTCGCGCCAGCCCGACAAACAGCGAATTGATATCGGCGCACTTGCCCCCCAGATCGCCGGATTCCAGCATGAACGCAATGTTCCCGAGGCCGCAGCCGCGCGTCTCCGCGCGGCGGAACGTGTTGTCAACAATCCAATCATAGATCGCCCGAGCCTTGTCCAGCGGCGCGGTGCGGGCGCCAACGATCTCGCGCGCCTTCGCCAAGACGATGCCGTCACTCGGAGAGCTCGCAGTCGGCTTGAGATATTCGGCCAATTCGTCGTGCGTGGCATCAGGGTAAAAACCCGATCGGTCGCGGGTTGCCACCTGGGCGGTGATCACGATCTCGCGCGCTATCTTCGGGTCCATCCAAGCGGCCGAGACGATCGGCGCCCGCGAAGCCGCCTCCCACAGGAGGTGAGCGGCCACCGGCGAGTGCCAACCGAGATCGAGAACCCGCTGGTAGTCGAGAGCATCCTGGGGCACCGGCACCCACAACCGCACATCAGTATCCGAATCCGAATCTTTGATAATGATGCGATACGTGATCTCAAAGCGGCGCCAGCCCGCCTCCGCAGTATGCGCCCGCCGCCCCATCGTACCGATGATCCCGACCGCCGCCGCGCTCTTGATGAAATCCCGTCGTTGCATCGAGCTGTCTCCCCTTGTGCTGATTGCGTCTCAAAGAGCACTCAACCTCGTAGGTACGATTTTGTTTCCTTTCATCCCTGCAGAGACTTTCATACAAAAACTGTTGTTTCGCGTTGCGAGAGTGTGCCTCGGCGAGGCTGGAGACATCTGCAAAGCGGGGCCAAAAAAGTTGCAAAAAATTGCAAAACCCAGAGGAAAGAGCTAATCTCCGATATCGCTCGCTCGTTGGGTTCGCGGCAGGGAGGCGGACGCATGGACGGGCATCCCGGGGCCGATATCATACGGTTTGGCGGCTTCCGGCTCGACCGGCGCCGTGGCTGCTTGCTTCGTCAGGATGAACACGGCATTCTTGCTCCGGTCGCTATCCGGTCGCGTGCCCTTGATATCCTCGGCTTATTGATCGACCGGAACGGCGATCTCGTTTCGAAGGACGAGATCCTGAACACCGTCTGGCCTGGCGTCGTCGAGGGGGCCAACGTCACCGTGCAAATCTCGGCGCTGCGCCGCGCGCTCGACGAGGGTCCGTCTGAGCCAAGCCTGATCCAGACGATCCCGGGACGCGGCTATCGGTTTGTCGGGACGGTGACGCGGTGCGGCGGGGAGCCAAGCAGCGCGTATGCTGCACCGCGCCTATCCATCGTCGTGCTGCCGTTTGTCAACCTCAGCACCGATACCGATCAGCAGTATTTCGGCGATGCGATCACCGACGACATCACGACCGACCT
>Ga0182034_10001787_pt1 | contig 10695 bp, 10 predicted proteins | sample flu12Cox44000172_FD_125972 | JGI IMG/M metagenome (GOLD analysis project Ga0182034, IMG submission 125972) | Lab enrichment of tropical soil microbial communities from Luquillo Experimental Forest, Puerto Rico - flux4day.12C.oxic.44.000.172 | ecosystem: Environmental > Terrestrial > Soil >... | reverse complement strand
GCGGCCCAAACGGCGCCAACCCGACGCACCACCCGATCTCGCGTGTCCGCTACCGCGGGGAAGCCCCCTTGAATGAGCCCCGAGGTGAACCGAGAGCCGAGCCGCGCGCCGAGCGCCGGAGCCGATCACGGCCGCTCAGGCCCCCGGCGGAATCCTGGGAGTACGACGTCTAGAGAACCGACCGGATCTCCCGGGGCAGCGCGAAGACCAGGGTCTCCTGGGCCGTCGTCACCGGCTGCACCACGCCGTAATCGCATTCGGCGAGCCGCTCCAGCACGCCTCGCACCAAAATCTCCGGGACGGACGCACCGGAGGTGACACCGACCGTCGTGACACCCTCCAACCACACCGGGTCGATATCGTCGGCACAGTCGACCAGGTGAGCGGCCGCGGCGCCGCCGCCCAACGCCACTTCGACCAACCGGACCGAATTCGATGAGTTGCGGGACCCGACGACGATGACCAGCTCACACTCGGGCGCCATCGCCTTGACCGCGACCTGCCGGTTCTGGGTCGCGTAGCAAATGTCGTCGCTGGGCGGATCCTGCAGCTTGGGAAAACGTTGCCGGAGCCGCTCGACGATCTCCATCGTCTCGTCGACCGACAGCGTGGTCTGCGACAGCCAGACCACTTTGTTCTCGTCGCGGACCGTCACGTTGTCCACCGCGCCGACCCCGTCGACCAGCTGCACGTGCTCGGGCGCTTCGCCTGCGGTTCCGATGACCTCCTCGTGACCCTCATGGCCGATGAGCAGGATGTCGTAGTCGTCGCGAGCGAATCGCCGGGCTTCGTTGTGCACCTTGGTCACCAACGGGCAGGTGGCATCGATGGTGTGCAAGTTGCGTTCGGCGGCGGCGGCATACACGGTTGGTGCGACGCCGTGCGCGGAGAACACCACGATGGCGCCCTCGGGAACCTCGTCGGTCTCCTGGACGAAAACCGCCCCGGACTTTTCCAGCGTGTCCACCACGTGACGGTTGTGCACGATCTCGTGGCGCACGTACACCGGCGCACCGTGCTTTTTCAGCGCGCGCTCGACCGTCTCGACGGCCCGATCCACACCCGCGCAGTAGCCGCGCGGCTCGGCCAGCAGCACCCGCTTCCGGATTGGCTCGTCGGCTACCGATTTCGCAGCGCCGGGAATTCCCATGTCAACAGTCGGCGGCATGACATTCAGGGTACTTACCGCCCACGCGGGGTCGCCAGCTCGCGCCGGTCGGCTTGGCGTTGGCCGCCCGTTGAGGCAGTCTTGGTCCCATGGCTTCTGCACCGTATGGAGTTCGGCTGTTGGTCGGCGCGGCGACAGTCGCCGTCGAGGAGACCATGAAGCTGCCGAAAACCATCCTGATGTACCCGATGACGTTAGTTAGCACAGCAGCGCACCTGGTGATGCGATTCCAGCAGAACCTGGCCGAGCTGGTGATCAAGGGCGACAGCACCCTGGAGTCCATATTCCCGCCCAAGGAAGAGAAACCGGATTGGGCAACCTTCGACGAAGACTTGCCCGACGCCATCGAGGGCGACACGGCCGCACTGCCCGAGGGCGTCGAGGGCGATCGCCGGGCCGAGGGCAGGTTCGCGTTGTACTCGCTATCCAGCGCACCCGGGGACTCCGATTCGCCGACCAAGCCCGCCGGGCAGTCGAAGAAGTCGGCGGCGAAACCGGCAGTTCAGGAACCTGCGGTGGCGGTCGAACTCGACTATCCGACGCTGACGCTGGCCCAGCTGCGAGCCAGGCTGCAATCGCTGGACGTCGACGAACTCGAAGCCCTGCTGGCCTACGAGCAGGCCACCAAGGCCCGTGCACCGTTCCAGACACTGCTCGCCAACAGGATCACCCGCGCGAACGCGAAGTGAGCCCCGAACCCAACTCCGCGGAGAACCCCTTTCCGGTGCGCGCGGTAGCGATCCGGGTCGCGGGCTGGATCGACAAGCTGGGCACAGTATGGGTGGAGGGGCAGCTGGCCCAGATCACCATGCGGCCCGACTCCAAGACCGTGTTCATGGTGCTGCGGGACCCGGCCGCCGACATGTCGCTGACCGTGACGTGCGCGCGCGACCTGGTGGCAAACGCGCCGGTGAAACTGGCCGAAGGCACTCAGGTGGTGGTTTGCGGCAAGCCCTCGTTCTACACAGTGCGGGGCACATTTTCCTTGCGCCTGAGCGAGATTCGCGCCGTTGGCATTGGCGAGCTGCTGGCACGGATCGACCGGTTGCGCCGCCTGCTGGATGCCGAAGGGCTCTTCGATCCGCGGCTTAAACGACCAATTCCCTTCCTGCCCAACATGATCGGGCTGATCACCGGTCGGGCCAGCGCCGCGGAACGCGACGTGATGACGGTGGCGTGCGGGCGCTGGCCGGCGGCGCGTTTCGCCGTGCGCAACACCGCCGTCCAGGGGCCGAACGCGGTCGCCCAGATCGTCGAGGCGCTTCACGAGCTCGATCGCGACCGGGAAGTCGACGTGATCGTGGTGGCCCGTGGCGGCGGTACCGTCGAGGACCTGCTGCCGTTTTCCGACGAAACGCTGTGCCGTGCGATCGCGGAATGCGGCACGCCGGTGATCAGCGCTGTCGGGCACGAGCCGGACAATCCGCTGTGCGATCTGGTTGCCGACCTGCGCGCCGCCACTCCCACCGACGCGGCCAAGCGGGTGGTCCCCGATACCGCCGCCGAGCAGCGGCTCATCGACGACCTGCGCCGGCGCAGCGCGCAGGCGCTGCGCAATTGGGTGTCCCGCGAGCAACGCGCGCTGGCGCAGTTGCGCAGCCGCCCGGTGTTGGCCGAACCGCTGGCGGCGCTGACGGCGCGCGCCGACGAGATTCACCGCGCACGCTCGGCGGTTCGCCGCGACATCGGCCGACTGGTCGACGCCGAGGCCGAGCGCGTCGGTCATCTGAGCGCGCGGCTGGCGACGTTGGGCCCGGCGGCCACATTGGCCCGGGGCTATGCCGTGGTGCAGACCGTTGGTGCCGCCGGAGCTCCGGCGGTGCTGCGGTCGGTCGACGACGCGCCGCCGGGCACCCGGCTGCGGGTGCGGGTAGCCGACGGCGCCGTGGCGGCAGTAAGTGAGGGGCTGACCGATGGTCACTAGGGACGAGCAGCCGATTACGCCTATTAGTCAGCTTGGCTATGAAGCCTGCCGGGACGAACTGATCGAAGTGGTCCGGCTTCTGGAACAGGGTGGGCTGGACCTCGATGCGTCGCTGAAGCTGTGGGAAAGAGGCGAAGCGCTGGCAAAAAGATGTGAGGAGCACTTAGCTGGCGCCCGCAAGCGGGTCGAGGACGCGCTCGCCGCAGGCCAGGCCGAGGAGGGCTGACCCCAAGCCAGATCGCGAAGCCCATTCCAAATTATTTCCCAAATTGGAACACGTTTCAGTTATGCTTCCCGGCATGGGTGATGCATCACTGACAACCGAACTCGGCCGTGTCCTGGTCACCGGCGGCTCGGGGTTCGTCGGCGCCAACCTGGTGACCAGCTTGCTCGACCGCGGATACCAGGTCCGTTCGTTCGACCGCGCCCCTTCGCCGCTGCCCGAACACCCCCGCCTGGAGGTGCTGCAGGGTGACATCACCGACGCGGCCGTCTGCGCCAAGGCGGTGGACGGCATCGACACGGTGTTCCACACGGCCGCGATCATCGACCTGATGGGCGGCGCGTCGGTGACCGACGAATACCGTCAGCGCAGCTTCGCGGTCAACGTCGCCGGCACCGAGAACCTGGTGCACGCCGGGCAGGCAGCCGGAGTGAAGCGGTTCGTCTACACAGCATCCAACAGCGTGGTGATGGGCGGGCAGAACATCGCCGGCGGTGACGAGACGCTGCCCTACACCAATAGATTCAACGACCTCTACACCGAGACCAAGGTGGTGGCCGAGCGATTTGTGCTGTCGCAGAACGGTGTTGGCGGCATACTGACGTGTGCGATCCGGCCCAGCGGCATTTGGGGCCGCGGGGATCAGACGATGTTCCGCAAGCTGTTCGAAAGTGTGATCGCCGGCCACGTCAAGGTGCTGATCGGCCGCAAGTCGGCCCGGCTGGATAACTCCTACGTGCACAACCTGATCCACGGTTTCATCCTGGCCGCCGAGCATCTGGTGCCCGGCGGGACGGCACCCGGTCAGGCGTACTTCATCAACGACGCCGAGCCGATCAACATGTTCGAGTTCGCCCGCCCGGTGATGGAGGCCTGTGGGGAGAACTGGCCGAGAATTCGGGTCAACGGACCGATGGTCCGCGCGGCGATGACCGGTTGGCAGCGAATGCACTTCCGGTTCGGGATACCGGCGCCGTTGCTGGAGCCGCTGGCCGTCGAACGGTTGTATCTGGACAACTACTTCTCGATCGACAAGGCGCGGCGCGACCTCGGCTATGAGCCCCTGTTCACCACCGAGAAGGCGCTGTCCGAATGCCTGCCCTACTACGTGGACATGTTCCGGCAGATGAAGGACCAGGCCCTGGAAGAAAAGGGCCGCCGCCAAGCCGACGGTCAGCGGGTCGATGTAGCAGGGACGCTGTCGCGCAGCGCATTTGCGCGGACGCCGACGAAAAGCATCGGCTCCGGTTAAGGTTCAGCTCAACAGCCACGAACGCGGAGGGCGAACCGGTTCTGATGAACACCGAATTCACGCTCACCCAGAAACGCGCCCTCGCGGTTTTCACGCTGATCGCTCTGCTGTTCGGCGCATATTTCTTGCGGGACTTCTTCGTGCTCATCGTGGTGGCTGCGGTGGGGGCGTATTTGTTCACACCACTGTTCAATTGGTTCAACAAACGCCTGAGCACCGGCTTGTCGGCCACTTGCACCCTGTTGTCGGCCCTCGTCATCGTCATCGTGCCGGTCGGACTCCTGGTGGTCCTAGCGTTTGTTCAGATTTCGCGCATGGTCGACAGCATCGCCGGATGGGTCAAGACAACCGATCTGAGCGGGGACAGGGTGCTGCACGTAGTCAATGACCTGCTGGCTCGGGTTCCGTTCGCGCACATCACAATAACGGCGGAGACGCTCCGCAAAGCGATGGTCACAGTGGGGCGGAACGCCGGTGAATGGCTCCTGCATTCCTTGCAGGGTGCCGTCGGCGGCATCGCCGGCGCCGTCACGGCGGCCATCATCTTTCTGTACGTATTTATCGCGCTGCTGGTCAACCGCGAGCAGGTACGAACGTTGATCGGCCAGCTCAACCCGCTTGGCGACGAGGTCACGGACCTGTACTTGAAGAAGGCCGGGTCAATGGTGCGCGGTACCGTCAGGGGCCAGTTCGTCATAGCGCTATGCCAAGGTGTCGCCGGCGCCGCGTCCATATACGTCGGCGGATTTCACCACGGCTTCTTCATTTTCGCGATTCTGCTGACCGCGTTGTCGATCATTCCGCTGGGCGGCGGCATCGTGACGATTCCGTTTGGCATCGGAATGATCTTCTACGGCAACGTCGCCGGTGGGGTGTTCGTAGTCCTGTGGCATCTCATCGTGGTCACGAATATCGACAACTTCTTGCGCCCGATCCTCGTTCCCCGCGACGCACGGCTGAACCAGGCGCTCATGTTGCTGTCGGTGTTCGGGGGTATCGCTATGTTCGGCCCCTGGGGCATCGTCATCGGTCCGGTGCTGATGATCCTCATCGTCACCACCATCGACGTTTATCTTGCGGTCTACAAGGGCGTTGAACTCGCCGCACCCGAGGAACAACCCGCCCGCCGTCGTCGGCTCCCGCGGCGGAAAGCGAAAGCACACGGTGCCGACGGGTGACTGGGAGGCTGCTGATGTAGTGGCCTTTGGCTGTTGGGCGCAACGGCGACGGTCACACCAATCACACAAGCCTCTGCACGTTAAGGGGTGTTCGTTTTGTCCACCTCCAACCGACAAATCCCCTACGTGCCTTTGCTTGTCGCTGCGAGGCGGACAGACTGTGTAGCGCCTCGGCCGGAGATTCATGGGGCAGATGTGACTGCTGCGGTTCAGGACGGAGCTGATGTCAGTGTCCAAATCTGCAGCGCCCTAGCGGAAGCCCACTATCTCGCTGCCCCAGGCGGCCCGGATCTGGGCGTCGACATCGTGCACGACGGCGTCGCGCTTGTTGATGATCAGGCAGGCTCGATCGGCCAACTGGTAGGGCGCCCAGTCCGGCTCGCCGGCCGGCCCGGCGGGCTTGGCCTCCGCCGCGAAGTTGATCCACCTGGTCCGCATCCTCTTCGACACCGCCTTCGCGGTTTTGGCGCCGCCGAGCTTCAACGTCGGGTCCCTGGGTGCCCCGAGATTGCCCCAGACGAAAGGCAACTCGGTGGCGTGGGCCCCGCTCACCAGCATGACCTTCAGCAGTGGAGTGGCGTAGTCGAACCGGTACAGGTACACCGGCGCCACCCTGCTGTGCCCCTCGGCCAGCCACACCGACGGCATCCGGAAACCGACGTCGGTGGCGATGCTCAAAACCCTTGCCCTGCGCCGCAATCGCGAATACGCCGAGCCGATCTGCTCCTCGGTGGGCAATTGCAGGTCGGGCTGTTCGGCGGCAATCTGGGTGAACATCGACGTGATCGCGCGCGGGGTGATCGGCATCAGCGGCGACCTCATCAACCGAAAGAGCGCCGCCTCATGCCTGTTGGTGCCGATGATCAGCGGCACCGGGTGCGAGCGACCCTCCCGCGCCAGCCTGACCGGGTAGTCGGGCAGCAGGTCGCCATCGACGATCGGGACGAACGCGAGCGTGCCAGGGTTGCGGACGGGCACTTCGTCGAACGCCTGTTGCGCCGCGCCCAGGATGGCGCCGAGCGGCGCATCGAGCAACCGGGCGGCATCGGACGGGGCGATTCCGAGCCTCTCGAGGATGCTGTCCGCGACGCGACGAGCCCGTTCGCGGTCGTACACCGAGGTGGCCGGTGAACTTTGGGCGATGGCGCCGGAGAACAGGCCCTCGGCCGCCGGGGCGGCGAGCAGGGTCGTGACGATCCCCGCGCCGGCGGATTCACCGAACAGCGTGACCCTGTGGGGATCGCCGCCGAACGCCGCGATGTTGTCGCGCACCCAGCGCAACGCGGCCAGCACGTCATGCAGCCCGATGTTCGAATCAAAACGGCGCCCCGCGGTGCTGAAGGACGACAGGTCCAGAAAGCCCAGCGCTCCGAGCCGATAATTGACCGTCACCACGACGACGTCGCCGCCGCTGGCCAACCGGCGGCCGTCGTAGAGCGGCTGGCTGCTGGCCCCCAGCACGTAGGCGCCGCCGTGTAGCCACACCATCACCGGTTTTGCGTCACCGGGCTCGGTGTCCGCCGAGGCCCAGATGTTCAGCCGCAGGCAGTCTTCGTCCTGCGGCGCACCGAGGTCGAGGGGGATGTTGGGAAGGGTCGGTTGCGGGCAGGCCGGCCCGAAGAAGGTGGCGTCGGCGACCTCGGTCCACCGCTGCGGGGGCTCCGGCACCCGAAGCGCAGGTCGCCGATGGGCGGCGCGGCGTACCGAATGCCCTTCCACGCCTTGATCTCGCCGTCGTTGGTGCCGAGGACGGGGCCGAAGGTGGTTTCGACCACCCGGTTGTCGATCGCCATCCGTGTGGAACTTCCCTAACTGAGTCGCTCAGTTAAGAACTCGACTACCCGTTTGCGGGCCTCGTAAGCGGGTTGGCCGTCGACTTCACGGACCTCGTCGGTCAGCACCGAGTGCGCCATCTTGCCAAAACCGCCTTTGTTGCCCGGGCGGGAGTCGATCTCGATGACCTCGAACGCGTCGCCAAGCCGCTCCTTGAGCACCGCGAACCGTTCGCGCGGCACGATGTTGTCCTCGCTGAACCGCAAGCCCATGGCGCACAGGCCGTCGTGGGCGCAGCGATCGGCCACGGTGGTCAGCTCGGATTCGCTCAGGCCGGGATCGGAGCGTCGCGCACGGCCCAACGGAAAGGGCACCGACGGCTGGCTGAGCACCGGGGCCAGCACGCTGTCGTCGACCGCGGCGGCCAGCGCGAAGCCGCCGGTGAAGCACTCGCCGATGACGCCGACCCCCTTGCCGGGCGTGGACGCGTTGAGGTCGCGGGCCAGCGCGCGCAAGAACTGCGACACCGGCCGCTGCTTGTTGGTGGCGAACGCCGCGAATTCCCTTGCCACACAAGCTCGTGTGATGCTGGCGAGTGTGTAGCCGACCGTCTTCGGCTTGCCCGGCTCACCGAACAGCGACGGGATGGCAACGGTGAAGCCGTTGTCCACCAGGTGATTACCGAGGGCGAGCACAGCGGGATGGATGCCGGGGATCTCCGGAATCAGCACCACCCCCGGGCCGGCGCCCTTGCGGTAGACGTCGTGGGTGTAGCCGCCGCCGGTGAACGGTGCCACCGACCATCCGGAGACGTCTGCTTGGGGTGCGGTCACGCGAGTACCTTATCGGCTTGGTAAAGGCGGCGCTGATTGCGTCGCGGAGGCCAGCGTATGGAACTGATCGGTGCTCCCTGCACCGGTGATCGCGATCTGGGTGGCGCCGGCCGGGCCGGCAAGCCGAGTGGTCCAAACGGGCTCGGCGTCCGCGCCGCTTTCGCCGGCGCCGCGATAGACGACCCAGCTGGTGCCGTCGACGGCGACGGTTCCAGTCGGATAGGCCGACGGATGGATCGAGCCGACCAGCTTGTCCTCGTCGGCGTTGCTCTGGGTCAGGCTCAGATACATCCCGGTCGGGCTGAGGTATCCCACGATTGAGGTGGCCGCGTTCAGCCGCTGACCGGTCGAGGGGTCGGTTCGGCCGTTCTCGATACCACCGCGGCCCCCGGAGTTGGGCTGCCAACCGGCGGGTAACCGGGGTAGCCGGACGGGGAACCCCAGCGTCTGGGCATCCGCCCGCAAGGCCGCCGCCGCGTCGTAGGAGGGAATCGCTCCCATCTTCGTCCCACCCGGCTGGAACGAGCACATCCCGACCAGCCCCGCCAGCAGGATGCACCCGACGACCAGCGGCACGAGCGACCAGAACATGTCGCGGCCGTCCTGCAGCAGCCGCGGCTTGGCGGGCCTGGGCGCCGGAGCCGGCTCGCCTGCCTCGGGATTCGACTGCGGCTCCTCGGTCATCCTCCGAGTATCCCAGTTCCAGCGCAACGATTCGTTTCTGGGACAATCAGCAACCATGACAGTTGAGGACGGCCGCATACCGCGCCGCGACCCGTCGCAGGCACGGCCACGCGGGGAAGCCCCGGACCGCAACCTGGCCCTGGAACTGGTACGGGTCACCGAGGCCGGTGCCATGGCCGCCGGCCGCTGGGTCGGCCGCGGCGACAAAGAGGGCGGCGACGGCGCGGCGGTCGACGCGATACGCGAACTGGTGAACACGGTGTCGATGCGCGGGGTGGTCGTCATCGGCGAGGGCGAGAAAGACCACGCCCCGATGCTCTACAACGGCGAAGAGGTCGGCAACGGCGACGGCCCGGAATGCGACTTCGCCGTCGACCCGGTCGACGGCACCACGCTGATGAGCAAGGGCATGCCCAACGCCATCTCGGTGCTGGCGGTGGCGGACCGCGGCGCGATGTTCGACCCGTCGGCGGTTTTCTACATGAACAAGATCGCGGTCGGCCCGGAGGCCGCGCACGTGCTGGACATCACCGCTCCGATCGCCGAGAACATCACGGCGGTTGCCAAGGTCAAGGCCTTGTCGGTGCGCGACATGACGGTGTGCATCCTCGACCGGCCACGACACGCCCAACTGATCGAAGACGTCCGGGCGACCGGAGCCCGGATCCGGCTGATCACCGACGGCGACGTCGCCGGCGCTATCTCGGCGTGCCGGCCCGAATCGGGCACCGACATGCTGGCCGGCATTGGCGGCACGCCCGAGGGCATCATCGCCGCGGCGGCGATCCGCTGCATGGGCGGCGCGATTCAGGCGCAGCTGGCCCCCAAAGACGAACCGGAGCGCCGCAAGGCGCTCGACGCGGGCTACGACCTGGACCGGATATTGACCACCGAGGATCTGGTGTCCGGTGAGAACGTCTTCTTCTGCGCCACCGGGGTCACCCAGGGCGACCTGCTCAACGGCGTCCGGTATTACCCCGGCGGCTGCACCACCCACTCGATCGTGATGCGTTCGAAGTCGGGCACCGTCCGCATGATCGAGGCCTACCACCGGCTCTCCAAGCTGAACGAATACTCCGCCATCGACTTCACCGGCGACAGCTCTGCCGCCTATCCCCTGCCCTGACCGATCCACAGCAAGGAAAGCCAATCTATGGCCGATACCGAGTACCGCATCGAACACGACACCATGGGCGAGGTCCGGGTCCCCGCAAAAGCCTTGTGGCGCGCCCAAACCCAGCGCGCGGTGGAGAACTTTCCGATCTCGGACCGCGGTCTGGAGCGCACCCAGATTCGCGCGTTGGGCCTGCTGAAGGGCGCCTGCGCGCAGGTGAACAAGGACCTCGGGCTGCTCGCACCGGAGAAGGCCGACGCGATCATCGCCGCGGCCGCCGAGATCGCCGACGGCCTCCACGACGACCAGTTCCCCATCGACGTGTTCCAAACCGGTTCGGGCACAAGCTCGAACATGAACACCAACGAGGTGATCGCGTCCATCGCGGGGGCCAACGGGGTCACGGTGCATCCCAACGACGACGTCAACATGTCGCAGTCCTCGAACGACACCTTTCCGTCGGCGATGCACATCGCCGCTGCGAAGGGCACCGCGGAGCACCTCGTTCCCATGGTCCAACGGCTCCGCGACGGAATCGCCGCGAAG
>Ga0182034_10001786_pt1 | contig 10697 bp, 7 predicted proteins | sample flu12Cox44000172_FD_125972 | JGI IMG/M metagenome (GOLD analysis project Ga0182034, IMG submission 125972) | Lab enrichment of tropical soil microbial communities from Luquillo Experimental Forest, Puerto Rico - flux4day.12C.oxic.44.000.172 | ecosystem: Environmental > Terrestrial > Soil >... | reverse complement strand
TTTTGATTGCTGGGTGCTGTCTGGTTCTCCCCTTTGGTCTCTCGCTTTTGAACCCCGCCCGGTGTCTTGCGCAAGAGCCTACACCGTGGCCACCTGAAGCCGGGAAGCTCCGCTTTCACATGATCGGCAACGGGCATATCGATCCCGTGTGGCTATGGCAGTGGTCCGAAGGTGAGTCGGTTGTGCTCAGCACCTTTCGCTCCGCCCTGGATCGCATGAAGGAGAACCCCGACGTTACCTTTACGGCCAGCTCTGCCCAATTCTACGAGTGGGTGGCAGAGACCGATCCGCAGATGCTCCAGGAGATACGCCGGCGGGTCGAGGAAGGGCGATGGTCGATTGTCGGCGGCTGGTGGGTGGAGCCCGACGTGAACAGCCCGTCGGGCGAGTCTCTGGCGCGCCAGGGCCTTTACGGCCAAGCCACCTTCCGGCGGCTGTTTGGACGCATGGCGCACGTCGGCTATAACCCGGACTCCTTCGGCCATCCCGCGACCCTTCCGCAGATCTACAAACTACAGGGGATGGATGCCTACGTTTTCATGCGTCCCCAACCGCATGAAAAGACTCTTCCGGCTGATGTGTTCTGGTGGGAGGGACCGGACGGCACGCGACTTCTTGCTTACCGTATCCCCATCAGTTACGGTGACTGGGAAGGAGAGCTGCCGGGGAAGTTGCTCACCATGTCCCGATTCAAGGAGCCCACGAACGATCTGATGGCCTTCTATGGTGTAGGCGATCACGGTGGGGGCCTCACCAAATTGAGCATCCAGTCGATCCTTGACATAGCCAAGCAACCGGGCGCCCCAGCGCTCCTCTTCAGCACACCCGATCGCTACTTTGACGAGATTCGGCATATGACCGGACTTGATCTGCCGGTTGTGCAAAGCGATCTCGAGCACCACGCGGTGGGTTGCTACACGGCCAATTCAGAAATCAAGAAGAACAACCGAACCACCGAGACCCTCCTGATGACCGGAGAAAAATTTGCAACGCTGGGCGCGGCCGTGGCTGATGTTCCCTATCCCAAGACGGAGTTTGCCTCCGCCTGGAAGAAAGCCCTGTTCCAACAGTTCCACGACATCATGGCAGGGACGGCGTTGCCCGAGCATTACGCTGCGGCACACGATGCCCATGGTTACGCAATGAACGTGGCCAATCAGGCCCTCTACCGGGCGGCGGAGAAGATCGCCTGGGAGGTTCCCAGCACCGACCCGGACTCGGACTACTTGGTGGTCTTCAACCCGCACGCCTGGAAGGCGACGCTAGACGCGGAATACGATCTGGGCTGGCCACCCGGCGCTGTTGGGGGTGACGAGAAGGTTGTAATCCACACCCTGCTGGAAGATGAAACCGGCGCTCCTGTCCTCCACCAATGGGCGCAAGCTTCGACAGTTATCGGGCGCAAGAAGCTCGTGTTCCGCGCCGTCGTCCCTGCCTTTGGTTACCGGCAGTTTCGCTTGCGAAGCGCACCCGGTGCGGTCGAGCAGGCGGCCGCAGTACGAGCCAGCGAAAGGGAACTGGAAAACGAACACCTGCGGGTGACCTTTGCCGACGATGGCAGCATCGCGATCTATGACAAAGCTGCGGGGCGTCCCGTGTTTCTTCCCGGTAAGACCGGTGCCCCGGCGCCCGAAGCCGCTCCGCCGCTCGGAGGTCTGGAGCGCAGTTCGGGCTCTGGGGCGCAGGGCGCACGGGCGGTGGTGTTGGACGACCCCAGCGACACTTGGAGCCACAACGTCAGCGAATACTCGAAGGAAATCGGAGCTTTCGGCAATGCGCAGTTTCGCGTGTTGGAGAACGGCCCGGTGCGGGCCAGGGTACGCGTAAAGTCCACGTACCAGCAGTCGTCATTGGAGGTGGACTGGATCCTTTACGCGGGCAGAGGGAACTTGGAAGCGCGCGTGGCGCTTGACTGGCACGAGCACCTCAAGATGCTGAAGTTCTCCTTTCCGGTCGATGTAGAAAATCCCAGGCCAAGCTACGAGATTCCCTACGGCTATATCGTCCGCGAAGCCAACGGCAAAGAAGATCCCGGCCAGCGCTGGATCGACCTCTCAGGAGAGCGCGACGGGCAGGTGTACGGCCTCAGCCTGATCAACAACGCGAAGTACGGCTACAGTGTGCGCGGCAGCGACATGCGGATATCCGTGGTGCGCGGCGCCGTCTACGCGCAGCACGACCCGCATAAACTCGATCCGCAGGGCGTTTACGTCTGGCAGGATCAGGGCCGGCAGGAGTTCAGCATGCTGCTCGAGCCGCATACGGGCACTTGGCAGGACGCCGGGGTGGTCCGGACCGCCGAGGAGTTCACTGCCCCTGTCCCCATCATCTACCAGGGAATTCACCCCGGCCAGCGGCCGCTCACGGCATCGTTTCTTGCTGTCGACGCGCCCAACGTGGTGGTATCCGTCGTGAAGAAGGCCGAAGAAGGTGACGACTTGATCGTGCGGTGCTATGAGACTTCCGGTAGGCCGGCGGAGGCGACGCTTGATCTCGCGTTGGTCAAACGTCGCTGGTCCGGAAAATTTCGGCCATTCGAAATCAAAACTTTGCGAGTTCCTCTGACTGGCGGAGAGATCCGGGAGGTCAACCTATTGGAAGAATGATTTACCGTACTTCCAGGTAGTCCTTATCCGGAAGCTTCGGGAATGGCGCATGGGGCTCGGCCTGATACCAGAAGGCTACGGAGGAAATGTCGTCCTGGAGCGGCAGGTAGCGCCCGCCGGCGCGCCAGCCGAGGGCCTGGATCGTGACTCTGAGATCCTTATCGAACCGGATCGGGTCCATGATGTGCCAACGGTAGAGTCCAAAGCGCTGCTGTGACTCGTAATGACCGTCCGGGCGGATGACCTGAGCCAGTCCGGAGTAAGGAGTGGTGAACTCCTGATAGTGATAAGGTTCAGGCGGAGCAGGTGTATGCAGAAGGTCATAAGGAAAGGGCACGGGGGGACCGACATCAAAATCGTATGAACCGCCGAAATAGTCTTCCGTACCAGTACCATTGATCGTCGGGAAGGTGCTATCACCGTCAAGGAAAAATTTGATCTCGCCCTCGCCCCACCAACCCGTGTTGTGAACGCCCCAGGCAAGGTAAGTGCCGACATAATGCCCCCAGCCTTTTACGCCGTCCAGGATGACATGATCTGTCTTGTACGGCAGCGGATTCGATCGCCGGAATTGTGCATGGAAGTAGGCCGCGTCTTCGGGGACTTCGGTAAGAACATAATCAATCTGGTAGTAGATCGTCATCGCTTCGTTATCCAGATTCTCCAAGGTCATCTTGCAGGACTTCCGGAAGGGCATTTCCCAATAAGAATTGAACCCGCTGCCAGGATTCACACACACTGCCAGCGATGAGATTTGAGCGTACCGTCCCCAGCCGCAGGCAAAGAAGTCCCCGACGGGAACCTCCACCGAAGGCTGGCTCTCGCCGTCCCAATAGATGCGCAAGATCGAGAACCGCAAGTGGCCGGTGGGAGTCATCCAGACGTGCTGAATCGCTCCTGAACCCTGAATCTCCGCCAGCGTGAACACTTTCTTTGGTCCGACTTTCACGGATGGAGAAATCTTCCAGCCCTGTCCCAAGTCGCGAGCTGCTTCAGCGCCGGTCCCCTCCGTTGCCATACCGCCCTTACCCTTTTCGCCGGTAAGATTCTCGGGGCTGATCGACCGCGTCTTGGCGTGGGACAGGCGAGGCAAGTTCCCCATATTTGGGTAGAGCCCGTTGTACGACGACGTTTGCGCCACGATGTTTTGCGCTGTGAGCGCACCCGCAAACACCATTCCCAATATCCAGCGAAACATACTCATCCTTAGTCCCTCCTTGTGAGGCGTTGCCCGAAGGGCAACACCGTGAGTTGCCGCAGGTTTTGGCTACGACACCCTTCTAGCAATTCCGCAGTGCATTACCACTCGCAACAGCCGGAAGCATATCGCAACTGGCGAAACGATGCAGGACAGCCAGCAGAACTGTCTAGAGGCACCTGCCGGCACCACGGGATTGCAAGCCTGCGCTACAATAGCAGCCAGGATGGTACAAGTTGTGAAAAGCCCGGAGGTCTATGACGCCCTCATCGTGGGCTCCGGCGCCGGCGGGGGCATGGCAGCCTACGTTCTGACTAGGGCAGGCGCCAGGTGCCTGATGCTTGAGGCTGGCAGTTGGTACGACACGACGAAGGACTCAAAGATGCTGATGTGGCCTTACGAAGCGCCACATCGAGGCGCACCGACTCCAGCGAAGCCCAACGGCTACTTCGACCCCGGATATGCCGGATGGCACCTGCCCGGTGAACCTTACGCCAGCGCGCCCGGTAGCAACTGGATGTGGTGGCGGTCTCGTGTGCTGGGCGGCAAGACGAACCACTGGGGGCGGATTTCACTTCGCATGGGCCCCTACGACTTCAAGCCTTACAGCCGCGACGGCAAGGGTTTCGACTGGCCCATCACCTACGACGACCTTGCTCCCTATTACGACAAGACCGAAGAGCTGATCGGCGTGTTCGGGTCGGAGGAGCATCTGGAGAATACCCCGGATGGGAAGTTCCAGCAGCCGCCCAAGCCTCGCTGCTATGAGCTGGTAATCCAGAAAGCCTGTCAAAAGCTCGCTATTCCTTGCATCCCTTCGCGACTCTCCATCCTCACGCGTCCCCTCAACGGACGGCCTGCCTGTCACTACTGCGGTCAATGCGGAAGGGGTTGCGCGACCTATTCTAACTTTTCCTCGCCCACGGTGCTCCTGCCCCCGGCGCTTGAAACTGGGAATCTCGAAATTCGCTGTAACGCTATGGCGCGGGAGGTGTTGGTCAACAACGAAGGCCTGGCCACGGGAGTCTCCTATATCGACACGCGGCACCGCAAAGAGGTCCAGGTGCGAGGCAAGGTTGTGGTACTCGCCGCTAGCGCCTGTGAGACCGCGCGCCTTCTGCTCAATTCGCGCGGCCGGTTTCACCCCAATGGACTCGCCAACTCGACAAGCCTTGTGGGCCGGTACCTCATGGATACGGTCGGGACCGACGGCACGGTGGGTTTCTTTCCCGTCCTCACCGACCTCCCTCCGCACAACGAAGACGGTGTAGGCGGCATGCATCTCTACATGCCCTGGTGGAACTATCAGCAGCAACTGAGAAACCAGTTGCCTTTCTCTCGTGGCTATCACATCGAGTTCGGCGGCGGACGCCGCATGCCGAGGCTCAGGTTCACAGGCGGCAGCCAAGAACACCTGGCAGGATACGGCGCGGAGCTGAAACGCCGCGCCCGAAACAGATATGGCGCACTCGTCAGCTTCTCCAGCCGCGGTGAAATGATCCCCAACGCCGCGAGCTACTGTGAAATCGACCCTGATATCATCGACCAGTGGGGCATCCCTACACTCAAGTTCCATTTCCAATGGACGGACGACGAGATCCTTCAAGCGAAGCACGCGCGAGAGACCTTCCGCGCCATCGTCGAGACCGCCGGAGGCGAGGTGGTACGAACGGCCGGTAGCGAGGAGGAGTGGGGTATTTCAACGGGAGGAGCCATCATTCACGAAGTAGGCACGGCACGGATGGGTGCCGATCGGAAGAGTTCGGTCTTGAATCCCTTTTGCCAGGCCTGGGACTGCAGGAATCTCTTCGTAACAGATGGCGCGCCCTTTGTCAGTAATGCCGACAAGAATCCCACTCTGTCCATTCTGGCCCTGGCTTGGCGCACTTCCGAATATATCGCTGAGCAAGTCAGGAAACGAAATGTGTAAGGACAGGCGGGGATTTTGACCGCTACCCCGCTTACGGTGACGTGCATGAGTCGAGCAGGCGCCATCGCCCTTGGTTACGTGTGGTTGATGTCAGGCCCGTGCCTACGGGGCGAGCAGGCTCCGGCGGCGGCCTCCCAGACAGAGGCACAGCTCGGTGTGGACGCACTGCAACGCGGTGATTTTGCTGCTGCCGAGCAACACCTATCAAGGGCACTCGATGCCGATCCCAGCTTGGCAGAGGTGCGCGCCAACCTTGGCCTCGCTTATTACGTCGATGGCAAGTACGCTAAAGCCGTGGAAGCCTTCCAGCAAGCCTTGAAGCAGAACGCGTCACTCTCCACCGCCCAGTCGTTCCTTCCGCTCGGCCTGGCAGGTCTCAATCGATGCAACGAGGCTCTGCCCGGGCTGCGGCACGAGTATTCCTCGAATCCGGACATCAAGTTGCGGCGCGTCGTGGGGCTCAGCCTGCAGCGCTGCCTCTTTCAAACCGGCAGCCAGGCCGAAGCGGACCATGTAACCCAGGACCTGCTGGCCAAATATCCCGACGACGTTGACGTGCTTTACGAAGCGGGCCAACTGTACGGCAAGCTGTCCTCGCAGATTTACCTACACTTGATGGAAGTTGCTCCACACACGGCTCGTGGATATCAGCTCACGGGAGAGGTGGCCTCCACCGAGGGCAACTGGCAGGTGGCCATCGACGCCTACCGTCAGGCTTTGAGGCTGGAACCGAACTTGACGGGCCTGCACCTCCGCATAGCGGCTCTCATGCTGCTACACCCACAGGATCCCGACGACTGGAAGGAGGCGATCGAGGAGTTGGAGGCTGAACTGAAGGTCAATCCCGGGAGCGCCGAGGCGGAATACGAGATCGGTGAAGCCTACCGCAAGCACAGTGACCTGGAGAAAGGGGAACCGGCCTTCCGCAGGGCGCTTGAGTTACAACCGGCCTTTGTGGAAGCGCGCATCGGTCTGGCGAAGGTGCTGCGGCAGAAGAACCAGAACCAGGAGGCGCTTGCCGTGCTTGAGCCCGCACGCGACAGCAAGCCACCCAATCCCGCGGTCCACTTCTTGCTGGCGCAGCTCTACCGCGATTCCGGGCGCGCCACCGACGCACAGAAGGAGGACGCTGTTTTCAAGCAGCTGCAGAAGACGCCTCCCTCGCTTCACAACCCGCAGTAGAGTAACTTCACTCATACCTCAACGCCATGATCGGGTCGACCCGCGTCGCCCACCACGCGGGGAGATAGCCGGCCGAGAGTGAGACCCCTATCAGCAGCAGCGCCGCTGCCGCAAAGGTGATCGGGTCCGTCGCCTTGATGCCGTATACATAGCCAGCCATCACGCGGGCTCACGGCCAGCGCGGTCACCAGCCCCAGCACGACCCCGAACATCGTTACAATCAACCCTTCTCGCAAGACAAGTCGGAGCACATCCGTCCTGCTTGCTCCCAGCGCCATGCGGATGGCCATCTCCTGTGTGCGGCGGCTCACGGCATAGGACATCACGCCGAAGATGCCGACGGTTGCAAGCCGTGCCCTGATACAAGACCGCGGCTTCGAACGGTTACCAAATGTAAAACCAGGGGAAGGCAGAGCCTTTCTACAAGTCAGAGCGGCAGAGCCGCAGAGCTTCCTGAACTCTGCCTGGCAGTCAAGGCCCGGTACGCTACATTTGAGGCTAGGTCGTTGGTCATGAACCGCGCGGTGAGCCTGCGCATGGAGGAAGCGTTGACAACGAAACCTGCCCTGTCAGCCGCGGTCCCGAAGTGTTATAATCTGTCTGTCTTGGACGACCTCCTGTTGCCCTTATTCCCGTTGGAATGCGTTCTTCTCCCCGAAGAGTTGCTACCCCTCCACATCTTCGAGGAACGCTACAGGCAGATGATCGGAGCCTGCCTGGAAGCGCAGGAAAGGGCCAGCGGCCAGCAGCAGTTCGGGGTTGTCCTGGCTAAAGAAGGGGAGATCAACACGGTAGGGTGTAGCGCTCGGGTGGTCAAGGTCGTTCGCAAGTACGAGGACGGGCGTCTGGACATCCTTTCGCGAGGAACGCGGCGCTTTGAAGTCTTCCTCACCAACGAGGAGGAACCTTATTTGAGAGGTGGTGTGGAGTTCTTTGACGACGACGATGGAGCCGACTTGCCAAACGAGACGGATGCCGAGCGCGCCCTGGAGCTGTTTACCCAAATCCGAAGCCTGCTGGGGAATCCGACTGAATTCCCGGCCGACCTGCCGCGACCTTATAAGAACCTTTCCTTTCGCATTGCTGCGCCGCTTCCACTGGACCTCGATTTCAAGCAGCAGCTCCTGTTGGTGCGGAACGAGACGCGACGCCTGCGCGAGGTGGCGCGCGCCATTCAGCAACTGGTTCCGCGGCTTACTGCCCTACGGCGAGCCCAACAGAAGGCGGGCGGCAACGGCCACGCGCGCCTGAAGAGTTAGCTAGCTGGCTAGCCAGGAGATTCCTGTCATTCCGAGGAGTGTTGCCTGGGCCTTCGGCCCACCAATGGACATGAAAGCCCCCGGGCCTGTCATTCCGAGCGCAGCGAGGAATCTGCTTTTGCGGTAAGGTGGTTAGGAAGAAACAGATTCCTCTCCCGCATGCTGGATCGGAATGACAGGAAGGGGGCTTGGTATTCCGCCGTTGAGTTGGCGCAGTGCCTCACCTATAATTAGCACATGCTCAGGGCCCGAACGATTGCCGAACTAAAACGGGAAAATTACCGCAGCGTCAGCGTGAAGGATGAGATGCGCGCCAACCTGATCCGGTGCCTCGAGTCCGGCGGGCCGATGTTCCCGGGAATCGTTGGCTTCGAGGATACGGTAATTCCTCAGATTGCGAACGCCATCCTCTCGCGCCACAACTTTATCTTGCTCGGACTGCGTGGTCAGGCCAAGAGTCGAATCCTGCGGTCGTTGGTAACTCTCCTTGACGAAGAGATTCCGTTCATCGCCGGTTGCGAGATCAACGACGACCCGCTGAAGCCCATCTGCCGGGCCTGTAACGAACGCATCGCAGAATTGGGTGACGGCACGCCTATCGGTTACCTCCCTCGCGAACAACGTTACGTGGAAAAGCTGGCAACACCGGACGTGACTATCGCCGATATCATCGGGGACCTCGACCCCATCAAGGCGGCGCGCGGCGGTCATGCACTCTCCAGCGAACTGACCATCCACTACGGTCTGCTGCCCCGAGCCAACCGCGGCATCTTCGCCATCAATGAGTTGCCCGACCTCGCGGGCAAGATTCAGGTGGGCCTCTTCAATATCATGCAGGAAGGCGACGTCCAGATTAAAGGCTATCCCATACGGATGCCTCTCGACGTGGCGCTGGTTTTTACCGCCAACCCCGAGGATTATACGGCACGCGGCAAGATCATCACGCCGCTCAAGGACCGTATGGGTTCCGAGGTTCGCACTCACTACCCTACCAACATCGAGCACGCTATGACCATTACCGCACAGGAAGCCTGGATCGAGCGCGGCCCGGCTGTTCGTCCGGTCATCATGCCCTTCCTGCGCGAGGTCATTGAGACTATTGCTTTCGAGGCGCGCCAGGAAAAGAAGGTTGACAAGCGCAGCGGCGTCAGCCAGCGCATGCCGATCACCTGTCTCGAGAATGTGTTGAGCAACGCCGAACGACGCGCCTTGGTGAACAAAGAAGACCTCGTTGTACCTCGCTTCTCCGACATCTACGCAGCACTTCCTTCGATGACCGGCAAATTTGAGCTGGAGTATGAAGGCGAGTTGAAGGGCGCCGACAGCGTGGCTCGCGAGATCATTCGCCAAGCCGCTGCCCGGGTCTTCAAGAAGCATTTCGACGGCGTGCCGATGCACGGCATCGTGCAGTGGTTCGAACTGGGCGGCACGCTGAAGTATCCCGAAGGTGCGCCCGTAGCGGAGGTCTACGGCGAGTTGAAGAAGATTCAAGGGCTTCTCGACAAAATCCAGCCGCTCGGGGTCAAGAGCAAGGACAGCCTCGCCCTGCAAGTGGCCGCCGGGGAATTTGTCCTGGAAGGGCTGTACGCGCTAAAGAAGATCAGCCGCAACGAAGAGCTGGGCTACCACCTCGAACATCGGCGCCCGGAACCCGTACCGCAAGAGGAAGAAGGACCGCTGCGCCGACGCCGGCCGCTGAACTGAAGCAGTGCTTAGAAACTGAAAATTGGAAACGGCAAACGGGACCCAAAACCGAAGCCGCAGGCACCGGAGTGGATTGTTCTTCTAGCTTCGAGTTTCCAGTTTCGAGGTAAAGCGTGAATCAGCCGGTTACGTGGGCGCAGATCATCGCTGCCTATATGCCCGCCGCCATCATCATGGTGACGATTTTGCTGGGCATTATGTCCAACAATCGAGCCATCGATGGTGTGCAGCGGCGAGTCGATAATCTGCGCTCGGATACCAATCGACGCCTCGATGATCTGCGCGCCGAATTGTTAGGCCGCCTCGACCGGCTTGCAGAGCGGATCGAACATCCCATCGTAAAGGGCACATGAGTCAAAGGAGTCAAAGTTTGAAGGTTAAAGGTCGAAGGAGGCTCAACTGTTCTACTTTCGACCTTCGACTCTTCAACTAGTCAGATGAAATACATCAAGTACTCCAAATTCAGCGGCGATCCCTTTGCCGGCCTCAGTGCTGAAGACCTGTTGGAGATGTTGCAGGACTTCCTGCTCGACAGCGGTTTTTACGGCGATTCCTGGGGCTTTTACGAAATGGACCAGGAACGCACGATGGAACAACTCCATCAGGCGCTGCTCCAGGCCATGACCGACAAGGGAATGATCTCGCAGGAGCTTCTAGAGCAATTACGAGAAAGCGCGGAGACCTACCAGGGGTCGCAGCTTTCCGAACTCGTTAGCAGGCTGATGGAGCGCCTGGCCGAAGAGGGCTACATCACCATCGATTCTCCACCCCGACCGGGCAAGCTCACCGAGCCTCAACCCGGCCAGCTCATGGGCGCG
>Ga0182034_10001777_pt1 | contig 10714 bp, 7 predicted proteins | sample flu12Cox44000172_FD_125972 | JGI IMG/M metagenome (GOLD analysis project Ga0182034, IMG submission 125972) | Lab enrichment of tropical soil microbial communities from Luquillo Experimental Forest, Puerto Rico - flux4day.12C.oxic.44.000.172 | ecosystem: Environmental > Terrestrial > Soil >... | reverse complement strand
GACTCGATCGCGCTCCGGATTTCATCCTGCTCGATCCACCGCGCGCCGGAGTGGGCCAACGTGTGGTGAATCGACTGAACATATTGCGGCCGCCCACCCTGACGATGGTCTCCTGTGACCCAGCTACTCTGGCGCGGGACCTCTCCGGTCTGGTGGCGTCGGGCTACTCGATCGAGAAGGTGACACTCATCGATCTGTTCCCGCAGACATATCATTTGGAAACCGTGGTGCAACTGCGGCTAAAGGATTTGATCAACGGCCAGACATCGTGACCGGCTTTAGGGGCTGGATCGAGCGCCGCCTGAAAGGCCGAGACTCGCGGCATTTGCGTTCGGCGCCCGCTTTGGGCCGAGCTCGATACGCTTGTCCGGCGATGTCGACCGCTAAGTATAAGCACGCCATCATTTATGGGACAAGCGAGATCGAGGCGTCTGCCGTCACGTCCGGCTCTTGATTCGGCGCCGGAGCATGTCCAGCGCCACTTGGCTGGCAAAATTGCGGATGCGGGTGCGGTCGCCCAGGAACTGGCGTTCGAGCACCTCGGTACCCGTGTCATCGGCCACGCTAATGAAGGTCGTGCCGACCGGCGCCGTCTCCGCGCCGGTTGCTGGCCCGGCCACACCGGTCACCGAGAGCGCATAAGTGGACTTCGTGCGGTGTCGCGCACCAACGGCCATCGCCTCAGCCACGCCCTTGCTGACGGCTCCAACCTTGTCAAGCAGCTCGGGCGCGACGCCCAGCATCTCGATCTTCATCTCGTTGGTATAGGTGATGAAGCCCCCGATAAAATACTGCGAGCTGCCCGCTACCGACGTGAACCGCTCGCCCAGCATGCCGCCCGTCAAACTCTCCGCCACCGAGACCGTGGCTCGGTGATGGCGCAGCAGGCCGCCGACGACAGCTTCGAGCGTCTCACCATTGCGTGAGTAGACGCGGTCGCCCAGCAGGAGCTCGATCGGCCCGGCGACCTCCCCCAACAGCGCGTCAGCTTCAGCCTCCGTCGCGCAACGCGCGCGGAGGTAGACCTGGATGTCTCCCGACGCCGCCAGGATGGTGGTCGCCGGGTTCTGGTACCCCTTGTAGACGGGAGCGATGAGCTGGTCCAGATCCGATTCCCCCATACCGGCAACGCGCAGACAAACCGTGCGGATGACGAGCCTAGGTACGAGGCGTGCGAGCCGCGGCAGGCACTCGCGCTCGAACATGGCCTTCAACTCGTGCGGCGGCCCGGGCAGCAGCATCAGCACAGCGCCTGACTCCTCCACCCACTGGCCCGGCGCCGTGCCCCGCTCATTGGGGAGAATCGCAGCGCCATCGATAACGAAAGCCTGCCGCTTGTTGACCTCGGCCATCTTCCGGTTGAGCCGCGCGAAGCGCTGCTCCAGGGCATCAGAAATCTCCTGATGGAAGATCAGCTTTCGGTCGAGCGCGTTAGCCACGGCTTCACGCGTCAGGTCGTCTTCGGTCGGGCCGAGTCCGCCGGAAATGATGAGGATTTCCGAGCGCGCGATAGCATGTCGCACCGCGTCCCGGAGACGCTCCAGGTGGTCGCCGATCACGTACTTGGCGACCACTTCCACGCCCAGATTGTTCAGCTCGCCGGTGAGATAGAGAGAGTTCGTATCCACGCGCTCGGGCGTCAGCATTTCCGAGCCGACAGCCACAATTTCCGCGTTCATCAGAACAGCGGGCGGCCCCGAACGCCGACGTCCACGCGGTAAAGCGCGTTGGTCGTGGAAATCACCATTGCGCGTGAAGGAGTGAAGGCCAGTCCCACGATGCCCGGCCCGGAGACGAACAACTCGGCCTGCTTGTCGGGAGAAATCCGCACGACGCCCTTTCTGCCGGAGAGCGAAGCGCAGACATAGATGTGTCCCTGGTCATCGAAGGCGAGGCCTTGCGGCCGGCCGAGGCCGCGGAAGAAAATCTCTACCTCTCCCTCCTGTGAGATTCGGTAAACCGAATCGAAACTCGACGTGGTCGGTCCCGTCACGTAAAGCTGGTCCTCCGGACCAAACGCCAGATGGTAGGCCGCCATCGACGGCTCGAGCGTCGCAAACACAAAGATCTGCCGGTTCGGGCTGATTTTGAAAATCGTGCCACTGCGATCACCGACGTACAGGTTCTTCTGGCTGTCGAACGCAATCCCGGTGGCCACGCCCATGCCTTCCACGTAAGTCGACATGCTGCCGTTTGGCGTCACCTGGTAGACGACCCCGTCATAACGGCTGGAGATGTACAGCATACCCTGGGCATCGACCGCAAGCGAGGTGGCATTCATCAAGTCGTTGATGAACGGCTTCATGGTGAAGTTCAGATCCACTTTGTAGACTGCCACCGGGACCTTTTGGCCGCGCGATCCGCTGAACGTGGTGTAGATGTTGCCGAACGAGTCGATGGCGGGGTTGGCCACCGGATGCAGGCTGTCGGCGATGAGCACGCCGACATCGCAGGCCCACGACTCGCTCGACTGCTCCCCGTTTTCGATCACCAGTTCGCCGGCCGTGGCACCGTCCGGCACGCGGGCGATGATGAAGGAATCCGAGCCGATGATGATAGGAGCGGTGACGTCGCCGATCCGCACCCGCGGCCGGTTGGACTTGACGAAGCCTTTGCCCCGGATCTGCAGTTCGCCTCCGGCGATGGCAGCGGGAGGCGTCACTTGGGCGATCTGAGGCCGCGGGTCAGACGATTTCCGAAGAGCCATAGGTGAGTGGTCAACCAGTACCTTCCCGCGTCCTGGGCGGGCTACCAAAGTCGATTTTACAACGTGGCAGTGGTGGTGGTCTTTGACCTAGGCCGATTTTCCGCGACGGGAACTAGATCTTGCGTCTTGATGCATGCGGCACGACTTCAGACGCTTGCTGGCGACCCCGCCTTGGCCAGAGCCAACACGCGGTCGTCAAAGTCGAAACCAGCGGTCCGCGGCTTGTGGTTGCGTGTGTACCAGCGATAGGTTTCCTTCAGGCCGGTTTCAAACGGTGTCATCTTGACTTTGAGCACACGCGTTACTTTGCCCATGTTCTCGGTGATGGGAGGAACATCGAAATATTCCCCGAAATAGTAGGGCTCTTCCATGGCGTTTCCCCCGGCCTGGGAGATGATGTCACGGGGCACGCGAACCAGGGTCGGATCCACGCCCGCGGCCTTGGCGAGCTTCTCCACCAGCTCCGCCTGCGTAACCGGCTTCGAGTCGCCAATATTGAACGCTTCGCCCACCGCCCGGGGTTCGTCCAGAGCCCGCACCAGGGCCTGCACCAGGTCGTTCACATAAACGAATTGCATCAGCCGGTGGCCATCGCCGGGGATCATCACCGGGCGGCTGGCGCGCAAGCGATCCCAAAAAAACTGCTCGCGGTAGTAAGGGTTCCCGCCGCCGTAGAGGAAGGGGGGGCGAAATGTGACCACAGGCAGTCCGCTCTGCGAGTGCATCCGGAACAGTAGCCGTTCGGTCCCCGCTTTATGGCGCACGTACGCGCTAGCATGGTAGTCCGGCGCCAGCGGGTCACTTTCCTTGTGATTCAACCCGTCGCCGTAAGCCGCCACGCTGGACATGAAGATATAACGAGAGAGCCAGTCTCCGCTGCAGGCTCGCACGGTGGCTTCCACCTGGGCGGCGGTGGTGCCGCGCTCCCAGTCGTAGACGTTATCGTATACGGCGTCGAAGCGGCGGCCGGACAAGGCTTGGCTGACCGCTTCGGCGTCATTCCGGTCAGCCGTCAGGTTGTCCACGCGCCGGCCGAAGTCGTGCTTCGCCTTACGATGCAGGATCGCCACATCGTGGCCGGCCTTTATCAGTTCTTCCACCAGGGGCCGCCCGATGAACAAGGTTCCCCCAATGACCAACACTCTCATACCACTCCTAGAGTCTTAGACGCGCCGGCGAAGCGAAAGGCTTCCCTCCGCCCGCTGGGCATCTTTCAAAAGGTACCGCGATTAGTCGTAATATTCCAGGCCCAAATGCGTAATGAGGGTTTCCCCTCGCATCCAGCGTAAAGTGTTCTTGAGCTTCATGAGCTGGATGAAGATGTCGTGCTCGGGATAAAGCTCCGGCGCATGCATCGGCGCCTTGAAGTAGAATGACAGCCACTCCTGAATGCCTCGCATTCCGGCGCGTTGCGCCAGGTCCATGAACAGAACGATGTCCAAAACCAGCGGCGCCGCCAAGATGGAATCACGGCACAGGAAATTGATCTTAATCTGCATCGGGTACCCGAGCCACCCGAAAATATCGATGTTGTCCCAACCCTCCTTGGCGTCGCCGCGTGGGGGGTAGTATTCAATGCGAACTTTGTGATAGAAATCGCGATATAAGTCGGGGTAGAGGTTGCCTTGCAGGATGTATTCGAGAGCCGACGATTTGCTGACTTCCTTGGACCGAAACGAGCCCGGATCGTCCAGCACTTCGCCATCCCGGTTGCCGAGAATGTTGGTGGAAAACCAGCCGCTCAATCCCAGTAGGCGCGACTTCAAGCCTGGAGCGACCAACGTTTTCATGAAGGTCTGACCGCTTTTGAAGTCCTTGCCCGCTACCGGGAGGTTCTGGCTGCGGGCCAGTTCGAGCAATGCCGGCATATCCGTGGTCATGTGCGGGGCGCCGTTGGCGTACGGCACTCCCGATTTCAAAGCGGCATAGGCGTAAATCTGGCTGGGTGAAATCTCCGGGTCGCTTTTTTGCAGCCCGCATTCAAAGTCCTTAAGCGTGGCATGAACGGCCGCAGGCTGGCGGAAGACCTCGGTGGAGGCGCACCAGATCATGATCATGCGCGAGACCCCGGTGGATTGCTTGAACCTACGGATGTCGTCCATGACCATCTCGGCGTGGTCCATCTTGGAGCCCTTGGGCTTCATGTTCGGGCCGTTTAGTCGCTTGACATACTCCTGGTCGAAGACCGCCGGCATCGGCTTCATGGCCGAGAGCGGGACCTTCAGCTGCTCGAGCAGCGGCATTTCCAGCACTCCAGCCTTGACCGCGCTCTCGTAGGCGTTGTCCGGAAAGATGTCCCAGGCGCCCACCACGAGGTCTTCCATCCGGGCCAGGGGAACGAAATCCTGGATGGCCGGGCTCCGGCCTTCGGTTCGTTTTCCTAGCCGGATGGTGCCTAGCTGGGTCAGCGAGCCGATCGGCTTGCCCAATCCGCGTTTGATCGCCTCGAGGCCGGCGATGAAGGTGGTCGTGACGGCACCCATGCCAGGCACCAGGACACCCAACTTGCCATCGGCGGGCGCAATCCGGATCTTCTCTGTCTGCTGCAACTTAGCGATTCTCCGTGTTCAAGATAATGCTATAATACCAGCTCGATGAGAGATCGCGCGACTGGCGCGCTGACCGCGATTGTCGTTGACGACGAGCAGTTGGCGTGCGATGAGCTCTCCTACCTGCTCAAGGATTTTCCGGAAGTCGAGGGGGTGGCCACTGGCTCGAACGGGCTGGAAGCCGCCGAACTGATTCAGAAACTGGAGCCGGACCTCGCGTTCCTGGATGTCCACATGCCCGGGCTGGACGGGATGGGCGTTGTCCGCCGCTTGCGCGAAAAGGGCGTGGAGCTACCCTTCTTCACCTTCGTAACGGCTTATGACCAGTACGCCGTCGAGGCTTTCCGGCTGGAAGCGCTTGACTATCTTCTGAAGCCGGTCGATAAGGTCCGGCTGGCCGAAACCATCGAACGCGCCCGCCGCATCATTCAGGAGAAGAAGGCGCCGGATTCTTCGGCGACCACGGGCAGCCTCCCGAAGCCGGCGGCGGCCCCAAAAAGTAAACTGCTAATCCGCGCCAGCAACCGGAACTTCATCGTCGATGCCGCCGACTTGATCTACGCCACCATCGACAGCGGCCTGATCACCCTGGTGGCGACCAATATGGAGGGTCAGTCGAACTACCGGACCATCGAGGACCTACAATCCAGCCTCGATCGCGAGATGTTTTGGCGGGTTCACCGCTCGTACCTGGTGAATATCAACCGGATCAAGGAAGTGGTACCGTGGTTTAAGTCGAGCTACCAGCTTCGCATGGACGACAAGAAGCACACCGAGATCCCGGTAAGTCGGGTGCAGACGCGACGGCTGCGGGAACTGTTTAAGCTGTAAGTGTGCGGAATCCGTTCCACAGGCCAGTTCACGGGCTGCGCTGGCCGCCGGTCAATGCCGGCAGAGGCGTTACCGAACACGATAACTCAGTCAGCAAACCGCCACGACTTGCCGTGGAGAGCCAAAAATAATAACTCTCTCTCAGGGGGGGCTCATCGCTTCTTTGGGAAGTGGCAAACCTGTTCGCCGCTCCTCCAAAGCCGGCTCCATGGTCAGCACGATTGACCGAAGCGCGTCCCCCCTGTTTGTTTTTAGCGGCTGAACACCCCGACGGGTGAGGGGGGACTGCCCGGGTTGATGGCAGGGCAGACGGATCTCTCTGAAGGAAGGACTCTTGGATGGGTAGTTCCCCAAAATCCTCGAGCGACCGCACTATTGCTGAATATTCTGCAGATATTTGGGGGGTATCACCATGCCCGGTGCAGTAAGAATGCCCGTCGCTATTTCTCCACTCGCGGGCAAGCCCGCTCCGCACGAGATGCTGGTGGACGTTGCAGATCTCGAACGTCAGTACCACGAGGGTCGCCCGAACCTGGACGAACCCAGCCAGATGGTCAGGTTCGGCACCAGCGGCCACCGGGGATCGCCGCTGCGGGGCTCGTTTAACGAAGCCCACATCCTGGCAATCACCCAGGCGATCTGTGATTACCGCCGCAGCCATGGAACGGACGGCCCGCTATACATGGGCAAGGACACTCATGCGCTGTCCGGTCCGGCGCAGCGCACCGCGCTCGAAGTCCTGGCGGCTAACGACGTAGAGATCGTGATCCAGCAAAACGACGCGGTGACTCCGACACCGGTGATCTCGCGCGCCATCCTCGTATTTAACCGCGATCGCAAGGCGCATCTGGCGGACGGTATCGTCGTCACTCCCTCACACAATCCGCCGGAGGATGGCGGCTTCAAGTACAACCCGCCGAACGGAGGGCCGGCCGATACCGATGTGACGGAGTGGGTCGAGAATCGTGCGAACGAGTTGCTCAGGAAGCGCAATTCCGGCGTGAAGCGAGTTACGTTCTCCGCAGCTATGAACGCATTGCGCACGCATCAGGTGGACTTCGTCATGCCATATGTCGAGGACCTGCGAAATGTCGTTGACATTCCGGCTATCCGAACGGCCGGCCTCAAGTTGGGCGTGGATCCGCTCGGCGGAGCCGCCAGGCCCTATTGGGAGCCGATCAACTCCGTCTATGGATTGGACATCACCGTCGTAAACCCGAAAATCGATCCGACCTTTTCTTTCATGACGGTCGATCATGATGGCGAAATCCGCATGGACTGCTCCAGCCCGTACGCGATGGCGCGCCTGGTCGGCCTCAAAGACCGATATCAAGTGGCTTTTGCTAACGATCCGGACTCTGACCGGCACGGGATTGTGACGCCCTCGGCGGGGCTGTTGAACCCCAATCATTTCCTAGCTGTGGCCATCGGGTACCTGCTCACGCACCGTCCCAAGTGGATGGCGAATGCGGCAGTTGGCAAGACGCTGGTGAGCAGCAGCATGATCGACAAGGTGGTGGAAAAGCTCGGACGGCGGCTGTGCGAGGTGCCGGTGGGATTCAAGTGGTTTGCGCCCGGCCTTTTCGATGGTTCGTGCTGTTTCGGCGGCGAGGAGAGCGCCGGTGCAAGCTTCCTACGGTTCGACGGCACGGTTTGGACTACGGATAAGGACGGGCCCATTATGGACCTGCTCGCCGCCGAAATCACCGCCGTTACCGGAAAAGACCCGGGCGAACACTACCGCGAAATGGCGGCGGAGTTCGGCACGCCGTACTATACGCGCATCGATGCGCCGGCGACGTCCGACGAGAGATCGCGGCTGGAGAAACTGTCGCCCAATGCCGTCAAGGAATCGAACCTGGCCGGCGAGCGGATCATCGCCAAGCTAACCCGCGCTCCAGGTAACGACGCTCCGATCGGTGGCTTGAAAGTCGTGGCCGCGACCGGCTGGTTTGCGGCCCGGCCGTCCGGCACGGAGGACATCTACAAGATCTACGCGGAGAGCTTCAGGGACCAGGCCCACTTGGACGCCATCGTAAGCGAAGCCCAGGAGATCGTCAACAACGCGCTCAACTCCAAGGATGGGCGGCCTTGAGCGAAGAGAAGAATCCACCGCTTCCCCCGTTCTCGGGAGCATATCGTGCGTCTGGGTTGCTGATGCATGTCACCTCGCTGCCCTCGCCTTACGGTATTGGCGACTTTGGGCCGGGTGCCTTCGAATGGGTGGATCGACTGCATGAAGCGGGTCAGGGCTGGTGGCAGTCGCTGCCGATGGGGCCGACCGGATATGGGAACTCGCCGTATCAATCGATGTCCTCTTTTGAGGGCAACGGACTGTTGATCAGCCCGCAGTGCCTGATCGAAGACGGATTGCTGCATAAGAGCGACTGCGAGAGCCAGTCACTGCCGGCAACCGTCGTCAACTACGAGGCGGTGATAGCGTTCAAATCTCGGTTGCTCGAAGTCGCCTGGAACAAATTCGCTGCTGGAGTACGAGCGGACCTGCAGCCAAACTTTGAGCAGTTTTGCAGCGATCAAGGGCATTGGCTGGACGATTATGCCTTGTTCCGAGCGCTGAAAACGAAGCACAATGGGGCTGATTTCGTCGAATGGCCGGAAGACCTGGTTCGGCGTGAGCCGGGCGCACTAGCGCGGGCGCGGCGTGAACTGAGAAGCCAGGTCGATCAAGGGCGTTTTGGCCAATTCCTGCTGTTCCGCCAGGCGGAAAAGCTCAAGGACTATGCGCACGCCAGGGGCTTGCGCTTGATCGGCGACCTGCCCTTCTTTGTATCCGCGGACTCGAGCGACGTCTGGAGCAACCCGGAGTTGTTCCTGTTGGACGAAAAGCGACGGCCGCGTTTCGTCGCCGGGGTGCCTCCCGACTACTTCAGCTCTCAAGGACAGCTTTGGGGCAACCCTGTCTACAACTGGGATGCTCTTCGCCAGGCCGGCTACCGTTGGTCGATAGACCGCTTCCGCGCCTTACTGATGCACGTAGACGTGATCCGGCTGGATCACTTCCGCGGGTTCGCGGCCGCATGGCACGTGCCGGCCGGTTCGCCGACGGCTCAATCCGGCGAGTGGGTACCCGGGCCAGGCGTTGATTTCTTCTGTGCGGTCAAGAAGGAGTTGGGCGGTCTGCCTTTCATCGCCGAGGATCTCGGGCTGATCACAGCCGACGTCCGCGCACTCCTGGACCAATTCCAACTACCGGGCACGCGTGTCCTTCAGTTCGCTTTCGATGGCCGTTCCGATAACCCGTACCTCCCTGACAACTACGTGCCCAATACGGTGGTGTACACCGGCACCCACGACAACCCCACCGCCCGCGGCTGGTTCGAGGACCTGCCGGATTACCAGCGACAGAACATGTGGCGATATCTCAAGCGACCTCCGGGAGAGGCTCGCGAAGCTGCGCGGGTGCTAATCGACCTGGCATGGTCCTCAGTTGGGGCGCTTGCGATCGCTCCCTTGCAGGATCTCCTCAATTTGGGGAACGAGGCCCGGATGAACGTGCCGGGGCGGGCCACGGGCAATTGGCGCTGGCGCGCCACCGAAGATATGTTGCACGCGCCGGCCTTCGATTGGCTGCGAGATCTGACTAGGCGCTCCAACAGGAGCACGTTGACGGACACACTGTTGGAGGCCGCGTCATGACGGGGCCAAGAAACCGAGGTGACACGATGAGAGCAGCCCAATTGCTGCACAACTCCGGCCAGAGCATCTGGCTCGATAACATTACACGCGACCTTTTGGAGAGCGGCACGCTCCAGCGTTATATCGACGAATTCTCCGTCACGGGGCTCACGTCGAACCCGACGATCTTCGACCAAGCCATCAAGAACAGCTCCGCATACGACACCGCCATCCGGGACGGGCTCGCCCGGGGGAAGACCGGCGAGGCGCTCTTCTTCGACCTGGCGCTGGCTGACATCACCCGAGCCGCGGATCTGTTCCGGCCGATCTACGACCGGACGAATGGTGTAGACGGGTGGGTGTCGCTCGAAGTCTCGCCGTTGCTGGCTTACGACACGGCGAGCACTCTGCGAGAGGTCAAAGATCTAAGCGCGCGGGGGGCGCGGCCAAACCTGTTTATCAAGATCCCGGGCACCAGGGAGGGTCTGCCAGCAATCGAGGAGGCGATCTTTGCTGGCCTACCCGTCAACGTGACCCTCCTGTTTTCGCGCGAGCACTACGCGGCGGCAGCCGAAGCCTTCCTGCGCGGCATCGAGCGGCGAATGGATGCCGGCCTCAATCCCAACGTCGGCTCCGTCGCGTCGGTTTTCATCAGCCGCTGGGACGTAGCAGTCATGACCAGAGTGCCCGACGCGATGAAAGACCAGCTGGGCATCGCTATCGCTAAGCGCACCTACAAGGCCTGCCGAAGCCTGCTCAGCTCAGCGCGGTGGCAGCGAGTCTACAATGCGGGCGCTCGTCCCCAGCGCCTCCTGTGGGCGAGCACGGGGACGAAGGATCCGAAGGCTTCCGACATTCTCTACATCAAGGCCCTGGTCGCGCCATTTACCGTGAACACCATGCCCGATGGCACTCTAAAGGCACTAGCTGAACACACCGACATCGGGACGCCGCTGCCCGCGGACGGCGGCGACTGCGAAGAAGTGTTGAG
>Ga0182034_10001776_pt1 | contig 10716 bp, 6 predicted proteins | sample flu12Cox44000172_FD_125972 | JGI IMG/M metagenome (GOLD analysis project Ga0182034, IMG submission 125972) | Lab enrichment of tropical soil microbial communities from Luquillo Experimental Forest, Puerto Rico - flux4day.12C.oxic.44.000.172 | ecosystem: Environmental > Terrestrial > Soil >... | reverse complement strand
TGGCAGTTCATCATGCAAAGGCTGGGCCCCTGCTGCGGATAAGTGACGATCGGTTCATACCCGACCTTGCGGCTTTGGCGCGGTGTATCCACGACACCTCCGGCTCTAAAGTGGTGCCGCAGATCATCCATTTTATGAAGGTGTCTAAGTCAGGCTGGCGGCAGACTATCGATATGCTATCCCTTGCTGAAATCGATCGGATCGTCGAAGAATTCGGCGACGCTGTGGCGCGCGCGCGCGAGGCCAAGTTCGACGGCGCAGAATTACATTCGGCGCATGCCTACACCCTGGCGTCATTCCTGTCGCGCACCAATCCGCGTAAAGACGAATATGGTGGCGAGACGTTGGAAGGCCGTTTACGCCTGATCAGCCGAATTTTCGAGAATATTCGACGCAAAGTCGGCAAGGACTTCCCAGTCGGCGTTCGTTTCCTGGCAGATGAATTCATCAAGGACGGTTACACCGTAAACGATGCCAAGCTCATTGGATTGCGTCTGGCGCAGTTAGGCACGGCCTATCTTTCGCTATCGGTCGGAGGCAAATTTGAGGATGCCATCCATCTACCTGGGCAAGTGCCATATCCCTATACTGGTTATTCCGGCGATCGTTGTATGCCGGGCGATTGGTATCCGGCCGTGCCGCATGCCCATTTTTCGGCGGAGATCAAAGCCTTCGTGAAGGCGCATGGCTTCAATACGCCGGTCGCTACGGCCGGAAAGATTTCCGACCCCGACGATGCCGAGCGCTTACTGAGCACAGGAGCGGTCGACATCATCGGTATCGCGCGTGGTCTGTTGGCCGATCCAGATTGGCCGCACAAGGTTCGCCAGAACGAACGCGAACGTATCGTCAAGTGCGATTATTGTAATGTCTGCAAACATCTCGACGGTGCGCATATGAAGGTCGTCTGTGCACTGTGGCCACAAGGTGCCTTGCAAGCGCCGCCCGACGATCGTCAAAGCACGGAACCAGGCTGGGATGCGACCGGTGCCAATCTCACGGTCTCTGCCAGTGACGGCAAAGCCGTGTTGAAATGGAACAAGGCTACTGGAGCGGCCCGCTACGATGTCTGTCGAACGGATCCTCTTGGCAAAGTCGAGGTAATAGACGCAGTCAAAGTGACACGGTGGGAAGACCCTAACCTCTTGTCAGGAATGCCGTATCGCTATCAGATACGCGCCTTTGGCGCGGCCGGACAGGGCGGCGCTAGTTCAAATATGGTGACGGTTAGACTGCCAGGGCCGGATTCCGAAATTGTCCGATTCTTTTGAAAGAGTCGTAAATACAACACCAACCGCACTACAACATTTAAGCATCCGGCCTTGCGGTTAGGACGCGAGCATTGGTTTGGTGCGAACCAAAGAGGGATCATCGCTGCGGGGCGATTCACAGGAACGCAGTCGCACCGAAAACCGCGATCCTTTTCCTTCAGCGCTCTCAACCGCAATTTCAGCGCTGTGCAAGTCGGCCACCATTTTGACGATGTATAAACCCAATCCGCTCCCCACAATGCCGGAGACGTTGCTGCCGCGCGAGTATAGTTGAAATAGCCCTTTCATTTCGCTGTTTGGAATACCCACACCTTTATCTTGTATGTCGATTGTAACGAATTCGGCTCCGTCAACGCCCCTGACTGTGATCGGGCTGCCGGCCGGCGAATATTTGATCGCATTACCAACCAAATTGCTAAACATCTGAAACAACAATTTTGGATCGCCAGTCACCTTCGCAGAAATGGAATCAAAGTCTTCTACAATATTCGACCCGGGCGCGATTTCCCGGTGAAGCTGACAAACCTCCCGAAGAATCGGTCTTATATCGATTGTTATGGGATGGAAATCCAGGCTTGGCTCGCGATCCATCAACCGCGAAGAATTAAGCAGACTGTCGATCATAGTAGTCATCCGGAAGACCGCTCGTCGGATTCGTTCTGCCCGGTCAACGATTTGCTCGGGGCTCGCCTTGCCTCTCGTTTTAATCAAGCGCTGTGCAAGAGCATCAACGATCGTCAGCGGCGTGCGGAATTCGTGGGAAGCCATTGAGACGAAATTACGTTGCGCCCGCGATATCTTTTGTTCATTACTTAGAGTTTCCGCAAGCATCGATGCCTCGCGTGCCAACCCGCGCTGCGTTCTCATGAGCTCAATCGCGTTGGCACGAAAGACCACAGCAGCACGTGCCATCTCGCCGATTTCATCCCGCTTTTGCGTATCCTGAATCTCGGTGCTTGTATCATTGGCCGCAAGGCGATGCATCACGCCCGACAGGTGCAGGAGCGGTCGCGAGAGAAAACCCTTCACGTACAGAAACGCGGCAGCAGTCATGCCGGCGGCAAAGAGCATCGCAGCGCTGATCAGCCAGCGCGCCTGGCGATACGTTTCATTGACTCTTGTAGTAGCCGCCCGAGCGTAGGTCACGCTGCGATCGGTTAATTGGCCCAGCGCATCACTCGCCGCATCATACGCCGATCGCGATGCCGCCATGTAGATAATGGTGGCTTCGGACGCCTGGCCGCTGCGAACCAGTTCGCTTTCGTGATCGACTATATTCCGATACTTCGTCCATTTCTGGGTAAAGTCACTGTATAGTTCGCTTTCAATCGAAGAGTGCGGTATCATATCGTAGTTGCGGCGCGCTATTGCAATTGACTGCTCCAACTGAGCCATGTCCCTTTCGGCATTTGCGCGTTCACTTGAATTTGGTGCCAACAAGCGGGTAGCTTCGGCAGCCCGGAAATCAGAAGTATAATTGTTCAGATCACCAAGAAATTGCGTCTTCGGCAACCAGACTTCGCCCAGGTCTGACGATACGAGATTGATATCGCCGAGCCGACCGATGCCAAAAAAGCCCAAGACGATAATCAAAAAGAAGAAAGAGAGAAAAATAATGGACAGGCGGAAGCTGATCGATTGGAATCGGCTCATGAAGACAATTTATACAATATTTGCTGATACTGAAGCAAAGGGGGCTCGAATATGCTCTAAAGTAGCCACGCATCGATTTGCACTCAAAGCCAGCATTTTAGGTAGACGCCGGATTTCTGACTCAGCTGTCTTCTTGATTGGATGCGTGATCGTATTGGCCGGTTGCAGTAGCATACAACAACCTACTAATCTTTCAGTCGTCGAATGCACTCGGACAGCAAGGCTCGCAATGCGCGACTCTGACTTTGCGCAAAATTTGCATATTATACATTATAATGATGGTAGCACGGTGATTTCAGGCGAACACGGCGGCTATAGAGGCCGAATATCTTGCGCGCCGGGTCAACGAACCGTTGAGGTGACGGGGTTCGATCTCAAACAAGTAGATTACCAAGTAGATTACTACAAATATTCAATCATAAGGCGCTTCTGATAATGCCCATGCTGGCCAAACAAAGAATTCTGTGTATCGAGGATGACCGCGAGACTGCAGCTTTAATTGGGGAAGAATTAGCTGAACAGGGGTATGAGGTCCTTCTAGCGCATGATGGTCAGGAAGGATTTGGCGCCGTTCTGAAACTAATGCCTGACCTCGTGCTTTGCGACATCAATATGCCCCTGATGTCGGGGTTCCAAGTGCTTGAGCAACTGACCGCGCTTGAGCCTCGTTTCAACGACATGCCCTTCGTATTTTTGACAGCACTAGCTGATAGAGAAAACGAACTACGTGGCCGACAACTTGGTGCTGACGACTATGTAACCAAGCCAATCGATTTTGAGATCCTGGGCGCCATCATAAGGGCAAGACTTGCCCGCGTTGCTCGGCCTGCGCTATGGGCAACACGCATAACGCTCAGCGATCGCGAGATAGAGACATTGACTTGGGTTGCGCGAGGGAAAACGTCGGCGGAAATTGCGCAAATACTGGGATTGAGCAAACGCACCATCGATTTTCATGTCGAAAATGCACGGACCAAGCTCAGTGCGACGACGCGCATTGAGGCAGCGGTCAAGGCAGCGACCGGTCGCCTAATAGACGTATAGCTTCTTGCGTTAGATCACCAGATGGCAATTGTGACGATCAATGCAAATGGTAGAAGCGCCAAGCCGAGATAAGTCCAGGTTTTGTAAGCGCGCGGATCGTTCGGCAGCCTAAATAGATGGAATGCGATCCACGCGCAGACGGCCAATCCCAGGATTAGCCTGATCAAGTCACCAGTGGTTTCGTAAACGGACCAGATGGTTTCGTTTTGCGGGGCGCTGAGATGAACTACCAATACAAATAAGAGCATTACGAAACTCGACCTAACTGCTATGCCAAACCTCCTGAAACGTCTCGCAGCACTGCTTTCATCGGCAGCGTCTTTATTACCTAGCTTCTGACGGAGCGCTCGCATGAAAGCGATCTCGTGCTCGGGAGCGACTCAATTTATATAGAAGGATAAGCACAATTCGTGCCAAGTCAAAGTCAGGGATGCTGCCCTTCTATCCAGCCGAGGCGCTCAGTGCCGTGATGCTGCGCCGTTTGTACCAAAATGGCTTCCATTGATCGTTAGCGTGTTTTTCGCTGGCCCGCCGATAAAAGCAGGACCCACACCGCGGCGCATCACATTCGTTCCGGATACCTGCGCCGAATTCGTACCTGCGGATTGCATTCCCGCCGATTTGTTTGAAAGCGAGGCCGCCTGCTCTTGAGCGTTCGCGCTAGGGATCGCTACCGAGGCCATCAACACGACTAAGAGAGGATGGGTCGGTTTTTTCACGTTCGCCTCAGATGGCCGGCTCATTGGCAGGAGTAGTTCCATTGTCCTCTGTTCGGCTATCCTGCCTGAGGAACAGCAATTGCAAGGCGGGGACAACCAGCAGCAGCATAATAGGGCCGATCAACATTCCCCCGACAACGACGGTGGCAAGCGGCTTCTGTACCTGACTGCCGATTCCGGTCGAGATGGCAGCCGGCAGGAGCCCAATACATGCCGACAATGCCATCATGAAGATTGGACGCATCTGCTGCTCGACCGCATTGAACATTGCCTCTGTTTTCGGAAGACCGGCTGCCGCGATCCGATTGAAGCTAGAAATTATAAGGATGCTGCTCATCACGGAAACACCCAACAACGAAACAAAACCAATTGCTGCAGAGATGCTGAAATTCAAGTCGGTAACATAGAGGGCCAACACGCCCCCCGCAATTGCAAACGGGATGCCGACGAGTGCCATAAGGCTATCGCGCAGCGAATTGAACAGCCCGTAGAGCAGCATAAGGATCAAGATCAGACTGATCGGTATAATGATCGCAAGGCGCCGTTGCGCTTGTTTGAGAGATTCAAATTCGCCGGCGAATTCGATGCGATACCCGGTCGGTAGTTTCACGTTGTTGGCCATTCGTTCCTTGGCTTCCTCAACGGCGCTGCCGAGGTCGCGATCGCGTACGCTAAATTTTATTGGAATGTATCGCTCATTGTGTTCACGGTATATGTAGGTCGCACCCGTATCCAAGCTTACGTCTGCGACGTCGCTCAATGGGATATAAGCATTGCCTCCACCGGGTAACGCGACTGCGACCTTGAGATTTCGAATAGCAGCAATATCGCTGCGATCGTCAGGCGCCACCCGGGCGGTCACGTTGAACTGACGGTCAGCCTCTAGAAGGCTCGTGGCCACCTGGCCGCCCAACGCAGCCTGAACCGTCGTAGTGACGTCGCCGGCATTGAGCCCGTAGCGGGCAGAGCGCTGCCGGTCGACTGTGATGTTGAGATTCGGTTGACCAAGGACGCGGAAGACACCGAGATCTGTGACGCCTTTGATTTGTTGCATTTGATTGAAGACCTGATCCGCCAGGCGTTCCAAAGTTGCGAGATCGCGTCCGACGATTTTGACTGAGTTGGCGCCTTTCACACCAGACAATTGTTCCTCAATATTGTCCTGAATATATTGTGAGAAATTAAAGCCTATTCCGACGAATTCCTTGGCAAATTCGGCCTGTAACTCTTCGATCAACTTTTCCTTGGTCATCCGTGGTGGCCACTCCTCGAAGGACTTCAGCGGCACAAAGAACTCAGCATTGTTAAACCCCGCTGCATCGCTTCCATCGTCTGGGCGACCTTGCTGAGAAACCACGGTAATTACTTCTGGATAGCGAAGCAAAATCTGCCTGATCCGGTTGACGATTGGCATTCCTGCTTCAAGCGAAATTGTTGGCGGCATCGTGGCACGGATCCATAGATTGCCCTCTTCAAGCGTGGGCAAAAACTCTGTTCCCAAACGGAGGCCAACGACGCTGGCTATCAGGAGAAAAACCGTAGCGAGCGCGACCGTGATTTTCGGATTGAGCAGCGATCGCTGCAGAAGCGGTGTATAGACTCGGCGCAGTGCCCTCACCAAAGTGGTTTCGATTTCGCTAAGCTGTTCGGGCACCAATAACGAAGTCAGGCAAGGGGTTATCGTGAAAGTCGCAATTAAGGCTCCAACAAGTGCGTAGCCGTAGGTTCGCGCCATGGGTCCGAAGATCTGTCCCTCGACACCCTGCATTGTGAACAAGGGAATGAAAGCGGCCACAATGATAACGGTCGAGAAGAAGACAGCGCGATCGATCTGTAATGCGCTGATCAGAATGAGACGAAGCCGGTCGGTCCAGCGTTCAGAGGTAGTGCTTCCGGTGCGAGTTGGATCGGCTCCCCACGTTCCCTCGCCCAGCCTGTGAAGGAGATGTTCTTTCTCAGCAGGACTCGCCTGCAGATTTCGGTAAACGTTCTCAACAAGGATTACTGCCGCGTCGACGATTATCCCGAAGTCGACTGCTCCAAGAGATAACAAATTTGCATCCTCACCACGCAGAACCAGAATTATGACGCTAAAAAAAAGTGCGAATGGAATATTGATCCCAACAATGATGGCGCTGCGCAGGTCGCCTAAAAACGTCCACTGGATAAGAAAAATCAAAAGACAGCCGAAGGCGAGATTATGTAAGACTGTCTTGGTCGTGATGGAGACGAGCGATCCACGATCATAGTAGGGCACAAGCCTTACCCCCGGTGGCAGCGTTCCATCGTGATTAATCTTCTGAATTTCCGCTTGGACGCGCGGCAGCACGTCGTTGGTATGCGCAGTTCGATTCATAACCACGATGGCGGCTACCACATCGTCATCTTGGTCGCGGCCGGCCTTTCCTAGACGCGGGACATTCCCCACATAAACCTTGGCGACATTTTTGACTTGGACTGGCACGCCATTCGACTGCGAAAGAACGATGTTTTCGATGTCGCTGACCCTGAAGCCCTGAGTCAGATTCTCATCGCCTCCATCGTTGATCAGCCCAACGCCTCTAATATTGACCGACTGTTGGCCAATGTTAATTGTGCGCCCGCCTACGTTTACATTTGCGTTACCGATAGCGGCAATCACTTGGGGAAGCGTTACGTTGTAGGCATCGAGCCTATGTGGATCGATGTCGACGTCGAATTGTTTGGTTGTGCCACCCCAGGTATTTACCTGAATAACACCCGGAACGGTCAGCAGGCGGCGCTGTACGATCCAGTCCTGCACCGTGCGAAGGTTGGTCAGTCCAAAATTTGGTGGTCCGACCACTTGGTAACGGTAGATCTCTCCAACTAGACTGGAGCCCTGAATTATCGGTTGCACATTATTAGGAAGATTGACGTTCTGTTGGAGACTGAAAGCGGCCTGGGTTCGAGCAAAATAATAATCAACGCCGTATTTGAACACGACACGCACGAACGCCAAGCCATAAAACGATGTCGAACGAATGACATCGACACCAGGTGTAGTCGCAAGGCCCACTTCCATTGGAATCGTGTAGTAGCGCTCCATCTCTTCGGCAGAGAGGCCGGGTGCCTGTGCCGTGATTTCTAGAATTACCGGCGCCGGATTCGGGTACGCTTCAATATTGAGTTGCGTAAATGCGACAAAACCGCCAGCGATAAAGACAAGCAGCAATAGCAAAATTATTGGGCGCCGGGTCAGTGAGAATGTGAGGAGCGGCTTTAGCACGAGCGATCCTAAGCAGCCGTTTTAATCGTTTCACTCAGGGGACGCGGCGGCGAAGGAATTGCTTAGGAATAGTGCTCCCTCAGTGGCTACTAGTTCGCCAGCTTGCAAGCCATCGACAATTTCATCATACCCGCCGTGTTGCAGACCTATCCTTACGGTCCGTCGCTCAAAACGATGTCGGTCCTTTGTCACCCAAACCTTCATCGTTCCGTCGCCTTCGCGAACCACGCCACTAAGCGGAACAGCTAAGGCGCGGACGGGATCCGCTGTCTGGATCACAAATGTCGCAAACATGCCAGGCCGCAATGCGTGCAAGGGATCCTTAATTTCCGAGCGCACAATTAGGCGACGCGTATTGGTATCGACCGCTGCACCTATCGTGGTGATCGTTCCATCAAATGACCTGTCTGGATAGGCCGATACATTGGCCGAAATCTTCTGGCCCACGCGGATTTGTGGGATGTCAGATTCCAATACATTCGCAGTCAGCCACATCGTTGAAATGTCTGCGACCGTGAAAGGAGCCGGCGTACCACCGGGTTGCATGAAAAGGCCCGGCGCGGCGTTGCGAGCTGTTATGCGGCCCGAGATCGGGCTTAGCACGAGGAGTGAGGAGTCAACTTGACGATTGGCAATTACCCGATCGATGTCCATATCGATCTTGCCAAAAATGCGCACGGCGTCGCGGGCGGCTTTGAGGGCACCTTCCGCGGCCTGCTGTTCGGAAACCGCCTGCTCGAGCTCTCGTTGCGAGATGGCGCGAGTCTGAAAGAGCTCGCGAGCGCGCGACAATGTTTTATTGTGCAGGTCCAAAGTCCCAGCTGCTGCTATCAATGTCGACTCAGCCTGCAACAAATCCGGGCTGTCGATAGTAAACAGCCGTTCGCCCCTTTTTACCTCGTCGCCGACCTTAGCGAACAAGCCAGTTATCCGGCCCTGATAGGGGGTGAAAACCTGTACGGACATATCCTGGTTGAAATCGATACTTCCGACGGCCGCCTTTTCGATTGGAAATAATTGGTACCCGACCGGCGAAATCTTCACCAAAGCCTGCTGCGCATCTGAAAGTGTGACACTTGACGCGTCGAGCGAGTCGCCGGCTTGAGCTGTATCGTTCGCAGGTCCACTCTTTTCTCCACCCTTGCTCGCCGACTGGACTGGTGGCGACCCAGCGATCTGTGGACCTGACCAAATTCCAAGCCCGCCGACGAGATAGGCCGCAATAGCGAGGATTATGAGCGTGGCTCCAACCAGGAGGTCGGGCACATTCGATTTTCTGTCCCAGATCATTGACGAACCGTAAGGTGACTGTGAGCTTTTTGGCCTTAACGATTGCCGTGCTGGGAGCGACGTGGTCAACTGCGATTAATGACAGTTCCACAGCCAGGCCCGCTATCTTAAGCTAGGGCCACGGGGATCACTCGGCCAACAGAATTGCCTTCCACTTCAATGGATTAGCCGACCCGGGGACAGAGTTCGGTACGCGGAAGCTGGTGGCATGTTCGGGGTCAATCTTCCCAAAATTGCCGCGTCAATAGGACTTGCCGTATGCGTGTCCGCCTGCGCCGTCGGACCTGATTTCAAGCCGGTAGCGCCCCCGGACACAACATCATATAGCAAAGAGCCACTGCCCAGTCATACCGCTTCGGCCAACATCGCTGGCGGACGGAGCCAGCGCTTCGTCAGGGACCTCGACATTCCTGCCGAGTGGTGGACCCTCTTCCGATCGCGCAAACTCAACGCGCTGATCGAGCGATCGCTAAAGTCAAATCCGACCCTCGAAGCTGCACTCGGCGCGTTGCGGCAGGCGCAGGAAAATGTCCATGTGCAGGAAGGCAAATTTTTCCCCCTCGTCCAAGGCAATTTTAATCCAACCCGACAACAGGTGCCGAATACCTTGACTTCGCCCCTTTCCTCGGGCGCTTCGATATTCGACATTGTCACAACGCAAGTAATTGTGTCGTATACATTCGACGTCTGGGGCCAAAATCGACGCGCCGTCGAATCCTTGCGGGCGCAGGCCGATTCTCAGCGTTTTCTGCTCGAAGCCGCTCGCCTGACACTCACCTCGAATGTGGCGCTTGCCGCAATCCAGGAGGCGTCGCTGCGTGAACAGATCGCTGCTACTCGAGAATTAATCAGCGTCACCACAAAAATGCTCACAACGCTACGTCGGCAACTATCTGCCGGCTATGCGAATCGAATTGACGTCGCCGCGCAGGAAGCACAACTGGCACAGACCGAGGCAACTCTGCCACCCCTGCAAAAGCAACTCGCCCTGCAGCGAGACCTTCTCGCGGCTCTTGCCGGGCGATATCCGAGCGAAGAGCCCCCGGAGAAATTCATGCTATCAGCCTTTCAACTACCGCGAGATTTGCCAGTCAGCCTGCCATCTAAACTCGTAGAGCAGCGTCCCGACGTTCGCTCATCCGAAGACTTGATGCATGCGGCAAGCGCCCAAATCGGTGTGGCGGTAGCGAACATGCTGCCAAACTTTACCGTGAACGGAAATGCTGGTTATACGGCGCCCGCGCTGGCAAATCTTGCTAACTATTTGTCGCCGGCCAATGAATTCTTTTTCTTAGCGGGAAATGCAACACAGACAGTCTTTGACGGTTTTACACTGCTGCATCAAAAGCGCGCAGCGGAAGCGGCGTTTGATCAGGCGGCCGCGCAGTATCGCGTAACGGTTATCGCCTCGCTGCAAAATGTTGCAGACACCTTGCGCGCCCTGCAGGGTGACGCAAATTCTCTCAAAGCAGCAGCCGAATTCGAACGTGCT
>Ga0182034_10001775_pt1 | contig 10717 bp, 8 predicted proteins | sample flu12Cox44000172_FD_125972 | JGI IMG/M metagenome (GOLD analysis project Ga0182034, IMG submission 125972) | Lab enrichment of tropical soil microbial communities from Luquillo Experimental Forest, Puerto Rico - flux4day.12C.oxic.44.000.172 | ecosystem: Environmental > Terrestrial > Soil >... | reverse complement strand
TCTGTTTACGCACTGTATCGGGCAGCACGAATGTACCTCTGCACGAAAAGAAAACTAGGGCACTGGGACGTTTCATTCCACCAGTTCACTTCTTCCAAGACGAAACTGTCAAGTCCCAAACAGAAAGGTTCCGTGGGCCAAAATCGACTTGGGAGGTTAGCCCGTTTGAACGTAGCCGCCCGGCGGCAGACGCTTCGCGTGAGGCGAACGGATCGGTGATTGCCAAGCACGTAGGATAAATTTTCGGGTCATAAGGAGGTCCTTATGACCCGACTCAGAAAAATGATGCTGGAGGAACTCCAGCGTCGTAATTACGCTCACGATACCACACGTTCTTACATTCGCACAGTTGAAGACTTTGCTCGCCACTTCAACTGTCCACCGGATCGCCTGGGCCCGCGGCATATTTGCGAATACCAAGCGATGCTCTTTCACAAACGGAAGATGTCAGCGGGAAGCGTCGCCGTCTGTCTGGCTGCCTTGAGGTTCTTTTACTGCAAGACACTCAGGCGGGCCTGGAGCATCGAAGACACTCCCTATCCAAAAAAGGACCATCGCCTGCCACAGATCCTCAGCAAGCAAGAAGTCGAGCGCTTGATCAATGCGGCCAGCACGACCTTCCATCGCACTATGCTCATGACCCTTTACGCTACCGGCGCCAGGAACGCCGAGGTGACGCGCCTAAAGTTCAGCGACTTCGACAAGCAGCGCATGGTCGTTCACATCCTAGGCGGCAAGGGACGCAGAGACCGCGACGTCATGCTCAGCTCCAAACTGCTCGAAGAACTTCGTGAGCACTGGCGCCGTTTACGGCGAAGCCCCAGAGTCTGGCTTTTTCCCGGCAAGATCAACCATTGTGGGAATCAGCCGATCGATACGAAAACCGTCTGGCATGCCTGCTCCCGCGCTGCCCGGCGCGCCGGCCTTCAGAAACGAGTGCATCCTCATACTCTACGCCACTGCTTCGCCACACATCTTCTCGAAGCCGGCACCGATCTGCGCACCATTCAGCTCCTGTTAGGTCATAACGACCTGAAAGAGACGGTGAAGTACCTGCACCTCTCTGAACGTCATCTGCATGCGGCCTCGAGTCCGTTGGACTCCTTGTCACTCGAGGGCCAATCGCCACACGAGAAGTAGATGAGCAGGCCACCACTCGAGGTGGCCGATCTCATCCGTGCCGCGGGAGCTGACTTCATCGAACGAAACCGCTCGTGGATTCGTTGGAAGCACGTCAAAGTGCTGCTGGCCATCGCGCGGTGTCGTACTGCCGCACTGGGCGGTCATGTCGATGAGTGCACCCGTTGTGGGTATCGTGCCACCATCTCGTACAACAGCTGCAGAAATCGCCACTGCCCGAAGTGTCAGACCGCCGCTCGGGAACAGTGGATCGCTGCGCGTCAACGAGAACTTCTCCCCACGCCCTACATGCACGTGGTCTTCACACTCCCCCGCCGCTTGGCCCCACTGGTGCTGCAGAACAAGAAGGTCATCTACGATCTTCTGTTCCGCACCAGTGCGGAGACCCTTCTCGAAGTGGCCCGCGATCCGAGACTCCTCGGCGCGGAGATCGGCTTCTTCAGTGTGTTGCACACCTGTCTGTTGAGGGCCTACGGCCCGCGAAACCTTATGAAAATCGGCTCGAGTTAAGATGGCAACGGCTTGGGGGTGGCGAGGTCGAGACTCCAGTGGAGAAGTCGAAGCCGAACACTTGTCTGATCCGGAGCGTGCGTGTTTGAGCGAATAATTGGGCGTCGTTGTCTTCCCCTGGGGGAGCGGCGATAGCCCGCGACCCTGGTTAAGGTAGCCGCAGTACGCTCTCCGCTCCCGGCCAGGAGGAACTATGCCCTACAGAATAGCGGGAATCGATGTTCATAAAAAGATGCTGGCCGTAGTTGTATCCGACGTGGAAATCGAAAGCGAGTTCCAGTTTGAGCGGCGGATGTTTGGAGGCAACCCCGAACAATTGCGCTCGCTGGCTGCATGGCTGCTCGAGCAAGAGGCCGAGGAAGTAGTTATGGAATCAACGGCCCAATATTGGAGGCCGGTCTGGGAAGCACTGGAACGATACTGGAAACCGTTACGCCAGAAGCGGGAAGGCGCACGCCCGAGGTCGGGAACGTTGCATTTGGCCCAGGCCCAGTCCAATCGCGGGCGGCGGGGACGCAAGAAGGATTTCCTAGATGCCGAACGCCTAGTGAAGCGGTTGGTGGCCCGGGAATTGAATCTGAGCTTTGTGCCTGACGTCGAACAGAGGCTCTGGCGGACGGTGGTACGCCGAAAGCTTCAGCTGACACGGAACCGGGTACGGTTACAGAATCGAGTAGAGAGTCTGCTGGAAGAGGCTCACATTAAATTGTCCAGTTTTGTGTCGGATCTACTGGGCCTCAGTGCACAGCGCATGCTGAAGGCGTTGTCCGATGGGGAAACCAACCCCGCAGCGTTGGCTGCACTAGCGGACCGGAAGTTGCATGCAACGCAAGAACAGTTGTGTGACGCTTTGGGCGCGTGCACGGAGCTCCATCCTGTCTATCGGCGGTTGTTAGGCATGATGCTTGAGGAGTTGCGATTGATCGACGAGCAGATCGGTCAACTCAACCAGGAGATGGCAAATCTGCTGCGTCGACATCAGGACGCGGTCGAACGGCTGGCGGAAGTACCTGGTCTAGGCGTCGATTCAGCACAGCAGATCATTGCCGAAGTAGGTGCCACGGCAGCAACCTTTCCTTCGGCCAAGCAGCTCTCCTCGTGGGTTGGTGCATGTCCCGGTGAGGAGGAGAGCGCCGGCGTGAACTACAGCCACCGATCCCCGAAGGGCAACCGCAACATGCGGCGCTTACTCAATCAAGCTGCCAACGCGGCAGTCAAGGCTAAAGGAACTATCTTTGAGATTGTCTATCGTCGTATGGTACCGCGCCTTGGACATAAGCAAACTATCGGGGTGGTTGCGCATCGGCAATGTCTCCTCATCTGGATGGTCCTCCACCAGGGAGTTCGTTACGAAGAACGGGGCCCGGCAGTCACCAAAGAATCCAAGCAAAGGCGCACCGCCAAGATGATCCGTCAACTCCGAAAACTCGGCTATCGAGTCGAACCCGCAAATCCTCAACCACCCAACCCGGCATGAGACATTTTCGACCCTGGAGTCAGCAGCTCCAGCTCCATCCGCATCTCCATATCATCATCCCTGCCGGCGGCCTCTCACCCGATCACACCCGCTGGGTTCGCTCCCGAAACAAATACCTCCTCCCCAAGAAAGTGTTACGGAGAGTCTTTCGCGGCAAATTCCGCGAGGCTCTCAAGCAAGCTTTCCAAGACGGACTGCTCCGCTTCGAGGGAAAACTCAAGCTTCTCGCCAAGCCCAAAATCTTCGCTGCTTGGTTACGGCCACTCTACCGAAAAGACTGGGTGGTCTATTTGAAACGCCCCTTCGGCGGTCCCGAATACGTGCTGCAATATCTCGGCCGCTACACCCATCGCGTGGCCATCTCCAACCATCGCCTGGTCTCCTTCATCGATGGCCAAGTCACCTTCCGTTGGCGCGATTCCGCTGACCACAACAAACAGAAGTCGCGATCTCTATCGGTCGGCGAGTTCTTGAGCCGCTTTCTGTTGCACCTGCTTCCGCAAGGCTTCGTGCGTATCCGGCACTTCGGTTTCTTGGCCAGTCGACGACGCACTAAGCTCCTCCCGCTTTGCTTTCAGCTCTTGGGAGCGGCACAACAACCGCCTCACGAAGAACACACTTCCTCCACGGAAGACTCCCCCGACCTTTACCCCTGCCCTAACTGCGGTGGACCGATGAGGGTCATCGAGCGGCTCACTGCTGCGGAAATCCAACTTCGCTCTCCACCCCGGACCAGCGCGGCGGCATGAAACTCATCTCTCCAATCCGAACCCTCCGCGTGCTTCCGCGCGCTCCGCATCTCTTTGCCTGCACGACGGACGGATCCTTTCTTTCCGCCTCTCCAATCACACTCTCCGCTGCACTTTTCTCAGCAGTCCTCTCTCACGCCCATGCCCTCAGCCGCTGGGCTCTCCGGCACAGCCTCGGCACACCTTCACACTGTTCCGTCCCACAATTGAATTGACATAGCGCCCGCGTCTGCCGCAAACCGGGCGGCCACGTTGAAACGGCTTTATCGAACGCTCCCGGAGAGCCCTGCCTGCCCATACTCCCCCGCCACAATGCGCGTCTCGATAAAGCGCTAACGTTTACCAGGACGTATCCAATTTTCTTGACCAACAAAACGGGTAAGAATCTCAGGTAGGAATTGCAGGCCTAGCGCGGCTCTCGCTCTCATTTCGATTGAGCAGGAGACGTCAAGCGCCGTAATTCCTCCGGCGACATGTTCAAGAGGTCACGAAGGACCGCTACTTCTGCAGTGATCCCGGTTCGCAGCGCAGGTTCCACATCTGGCGCGAACAATGACGAATGATTCGAGGGCAGCATCGTCCCAGCTGTTTTAGCTTCGGCGAATTTCTGGGGATCCGCGCCTCCCAGGTCGAAGTAGAAGCTTGGGATGCCCTGCTCGACAAACGCCGAGTAATCCTCAGACGCCGTGTGAGGCTCATCCGTCACCACGTGCTCTTTGCCCAGCGCAGTTTCCAGAGTCGTCTTGAGCCTCCCGGCCAACGCGGGATTGTTGTAGACGGAATTTGTTCCCTCGTAGTGGTCAATCGAAGGTTCGCGCGGTGCGCCCGCAGCGGAAGCTTCAGCCTTCGTAATGCGCGCTATTGCTGCCAGGACCTGCTTCCGGATCTCCGTTTTGTATGTGCGCACCGTCAGGCCTAATTCCGCTTCATCGGGGATGATGTTGTTTTTGTTTCCCGCTCGTATGTAGCCAACCGTAATGACAACGAATTCGCCGGGCTTCACTTCGCGAGAGGGAATCGTCTGGAGAGCGAGGATGGTTCGTGCTGCGATCACGATCGGATCAATCGCATTGTGCGGTGCGGAACCGTGTCCTCCTTTGCCATAGATGGTGATGCGCAGCGAATCCGCATTAGTGTCGTAGATCCCGGGAACGACGCCGACCATTCCCGCCTCCAACCCGTTGCCCACATGCAGCGCCACACCGGCATCAGGTTTCGGGAAGCGTGTCAAAAAGCCATCTGCAATCATCCGGGCCGCGCCCGAAATTGTCTCCTCGGCAGGCTGCCCGATCAACACCAGGGTTCCATGCCACGTGTTCTTGCTTCGTGCCATGATCTCCGCCGCCCCGAGCAGGGAAGCCATGTGCAGATCGTGTCCGCAGGCGTGCATGACCGGAACGTCAGCTCCAGAGTCATCTTTCGCGTGTACCTTGCTCGCATAGGGGAGTCCGGTTTTTTCCTCGACAGGGAGAGCATCAAGTTCGGTCCGAAGCATGATTGTGGAGCCTGAGCCGTTTCTCAGAATGGCGACGATGCCAGTGACTCCAACGTGCTCAGTCACTTCATAGCCCGCACTGCGCAATTGCGCCGCTAACTTGGCGGCGGTCTGAGTTTCGTGCATCGAGAGTTCCGGATTCTGATGCAAATCGAGGTAGAGGGTACGCGCTTCGGGGTAAACGCTCGCGACTTCTTTCGAGGATGGCGTCTGCGCGACGGCGAAAGCTAAGAGCAAGAAGGGCAAGACACATAGCTTGCAAGGAGTCATGGGCGTCGATTTTAAGCTGCGCTTGTCAGGTCTGCAAGGCCGCACACCCAGTGGACCCAGCGGATAGTGCCCGATTTGTCGTGCCGGAAAGGTTCGTACGCCTTCGTGGCGTAAGCGCTGCCCACAAACATCTTTGTATGGGTTTGTTCACGAAACTGATTTGCGCCATAATCAGCGTAACGATTCCCGGATGGCGACATGTTCTTGGGGTACGACCTTCGACGAAATGCAGTGTGCGGTTCAGACCTCGTCAGGAAAAGGCTCGCGCGAGCGCTTCGTTTGACTTTGGCTTTTAGCCTTGCGCTGCATGGGTGTCACTCCGAGAAAACCAGCACGGGCCCCGCGGTCGAGTTCACCAAGATTCCGCCCGCGGCGCAGGGCGGGCGGGAGAGGGTTGACACGATCGCCGGGCGGGTCAGAAACGCTCGCCCAGGCCAGCAGATCGTTATCTATGCGCACAGCGGGCCGTGGTGGGTGCAACCTTGGCCTGATCGTGCTTTGGTTCCGATTCAAGCGGACTCAACATGGAGTACCGAAACGCACTTGGGATTCGAGTATGCCGCGCTGTTGGTCGATCCAGACTATCATCCACTGCCAACCTTGGATTTAACGCCGACGCAAGGTGGTTCCGTGGCGCTGGTAACGATTGTAAAAGGCACGGGAACTCCGCAATTCGCCCCAACAGGATCACTTAGGTTCAGCGGGTACGATTGGGGCGTTCGCACGATTGCGAGTGACAAAGGGGGTACGAACAATCTGTATGATCCCGAGAATGCCTGGACCGACGCCGGCGGAGCGCTCCATCTGCAAATAAAGAGGAAATCGGGCCGGTGGTCGTGTGCGGAAATATTCCTAAATCGCAGCTTCGGGTATGGCACTTATACAGTAACGGTGCGCGACACTTCTCGCCTGGAACCCGCCGCTGTCTTTAGTATGTTTACATTCGAGGAATGGGGCGGCGAACAACATTATCGCGAAATGGATGTGGAGATCAGCCGCTGGGGAGACGCCGCGAGCAAGAACAACGCACAATACGTAGTTCAACCGTTCTTCATTCCGGGGAACCTGTTTGCATTCGCGGCGCCCCCCGGCACCCTCACCTATCTGTTGCGGTGGGAATCCGGACACGCGAGCTTCAAGACTTTCCGAGGAACATCCACGGGAGCGCCGGTCGTTGCTGAACATGAGTTCACCTCGGGTATACCTACGCCGGGTGAGGCAAAGCCCCGCCTAATATTTTATGTCGTGGCAAGTGACAAAAATCCTCTGCAGAAGCCCAGCGAGGTCGTGATTGAGAAGTTTCAATACCTTCCGTGAAGCTGGTCAGCGAAGGGGCTGGCTGTGGCGATGGGCCATGGTTGGATTGGCCATGTTGTACTTCGCCGAGTCAGCCGCAGCAACCGATCAGAATCGAATGTTATCGCAATACCTGCGCGACTTCTGGGGAACGGAGAAAGGGTTCCCGGTCGGATCCGTATCGACCATCGCGCAGACCGCCGACGGCTATCTCTGGATTGGAACGGATAAAGGCCTGGTTCGTTTCGACGGGTTGAATTTCCGCCGATTCGAACAGGCCGGCCCCGGTTCCTTTGCGATCGGTCCGGTACGCGCGCTTTTGGAGGATGCCCACGGAAGCCTGTGGATTTTGGTGCAAGATACCAAGCTCTTTCGCTACCACGATGGAACATTCGAACTTATCCGCGGCGAGGCTGAGAACGGCACTACCGCCATGGCTCTGGGGACCTCGGGTCAAGTTCTGCTCTCGTCCGCGGCCATGGGCGTTCTTACCTACGACGGTAAGCAGTTTGTCCCCGCGTTACCTGCGCCTCGCTCGGCTGACTCTCGAAACGCCGCGCACCGGGAAATTCCCGACGAACGATCGGCTCGCTTCAGTTGGTCGTACGGTAATATGCCTGACCGCCTGGCGTCAGGGACCTCGGTGGTGGTGTCCGTAGCGGCGACCGCCGACGGCAAGATTTGGTTGGGGACAGAGAACCAAGGGCTCTTCTACCTGCGGGAAGGGCGCGTCTACGCACCGGAAAATGGATTGCCGAACGCGAAAATTAACTGCCTTGTGCCGCTCGAGAACTCTGAATTGTGGATCGGAACAAGCAAAGGCGTGTTGCGCTGGAACGGGACCGCGCTCACTCGCACGGGTGTGCCAGCGTCCCTCCAGCATGCCGAGGTGTTTTCCATGATTCGAGACCGCGACTCGATCATCTGGCTAGGTACGAGTCGCGGGCTTCTTCGCTTCGACGCCACAGGAGTTTCTGCCTTTACCGGGGAGGTTCCAACGCCGGCAGGGCGGGCGACTGCGCTCTTCGAAGATCGAGAAGGGAATCTGTGGGTCGGTCGGCCGTGGGGTATCGAGCGTATACGCAGGGGGGCGTTCACCAGCTATTCCGGGGGCGGCTTGCGGTCGGAGAGCACCGGACCCGTTTACGTCGACCCCGAGGGGCGTACGTGGTTTGCTCCAATTCGAGGTGGGTTACATTGGCTGCAAGGAGAAAAAAATGGGAGTATGCCGATCCACGGAGTGGACCGGGATGTAGCCTATTCGATCGCCGGCAGCGGCAGAGAACTTTGGATCGGCTGGCAGCGAAGCGGGCTAACGCACCTTGTATACGCCCGGGGTACTCCAACGATGCAGACCTATACAGAAGCCGATGGGTTGGCTCAAAACAGCGTGTACGTCGTTTACCAGAGCCGTGACGGGACGGTGTGGGCTGGGACGCTCAGCGGCGGAGTGAGCCGATTCGATGGCCGACGATTCGTTAACTACACGGCTGTGACCGGCCTGGCTTCCGACACGGTTACTTCGATCCTGGAGACGCATGACGGTACCCTTTGGTTTGGCACTGCAAATGGCCTGAACTCGTTGTCAAACGGGCAGTGGAGAACGTACACGGCAAAAGACGGTCTGCCCTCGGAAGATGTGAACTGCCTTTTCGAAGATACGTCAGGTACGTTGTGGATGGGAACATCGGATGGCCTGGCCTTTTCTAGCTCCGGTCATGTTCAGACTCCCCGCAACCTGCCGGCGTTGCTGCACGGAAGAATATTCGGTATGGCAGAAGACAAGTTTGGATGGTTTTGGATCGCGACCGCGGAGCACGTCTTGCGGGTACAACGTGACAAAATCGCCACCGGCACACTTGCGGCCTCGGATCTTCGCGAGTTCGGGGCGGAAGAGGGCCTGCGCAGCACGGAGGGAGTGAAAAGAAGCAGGTCGGTGATTTTAGATCCCTCCGGGAGGGTCTGGTTTTCGCTGAGTCGTGGACTTGCGGTTGTCGACCCGTCTCGCGTCACGGGCACCTCGGCGCCCGCGATCCCACAGATTGAAGCGCTTTCTGCGGATGGCAGCCCCATCAGTCTCCAAGATCCGGTTCACATTCCTCCCTCGCCTAAGAGAATCACGTTCATGTACACGGGGCTGAGTCTCGCTGTTCCCGAGCGGGTTCGCTTTCGATACTTTCTCGAAGGCTACGACCGCGGCTGGAGCGAGCCGGTGGCAACCCGGGAGGCTATCTACACGAACCTTGGCGCAGGCTCGTATCGTTTCCGGGTGCTCGCCCGCAACGGAGAAGGCCAGTGGAACGGCTCGGACAGTGCGTTGCGATTTGTCATTGAACCATTATTTTGGGAAACATGGTGGTTCCGGGCCACGTGCGTCGCACTAATTCTTCTTTTGGCGTGGTGCGCGCACCGCTATCGCTTGTACCAGTTCACCAGACAATTCAACATGCGCCTGGAAGAGCGAGTCAGCGAGCGAACTCGTATCGCAAGGGATCTACACGATACACTGCTGCAGAGTTTTCAAGGGCTCTTGCTTCGTTTTCAGGCCGTTTCTAACCTGCTTCCGCCACAGGAGGCGAAACAAAGACCCGATGACGCCATCGATCAAGCGGCCCAAGCCATCACCGAGGGTCGCGAAGCTGTCCAAGGTTTGCGATCGTCCACGACAGCGCCAAACGATCTGGCCCTCGCTTTGAGAGCGCTTGGACAGGAGCTTGCATCGAGTGAAGTCAACGAGAACTCTCCCGAATTTCATGTTCAGGTGGAAGGAGCACCGCGGGGCCTCCACGCGATATTGCGCGACGAAGTCTACCGCATTGCAGGCGAGGCGCTACGCAACGCCTTCCGTCACGCACGGGCACGACGGATCGAACTGGAGATCCACTACGATGAGCGCCAGTTGAGGCTGCGAATTCGTGACGATGGGAAAGGAATGGAATCGCAGGTTGTCGATGGCGCCGGTCGCCCCGGTCACTGGGGCTTGCGCGGGATGCGCGAACGGGCCAAAGTCATTGGCGGCAATCTCGAACTGTGGAGTAGCGTCGAATCGGGAACGGAAATTGAATTAACAATTCCCGCTGCCGCCGCCTATGCCGCATCGCCTCCTCGACGGCGTTCCTGGCTTTCGAGCAAACGGGCGGCGATGCACGAGTGACCAGGGTTCGCCGGTACAATTTCGGGGCCCGGCTAGCGACGACGGGAAACCCTTGGACGCCACGTGCCAAGTACGCAATTCGGCGAGTACAGTGGAATACCTGGGCGTTGTCGAAGGCATAAAGAGTTGGTGCAAGGAATTCGGCGAGCGCCAGAGAATGGAGATCGATTTCAAAACTAATGTTGCCAGCGTCCTTCCACCAGAAGTCGGACTTTCCCTGCTTCGAGTTGTACAGGAAGCCCTGCACAACGCTATCAAGCACAGCGGGGTAAGACAGGTTGAAATACAACTGCGGGAAGACTCCGGTGAGATTCATATCATCGTTAGTGATTCAGGTAACGGATTCGACATCGAAGCAGCAAGGCGAGGCCAAGGTCTTGGACTTACGAGCATGCAGGAGCGAGTTCGGCTGGTCGGGGGAACGATCGCCGTTGAATCGAAGCCGATGGGGTGGGACAAGAATCCATGTTCGTGTGCCACTTGAGTCAGAGGGCGCTTCCCAACGGGCGGCAGTGTAGTCGTTCGAGTAAGAGGGTGCCCTTAAATGGGGTACTGGAGTACCGATGGAGTCCTTGGAACCGACTACTCCCAGGGATTGAGTTTTGAGGAGTCAAATAACACTCAAC
>Ga0182034_10001773_pt1 | contig 10728 bp, 6 predicted proteins | sample flu12Cox44000172_FD_125972 | JGI IMG/M metagenome (GOLD analysis project Ga0182034, IMG submission 125972) | Lab enrichment of tropical soil microbial communities from Luquillo Experimental Forest, Puerto Rico - flux4day.12C.oxic.44.000.172 | ecosystem: Environmental > Terrestrial > Soil >... | reverse complement strand
GCATAAGGCCAGAGAGTGCAGTCTAAGAGCCGAGCGCTTCGTCGTTCCGTTATACACGCCATGACCCGGTCCTGTCGTATCTCGACAGGCTTTGCTGACGATGCTGCGCTGCTCAGCACTAGCGAGGCCGCGCCTTAGACCGGCGAGATGTAAGGATCCCAAGGCCGTGTTGGGCCAGCGCCGGTTGCCGGAAGCGGCCTCGCGTGGGGCCATGGGCCCACCGAGCAAGCCGACCCGAGGAGTTCAAAGCCTAGGCCTTTGTTAGCTCCCAGCCGGGCGGCTTCGGTGCTAAAAGATTGATCGAGGATCGGAATGCAAATCGCCCGTCAAGCGAGTACCACAAATCCTGTGAGCACCAAAACGGCTGCTGCGATTGCGAGCACCAAGGCCGCCGCTGCAACTTCTGCGATCCCAACGTGGACGCGCTCCACCGCCAAACGTTCCGGCCAATGAAATACGCCGTGTCCAGGACCGCTGGCACAGGCAAATCCGTTGCGGCTTGGGCCGGCGCGTCCACCATAGTTTTAGCGACCTGGAGCGGAAATCGGTTTTGCGCCTTTCATTAGCGAGAGACTCTCGACCAAACCCTTGGGGATCCGCCGCAGTTTTGCCGGCCAGCTCCGGTCAGGGCTCAATCCACTCGGTGAACCAGGTCGCTACACTGTAGAGCCGGGAGTTCAGTTGGTCGTAGCAGTCTGACCACTGGGTAATTTTCCCATTTTTGAACTGCACGACGGATACGCCTCGCATGTAAATTGGCACTTTTCGCAGATGTCCGCCCAGAAAAGGCTCGGTGTGCAAGCCTCTATGGAGCTGCGCCACCTTCGATATTTTGTTGCCGTCGCTGAAGAATTGAACTTTCGGCGAGCCGCTCACCGTCTCCATGTGTCGCATCCGTCATTGAGCCAGCGAATCAGCGACCTGGAGAACGAACTGGGCATGAAGCTCCTTAAGCGCAATTCACGGCGAGTTGAGCTAACCGAAGCCGGGCGAGTTTTTCTCGCCGGGGTACGGCAAACGCTGAATAGCATTCAAAAAGTCGTTGATCAGGCGCAAGAGGTTGCTAAGGGGGAAAGAGGCAGACTGGTGATAGGCAACATCGGTTTACTGACGCAAAGTTTCTTGCCAGCTGCCTTGGCCAATTTTCGCGAACGGTAGCCTTTGGTCGGTAGCGCGGTCCTGCGACTGCGGCAACAACCTGGTAATCGTTTGATGCCGAGATCAAAGTTGACTATACTGCGATGAATAGACACAACATCGTACTAGACGATGGTTCTCAGGAAAATAGTTTAAAAGAGACTATCGCCTTGTCAGCCTGAGGAAATAGTTCTTTTTTCCCTTCGACGATTTTGGAAAGCGAAGACCGAGCCTTGTCACGATCACATAAAAAATAGGGGTTAAAAATAATCCGAAGAGCGTGACCCCGATCATGCCGAAAAATACCGCGGTACCCATTGCATGTCGCATCTCGGCTCCGGCGCCATGCGATGCTACCAGTGGCCAAACACCGGCGATAAACGCGGTCGACGTCATCAGGATCGGTCGAAATCGCAGCTGGGTGGCTACCAGCGCTGCATTCTCAGCAGTAAGTTTCTCTTCTCGGCGCTTCGTCTTAGCAAATTCAACAATCAAGATGGCATTTTTGCAGGCTAGACCAATCAGCACAATCATACCGATTTGAGTAAAGATGTTATTATCTCCGCCATCAATTCGTACCCCGATTAAAGCGAACAGCAAGCAAAGCGGAACAATCAGCACTATGGCTAATGGTAAACGCAGGCTTTCGTACTGAGCGGCCAGCACCAGGAACACTAGCAAGACGCAAAGCGGAAAAATATAAATAGCGGTGTCACCAGCGATCACGTTTTGGAACGTGAGATCGGTCCACTCAAATGACATCCCCTTGGGTAGCGTTTCGGAAGCGACCCGTGCCATCGCTGATTCGGCTTGTCCGCTGCTGAATCCTTTCCCGGGATCCCCGTTGATCGCAGCGGTCAGGTAAGTGTTGTAATGTTCGGTACGGTCCGGGCCATAGCTTTCTTTGACTTTGACGATCGATCCAAGAGGAACAATCAGTCCGCTCCTATTTCTTACTTTTAGCGCCAAGATATCGGATGGGCTTTTCCTGAATCTTTCATCGGCTTGCACAATGACCTCGTAGGTCCGTCCAAATCGATTAAAATCATTCACATACAGCGATCCGAGATTGACCTGCAAAGCATTGGCAGCATCAGTCTTGGTCAGGCCTAGAGTAGCAGCCTTTTCCACATCGATATCCGTCTTCAGCTGGGGCACGTTGATAGTAAAGCCGGTAAAGAGATTTCCAAGTTCCGGCATTGTCGCAGCTCGTTTGAGCAACTCTTGAGTTGCGTTATACAGCGCTTCGTAACCAAGCCCGGCCCGATCTTCCAATTGAAGTTGAAACCCGCCGATGTTCCCCAGCCCCTGAACCGGCGGAGGAGGAAAGATGACGATAAAAGCGCTTTGAATTGAAGCGAATTTTTGCTGTAAAATGTTCGCAACCGCGAATCCGCTGAGCTGGGGCGCGGTGCGTTCCTCAAAGGGTCTAAGATGGACGAACACGATACCGACGTTGGTACTGTTGGTAAATCCGTTGATGTACAGTCCCGGAAAGGCCACAGCATAATCGACCGCCGGATGTTGCAGAGCGATGTCGCTCATCTGGCGAATCACCGCGTCGGTCCGATCGAGCGAAGCCGCTTCGGGAAGCTGAGCTAAAGCGACCAGATATTGTTTGTCCTGGACCGGGATGAATCCTGTCGGTGTAGTCCGAAACATCTGGAAGGTCAGCACCACCAACCCGGCGTAAAGGAAAAGAGCAAAGATTGCTCTCCGCAGCAATATTCTCACGGCGTTTGAGTACAACCTGGCCGACCAACGAAAGAGTCGCTCGAAGAGCCGGAAGAGCCGGCCAAATAGAAAATTCAGCGTCCGAGTGACTCCGTCTCTCGAAGCATCAGCCGGCCGGAACAGGATCGCGCACAAAGCGGGGCTCAGCATCAGCGAGTTAAAGGCGCTGATCAGCGTTGAGATTGCGATGGTGAGAGCGAACTGCCGGTAAAATTGACCGGTCAGACCGTTGATAAATGCCGTTGGAACAAACACCGCACAAAGTACCAGCGCGGTCGCGATAATCGGTCCGGTAACTTCCTTCATCGCCTTGTTAGTAGCATCGCGAGGCGATAGGCCTAGATGAATGTTTCGCTCGACGTTTTCGACGACCACAATGGCATCATCCACGACAATGCCGATGGCCAAAACCAGGCCGAATAACGACAGCGCATTGATAGAAAATCCGATTGGCAACATGACCGCAAAGGTTCCGATCAGGGAGACCGGGACGGCAGCTAACGGAATGATCGAAGCGCGCCAAGTCTGCAGGAACAGAATCACAACGATCACTACCAGGATCAGGGCCTCCAGCAGTGAATGCACCACCGCCTCAATCGAGTGCCGAACAAAGACTGTCGGATCATAGACGATGTTGTAGTCAAGACCTTCCGGAAAATTACGCTTCAGCTCCGCCATCGCTTTTCGTACATTATTGGAAAGGTCGATGGCGTTGGAACCAGGGAGTTGAAAGATCAGGATAGCTACGGCTGTCTTATTATTCAGCAGACTTCGAAGTGAGTAGTCCGATGCACCCAATTCGATCCGGGCGACATCACGCAGAAGGATATTCTCACCATGTGAACCAGTCTTCAGCACAATCCGAGAGAATTCTTCTTCGTCAATTAACCGGCCGTTCGAGTCGATGGTCAAAGTGAGCTCTGATCCTAATTTTTGCGGCTCCTGCCCGATGCTGCCGGCAGCTACTTGAGCGTTTTGCTCGCTTATCGCGTTGACCACGTCAGCCGTTGTTAGTTCTCGCGCCTCCAGCTTTTCGGGATCAAGCCAGACGCGCATGGCGTAATCACCGGAACCGTATACCTGCACTTGTCCCATACCCGGCAACCGAGCGAGGACATCCTTGACCTGCAGAGTCGCGTAATTTCGCATGTAAATGTCATCGTATGTTCCGGTTGGGCTGAAAAGGTGGACCACCATCGTTAAATCAGGCGAAGTCTTGAGAGTTGTGACTCCAAGGCGTTGAACCTCCGTGGGGAGCTTCGGTAAGGCCTGCGAAACACGTGTCTGCACCTGCAATTGCGCCCGATCTAAGTCTGTGCCCAGCCTAAACGTAATCGTAAGCGTCATGACCCCATCCGTGGTGGCCTGAGAAGACATATAAAGACTGTTCTCCACGCCAGTAATCGCTTGCTCAAGCGGTGAAGAGACGGTCTCGGCAATTGTTTTTGGATTCGCTCCGGGATAGGTTGCTCGAACAACCACCGTCGGTGGCACAACTTCAGGATATTCACTGACCGGCAAGAATTTCAGTGCGATCAATCCGATCAGTAAGATGAGCAGCGATAGGACGCAGGCAAAGACTGGGCGCCCGATGAAGAATCCAGAAATGTTCATAGACTGGTGCGGATCGCAGAACGAGATCCAAAAATGATGGTTGTGGGCCCCTAAGATTCTTTCTGCTTTTGAGGCATGGAAGCACTTCTAGTGGCGGTTTGCGGGAGAACCTTCATTCCGGGCTGCACACGAGCTTGTCCAACCACGATGATCTGGTCCGACGCGGTGATGCCTTCGCTCACGATTCTTTTTCCTTCAACCAGACCGCCCAGTATGACCTTGCGATATTGAGCAATATCATTTTGATCGACGACGAGGACGTACTTCTGGCTCTGGTCGGTGCAAATCGCGGTTTCCGATATTAATAACGCGGAATGTTGCGCACTGGCAGGTATGCGGACGCGAGCGAAAAGTCCTGGCGTCAAGTTCCCGTCGGTGTTTGGAAAGACGGCGCGAACAGTGATGCTAGCGGTATCCGCGCTTACCTGATTGTCAAACGATTCAATATAGCCGCTCCGAGGGAAGCCCTCTTCATCAGTTAATTCCATTTGAATGGGTAGATTTCCGTTTTGATCGAGCGGCAGCTTCCCTGCGGCCTTTAATCGCAGCAGTCGCAGGTATGCGGCTTCATCCAGCGTGGCATAGATATATACTGGATCAACACTCATCACCGTAGTGAGCAGCGTGTTGGATCCCGGAACTCCACTAACGTAGTTTCCCTCGGTGAGAAACGCCCGGCTTATTCTACCGGAGATCGGCGATCGTACTTCACTCTGTTCATAATCCAGTTGGGCGGAATCGCGAGCAGCGTCAGCAGACTTTAGAGCAGCTACGGCTTCGGCAAGTTCGGAGCGCCGCTCGTCAGCTTCCTCCTGCGAGATAGTGTGGCTTTTTAGCAACGCGTCCGCACGCCGGCTAATCCTCTGAGCATTATCTAATGCGGCCTCCGCTCGCAACACCTCCGCTGTTGTCCGATCAAGTTCAGCCTTGTACCAGCGGCGATCAATAACGAACAGCACGTCACCTTTGTGTACAATTTGGCCCGCCGCAAAATGGACTTCGGTGAGGTGCCCGGAAACGCGGGGCCGAACCTCAACTGCTTCGATGGCCTCCACTCTGGCCGTGGCTATCTCCCAGTCGATGATTTGACTCTGTTCACTTGATGAAATCGTTACGGTCGGCGGAGGCGGAGAAACGTTGGTAGTCCAGGTTTGATCGAATTTGCAAGCGGGCGCGGCAACAATCCAAAAAAGGCCCAGTGCCACACGACGGAATCGAATTCCGTCCAACCTTTTCAGCAGCAAGGCAATCGTTTGATCCATAAGTTTTTCGCGTGGCATGGCCGCAGTGACTGCTAATTGGCCTCGTTTGAGCCATCTCAATCGAAGCGTTCGTGCGAAGATGACTTCGATACTCAGCATCAACGATTACTAAGTTCTTGCCGCACTGGTTGGGCTAGGCTACCAATGCGTAGCGGTAAGCGTCCATTCACTGATGACGTGGTCTCCATTGCTGAAGATGGTGTTGACCTTTCTTTCGCAGTCCGGGAAGAGTTCGAGTACCTTCGCCAAGAATTCCGTCAAGCGCTTCTTGTCCTTGAATTCGAGCTCGAGCGCATGGTCCTTGAATGTGACTGGTCGTTAAACTGATCTACGACTTCAACGAAGTTCCCTTGTCTCCAGGCCGCCAAAGCGGTTTGCAGAACCCGATCAGGGCTAGGCGCTTCAACCGAAGCATTGTCGAGAACGGTACTTTGTGTGTTCATTGCTATTTACTCTTTCTTTTGTTTTTTGGCAGTTTCGTCCAACTGTTGAAGGTGTAGTTTATAACTTATGATCGGCTCTGAGATTTCTCCGGCGCACTTGCGATATTGTTAGCTCAGAACGGTGGCAGTGTTTTTCGATAATCGCCGAACCTTCAAGCAGCTACTTCTCCCCTTCCAATAGGGCCTCAGCCCGCTTCCGGTCGTCTCTATCGGCATTTCACTGAATTTTACTCGGATGGGCTTGATTGCTGTTGCGCGGTCAGATTTGCGCGAAACCACCATCAACAAACAATTCCGTCCCTGTGATGTAACTGCTGTCGTCGGACACGGAAACACCACTGCCGAGTCGAGCACCGGTAGTTCCACTATCGAGACGGGCAAGACCGAGCTTGGACCGCAGCCACTCGCTGATCTCTGCGATCGCCTCGTCCACCTCGGGCACACGGCCGGCACCGAGGATGAAGTTATGCTGGCCTTCAGGCAGGGAATGCAGGCTAACATCGACGCCAGCGTCTTTCGCTCGCTTGGCGAACTCGACGGCTTCGCCGGCCAGTATGTCATGGGCGCCGTAGTAGACCATCATCGGTGGAAGGCCGGACAGATCAGCGTAGAGCATATTGACCCGGGGATCATTCCGGGCCACTCCTGTGCCGCCAATCCACGCCTCTCGAAAGATTTCCAATCCCGCCCTGGAAATAAGCTTGTCGGTCTCGGCGTTGCTTTCCAACGTCTCGTTTGTCATCTCCATATCGTACCACGGTGTAAGCGACAGGATGGCAGCCGGCAGCGGGGCGCCCTTGTCACGTAGTGTTACAGCCAGGCGCACGGCAAAGTTGCCGCCGATAGATTCTCCGCTGCTGGCAATATTCTCAGGTCGAATCCCCTGGGCGAGCAGCCAGTGATACGCCTTCTCCACGTCATCGATTTGAGCGGGGAACTTGTGTTCCGGTGAACGCCGGTAATTCAGCACGAGGGCGCGGATTCCCGCCGTTTTGGCGATGTGCCCGATGGCCTTTCGGTCTGTGTGCATCGAGATAACGATTGTGCCGCCACCGTGGCTGTGTAACAGGACGCGGTTCGCATCGGAGCCCTCCGGGATACACCACAGTGCCGGTACGCCACCGGCATCCACCTCAGTGTAGGTGACCGCCTCGGGTTCGGTGGCGGCCAACTGAAGGTGCTCGACGATGTCCCGAATCGTTTCCAGATCAAGGTCTGGCTTCCACATTCGTTCTTTGACGGACGCGAAGAGTTCAACTAGATACTTCGACTCCTCGCTGGCCCTCGCTACTCCTCCTTCTCGGCGCGCACTAGCAATGAGGGTTTTTTCCTCAGACTTATCCGCGTATTTCTGCTTAGCTGTCATTTTATTTGTCCTTAGCTGTTATTTTTTCGCTGTTCTTTGCAAACGTCCGCGCTTCAGAAACGCGCGGATCGTTGCATTGAAAATCATTGCAGTTACTCTTTCTTCTGCCTGCTGATAGTTTCGTCTAACTGTCAGCGCTTTGTTTATAACCTATAATCGGCTTTCAGTATTTCTCCTGCTCGCTCGCCGATAATGACGCAGGGCGCGTGGGTGTTGCCGGTTGCTACGCGCGGCATGATGGATCCGTCAGCAATACGCAGGTTTTCGATGCCATAGACTTTGAGGTTGGCATCAACTACCGACATGGCATCTCGTCCCATCTTGGCGCTACACGTCTGATGCCAGTAGGTAATGACTGAATTCCGAATAAAATCTACGAGGGCTGGCCCTTTCAAGTTGCCGGGCATCACTTCACGCTTAACAAAAGGACGAAGTGCGGCTGAGTTGCCTATTTCACGGCAGAGTTGCACACAAGTTATCGCGGCTTTTAAGTCGTCGGGATGGGACAGCATGTTGGTCTCGATCTGGACAGGATCCATAGGGTCACGCCCCGTTAGCCGGATCCTACCCTGGCTCTTTGGTCGAACGATGCCTCCAAACATTGACCAGGAATCGGGCGGCACCTTATACCTGGCTAACATTTCGATGGCGGCCATCGGTATTTCAGCTTGGCATGTCTGTATGTCGGGAGTGTCAAGGCTAGGATTGCTCTTCCAGAAAAAGGTTGCCTCACCCGCGTTGTTGCGTGGAGCAAGCGGTTGCTGATACTCCCAGATACAACTGATACCGAAATGATCCTGAAAGTTCTGACCCACACCCGGAAGGTGCTGCACCACGGATATTCCCAGGCGTTGTAGCTCCACTTGATCGCCGATGCCGGATTGCATTAGCACCTTCGGCGTATGAATTGCGCCCAACGACAGCACCACTTCATGCCCTGCGCTGATGCGATAGATCTTCCCATTGTATAAATACTCCACACCCGTCGCACGCTTGCCTTCGAACGTTATCCGGGTGACCAATGCGTGAGTTAGCACTGTTAGATTCGGCCGGTCCATGTACGGGAAGGTATACGAACGGAATACAGATTGCCGCTTCCCATCACGGACTCGCAAATCTAGGATCGAGGCGCCACCATCGGCTTCCATCATGCGACCGTTGTTACTCTCGAAGCTCGGAATCCCAATTGAACTCGCACCTTCCACCATGGCAGGAGCGATTGGATTGGGGTCAGGCGCGGGTTGAACAAAAACCGGTCCTCCGGTTCCGCGGTACTTTGGATCCGGCACGCCATGCCAGTCTTCGATTCGCCGATAGATATTCAGGACCGACTCATAGCTCCACGCCGGATCGCCCGCCTCGGAGGCAAAGTAGTCCCAGTCGTTTTTGTGCCCGCGCGCCCAAATCATTACATTGATGCTGGATCCACCACCCAGGACCTTGCCCATATTCATCGGAATGGAGCGACCATTCAGATGCGGATTTGGCTGAGCCTGAAAAGCCCAATCTCGATCGCTCCCAAGGTTTAAAGGCCATTGACCGGCCTCCATGACGCTGGGCACATCATCGTTGCCGCCGGCTTCCAGTAGCAGCACGGTAACCTCTGGGTTTTCGGCCAATCTGCGCGCTACCACTGAACCGGAGGAACCCGATCCACAGACTATGAAATCGTAGCGTCGCTTTAGTTCAGAAGTTAGTTTTGCTTGATTCGCGCTTACTCGTTGAGCGAATTCTTTCCTATCGGTATACGGTTGAGAGCCTGCCGTAATGTTTGTTTTGTTGTTCATAAGTGTGTCTTGTTCTTCATAAATTGGGTGTAACGATACCTTTTTCTGAATTTCAAACGCTTTGTTCAGCGTTTTTGCAGCGATGCGATCGCATTGATACGCGTCCTAGTCGAGGGACCACGTAGTCGGATTCGATAATCGCGATTCTCATCCCAATCAGAAATCAAAGTTGATACACTAGATAGCCGTTAAACAGACGGCGCTCGTCGATCAGCTGCCTTTTTGGTGAGCCCAAAAGATCTTTCAACTATGTCGGCTGCCATAGAAAGGCCATTCGTCTTGCTAATTATGTCTTGAAACTTGCGCGCATTTTCACGATAGACAGCCCTGTCCAGTACCTCACCCAGAAGTGTTGAAAGGTGGTCCGATGCCAGCTTTGTGAACGGCATCGTCACGCCGGTATTCTTTGCGGCTATTCGCGTAGCCACCCCTGGTTGATCGAAAGTCACTGGAAGGGCCAGCTGCGGAACGACCCGAGCCAGAAACTCCAACACAGTATTTAACCCAGCGTGCGTGATGCAAACCGAGGTCCGCTTCAGCAACTCTCAGCTGTGGTGCCTGATTAACGATGATCGCATTGCTAGGAGCCGGTCCGATCTGCTTAGGATCAAGCTGGTCTCCGATTGAAAGAACGAGTTGCGTCTCTTTATGCTTGGCTACACCGGCAACAATCGTGCGGAAAACGTCGGCCCGGCCATTCATTATCGTCCCCATTGATGCATAGATCAGCGGTTCGCCGGTCAATCGCTCCCAGGGAAAATCTACTTGGGGCCGACCCTTGCCGTCATGAAAGGGACTTGTGTAATGGAATTGCGGAGGTAATAAAGGGTTTTCGAAATCGAACTCTTTTGGAATCTGTGTGATATATGCGAGCTCGGAAAAAATCCAAGATGGGTGATCCAAATCGGTTCTCAAACCGGCTTCTTTGGCATACGCTTTAGTAGCATCGTTATACATAAGCCTGACACAATTAACGATGCCCTCCTGATTTCTAAGTAACGCCTCAGGCGTAGTTTCATGGGGCCAATCGTAAGCACACAAGGGAGTATAACCAAAGTAATCTAGGTAAAACGCGGTGGCCACCGTAATATACGGTATACCCAATTTCATTGCCCCTAATTCAACAAAAAATTGGATAGGATCGATTATGAGGCCTTCGATGCCTGTCGTCTCTACCATTTTTGGCAACGATTTAAAAATCGCCTCCGTTTTCTTCGCCGCCATGCCGCAATAGAACTCTAGAGCCGCGTGTCCTTCCAGCTTGCTCATTTCGGGCCGGTTTGCGTTTATGTCGTCCCGCTGGCCGCCAGGAACACATGGCAAACCATTCGCACTCGTAGAATACAGAAAGATAACTTCATGGTTTCGCGTCTGGAGATGACGCG
>Ga0182034_10001770_pt1 | contig 10730 bp, 9 predicted proteins | sample flu12Cox44000172_FD_125972 | JGI IMG/M metagenome (GOLD analysis project Ga0182034, IMG submission 125972) | Lab enrichment of tropical soil microbial communities from Luquillo Experimental Forest, Puerto Rico - flux4day.12C.oxic.44.000.172 | ecosystem: Environmental > Terrestrial > Soil >... | reverse complement strand
GAGATCCTCCCCTCCCTGAAGGGAGAGATTTCCTACGGTCTCACGGTTCAAGCCTGACTTCTGCTTGACGTTCGTGCCGTGGTTTTCCTGGCTGTCGGTCTCTGACTTCGACATATTCCTGATGGACAAGTCCTCGACCAACACGACGATGTGGTTTTCACTAAGGTCGTTCGACGACTTGGTACAAAATCCTTTCTGATGTTGGCAATTTTTGTTTTGCAACTTCGAGACTTTGACCTTGGCCTTCTTCCGGTGATGCGCGGGCGATGTGCTGAAGTCCTGCAAGCGCGCAGGTAGAGCCAGGTTGCGATTCTCCTCCGTCGGAGAGGCCGGCGTGATGCATGCCCGGGCTAAGAGTACATCGTCTGGCAGATACTGTAGTTGAATTCCAACTGGATTGTTCAGACCGGTCATTCCTTGCAGTCTTTGCATATGAGCAGCCTTCTAAGCGCCGCGAATCGAGCGAAAGAATTGTGGTGTGGACCAAATTGCGGTATATCACATGCACCATGGACCGCCGCAACTTCCTGGAGCTCGCCGCTGCCGGCGCCGGAATCCTACCGATTTCCCGCCTGACGAGGATCGGAGAAAAGCGCGGGCAAGCGGTGACAGCCCTCGGGCCTATCGCGCCGGAGCAGTTGGGCCGCACCCTGATCCACGAGCACGTACTAGTGGACTTTATCGGCGCCGACGAGATTCGGCCGGGCCGCTATGACTCCGAAGAGGTTTTCCTGAAAGCCCTGCCCCATCTACGCAAGGTGAAGTCTGCAGGTTGCGATACGCTCGTGGACTGCACGCCCGCCTATATTGGACGCGACCCAGGGCTACTTCGCCGGCTGTCACAAGCGAGTGGCTTGCAGATAGTCACCAACACCGGTTTATATGGCGCAGCCCAAGACAAGTATGTGCCGAGATACGCCTACGCGGAAACCGCGCAGCAATTGGCCGCGCGCTGGGTCAAGGAGTTCGAAAATGGAATCCCGCCCTCCCGAGTGCGGCCAGGAATTATCAAGATCGGCGTAAATTCCGGTCCCCTCACCGAAATTGACGAAAAGCTCGTGAAGGCCGCTGCCATCACTCATCAACAGACCGGCCTGACCATCGCGTCGCATACAGGGGACGGCGTAGCCGCCATGGCACAAATCTCGACGCTCAAGTCACATGGCGTAGAGCCCACGAGTTTCGTTTGGGTGCACGCCCAAAATGAAGCGGACACGCAGCTGCACCGGCAGGCGGCCGAAGCGGGCGCTTGGGTCGAATTCGATGGCATATCGTTCACCACGGCACAGAAACACATAGAACTAGTGCTAGGGATGAAGCAGACGGGCTACCTCGGCCGCGTATTGCTTTCGCAGGACTCCGGGTGGTATCACGTCGGTGAACCCGGTGGAGGAGACTTTCGTCCCTACGACTTTCTTTTTGTTCAGTTTCTTCCTTTGCTCCGGCGGGCCGGAGTTTCTACAAAAGAAATCGACACACTCATGATTCACAACCCGCGCGCCGTTCTCACCGTGCCCAAGCACGAACGTTCTGATTGAGAACTACTGTGAGGCACAACCGCGAGCGCAGGCCAGCGGTATACAATCCGGGCGCCGTTGAGCTTCAGACCAAATTGAATGATTCGAGGATTGTTGCTTGTTGAGATGACGTCGCCGAAATTGCCGGAATTGAGCATCTGTCCCGTCGTAGGGTCGATGCACCACGAAGAAGAGGCTTAGTGCAGGTGTTTGATTCCAGGGCCTGCAGGACTCCCTTCCCTGTATCCGGCTAGGCGTTTCTGCCATAGAGGACAATGCAAAAGGCCGCAGGAAAAAGACGACGACGATTGATTCGATGTGGCCGGCTTCACAGTCGCTCGCCCCCTCCAAATCGCCCCAGCAATAAACAGGCCTATTGCAAGGAGGGCCGAGGCGATTACTAGGAGCAACGTTACGCATGACTTCCGGGACATGGTTTCCATACTCCTTGTCGTCGGAAAGTTGTGCATCCCATTTCGTCTACGCAGCCGGTCAGGAGCCTGAGAACGAGCGTTGCGAGGATCCTTTGCCGCACCAGGTCAAACTGCTCGCGACGCGCCACCCTCACACACAACAATAGCGATACCTTGGAAAAACGCTCTGTCGACGCCAGTCTGGCGGACTTAGACTACATTTCATTATGCGAAGAGTCGCCCGAAGGGGGCCAAGCCTTCGGGTTCCCGTGCTCGTCGACAACCAGCGATCTCGAGCCCGGTGGCAAAACTTGCAGAGACTTCAAGAACTCAATTAAGTCATCCTGCAAGTTTGGCGACAGAGCGTCGAAAGCCAACCGCTGAGGGAGTGCTTCGCCGTTGTGCGCATCGACTGCTTCCCTTGCGGTGGTGAACTTCCCGTGATGCATGAATGCTCCGCCTTGATTATAGAAACCCCATAGCTTGCGTGTAATGAATTTGCAGTTCCCTGCAAAGAAGCCTGACGTTCCGGCGGGCTGATTCTGGTCAAGCGGTTCGCATTCCGGATCGGTTTTCGGGTCGCTCGTTGCACTGAGGTCGTGCAGCTTGAGATCGGTGTAAGCGGGTACCATAACTACTCCACCGTCCGCTTGCAGACGTGGGAGCGGCAAGGTGTCGCTCGTCAGATCGACGGTTAACGCTGGCGCACTAATCGGATAATTCGTTGGTCCGAGCTGTAAGTTTGGTGAATTGGGACCCGTGGCAGGGTTATAAGGATTCGGCTCAAAGTAGATCCAGCCCGGATGTCCCGGCAATCCCGGGTTGTTGCTGGCGGTAAGCGGCAAAGTTGCGTGGCAATTAGCACAGCCGATCTGGTTGAAGACGACTTCACCGAGCAGATTTGCGCGTTCTACCGCCGGATCATTCGGAATTACGCGTCCTGGGACGGCCAACGTTGCTTGAAACATGGAAATCGCAGTCAAATCAGCGGCTGTCAGTTCGTTGGTGAAGCCATCTCCATCGGGATCGGCATTGAGTCCGAAACGCTCTTCCGCCTGCATGCCGTGGTGATGGTTGAAAGCGTTGTTAGTGAATTGCCGGAGTGAAACTACGTTGCCTACTTGATGCAAGGGTCGAATGATCAGGCTTGGAGGAGTGGAACCCTTGCTCGAGAGGCTTGGGGCGGCCAAGCCTTGAACTTGCGAGGTATTCCATGTGCCATCGGCATTGTGGGTCAAAGTGCCGAACGAAACGCCTTTCGATATTAACCGCGTGCTGCCTCCCGGAGGCGTGTTGTCACGCTCAACCTGGAGATCCGCAGTCATCTGGCGAGCCAGCATCTCCACAAACCCGGATCCGTTCATGCCAATGGTCTTTCGATCATTGGTGGCGTTTTCCAGGGTCACGAATTTTCCGGCTTCGTCCACCGCCCCGCGAGTCGTGATGCCGTCCGAGTGATTGAACGTCAGGCGATCAAAGCGTTGCGCCAACACAAAGACTTCTGTCACCCGGTCGCCGCCCCCGCCGGAAACCGGGGCGTTGTGACAACCGGAGCATGCGTTCGCCTCGGGTGAAGAGATGCGGTTGAAATTTCTTGGAAATACCAAGTGAGAGCTGGGATCCGACAGCGGCGCGCCGGTTCCTTTTGATCCCGGTCGCCCCGCCCCCTCTTGGATTGTAAACTTTGCGTCGAAGAGCTTCGCCCCGAATTGAATCAACAGCGTTATCGGAACGCTGAATTCTTCACCATCTTCCAAGTGTACAGGTATGGCCACTTCACGCCCCACTCGATGGTTTGAACTCTGGGCTGCAGCCGTTGTCGCCATTAGGAGCGACGAAAGACTCACACACCAGCAAAGGTATCGCGCAATCTTGGTCATAAACGACTCCCGACTTCTTGTCCGGATCGACGGTCTTCGATCCACCTGGCCAAAATCGAGGAACTTATTCTTAGTCGACGCTCTTCAAGTGGAACGTGATGCGCAGATTGCAGAACCCCGTCGCGTTCGTTCCGAGTTCGAGTTCGTGTACTTCGCCAGTAGCTCCCCGAAAGCGCCCCGTGCCTCCAAGCACGGCCCGTTGAACGGTAGCCCCCATCACATTCGGAGTCCGTCCGTCGGCAATCAATTCCATGTTGTCATCGGGGAGCAGATAGAGTTCAGTCGTATTCGTCCAGAGAGTCGCTCCGTTTGCAACATCGTTGGTGCCAACTATATATGTTCCACGGCAGGTTATTTTTCCAATGCCTCCCGGAGCGTTGGGATCGTTGCTTGCGGTTCCGGAGGGAAGTGTGCCACCAGGGTAAATCGTGCCTCCCAGAATGAAGGTGTCCCCACGCGTAAAGTTCATCCCTGACTCGTTCGGATCAATGTTATTTTGCATGTAGGTGTTCGCATCCAAAGCAACATCGAAGGTAAACGTATTATCCCCAGTGGCGCCCGCTCGCGGAATTGAGAAATGAATGGCCGCAAGTGAAGCGCCTATCAAGATCAGAATGGAGAAGACTGTTTTCTTTTTCATAGATAGCTCCTTGGCCTTCCGCCGGGTTGCAATCTTGGAATGGGCGATGGCCGCGAAATAGACGCAGTCTTTATCTGCGGCAACATTTGTGTCCATGCACAGCGCATCATTTGCGCTTCATCTCTCGTCTTCCGCGTAAGTGCACGGAAAGACCGGGCATAAGAGCAGGTTTCTCTCCGACTTGACCGCGAAGGAAGCCACAGCGTAAGCTCCACAAATCCCCGCACAGGCCGGAAATGTCTGTCACCTCACTGCAGACCGTACATTTTGCCACCTTCGAGGTGGACCTTCGCGCGGCAGAACTGCGGAAAAGCGGCATCAAGATCAAACTTCAGGAGAAACCCTTCCAGATTCTGGCGCTGATGCTGGAGCGGCCGGGGGAATTCATCACGCGCGACGAACTGCGCAAGAAACTCTGGCCCGCGGACACGTTCGTCGATTTCGACCATAGCCTGGGGACTGCCATCGCCAAACTGCGCCAGGCGCTCGGCGATTCCGCCCAAAATCCCCGCTTCATCGAGACGGTGGCGCGGCGGGGCTATCGGTTCGTCGCGCCAGTGACGATCGCAAACCACTTGCCCGAAACCCAATTTGGCGAAGTAACGAATCAGATTCCACGCGAGTCCAGCGGGCTCGATTTCCGCCGGCTGATGCTGAGCGTGGTGGCCGGCCTGGTCGGCGGGGCGTTGCTGCTGACCATTGTGCTCGCCTTCGACATTGGCGGTGCAAAGGAATGGCTGCACAGCCGCACCGCAAGAACTGTTCAGGTGCAACGGATCACTGACTTCGTCGGGGTGAAAGAATCACCGGCGATCTCGCCGGACGGCAAGACGGTGGCTTTCGTGGCACCCGTCAACGGTCGCAAACAGATCTTGATTCGATTGCTGGCTGGAGGCTCGCCCCTGCAGCTCACCCACGATGACGCCGATCATGAGCACCCCCGCTGGACGCCCGATTCCAGTTCCCTGATTTACTTCACTCCCAATCCTTCGAAAGAGGGGCCAGGCACGATCTGGGAGCTCTCCGCCTTAGGCGGCGTGGCCCGAAAGGTGGCTTCAGCGGTATCGGGCGGAGATGTCAGCCACGACGGGAAGCGCATCGCGACCTTCCAGTTGCGTGGCTCGGATGTGGCACTCGTCACCATTTCCCGAGATGGGACGGTGGTGCGCGAAGTTAGGCGTTTTGCGGAGTTTTACGGATATGTCATGCCACGCTGGTCGCCGGACGATCATTGGATCGCATATGTACATGGCTGGGGCGACGTTTTCGACGTGGCCATTCAGGTCATTGCCGCCGAAGGAGGCGAATGCCGAGACGTCGCCCATGGCGAGATGTTGCGCGGCTTTTCCTGGCTGCCGGATAGCTCTCGGCTCGTTTATTCTTCCTCCGCGGGAAGCACCATTCTCTATCCGCCGATCTTCAACCTCAGAGTCGTCGGGCGCACAGGCGGCGACGATCGACAACTGACCTTCGGCGAGGTGTCTTATGGGGAGCCGGACGTGGTGGCGGGGAGGCTGGTCGCCAGTCGCGCCCGCATCCAGTCAGATATCTGGAGTTTCCCGGTTGCTGGTTCCCCGCAGCAGAACACCAAAGACGCCCTCAGAATCACCCTTCAAACCGGTCAGGCGCAGACACCGTCGGTGAGTCCCGACGGGACGGAATTCGTTTACCTTTCCGACAGCGGAGGCCACGGCAATCTGTGGGTTGCGAGCACCGATGGTTCTAAGACCCGTCAAATCACTTTCGAGCACGACCCGGCGGTTGCGATCGGTGTCCCCATCTGGTCTCCTGCCGGAGACAGCATCGTCTTCATTCATACCCAACAGGGAAGGACTGCGGAGTGGCTCGTGAGTCCCGATGGCCGCAATTTGCGGCAGTTGGTGCCGCTCGGCTCGGGAGCCAGTTGGTCCGCCGATGGAAAATGGTTGTACTACCAGAGGGAGCGTTGTATCGAGAAAATTCCCGTTAACGGCGGCGCTTCCGTGCAGGTTCGCTGTCAGGATAACCCCGCGCCCGAATCCCTCTCTCCTGACGGCTCAACACTTTATTACTTCAACGAGGTGGAAAATGCATTTGGCAGCATTGAAATTTGGAAGGCAAGGCCGGAGAACGGGCCCTCCGAATTGCTTGCACGCATACCCGGATCCCGCCTTCCTTTTGATGGCTGGGTATGGCAGCAGGTTCTGTCACCGGATGGCGACTGGTTAGCAGCACCCCTTGTGGATCGCGGCACAACTAACCTCTGGGTGATGCCTGTCCACGGTGGCCCAATGCGACAGATCACCGATTTCGGCCAGCGTTCCGTACTTATCGTGCGCCGTGTTTCCTGGTCCCCAGACGGTAAATACATTTACGCCGCCGTCGCGGATACCGATACCGATATAGTTTTGCTTGACGGTCTGTTGCCGTGATGGACACCTCCATACGAAAGGAACGCCTCTCTGCGCGTGGAAAAGAAGCCGAATTTCGACCGCGAAGTATCGATGAGCGGACCGCGGACGTACGCGTAGTAACCGACACCGTCGCCATGGACGATGGGATTTACCAGCGGAAGCGTGCACAGGAAAAGGAGCGGCTGGATTCGTGGGTAGCAACGAGAACGATCCACGGGGGAGGTAGACCGGGAGATTCATTGAGGAGCAATGGATTGATGCTCCCAGAAGTCTGGGATTGCAAGCCTCGTGAGTTCATGGACCTGGTTTACGGCCGGTGGCCCTTCATTTCGGAATGCCATGCTAACGCAATTCCTCCCCAAGGTTAGTCGACGCTCGCCGTCGCGACCCTGCGACGTGGTGAAGACGTTAGGACTTGATTTTCCACGAAGGAGTCCCCCGCCAAAGCTTCCTGCCCGTGCGCCTATTATTGCAAGGAAGTGTCACCAACCGGGAGTCAATCTCCAGCTTAGCTGCTTGACAGGCTCGCTCCCGACGGAGCACGTTGAAGTTGCGCCATGGAACTGAATGACATCCGCCAACTCTATGACTACAACCGTTGGGCTCGCCGGTGCATTCTGACAGTCGCCAGCGCATTGGCGAGCGATGATTTTCTCCGCCCTATGGGCAACTTGTATATCCGATGAGCATAGATGACTTTATTTCTGGAGGGGTGCTTGTGATTGGAGGAACCGGAGCAGTGGGCCGCGAACTGCTCAAACAACTTCGCCTCCGAGCACAGCGCATACGGGCTGCGGCACGGGATCCGCTTGCCGCATCGCAGTACATCGACGCAGAAATTGATTGGATTCGCTTCGACTACCAAAAGGAAGAGACGTTTGCTCCTGCACTAGAAGATGTGGACCGGGCGTTCACGATATTGCCTCCCCGTGGGTCTCCGTCCGCGCCGCCCGGAGGGTGACATCAACAGGTCTCGTCTATGCCTCGATCCGCGGCCATGAAGACTGAACTGGTGGGAGAGGGGTAGCTGACTTATGATCGAGTTTTGGAACGCAAGAAGCGTACCGAAATTGACTCTCCTAAACAGCAGATTTGCGCGCCGAAGTCTCATTGGCATGCTCGCGGGCTTGGCCAGCAGCGCGGCCCTGGTCTCGACTCTAGGAAACACACGGCTGGCGCTTGGTCTGTCGCTAGTGATCGGCGCTGGCTACGCGATGGCGTTCCGCCTTACGCAGAACTCGTACGTGGACAGCGGGATGACAGCCTCAGCGTTGGGCCTGTCGATCTGGACCGTGTTGAGTGTGATCGTCCTCCCGATGCTTGCCGGGAAGTCACCGCAATGGACAGCCGAGGGCATGAGGCAGCTGTTTCCTCAACTGGTGGGCTGGGTACTGTACGGTGCCGGTGTGGGTTTGACCACGCAGGCGCTGAGCGACGCTGCGGCTCGCTGGCTGGGGCCAGAGCGGATTCCACCGCTGCCCGACGAAGTGGGGATGAAACAGATCGTCATCCTGGGCGGAGGGTTCGCCGGTCGGACCACAGCGGAGTGCCTGGAACGTGAATTCGGCGCGGACCGCTCGGTCGCCTTCACGCTCATCAGCGACACCAATGCGCTTCTCTTCACGCCTATGCTGGCGGAAGTCGCCGGCAGTAGCCTCGAGCCAACGCACATCAGCAGTCCACTGCGCACGAGCCTGCGCCGGACGCAGGTGTTGCGCGGACGCGTCACACAGATTGATCTCGACCGCCACCGCGTAGTTTTGGCTCTGGACCGGAGCGATTGGGACGAAACGGCGCCTGGCGCATCGCGCGAGATGGCTTATGATCACCTGGTGCTAGCTCTCGGATCGGTGACCAATTTCTTCGGCATTGAAAACCTCGAGAAGCATGCCTTCAATTTCAAGAGCTTGCTCGATGCCATCCGCATCCGCAATCACGTGATTGACATGTTTGAGCGCGCCGACCGCACCATGGATGCTGAACAACGCGCTGAGCTGCTCACACTTGTCATCGCCGGCGGCGGATTCGCCGGGGTGGAGCTGGCCGGTGCGTTGAACGATTTCTCGCGCGGCATACTGGCCGATTACCCAAACTTGCGCCCCGAAGAGCTGCGCGTCATTTTGGTCCACTCGGGTGCGAGGATTCTTCCCGAGCTGAGCGAGTCGCTGTCCGACTACGCTCAGCAGACTATGTCGGCGCGGGGCGTCGCTTTCAAACTCAACGCCCGCCTAGTGGATGCGCGGCCGGGTATGGTGGTTCTGGGAACGGGCGAAGAGATTCGCGCTCGCACACTCGTGTGGACCGCAGGCACGGCACCTAATCCGCTGCTGAAGACTCTGGTTGTTGAGCGCGACAGCCGTGGTGCGGTCAGGGTTGACAACACGCTCGCTGTGCCTGGCCATCCGGGTCTGTGGGCGCTAGGCGACTGCGCTGCCATCACCAATGCGAAGACGGGAAAGTCGTGCCCGCCGACCGCCCAATTTGCGCTTCGCGAGGGCCACGTTCTCGCACACAACATTTGCGCCAGCCTACGCGCGAAGCCGCTTCAAGCGTTCCGCTTTGAATCGCTTGGCGCGCTCTGCGTAGTGGGTCATCACAACGCATGCGCCGAGCTCAGCGTTCCAGGCGCGCGACAAAAGTCGGTTCGTTTCTCCGGGCTTCTGGCGTGGCTGATGTGGCGCAGCATCTATCTTTCAAAGCTGCCGGGCCTGGAGCGCAAGGTGCGCGTTATGTTCGATTGGGTGATCGAGCTATTCTTCCCGCGCGACATCGTTCAAACCATTGACGTTCAGTGAGGTTAGGCAAGAGTGCAGGAGTGTGATGCGGGTTTCTTTTCTAACGGCGATCATTGTCGGCGTGCTGGTGGGTGCGCTGGGCGGTACAATTTCCAAGGGATTCGTGCCCGCTGGCTTCGCTGTCGGCGCGCTGCCTGGAGCGATCTACGGTCTTGTCTTCGCAATCTGTTGCGCGCGTCGCGCCTTCAGTCCCGGTGCGGGACTGGTGTGGGGCCTTGGCTATGCTTTTCTGACGTGGGTTGCCGTTCCTGCAGGGATTCTCCCGGTGGCCAGGCGCATCATGCCCGCGATGGGCATGCTCGATACCGCACGTGGCCATTTTCCCGAACTCGTCGCTTACATTCTTTGTCTCGGCACTCCACTCGGCATCGCCCTGGGTTCTTTGAATGCGTTTCAGCCCGGGCCGCGGAAACAGCGGTTCAGCTTCGCGCGCGCCCTAGTCGTAGGAGGTGGCGCTGGCATTGTCGGCGGCTGGGCGTTCGGAAAGTGGATGGAACAGGTTAACTTCTTCCCCCTCATCGCCGGGCTAGTGGACTCGACCTCGCGCATGGTCGGCATGTCGCTCCACTTCACCTTTGCAGTAATCATCGGCGCGACGTTCGGCTTGCTGTTCCAGAGCGACATTCGTGGCTACGGATCGAGCATGGGTTGGGGCGTGGGGTACGGGATTCTGTGGTGGTTTCTCGGGCCGCTCACGATCCTGCCAATCTGGCTGCATAAGCCCGTCGACTGGTCCGCAGCGCGCGGCAGCCAGCTGTTCGGTTCGCTGGTGGGCCACATCATTTACGGCCTCATTGTCGGTCTGCTTTACGCTGCCGTGGATCGCCTCTGGCTGCGCCTCTTCAGCGAGTCCGACCCAATCAACCGTGAACCCGAAGGCCCCGGGCTGCGCGTGCTGCTTTCACTGAAGTGGGGCGCCATGGCCAGTTTGGCTGGTGGCTTGCTGTTTAGTTTGGTGATGGTGGCCATCGGATTTCTGTCCACCGTAGCAAGCCTCGTCGGTGGCGTCTCGCCGGTGCTCGGACTTGCGGTGCACATGATCATCAGTGCGCTCATCGGAATGAGCTACGGTCTGCTGTTCCGCCATGAGTC
>Ga0182034_10001767_pt1 | contig 10737 bp, 8 predicted proteins | sample flu12Cox44000172_FD_125972 | JGI IMG/M metagenome (GOLD analysis project Ga0182034, IMG submission 125972) | Lab enrichment of tropical soil microbial communities from Luquillo Experimental Forest, Puerto Rico - flux4day.12C.oxic.44.000.172 | ecosystem: Environmental > Terrestrial > Soil >... | reverse complement strand
CAGCCGGGCCGGCAGGATCTCGGTCTCCCAAGAGCCGGCCGCTGCTTCAAAGCCTTCGAGCTGCCGGATCAAAACTTCGAGCGCGTCCGGCCCTTCCATGCGGGTGTCCGGCGTCACCCGCTGCCAGCTGAGCAGAAAGCGCAGGAAGTCGCGCGCCGCCACCGGTTGAATTTCAGCGCGCAGGCGACCGACTGTATAGCGGTGGATTCGCGCCAGCAGCCGGCGCTCGCACCATTCTTCGATCTGCGATCCGGGTGTGAAGCGCCCGCGCATCGCAAAGCCCTCGGTTTCGAGCGCTGCGAGCGCGGCGGCGATCTCTCCGCGCGGGATGCCGAGTGGAGCCGCAAGCGCCTCCTCTGTGACCGGACCCAGCCCCTCCAACCGGCCCCGCAGGATCTCGATCAGCGCCTCTTCGCGCGACCAATCGTGCCCGGCGTAGGGCTCGGGCGCAGCGATCCGCGGGTCGAGCGTCACATTCGGCCAGATTGCCTCAAACTGCAGCAAGCGCTCGGCGGCGATCCATAAGCTCGCACTTGGCGCCTTACCGTCACTGCGGTCGTACGTGCTTCGAGACAAGCCTCGCGGGCGCTCCTCAGCATGAGGGATGTCTTTGATGATATTGCGAAATTCCTCATCCTGAGGAAGCCGCTCAGCGGCCGTCTCGAAGGACGTACTGTCGCTTGTTTCCGTGGGGATGACGGTAGCAACGCGATTTTCATCGGCTAGCGCCGCGAACCAGTCGCGCCACGCCGGCTGGGCTTCTTCCGTGCTGAGAAAACCGAGCCAGACCAGAGCGTCGTGCAATTCGTCGGGGTTCGCTGGGTCGGGCCAGGCTTCGCTGCGCACCCGGGCAATCGCGTCGGGATCGAGGCGACCGATGTCGCTCGCGGCCTCCGGGCCGAGCCAACGGCGGCTCGTCACCGCCTGGGTGCGGCGCTCTTCGAGCGGCGCGTCGTCGAGGTAGGCGTAGGGGCGAGCCGAGAGCACTTCCAGGGCGAGGGGCGAGGGCTCGGTCAAATCGCGAGTCACGACGCGGATTTCGCCGGCTTCGAGCCTCGCGAGCAGCCGTTCGAGACCTGCGATGTCCATCGCCTCGCCAAGGCAATCGCCGATTGTCTGGCGTATCAGCGGATGGTCCGGGATCTCGCGCTCGCCGGCCAGGTTTTCGGCACAGGCGACCTGGTCGGGAAAAATTGCCGCAATCAGGTCTTCGGCCGCCATGCGCGCGAGTTGCGGCGGCACCTTTTTCCCACCGCGAAACCGCGGCAGTGCCAGCGAGACACCCGCCACCCAGCGCCACCGCGTGACGAACATCGGCGCGTCCAGCAACGCCTCGATCAGTAGCCGTTTGACGCTGGCGGAATGCAAATAGCGCGGGACCTCGGGAAGATCAAAGCTGTGCGCTCGGGTCAACGATAGAACGATGTTGTCTTCCGTCGCCGCCGCCTGCAGCTCGAAATTGAATTTGCGGCAAAAGCGCTTACGCAGCGCCAGTCCCCAGGCCCGGTTGAGGCGGCTGCCATAGGGCGAATGGATGACCAGCTGCATGCCGCCGACTTCATCGAAGAGCCGCTCGATGACCAGCGTGTCCAGGGTCGGGAGTACACCGAGCGCAGCGTGACCGGAGGCGAGGTATTCGATGAGTTGCTCTGCGGCTGGTTCGGCGATGCCGACCTCATCCCGGAGCCAAGGGAGGGTATCTCCACCCGGCAAGCGGGCGGTCAATTCCGCCCGCAGGCGCGAGACCGACTGCGACAGCTCGTCGGTGCGGCCCGGCGCTTCGCCGAGCCAGAACGGAATGTTGGGCGCCATGCCCTCCGCGTCTTCGACGCGCACAGTGCCGCGCTCGACCCGTATGATGCGGTACGCAGTGTTTCCGAGCTGAAAGATGTCGCCGGCCATGCTCTCGACCGCAAAATCCTCGTTGACCGTCCCGATGTTCTGGTTCTCGGGCTCCAGGAGGACCTGGTAGTCGGCGTTGTCTGGGATTGTACCGCCGGAAGTGAGCGCAGTTAGCCGCGCGCCTCGACGCCCGCGCAGCTGGTGGTTAACGGCATCATGATGAATGAGCGCTCCCCGGCGGCCCCGGCGGGTGCTGAACCCCTCGGCGAGCATCGCGAGGACGCCGGAAAAATCCGCGCGCGGAAGCTCTCTGTACGGCCAGGCGCGGCGGATCAGAAGGTAGAGCTCGTCCTCGTTCCATTCCTGAGCAGCGACCTCGGCAACGATCTGTTGTGCGAGGACGTCGAGCGGCTGCTCGGGGATCGTCAGACGATCGAGCTCGCCGCGGCGAACGCTGTCGAGCAGCGCCGTGCATTCCACGAGCTCGTCGCGCGACAGCGGGAACAACCGGCCTTTGGGGGTCCCGGCAACCGCATGCCCCGATCGCCCGACGCGTTGCAGGAAGCTGGCGATCGAGCGCGGCGAGCCCAACTGGCAGACCAAATCGACGTCGCCGATATCGATGCCGAGCTCGAGCGAGGCGGTCGCTACGAGCGCCTTCAGCATACCGGATTTTAGCCGCTGCTCGGCATCGAAGCGCTGTTCTTTGGCGAGACTGCCGTGATGCGCGGTCACCCGGTCTGCGCCGAGGCGCTCCGACAGCTGGCGGGTCACCCGCTCCGCGAGCCGGCGCGTATTGACGAACACCAAGGTCGTGCGATGCGCCTCGATTAGCTCCGCCAGCCGGTCATAGACCTGTTGCCAGACCTCTCCGGACATCACCGCTTCGAGCGGTGAGGACGGAACTTCGAGGGCGAGATCGCGGGCCCGGCGGTGGCCGGTGTCGATAACCCGGCACCCGGCAGAGGGCCCGACGAGGAACCGGGCCACCGCCTCGATCGGCTTCTGCGTCGCCGACAGCCCGATGCGTAGCAATTGACCGCCGCAGAGTGCCGCCAGGCGCTCGAGCGAGATCGCCAGATGCGAGCCGCGCTTGTTCGGCGCAACGGCGTGGATTTCGTCGACGATGACGGTCCTTGTCGTCGCCAGCATCTTACGGCCGGATTCGGAGCCGAGCAGGATGTAGAGCGACTCAGGGGTGGTCACGACAATGTGCGACGGGGTGCGGCGCATGCGCTCGCGTTCGCCTGGCGCGGTATCGCCGGTGCGCACCCAAGTGCGGATTTCGACTTCGGGCAACCCTCGCCGGCGCAAGGCCTCGCGGATGCCGGCGAGCGGAGCCTCGAGGTTGCGCTGAATGTCGTTCGACAAAGCCTTCAGCGGCGAGACATAGACGATCTGTGTTTCGTCCCGAAGGCGCCCCTCTACCCCTTGCCGCACGAGCCCATCGATCGCTGCGAGAAATGCCGCAAGCGTCTTCCCCGACCCAGTTGGCGCCGCGACTAGCGTATGCCTCCCTGCCTGGATCGCCGGCCACGCTTCGGCCTGCGCCGCAGTGGGTGCAGCAAAGTTCTTATCAAACCAGTCGGCGACGGCCGGGTGGAACAAGGAGATCGGGATCATAGTCACGATATGGGGCAATGACGCGGCAAAGGGTGAAGGCGACCGCTGCGATGAGATAGATTACGCTATTAGATTGGGATCCGAGTTCGGATCAACCCCTCGCGGCGCCCAACGGTCTCAATTCTTTTCGCCGAGCGGAGCGAACCGTTAGTCTACCTTGGGCCCTCCAGCAAGCCCGGGCGCCCGATCGAGCCGATCCGCGAGAGCGAGCAGCTCCGCTTTGGCCTCCGCGATATGCGTTTGCCGCGCTAGTTTTCTGATCTTCTCTGCGATCTCGCGAAAGTGCGCGTCGCTCGCTCGCTGCTCGTCGCTCTTTGCCATGTTCTCATCCCAAAAATGCTCACGCGGGCGAGGGGTGCTCTGCCACCCCGAGGGATGGAACGCCGGCGAAACGCTGTTATCCTTGCCATCTGGCTGATTTGACGCTCTCTTGACGGTTGCGTCCCCGCCGAATAGGGGAGGCTCCCCTTTTGCGTGTGAAAAATGAGACGCCATGTCACGCCCGCGGAACCGGTCAAATGCTGAAGGCGTAAGTTTTGGCGGGTCTTTTTGCTCGTAGGTCCTTACCGCTGAGGAAGATCAACGATGGAAAAACCGCTTAGGACCGTCGCGCCGATAGATAGTCAGCACTACCGTGAGCTGGCGAGAAAACTGCGGGACATTGCGCGCGAATGTCGCTTTCCGGGGGCGCGCCAGGAGATACTCGACCTTGCCTCGCGGTACGAGAGGAGAGCCGATCACCTCGACACGCGAGGTACAGCCGCGGGTCCCGACCAGGGCCCCTGCTGAATGAGACAGAGATCCCGCGCGACAACCCGAGGTGTCTCTGGCGCGCGAGGAGCTGCGGCGCCGACGAGAGGAGAGCCCTCATGCCTGCCCCCTACGAGAAGCATCGCGCCCAACTGAAGGCCATCCTGTTGGCCTGGGGCATGCCCGAAGACAACGCCGAAGCGACTGCCGACATCCTGTCCTGGGCGGATCTGCACGGTGTCGACAGCCACGGCGTATCGATGCTCCCGGGCTATGACCGGCTGCGCCGCAGCGGGCGCGCCAACATGGCGGCGCGGCCACGCATCATCAAGGAAACCCCCGTCTCCGCGTTGGTGGACGGCGATGGTGGGCTGGGCCACGTCCCGGCGCGCTTCGGCATGCAAATCGCGATCGACAAGGCAAAGCAGTCCGGCATGGCAATCGCCGCGGTGCGCAACTCGGCCCATTTTGGCGCGACCGGCTACTACACACTGATGGCGGCAAAGGTAGGGCTGATCGGCATGGCCTGCACCGGCGCCTCCAGCGTCCAAGTGGCGCCGACCTTCGGCAAGGAGGCGAAGCTCGGCACCGACCCGTGGTCCTTTGCCGCGCCTACCACAGATGGGCGGCCGTTCCTGCTCGATATGGCGACCACGACGGTGGCCGCCGGTCGCATCCGCAACAAGGCCAATGAGGGGCTTCCCTGCCCGCCCGGCTGGGTGCTTAACAAAGACGGGCTTCCCAGCACCGATCCGTTGGAGGCTCGCGAGAAAGGTGGGTTCCTCACCTCGCTCGGCGGTTCGCCCGAGAACTCCAGCTACAAAGGGTACGGGTTGGCGGTGATGGTAAATATCCTCGGCTCATGTCTGTCGGGTGCGAGCTTGATCACCGACCCGATGCACACGAAGAAGCCGCAGGGCAACGATATCGGCCATTGCTTCATCGCGATCGATCCGGGCCTCTTCCGCGACCGCGAGGAGTTCACGGCCGACGTGACCCGGTTCTGCAACGATCTGCGCGCGACGAAACCCGTCGATCCGGTCCAGCCCGTCATGGTGGCGGGCGATCCGCAATGGAACAATGCGGCAAAGCGCATGGACGAAGGAATACCAGTAGGGCCAGGCCTTCTGAACCAGATACGGCAGATTGCTCAGGCCTGCGCCGCGCCTTGGCTGTTGGACTGAGCCCTGCCGAGAAAAACCGCACGCTGGCCGATGCAGGTCCCAATCGACTGGATGCATTCGATCAGCGCCATCTAACGCGCAGCCTTGGGGCGGGACGAAGTGCAGACCGCGGTAGCTATTGTTATGTGCCCCGTCCTCGGCTCGCAGATTGTGCAATTCTCGTCAAATGGGCTGACCGGACACGGCTTCCTTCATCACGCCGTTGGCTTCGGCCACGATCGCGAACGAGCGTTTGCGCCTGGCGTGATCGAAGATGTTGGCGGTCACCATCAACTCGTCGGCGCCAGTACGCCGAATGAAATCGTCGAGGCCGCGGCGCACGGTGTCGGGCCCCCCGACGATGGCGCAGCCGAGCGCGTCGTCGAGGATGGCGCGGGCATAAGGATCAAGCTGCGCGTCGAAATCCGCGACCGGCGGGGGCACCCGGCCGGGGCGCCCGATGCGGTTGTTCAGGGACGATTGCTGCAATGAGGAGAACAAAAACCGCGCCTCTTGATCCGACTCTGCGGCGACAACAACCACTCCCAGCATGACATTCGGCGCGGCGAGCTGTACGGACGGGCGGAACCGCTCGCGATAGATCGCGATCGCGTCCATCATCATCGCCGGGGCGAAATGGGAGGCGAAGGCGAAGGGCAGCCCGAGATATGCCGCGACCTGCGCCCCATAGAGGCTGGATCCCAGGATCCAGATCGGCACGTCCAACCCCGCGCCAGGAACGGCCTGCACCGCCTGGTTCGGCTCGGCGGGTTGGAAGTAGCCCATCAATTCGACGACTTCCTGGGGGAAGTTTTCGGCGCCGCCGAGCAAAGCGCGCCGCACTGCGCGCGCGCCGTGATCTGGTCCGATCCGGGAGCTCTGCCGAGACCCAGCTCAACCCGTCCCGGGTGTAGGGCGGCAAGCGTGCCAAACTGCTCGGCAATCAGTAGCGGCGCATGGTTGGGCAGCATGATACCGCCCGCGCCGATCCGGATATTGTTTGTGCCAGCCCCGACATGGGCGAGCGCCACCGCGGTCGCAGCGCTGGCAATGCCCGGCAAGTTGTGATGCTCGGCCATCCAGAAGCGTCGGTAACCGAGCGCCTCGGCTTGCCGTGCGAGATCGAGCGAATTGCGCAATGCTTGCCCGGCGTCGCTACCTTCGGTGATCGGAGCAAGATCGAGAACGGAAAGCGGAACCATAGGATCACCATCGCACCGGCGGCAGATAACGGAAAGTCGTTCCGCGTCGGCTGCGTCAAATGATCTTTCTTTCCCTCAGATCCTCGATCTGCGCCAGGCCGTATCCGAGCTCGGCGAGGATTTCGTCGCTATGCGCGCCGAGTGCCGGGGCGCGTCCGATTTGTGCGGGCGTTTCCGAGAAGTGCCACGGCGAGCCGTGTACTTTCAGCCTCTTGCCGTGTTCTGGATAGTCGATCTCAGTCACGTATCCGTTGGCCAGCACATCGGGATCGTTCGAGGCTTCGAGCAATGTATTTATCGGTGCGGCGACGATATCAGCGCCGCGCAGCTTTGCCACCCAATCCTCGCGCGCACCCGTCGCGAACAACTCATCAAGCATACCCAGCAGGGCCGCACGCTTGTCATCGGATGAGATAATGACGCCGAGATCGCCAAAGCCGGCCTTTTCGAGAGCCTCGTAAAACCCGAGCGCAGTCATTGCGTCGCGCCATTTGCGGGCGCCGTTCAGTTGGAACACGAGCGGCTTGGCGTCCCGGTCATTGAAGCTGGCGCTGAGGCCGGGGCGCTGCGGCGTGCCGGTAACGCGGGCCTGGCCGGTGACCGGATCGCGGTTCCGCCACATCGTCGTCGTCAAGGTCCAGCCCATCAGACGGATCTGGCCGCCGAGCAGCGAGCAATCGACCTTTTGGCCAACGCCAGTGATGCGCGCATAGGTGAGCGCCGCCAGCGCACCGCCAAAGGCGAGGATCGCGCAGGTCTCGTCCGCGACGGAGACAATGCCGGTCTTCAGCGGTTGGCCTGGCGTCGAATACGCTTCGGCGATGCCGCCGAGGGCCTGAGCCATCGAATCGGTACCCGGCAAATCGGCGTGCGGTCCTTTGGGCCCGTAACCCGAAACCGATACATAGACGAGCCGCGGGTTTACCTGGCTCAGTTGTTCGTAACCAAAGCCGTTCTTTTCCGCTGCACGGGGCCGGAAGTTCTGCCCGAAGATGTCCGCCTTCGCGACGAGTTTGCGCAGGATCTCCCGACCCTCTCCGGTTTTCAGGTTGAGGGTGAGGCTTTTCACGCCACGATTGTTCGTTTCGAAATAGGTGCTGGGGAAGCCGGGGATGACGGTCGAGCCGCGGGAATTGTCCCCGACCTCAGGCACCTCGATCTTGATGACCTCCGCCCCAAGATCGGCCATCAGCATGTAGGGCACCGTGCCGGCTTGCGCGGTGGAGCAGGCGACAACCCTTACACCGCGGAGGGGACCATGCGCCTCGGTCATGTCGAAGGACCTCCTGTCTTGTCCAGACTATCCGATCCTATGCTTCCGCATGGATTGGCGCCACCAGATCACAAGGCACCGGGCGGATGCTCCAGCCGGCATTACGGCATGACAAAGGAATCAGGCCGCCGCAGGCCGCCTGCAGAAAACCCGGTTGCGCCGATGACGTGAATTAGCCCATGATAATACGGCCGGCGATTAACCTTTTGGTAAGCCCGGCAACGTGACTGCCTTGAAATCGAGCAATTGCCAGCTCGTTTTCGCTGGGCTGCCGCGAGCCGTCGGTCCCGGTCAAGGTCGAAGCGCCGTAGGGCGTGCCGCCACTGATCTCAGTCATGTTGACCAGCCGTTGTTCGGTATAAGGAAGGCCGACAACGATCATGCCGTGGTGCAGCAACGTCGTGTGGAAGCTGACGAGCGTGGTCTCCTGCCCGCCATGCTGGGATGACGTGCTAGTGAACACACTGCCCACTTTGCCGACCAGCGCTCCTGTCGCCCATAGCCCTCCCGTCTGGTCGAGGAAGTTTCGCATTTGGGCGGCCATGTTGCCAAAGCGTGTCGGCGTACCGAAGATGATGGCGTCGGCTTCCGCCAATTGGGCCGGTTTCGCCACCGGCACTTGGGCAAAACTGGCGCGGGCAAAACTGGCTCCACTCTTCTCCAGTATCTCGTCGGGGACGAGCTCGGGCGCCTGCAACAGGCTCACCTCGGTGCCCCCGATTTCGCGCGCGCCAGCGGCTACGGCCTCGGCCATCTGGTAGACGTGCCCGTACATACTGTAGAAGACGACTTGAATCTTGACCGACACCTCAGTTCTCCTATTACGCTGTGAACTTGGCATCCCAGTCAAAATTGGGCCAACGGCGCACTGCCCCCGAGTAAAATGCTGTGAGGTTCAGTAAATTTGTCGGGATGACCGCCGGTCGCTCGGCGGTAATTCAAGGCGTGGCCGCGGGCGGCTCCGGGACAATCTGCACTTTGTCGCCGTCGGCTAAGTTGACCGGCGGCTGTAGAACAACCTTGTCGCCGTCCTTGACGCCCTCGCTGACTTGGACCTCGGTGCCGTAATCGGTAGTGATCGCGATCTTGTGGAGATGCGCGACGCCGTTCTCGACCGTCGCGACTTGCATCCCGTTCTGGTTGAAGATGATCGCCGAGGCGGGCACGATCAGTGCCGGCGATTTGCGCGGGATCTTTAATTCGACAGTGCAATAAAGGCCCGGCTGCAAGGAGCCGTCCGGATTGGGTACGTCGACCTCGGTCAGCAGGGTCCGAGTGCCTGGTTGGAGGGCATCGGCGATCCGCGTCACCTTGCCATGAAAGGTGAGGTTGGGCATCGCCGGTACGCGGATAACGGCCGCGACGCCCGTGCTCACTCCAAAGGCGTCGTCCTGCGGCACATAAACCCAAACCCGGATCACGTCGCTGTGAACCAGCGAAAACATCGAAGTGCCGCTTGTCGCGTCGGCCGTGATCAGGCTGCCGACATCGATGTTGCGCTGCGTGATCACACCGTCGAACGGAGCGACGACTTGCTGGTAGATCTTCTGTTGGTTGTAGTACTTGAGTTGTTGCTCCGTCGCCGCGGCATTGTACTGAGCCGCCGTTGTCGCGTGCTGCTGCGCCTGAAAGCTGTACCAATCGGTGTCGCCCAGCTCCTGCGTCGCCCACCCCTCTTTGGCAAGGACGGAAATACGCTTGCTGGTGACCTGTGTCGACGCACGTTGGGCTTCGTTTTGGCGTTGCGTAGCCTGAGCCTGCTGCAAACTGTTCTGATATTGGGAAACCTGATCGTCGACCTCGGGCGCGGTGATCTCCGCGAGGAGCTGCCCGGCCTTGACGTGATCTCCGATATCGACATAGCGCTTCGCGATATAGCCGCTGGCGCGCGCATAGATATTTGCTGCCTCGAAGGCGAGTGTCGTACCGGGCAACAACACGTGCAATTTGCTCTGACGCTGCGCTACCTCCTCTACTCGGACATTCGGGACGAAGTCGGACTGCTGCTCGGCAGTGTAGGCGACCTGCCGATGCTGCACGTAATGGCGCCACACTCCGAGCCCCAGTGCCGCCATAAACAGCACGAGCACGCCGAGCCCGAGTAGCCGGCGCCCGGATCCGCCCCGCCCCGTGGGCCCGCTCGGCGGCGCTTCGGGGGTATCACGATCAGATGCCGGAAGCAGCGGCCGCGGTGCCTCCAGTGCCGGCCGCATGTCGATCTCGTTCATTCGGGGACCTCCGCGAAGACGCCATGTGCCGCCTTGCCGTCATTGCCCTTGCGCAGCATCGCAAACAGGTAGGGCACGACCAGAAGCGTGGTCGGGGTGGCGAACAGCAGCCCGCCGATTACGGCGCGCGCGAGCGCCGCATTCTGCTCCTCGCCAGGACCGCCAATCGCCATCGGAATCATGCCGACGATCATCGCCATCGCCGTCATCAACACCGGCCGAATGCGCGTGTGCCCCGCTGAGATCGCCGCATCGAAGGCGCTCCTGCCGGCGAGTTGCTGCTCGCGCGCGAAGGTTACGAGCAGGATCGAGTTTGCCGAGGCCACGCCGACCGCCATGATCGCCCCCATCAGGGAAGGAACGCTCAAGGTCGTACCGGTGATGTAGAGCATCGTGACGATGCCGCAGAAGGTCGCCGGCAATGCCAGGATGACGACGAACGGGTCGACGAAATTCTGGTAATTGACGACCATCAGCAGGTAGACGAAGACAGCGGCGAACAAGAGCCCGATCGTCATGTCGCGGAAGGCCTGGTTCATGCTGTCGATCTGGCCCGTCACCTGGATCGTGTTGCCGGGTGCCAGCTCTTTCTTGAGATCGGTCGTAGCCTTGTCGATGTCAGTCGCGATGCTGCCGAGATCGCGGCCCTGGGTGCT
>Ga0182034_10001761_pt1 | contig 10749 bp, 8 predicted proteins | sample flu12Cox44000172_FD_125972 | JGI IMG/M metagenome (GOLD analysis project Ga0182034, IMG submission 125972) | Lab enrichment of tropical soil microbial communities from Luquillo Experimental Forest, Puerto Rico - flux4day.12C.oxic.44.000.172 | ecosystem: Environmental > Terrestrial > Soil >... | reverse complement strand
ATTCGAGAGTTCGGACCCCATGAGCAATTGCGATCTAGACAGGGGCGTGGTGGCAAAACAATCAGACGAAGGTATCGGCGACATTTTCATATCAGTCGAAGCGACGAACGGCCTCACACTTTTGTTTCCATCAACGCCTCGGACCAGCCCGAACATCGTAGCCAGCGTCTCGCTCCAGAGGAGGAACGCCCTTTATGATTTCGGCTGGAACTGCCCTGAAGTGACCTCCTAAACAAGGACAGAGGCCTGAGCCGCGATTGAACCGAAGAGACTCTTATGAAACCAGCGGCTTCCGGCCCAGTCCTTGATATGAGCTCCCAGGATTTGCTTCACCGCTACGATTGTCCAAGGACGCCGCTCGGCGGATGCAAAACGTTGGGCACATCTTTCGCCCCAGCAAAAACGGCCAGAAAGCGCACCGGCTCTGTGCCGTCGTTCCGGCCACGATGCCATTGCGACCTCGCCTGTAGAAATGCTCTTCCAGCACTGAAGCTTTGCCGTGAGCCGTCTTCTGCGAATTCGACCGTGAGTATACCCTCGAGTACGTAAAGATATGCGGGCACGGGATGGATCATCCATTGTGTGGTGGCGGCCGGTGCAATCGGGACGATGTAGGAAGAGATTTCTGGATTCGGAGTACTGGGATAAGCGAGAGGCTCTCCGACAATGGTAGTTGAGCTTTTCGATACCGGCAACAGATCGGATTTTGTTCGGGTTGCGACTGCGTTGTTGCCGCTGTAGGTGCGCCCTTCTGATTGTGGTGGCTGGCTCTTGGCCGCAAGATCATCCGGAAGCAATAGGGATGCTGCTCCAGCCGCAGCAACGCTGAGTGTGGTACCTAGCAAGCCACGCCTTGTGTAGCGTGAACGAACATCTTCCGAAGAGCTCATCGTGTCCTCCTTAGATGATTCAATGTCGATTGCTGCTTTCTTGGCTGACATACATGCTCCGTTGTTTGAGCTTAGTTGCGCGTGGTCCCTATCCCTTTCGTTCCTGCCTCATCCACTCTCGAATGTAGGGGGAGCAATTAATCATTTCTACGCCGCCGGCCTCACAGGCGCCCAGAAACCGAACCACATCTGCATCCACGAGCGTCACTTCCGTCAAGTCCAAAACAAACCGGGGTCCGTTGTGCTGGAGCTGCTTTTTCAATTCCTCGAGGTTCTCCAATTGAAAGTGACCAATCAGACGAATCGTAGTCGTTCCGCCTTGCGAACTCCTTTCGATCTTCAATGTTCCGTCGCCTCGAATCGAACCCCCACTGTGGTTTTGTGCAAGTGGTATGCCAAGGCGATCCATTGAATTGGTGGAACTTAGGACGCGAAGAATTGCTGATCTGTCAGGAATTCTGATTTTTCGGAAAAATTGAAAGAATTGTCGCTCGGGTCCACCCGCGCAGGGGAAAGGCGGGAGGACGTCCGAGAGGCGGCGAGGCCCGCACCTGATCAGTGGTGTGAAAAGTGATGCGGGATGTTCCGCTAAACGGGGCCTCGAGTTGGTGACAGCACCTTGAACCGGCGCTTGTCTATGCCGAGGGCCGCGATCTTTGAATCAAGGGTTTGGTGGGGAATTCCGAGCTTTGCGGCCGCGCCACGCGGCCCTGAAACTCGACCGTGGCATTCCGCCAGCGCGGCCTCGATGGCTTTTCTTTCACGATCGGCAAACTCTTTCTTCTCCTGAGCGAGGACACCGGCGGGGGAAACCGGCCGCCGAGACAGTTGGCTCGATTTTCGCGGCAGCCATGTCTCGTCGACTGAGAACGTTTCTCCGCGGCACAGAATCACGGCACGCTCAACTACGTTCTGAAGTTCGCGGATATTTCCTGGCCAATCGTAGGCTTGGAAAAGATCCAGCGTCTTATTCTGGATGTGGCTGATTCTCTTCCCGGCTCTCTTGGCATAGCGTTCGACCAAATACTCTACCAACACAGGAATGTCATCTTTCCTCTCGCGCAGGGCTGGTACATGTATGGGGAAAACGTTAAGCCGATAGAAAAGATCCTGGCGGAACGTACCCGCAGCCACGGCAGCATCCAAGTCGCGATTGGTGGCAGCGAGCACCCGCACATCAACAGAGATTTGTTGGCTGCTCCCGACCCGCTCGAATTCACGTTCTTGGAGCACTCGCAGGAGAGTAACCTGCGTCTCAAGCGAAAGGTCGCCGATCTCGTCCAGGAAAATCGTTCCACCATCGGCGGATTCGAAGCGACCTGCGCGCCGTTGAACCGCCCCGGTAAAGGCGCCTTTCTCGTGACCGAAGAGTTCGGACGCAATCAATGAAGGTGGGATTGCCGCACAATTGACGCGGATGAATGCCTTTACTGAGCGCTTAGACCTCTTGTGGATGGCAGTGGCAATTAATTCCTTACCCGTTCCGGTCTCACCGAAAATCATCACGGTAGAATCCGTGGGGGCCACTTTGCTAATTTGCGAAATCACCTCGCGTAGCGCCCCTGACGACCCTATGATTTCTTCGAACATGGAAGAACGATCGATCTCTTCGCGCAACGCCAGATTCTCATTGCACATCCGGTATTCGGCCTGCTTGCGCTCCTCAATGTCCGTGCCCGTCGCATACCAGCGAAGAATGCGTCCATGTTCGTCGCGCAGCGGGTTGTAGCGGACCAGGAACCAGCGATATTTCCCATCTTTCCCTAGGGCGCGTTGTTCATTTTCGAATGGCAGACCGCGGGAGAACGCGTCTCGACGCTCGTCTTGCACGCGTGCTATGTCCTCGGGATGAAAGACTCTGGTGCCAAAATTTGGCGCCATTGCCTCTTCCAGGCTCAGGCCCGAATAATCAAGCACCCATTGATTGACATAGAGAACGATCCCCTCCGGATCCAAGACGGTAATGGCCTGAGGGATAGCGTCCGTTATGCTTCGCAGCTCCCTTTCGTCTTGACGTAGCTTCTCTTCCACTATCTTGCGTTCGGCGATCTCCCTTCTCAGCTCCTCGTTAGCGGCTGCAAGTTCTCTGGTCCGTTGCTCGACCCTTTCATCGAGTTCCCTCGCGACCCGTCTTTGTTCGCTCAAGAGTCGTGCCTCTTGCAGCCCGATCGCCGCCTGATTGGTCACGACCCTCAGAAGAAGCCTTTCGGTCTCCGCGGGGAAACCGGCTCGCTGAGACGCTGCCACGATCAGACCGACTTCATCGCTAAGCCCAAGCCGCAACGGCACGATGGAAACGTCTCCGCCTCCGGCAGGGTTTCGTGCTCGCAAAGGCCATTTCTCCGGCTCATCGCCCAACTTGAGGTGGAGCATCTGAGCGATCTCTTCCGGTCGCGCCTTTAAACTTGGGGGTTGAGCGAGCCGCACCATCTCGATGGGCCCCTCGCCAAAGGAATCTTTCAAACGCGCATAGGCAAAGTCCAGACGCAGCATACCTAACAGTACATCGAGCAGAGTACTGACAATCTGCGCTGGCTCTTGGCCACTCCACATGGCGGGAAGGACCAGGACACTGATCAGATCATTGATAGAACTCTGCAAGTGCTCGATCTCGTCGGCGGTTTGTTCCATCTTACCGTCCTAAAGTCAGCCCGTCCGCTGTACCGACTACGCCGTGCCACGCGCTCACGCTGCGAACGGCGTGTCGGCCGGCGTCATCCCCGGTATGCCTTGGGTCGCTCGCCGCCGCGTTGCAGGACCTGGCGCAGTAGCTCCTGCGGCGGGACGAAGAATGGGTTCTCGTGTAGCAGGCCGCCGATGATGGCGACGGGGTGGGTGCGCAGAATATCCACTGCGATGGCGCCGTTGAGGAGGTTAGTGTCGTACGTACAGATCACCGGATCGCTGTAGCGCGGCAACACCTCGTTCACCCGCGTCTCGTACTCGATCCAATCATTGACGTTGGACCAGTCTTCGAGGACGCTCTCCGCGTGCGCAACCAGACGCGTGAGTGCAAAGCCGAGCGTGGTTCCAGTCTTGAGCGTTTCCTGTATCAACGCGAGCATAGCGTTCTTGTCGAAGCGCCCACCTCGCAGGTAGGTCTCCTGCGGCGTCGCCACCTCGAGTTGACGCCGGCGCTGCGCCGCCACCACATCGATGCCGCCGCTACGTAGTTGTTCGAGATGCTCCTCTCGGTACTGAGAGGGAAGGACATGAAAAGCGCGCTCGCCGCGCTCGAGGCCGTCGCGCACGAACGGCAGCAACGTGCCATACTCCTCCTGCGGTGAACTGAAAAAGGCGCACACGTGCCGATAACTACCGAGCATCGAGCCGGCGAATGGAATGGGCGCCACGGTCGTCTTCATGGTGTATTCCTCCCATATGGATTTCCGGCAACGCGGGTCTCTACACAGCCGTGGTGTCCTGGACGGTTCGAACGGTTGATACGTTTGCCGCGGCCTGATGGCGCGAGCGACCTCTTTTGAGTGCGAGCGAAACGGTGCCTGGCTCTTCTTGTCTGGATTGATCGCCCGATCGTCCGAGGACACGATGTGCCACCACGGGATTGTTTTTCAGGGGGCCGAGCTCGCTCTCTATTCTGGTCCTTTCTGGGCAATCCCGCGAGGTTAGGATGCACCATTCTGCGCGCGATTGTCCATCATACATTGGTATTGATGGTATTGGTCTCGGGCTGATTTCAGCGCCAGTGCGCCTTGAGGCACCAATGAAACCGCGTGTCCCTCTCTCCACCCCGGTTCAAGTGAGTGCGTTCGCGACACTCCTGCCACTTCGCTATCGTGGCTTCGCGATTTTTGTCCGAAGCTAATGACGGAAACTCCGTCGCGATTGCTGGTAGAAGAGATGGACTCGGCTGTACAATTGCTCACCTGATTTGGGCACGCCGATGGATCGCGAAAACCAGGCTGTGCGTTCATCTGGGCCTTCTGACGATCAGCTTCTTCTAATCGTTGACAACGTTCCAGCCATGGTCTAGACCGCACGTGCCTCGGGCACCGAGTGCTGGTGCTGGCTCGCAGGGCTCGCCGGTATCCTATTACTGTTCTACGAGGGCGTCGGCTATTTCGGCTAGCCTAACATGTTCGGCGACCATCCTCGTTGGCGCGGCATGAACCGCGGCCCGGCGGACTTTGGGGCTGCGCGGAGAAACCGTTTCTTTCACTTCGCAAGACGGAATTCCTCTGAAGGCGCGGTGGCTTCCGGCAAATGGTAGGCCACGAGGAGCCGAACAAGGGGGAGGGCGGATTCAGGCCAATGGTTCCGGGATCGCTAAGACCGTCGAGCACGGAGACATGACAAAATCGGTTTTCACCGTGTCGTTGCTGGCGAACCCGACTTGCGCGTGCTATCGGTTCGGACCGCTCACGAAGGGATTGCCCTGCTCGTAAAAGCGCAGTAGGCGGTGAGCTTCCTTTGTAATGCCAATGCGCTCGCTCCGACCGATGACACCGGTGGGCGTCCGCGCTGTTCCCAGCCAGAGCGGCCCGCCGCCGCACAGATCCAGCCCGTCGTGTCGCGAACCGATTCGTAAGGCGTCCGTAAGCCGGCCCGGACCGCGAGCGAGGTCGACGAGTCTCACGGCACCACGGCCGCGCCTCATGAGAGCGATGCCGTCTAGAGGCTCCAGGGCGCGCAACAAAACTCCAGCGCCTACCCCGAGTCGCTCGCTCGTGACATTAAGGAGGTAGTGCAAGCCATAGATAAGGTAGACGTACGCGTGTCCGCGTTCAAGATAGAGCGCCCCATTGCGTGGAGTGCGACCACAATAAGCGTGTCCAGCTCTATCGCCCACTACGTAGGCTTCGGTCTCCACGATGCGCCCGCTCACCGTGCCTCCAGGAAGGTTGTGCACGAGAGTTTTTCCGATCAGATAGCATGCGAGTCGAGCTGTGTCCAGGGGCAACTCGGCTCGCCGAAGCCGGCGGACTTTACGAGCAAGGCGCGCTTCTGAACGCTGCCAGTACTTGTCCATCGAGGGGTCCTCCTGTCCCCTAACTTGCTGCAGGCCCAATTCCAATTCGTCGTCACTCTCAAGGCACAACTTCACCGTGGCCGCCAAAGAATCGCCATGGCGACCTGCAGACGTTGAACGCCCGTTCATATTGGTTGCTTGGAGAAATGCCCGCTAGATAAGCGTTTTCGTTTACGCCTGTCTTCCGCTATTTTCGAAAAGAGCCGATTGAATCCCTCACCCGGCTCTCCCGCGACTGCGGGATCGCCACCCTCCCCCAAGAGGCGAGGGCCGTGGTCTAGTTGTTTTCAATGCTGGGTGGTGGACCCTGGTTCATGCTGAACACTGCTTCGGATTCAAGCCATAACCCCGCCCGAGAGCGCGCGCCATTGCAACATGAAAAAAGCCTGCAGCCAGCCAGCTCCGGTGGCGCTGTCCTGACAGTCAGCGCGCTCTAGAGGAATTACTCGCCATTGGGCACCTGCCTTTCAATGGCTGCCGACACCGCTATGCCCCGGTCCTGCAATTTGATAGAAACCGTCATGGCAAGTTCATCGTAGACCCAGCCCTCGAGGGCTCCAGTCATCGTCGCGATTGAGGGGTAGGCCTGAGGGGCCCGGCCGTTGATCTCTACCTTTCGAGGCCTTGTTCGCACAGCATGGACCTTAAACATCAGGGAGCGTGCAGGCGGCGTATAGGAGCCTTCTCGTGCGGACAAATGCAAAGCCACAGTATCATCCCTCTCGCCCGAACTTACTTGCTCGCGCAGGACAACGCCGCGCTGGTAATCAAAACTCAGGCCGTCATCTTCATAATATTCACGCGTAGAGTTCCCTGCCGGGTAGATTTCGAAAGTCAGCGGGTCGACAGGAGCTTGGTCTGTGTACTCAACTACCTGTTGCGTAGGAATGATGGCCCCGCCTCGGACGAAGACCGGAACGCGGTCGAGGGGTGCCTCCACGTTTACGTGCCGGGGACCTGCGTAACGCTGGTCAGTCCAGAAATCGTACCAGACGCCACGCGGCAGATAGACATCCCATTCCCTTTCGTCAGACTTCACAACGGGCGCCACCAGCAGGTCATCGCCGAACAGGAACTCGTAGTTCTGGCCAACCGCCTGTGGATCGTCCGGGTAATCGAGCAAGAGCGCCCGCATAACCGGCAAGCCGCTTTCCGCGGCCTCGTGGAAAGCGTCATAAAGATAAGGCATCAAGCGGTATCGCAGCTCAACAGCGCGCCGGTTAATCTCCTCCATGCGGTTGCCAAACGACCACGGCTCCTGGTTCCGGCTCCCCTTCTCGGTGTGGGTGCGACAATAGGGGTAAAAAACTCCTGCTTCCAGCCAGCGCGTGTAGAGCTCGGCGCTGGGGCTTAGCGCAAACCCGCCAATATCCGCCCCCGCAAACGTGAGGCCGGAGAGACCCATGGTCATGAGCTCGGGCAGGCTGAGGCGCAGGTGTTCCCAAAGGCTGGAATTATCGCCCGTCCAGACGGCCGCATACCGCTGGCCGCCAGCGTACGTAGCCCGCGTAATCACGAGCGGCCGCTCATTGGGTCGCAGTTCCAGGGTGCCCGCACGCGTTGCCTCGGACATCAGCATGCCGTAAACGTTGTGGATCTTAGCGTGCGGACTGTGGAGGCCGTGATCGTCGAAGATTGCATCCAGGTCCATGGTCTTGGAGGGAACATCGAAGATAGATGGCTCGTTCATGTCGTTCCAGAAGCCAGCAACGCCATCGTCGATCAGTCCTTTGTAGAGAGAGCCCCACCACGCGCGCACTTTTTCCGAAGTGAAATCGGGAAAAGCACTATCACCGGGCCATACTTTTCCGATGTATAGCTGGCCATCCGGCTTTTTTACGAAGTTGCCCTCCGCGACCCCTTGAGCGTAGGCCCGGTAATTCGGGTCGACTTTGATGCCTGGATCGATGATTGTTACCACCTTGAATCCCTGCTTCCGTAGGTCGGCGAGCAGGCGTGGTGGATCCGGAAACCGCGACTTATCCCAGGTGAAAACGCGGTAGCCGTCCATATAGTCGATGTCCAGGAACAGGGCGTCACAAGGGATCTGGCGCTGGCGGAAATTGTCGGCAATGAAGCGGACACAGCTCTCAGGATAGTAGCTGTAGCGGGATTGATGATACCCGATGGCCCAGCGTGCAGGCAATGGCATGCGGCCCACAAGCTCCGTGTAGCGCTGTATTACTTTCTTGGGGTCAGGGCCGTAGAAGAAATAATAGTTCAGCTCACCACCCTCGGCGCCAAACGAGTACTGGTCTGGTGCTTCGACGCCCATATCAAACGAAGAGCGCCAGGTGTTGTCAAAGAACAAACCGTAAGCGCGTCCGCCGCGCAGGCCGATAAAGAATGGGACGCTTTCATAAAGCGGGTCTGTGGAATTGCCCCACCCGTATGCGTCGGTGTTCCACATGACGTAAGCGTGCCCGCGCTTCTCGAGCTGGCCACTTTTCTCGCCAAGACCGAAATACTGCTCGTCCGACGGCATCCACTTCCAGCAATGCACCCGGGCTCCGTCCCAAGCCATTCCCAGGCGGTCCGCATCCTTGGCGATCAGGTGGCCGCTGCGGTCGTAGAAAGAAATGCGGAAGGGCGCGAACTGCAGCCGAACCTCCAGCTCCGGTGTTCGTACAACTCGGGCGTTGCCGCTGCCAGAGAATTCCACCCGAAGCTCGGGCCAGTCGGTCTTGATGACGGCGTACGAATAATCCGGGCCGAACCGGGCTCCCGGTGTCATGCGAACTCGAACGAGGTCCGACGCCAGTGCAGTAATGCTTACCAGCGCCTGAGAGCTCCCAAGTGTGATTTGGTTACCCGTAGGCTGCGAGGGCACAACGGGACCGATAAAGTGCCAATCTGCGTGCGCCGGTAAAGCACTGAACAACGAAAGGAGTGAAAGCAAAATGCAAGCGCGCTCTTTGTCCAAATTGACCTCCTCGTTCTAACCTGCGCTGCACCAGTATCAGGTGCTAGTAGCCCCATCGGAGCGACTGAAAATGAACTTCTCGGTCCAGCCGCTAAGATCCATTTCGGTGATGAGCTGGCTGTGGTCCTGGATGTCGGCATAGACTTTGGTCTGCCGAATCTCCCTGCCTGGGTCGCCAAGTCGAACTGGCGCTTGGCCGACAAGTTTGCATCCCGGTAAAACCGAACTTCAGGTGTGCTGGACTGCTTGAACAAAACCACCTCTACCTTCATATACATCTGTATTTCACTATGTTAGAGTGCAGCAATGCCATGCCCGTTGCAGCCTGCCGCTGTAATCCGCGCTGGGCGTGAGCAGATGGCGACAGCTAAGATGTGGGCCACCAAGACGTTAGAATCAGAGAGGCGAACTGGGTCTGAAAGGAACTACCGCGTCCGGTCATCGAGATGAGGCGATGGCTAATTAGGTGGGCTCAACAACTCAATGATCCGGGGACGCAACACTCTCATTGCCCCGTTTGTTGCACAGGCCCTGGTAATGTGCTCGGCCGCGCTCGTATCCGTGACGGAAAGGTTCTTCGAGGTCGGAGTCGGGGTAACGCTGCTGAAGTTCCTCTAGATCGTTCGCCATTTCAGCTAAGACTTGATCGTACTCCTTACATCGGGTTCTGGCGTGTAAAGCGGCTTCAAATCCAAGCCTGTAAAACTTCTCGTCCTGCTCGAAATCCCTACGTGAGCTGGAGTAGTGCTCTTGCTCTGCGCTGCGGAGACCCATCCACCATGCTTGGCGCGCCGCGTCAACGCTCTCGGCTCCTTCTGCCTCGATGACATGGCGCGCCGATTCAGCCATGGCTTCATCATCGCTAAAGGCGAGCACGACGGTCCGCCCTTTTCGAAGAGCATCCTCGTATACAAACAACTCGTCCTCGGGCAGCCCTTCTGTTAGGCCGTTCTCGAGTGCGTCGCCGGCTATAGCTCCCACGCTTCCTCCGGCGAGTCCCAGAAGCGCGGCTCCCATCAGCCCCGCGGCTATGACGGATCCGACACCGGGAATGAAGGCGCTCGCGACTGCACCAAGCTCGAGCCCACCAGCCAACCCCACCGCAGCACCTACGACTCCTCCCAAGGCTTTCCCAATCCCAGGTGGTTCGGCGGCGCCTATGGGGACAGACTGCAGGTCTTCCCGGGTCCCTCCGGGAACCAGCACAGTGATCTTATCCTTGGGCACGCTAATCGACCGCAAGTTCAGAACGGCGCGCTCGGCAGCAGCTCGCGACTTGAAGACGCCAGTGACAACCCTCATGTCCACTTGCCTCCCTAAGGGAATAGCATTGCAAATCGCCAACGATTCGTACGGCTCGCACGGCGATGAGCGAAGGACCACGTAAAAGTCGCCCCTCAACTCATTGGGCCTGGAATAGCTTATTCTCCAGACGCGCCGTTTGCAATGGGACCTGCTGAACACCTGAACACGATCCTCTCAGTCTAGCCGCTGAAGTCCATTTCGGTGATCATCCGGGTATGGTTGTCCACCAAATTAATTTAGAAAAGAAGTTTCATAAGGCACGCAGGACGGTAGTGACCTGCTCGCCCGTCTGCTTTGATACTCGTTGCCGGGAGTTCCATCTCGGTGATGATAGTGGTTGCTTTCCACTTCGTTTCGCTTTCCCTCGGGCTGGAGTGGCTCAGCGTCGCGTAGTATGCCTTGACTGCTTACCATCGGGATCGAAGCATGGCTGTTCGAGCCGGGATCAAGCACCTGGTCTTCGCAATGTCTTCCCCAGCCTTCCTGCTCTTCGGCAAGGCGCTCTTCTACGCTCAAGTCGGCAGCATGGAGTTCACTCAACTGAGGGCTTGCATGGAGGGAAGTGACAATCTCCATCAAACCCTGATTCTGGCGGGCACCGCGCTGATCATCACCGGCTTTGGCTTCACGCTCGCTCTCGT
>Ga0182034_10001759_pt1 | contig 10754 bp, 11 predicted proteins | sample flu12Cox44000172_FD_125972 | JGI IMG/M metagenome (GOLD analysis project Ga0182034, IMG submission 125972) | Lab enrichment of tropical soil microbial communities from Luquillo Experimental Forest, Puerto Rico - flux4day.12C.oxic.44.000.172 | ecosystem: Environmental > Terrestrial > Soil >... | reverse complement strand
GCGCAGAAGAACTTGACCGAGCTCTCCACTAACATGGTCTCGCTCCAGGAGATCCTCGCCAACAAGCAGGCGCGCGGCGCATTCGGTCAGATGCGCATGGAGACCATCGTCAAGGATGGCCTGCCTAAGGGCGCTTACACGTTCCAGGCGACGCTCTCCAACGGCAAGCGGCCAGACTGTCTCTTACACATGCCGAATGCTAGCGCATCGGTGGTGATCGACGCCAAGTTCCCGCTCGAAGGCTTCGAGGCATTCCGCACCGCGCGCCGCGAGGAGGAGAAGAAGGAGGCGGCGCGGCGTGTGCGCATCGACGTCGCCCGACACGTCGACGCGATGGCCGAGCGCTATTTCATCCCCGGCGAGACGCAAGACACCGCCATCCTGTTCGTGCCGTCAGAGGCGATCTACGCCGATCTCTGCGAGCATTTCTCGGACCTCGTGCAAAAGGCGCACCGCGCCCGCATCGTGATCTGCGCTCCCAACTTGCTGATGCTGGCTGTGCAGACCATGCACGCGATCCTCAAGGACGTGAAGATGCGCGAGCAGGCGCATCTTATTCAGCGCGAGGTGGTCCACCTTATGGAGGATACCGGGCGCTTGCGGGAGCGCGTGCTCGATCTGCAGCGCCACTTCGGCCAGGCCAATGCAGACATAGAGAAGATCCTCACCTCGTCGGAGCGAATCGCTGCACGCGGGCGCAAGATCGAAGGGTTGGAGTTCGATGAGGCGCCTGCGGCCGCCACGATCGAGCACCACGCGAACGGGGCTGCAGGCCCTTCCCCTAGTGCGTCTGCCACGAGGACAGACGGAGCTCGCATCGTGCGGCAGCCCGATTTGCTCGCACGCAAGTGAAGCGAGGGATATTCATCTCCATTTCTTTCGCGCAGACGGTGTCCTCTTCTTGGCCGCAGTGGCATGCTTCTTAGCGGCACGTTTCTTGGCGGTCTGCTCGTGACGCTCGCCCCAGCGCATGCCTTCGAGCTTCATGCCATCGGGATCGAGGAAGAACACGGCATAATAGTCGTCGTAATACTCGCCGGCGGGATCGACGATGTTGGCGCCGCTCTCCTCGAGATAAGCCTGGAGCGCGTCGACGTCCTTCCGGTTCCGCAAGCGAAACGCATAGTGGTGAAAGCCGATGTCGCCTTTGCGGTATTTGTGCTTCTTGCCCTCCTCGTCCGCGGCGGCGATCCAGAACAGGGTCTTGCCGTTGGCCCAGCCCATCATGCCTTCGTACTCGGCCTCGACACCGAAGTCGAGGAATTCCATCAGCGGCGCGTAGAACTTCTTCGATGTCTCGAAGTCGCCGACGCTAACGACGAGATGGTCCACTCCAACAACTTCAACCATGGCTGTCTCCTCTGTTACCTCGCCTAATGCACCCGCCCGCCGGACCGTTCGCGAGTGCGATCACTGCGTCAATGTCGCTTTGACCTGGTCAACCGCACGCAGGCTTAGCGCTGCAATAGCGAGCGTGGAGTTCGCGGTGGCGCCAGTCGGGAGACGGCCGAGCCCAGGATGAACAAGTTAGGGTGATCGTGACTGCGCAAGTCGCGGTCGACCACTGAGCCTCTTGAGTTGTTGCCCATGCGGGTCTTGCCCATGCGCTCTACGACGATGGCAGTCAAATTGCCGGCGCGTGCTTTTAGGGAGCATCGAGGTTCTCATCCTGCTATGTAGCAGAACCATGACGGCGGCAGAGGGAGCACAAAAGCCGAGCCTTGGCCAGCGGTGGGGGCGCGCGGCCGCCGTTTTCCTCGACCCGCGCGTGCTCATCATCCTTCTGCTCGGCTTCTCGTCGGGCCTGCCGCTTGCGCTCTCAGGATCGACGTTGCTCTTATGGATGAAGGATGTCGGCGTCGATCTCGGCACGATCGGCTTGTTCGCGCTGGTCGGCGTGCCCTACACCATCAAGTTCCTGTGGGCGCCGATTGTCGATGCCTTCGAGGTGCCGATACTTGGGCGTCTGCTCGGGCATAGGCGCGCCTGGCTCGTGTTCTCGCAGCTCCTGCTCATGGCGGCGATCCTGTTGCTCGGGTTCCAAAACCCCCTGCAATCGCCGTGGATGGTGGCGCTCGCCGCCGTGATCGTTGCCACTGCCTCGGCCACGCAGGACATCGTGATCGATGCCTTCCGTGTGGAATATCTCCCCCCCGAGAACCAGGCGGCAGGAATGGCCTATTTCGTCGCTGCCTACCGAATCGGCATGCTGGTCTCGACTGCGGGCGCCGTCGCACTGGTCGCTTATTTCGAATATCTCGGCATCGACAAGAGCCTCGTCTGGTCTTACGGCTACGCCGCCATGGCGGCCCTCATCGTGATCGGCCTGATCGCGGCGCTGCTCGCCAAGGAGCCGCGCGAAAAGGAGGGCGAAGCGGAAGCCGAGGCGCTCGGCGAGCGGCAAGGCAATCCGCTGTTCCGCTTCTTCCGCGCGGCCTATGCTGCCTTCGCAGATTTTTTCTCCAAGCGCGATGCGCTGCTGATCCTGGTCTTCGTCATTTTCTATAAGCTGACCGACACCTTTGCTGGGGTCATGACCGGGCCGTTCGTGCTCGATATCGGCTTCGACAAGGCGAGCTACGCCGCCATCGTGAAGGGCGTCGGGCTGATCGCCTCGCTCGTCGGCGGCGTGGCAGGAGGGCTGCTCGCGCGCACCATGCCCCTCTCCCGCGCACTGCTAATTGCCGGCGTACTCCAGGCGGTGGCGAATTTCACCTTCTCCTGGCTTGCCTCGGTGGGGGTCAACCACACCGCGCTGGCCATCGCCATCTCAACGGAGAATTTTACGAGCGCGATCGGCACTGTGGTGTTCGTGGCCTACCTTTCGGCGCTGTGTACCAGCCCGGCGTATACCGCGACGCAATTTGCGCTTTTGACCGCGCTCGCCTCGTTCGGCCGCACTACGCTCGCTTCGGTTACCGGCTACATGGCTGAGGCCACCGGGTGGGTACTGTTCTTCGCGCTATGCGCCGCGGCGGCCCTTCCGGGCCTGGCGCTTCTGTGGGTGCTGATCAAGCGCGAGGACTTCGCGGAGATCGAGCGCACGGAGCATCTTGCGGAGAGTTCAGCCTGACGCGGCTAAGAGCTAGCGAAGGGGGGCGCGATAGGCGCCCCGCGTTTTTCATTACGTTGGAGCGACTCCGACTGCCGACGTGAAAATCTGCAGCACTTAGGCTTGGTTTCTTGCGGCCGATGGGTACGGTCAGTCGGAAAAGGCAGCCGCTACATAGATTGGCGGGCTTTGACCGCGGCGGCAAGGGTGCCCTCGTCGAGATAGTCGAGCTCGCCGCCAATCGGCACGCCATGCGCGAGGCGCGACACCGCGACGCTGCATCCGACGAGGTGGTCCATCAGGTAATGCGCGGTGGACTGCCCTTCGACGGTGGCGTTCAGCGCGAGCAGCACCTCCTTGACGCCGGGGTCTCGTGCGCGCTCGATCAGCTTGGCGATATAGAGGTCGTCGGGGCCGACGCCGTCGAGTGGCGACAGCGTGCCGCCAAGCACGTGGTAGAGGCCGTTGAGCACACCGGCGCGCTCGAGCGCCCAGAGGTCGCCCACCTCCTCCACCACGCAAATGAGCGAGCGGTCGCGGCCAGGATCGCGGCAGAGCGTGCAGGGGCTTTGCGTGTCGATATTGCCGCAGGTTTCGCAGGTGAGAATGGCGTCGCGCGTCTCGGCAAGCGCCGTTGCGAGCGGGCCTAGCAGCTGCTCCTTCTTCTTGACGAGGGCGAGCGCTGCGCGGCGCGCTGAGCGAGGACCGAGCCCCGGCAGCCGCGCAAGCAGTTGGATCAGCCGCTCGATCTCCGGCCCTGCCGCAACCTTGGCCATCAAAACAGCTTGAGGCCGGGAGGAAGGGGAAGACCGCCGGTGAGCGACTTCATCTTCTCCTTCATCGCCTCCTCGACCTTGTTCTTGGCATCGTTGTGCGCGGCGACGATGAGGTCTTCAAGGATCTCGGCTTCCTCAGGCTTGAACAGAGACGGGTCGATCTTGACACCGGCCATGTCGCCCTTACCTGTGAGCGTCACCACCACCAAGCCCCCGCCGGAGCGGCCCTCGATGCGCGTACGCTCCATCTCCGCCTGGATCTCAGCCATGCGGCCCTGCAACTCCTGCGCCTGCTTCATCATCTGCGAGAAGTTCTTCATCGCGTGGCGCCGTCCTCTTTAAGCTCAGGCTCGTCTGTCGCTTCGGCCTCCGTCTCGGGCCCTATGGTCGGCCGCACCGCTGCGATGCGGGCGCCGGGGAAATGCTGCATCACCTCTTTCACCACCGGATGCTGGCGGATCGCCTCGATCTCGCGCGCCTCTTTCTCGCGGCGCTGAACGCCAAGCGGCTCTGCCCCCTTCTCGTCGCTCACCGCCACGATCCACACGCGGCCGGTCCAGGCCTTGAGCTTGCGCGTCAGTTCCTGCGTGAGGTCCCGAGGCGCCTGGGGCAGAGGATTGACCTCGATGTTGCCCGGCTTGAAATGCACGAGCCGCACCTGCTCGAGCAACGCGTGCTTGAGCTTTAGGTCGCGCTTGGCCTCGGCGAGCGCAACCACGTCGTCGAAGCTCTTGAGCTCAGGGGTGGTCTCGCGAGGCTCCGGCTGTTGGTCGTCGCCGCGATCGGTCTCTGCGTGAGCTGGCTTCCCTGAAGGCTTGGAAGCTCCACCGGCAGGTGCGTGAGTGCCGGCGCCTGCACCGGCACCATCCTGCAAGCGGCGGGCAAGATCGGCCGGCGACGGCAGGTCTGCGGCATAAGCGAGCCTGACCAGAATCATGTCGGCGGCGGCGTGCGGACGCGGGCTCTCCCGCACCTCCTCATGTCCTTTCAGCAGCATCTGCCAGGCGCGGGCAAGCGCCGGCATCGGCAGGCGCTCGGCAAGGCTTGCGGCGTGTGTACTCTCTGCCTCGCTGGCCGCAGGGTCTGCGCTCTCCTTTCCCGCGGCCTTGACCAGAGTCACGGCATGCACGGCATCGGCTAGGTCGGCGATGACCTGGCCGGGCTCTGCGCCATCTCTGGTGAGCTCTAAGAGCGCGCGGAGCGCACCGCCAGCATCGCCGGACAGCACCGTCTTGAGCAGGTCGAAGATGCGCGAGCGGTCGGCAAGACCCAGGAGACCGCGCACCGCCTCGGCCTCGATCTGGCCCCCGCCGAAAGCGATGGCGCGATCGAGAATCGAGAGAGCGTCGCGTACCGAGCCTTCGCTCGCGCGGGCGATCAGCGCAAGCGCGGCGGGATCAGTCTTGGCTCCCTCCTGCTCGACGACATGCGCAAGATGTTGCGTGAGCTGTTCGATCTCGATGCGCCTCAAGTCGAAGCGCTGGCAACGCGAGAGTACCGTCACCGGAACTTTGCGCACCTCTGTGGTGGCGAAGATGAACTTCACGTGCTCCGGAGGCTCTTCTAGCGTCTTGAGCAGGCCGTTGAAGGCCTGCTTCGACAGCATGTGCACCTCGTCGATGATGTAGACCTTGTAGCGGGCGGTGTTCGGCTTGTAGTGCGCGCTGTCGATCAGCTCACGGATATCGTCGATGCCGGTGTGGGACGCCGCGTCCATCTCGATCACGTCGAGATGCCGACTCTCGAGGATGGCGCGGCAATGCCCGCCCTCCTCGGTCATGTCGAGGGTGGGAGCCGCAACCCTCGGCGTCTCGTAGTTCAGCGCACGCGCGATGAGCCGGGCGGTGGTGGTCTTGCCGACGCCGCGCACGCCGGTGAGCATGTAGGCTTGCGCAATCCGCCCCGAGGCGAACGCGTTCTTGAGCGTACGCACCATTGCGTCCTGGCCGATCAGCTCGGCAAAGACCTTGGGCCGGTATTTGCGGGCAAGTGCAGTGTGGCTCGCCGCGGCAGACTCGGAGACGCGCGGCGCGGCGCCATCGGCCTTGCACTTGGCGGCAGACTTACCCGCGCTTTTTTCTCGATCTTCGACTTCGGCCATGGACGGGCGGGACTTTCACGCGAAGGCTACGTCAACCGGCGCCAAGGGGATGCGCCCGGTACGCACTATAACGCTTTAAGGCGAGGTGGGAGGCTGGACGAGCAAGCTAGATTTTGGTAGCAATTTTTCAGGCTTTGCCGACATTTTTTAGCCTCTAACCTCGTTCATGTTACCACGCTGACTTCGACTCGGTCGTGAGGGTCTCGGCGTCGGTTTCTTTTGTACCCATGCGCTTCCGCGCGGCGTCTGCCGTTCTCGCTTCACTCGTCCCTAAGCTCCACAACGAGGAACCACAGTAGCAGCCAGACGACCGCAAGTGCTGCATAGACCAAAGTAAGTGACTGGGCCGAAACCCATAGAGCGATGCGTTGCGCGCCCCGCCCATTTCAGCGCAGCTATTCTTTCGGGTAGGGCAGGCCAAGCATCTGCAAGAGTTTGCCCCACCTCCCAGGTGCCCGTCTCAATCCAGTGAATAACTTCGGCACCTAAACCAATCGCCGCCCCCATAAAAGCCGCTAAGGCCAGGACACCAAAGACTGCGCCTAGCGCCTTCAGAATTAGTCTCATTGGCTTACCTCTCCGAGGTACCGGCGTGTTTTCCCTAAGAATTGCCGAGCGGACAAATCAAGAGTAGCCCCACGGTGCTAAACTGCATCGTCCCGATAATGGGCTTTTAGAAAAGGGGGATACGACGCGCCTTACTCAACCCACACAAATGATCTTCTACATCTCGATTGCGTTGGCCGTTATCTCTGTGGTGCTTCGCGCTCTCGTCTACGCAAAGATATCGATGCCAATCCCCCTTCCCACTGGCGGATATTTGGTCCTGCTTGTTGGCTATTTGGTGCTTTTGGCGGCCGCAACCTTCAAGGGAGTGTGAAAGAAGCATGATCTACGAAAATCCACGGCAGGCGCGCCAAATTCGGATTAGCCCTTGACGAGTAGCTTTCCCAGCTTGGCTATGTTGCTCGCAATGCGTCTCGACTCGTCCCTGCATGTACAATGCTATGATCGCGCAATGGAAGAGGAGGACAACGGCTCAGACCTGCGCGTCTCTGTCGTGGACGACGCCATCATCGTGACTATGCCTGGGACAAGCTATTCGGTCACCTACCGCAAGCGGGGTGAGCCCTGGCTTCTTTCGTCAGATATTCGCGACGACAAGAACTCTCCGATCAGCAAGTTTACATTTCGCGCCCGCGCCTGGACCGCGGCCAACGAGAAGGCGCGCGAGCTTGGGTGGATTGTGTAGTTCCCCGAAGTCATTTTTTTACTGTTGTAATTTCGTCACCAATCGGGGCCGGAAACGTGCTTCTTAGGCGGGCGTAGTTTTGCGTAGCGGGGTCTTGTAATGCGTATGATCGCCATCCTGGCGGTGCTCTCGGTGGCTTTGGTTCCACTGGGAGGCTGCTTCTTCCATCACAATCAGGCCGTTGTAACTCAGCCACTTCCGCCCCTGAAATAGAGGCGGGAGCCTCCCACTCATTGGCTGAAAAACCTGAAGCTACGGCTGTCCACCGGAATGATAGTTAAGGGCGTCGCCGGTGGTGAAAGTTCCCTGCCCTAGTTGCTAGTAACGGAGGGGGCTATGCGTTCAGCAAAGAAGTACATCAGACCTGTCGATATGATGACCATATATCGAGCCCATAGGTCGGTTTGGGGAGTGCTCAACCAAGGTAAACGCGTGGTTGATCCCAATGAGGCTCGCGAACTAAGCGACAAAGTGATTCGGAAGCTCGTAGAGGTTGCACGTGAAGGCGTGATCGATATTGACACGCTACGCGAGCGAACTTTAGCGGCCTTGCCCGATCATAAGCAGTCTAGATCGGGTGCGATCTGCCCCAACGGTAGCTTCGGGACTCGCAATGTGCGCCAACGATAGCGCGCGCGCTTGGGTAAACGAAGGCGTTGGTTTTTGGCCGACGCCAGACCGATTTTGCTAACGGACCCGGGCCCGAGGATAAACATACGGTCGAGGTGCAACATAAACGCGGGGCGACTCTGCTGGGGCGTTGGTGCTTTCGACGGACCCAACTGAATAGCTCGACATAAAAACAGGCCTATCGTTTTTCCCGGAACCTGCAATCAGCTCTGTGTATAGCCCTTGTCGTGCATGCATTTCTCAAATACTGCTTGCGCGCTTTTAGAACCAAACATGGTATCCAAATCTTGCCCTTTCCCTGAAGCGTTCGCTAAACAGTCGGTAAGCGTCTTTCTGAGAGCCTCGGCATCCTGAGTAGATTCAATTTTGCCCGCGCTGTCGGCTTTTTCCCAATGGTGCGCTGAGGCGCAGCCGAATAAGTAAATGCAAACGAGAAGTATGGCTTTGCGCATCTGAAAAATCTCAGTGCCGGTGGACACAACACTCATATGTAGCCGCGACACATTTCTGGAAGTTTTCTGCGGCTGGCTCCACCCCGTGACAAATCGCAGCGCTACTTGAAAGAAGCCCTGGGCAGCCCCCAAACAATAGCCTCTATGTTGCACTTCCAAGGGGCGTTGGTGCTTTCGACCGACCCGACTGAATAGTCAGCGCGCCGATCTTGCTGTCTTTCACTTCCTACAGGTGAGCTGGTAGTCCTGCTTAGTGTACGATGTTGCGTAGTCGCGAAACTCTTCTTCTGTAATAGAAGCTTTCCCTGCAACGTGATCTATGGTTCCGGCGGTCCACTTGCCGTGCTCTTTTTTTGTTTCAACTTCTAATTCGTTGCCAAAGGTAATGAAGTTTCCCTCCGCCCCAGTAATTGGAAAATCGTGAGAGCGCCATTTCACGATACCTTCTTCCAAGTCGATGACGATGGTCTCACCAGCGTCGCGCTCGTTTGCTCCCGTATTTTTCGTGAACGTTCCCTGGCAAGTGAGGACAATCGTGTTGCCAGCGAAGCCCACTGGAGCGAGCAGAATTGCTGTAGCGAAAGCTATCGGTCCGATCTTGGACATGGGTGGATCCGAGATTCTGTGCCATTCAGCAGCGACCGATTTTGGGAAGGCATGTGCGGCTGACTGTCACTTGGTGATCTGGCAAGTGCCCCAGGAAAAAGGCCCAGAGCCGACCCCCAAGACTAGGCCGTAACTCTGGGCCAAGAAGGCTGCGACGCTTGGGTAACGAAAGGGAATCTGCCTTGGGGAGCCAAGTTGGCGGCACACAATCCTGGCAGGCCGCCAAGCTGAAAAACTCACGAGGGCAATCGCATGGGAGACGATTCGCTGAGCTATCTAGTAGCCCAAAGATACATCTAAAATTACTCGAGCCAAGTAATAATCTACATCAATATTCGCTGTAACAGGCTGTGGCGCTTCTACGCTCGATTCCCGGATATGACGACGCAGCGCGGGTGAAGACATGGACCGGCAGTCGTTTAGATTGAGGTTCCTGATTGAGCGCCGCGGCCGAATTCCGCAAGAAGCTGGAAGCCTACGCCGCGAAGCACGCTATCAACGACATCGAGTCGAGGGTCCGCACTGCCGTCACTGCAGGCAATGCCGATAAAGCTAACAGACTGCGGAATGAGTCGATGGCGCTGATGAAAAGGGCCGTGATTGGTGGGAGGCTGGACGAGCAACCCGCGAAACGCTCGTTAGGGCTGCTTCCTTCCGGACCTGACCCGGTTGGCGAGGGACGCGCCTGCCGCCAACCTCCCTCGGCAGTATATCGGCGATAAGGCCCCACGTGGCAACCCGTCCCCGCAAAAACCCTGGAAATCCATTCCAGGTTGCTTCACGCTCGACCCTGCGCTCAGACAGATTCAGGTCGAGACCAAAGAAGACAAGGGAGGCCGGCGCATTGCCCCAGCTCGGTTTCAAGCCGGTCGGGCAGGAGATCAGGCACGGAAGGCAGGTCCAGCGCGAGTTCGTCTTCGCTCGCGATATTTCGAGCCTTAATGCCCCAACAGTCTTGGCGCCTGGCGCAAGCACCAAGGTCGGTTATCGAAGAGGGGCGGCGGAACCTTCGAGGTAAGCTAAAGGTTCTTTCGCGCGAGACTCGCTTCATTTCTGGGCGATGAAAGGAGTGCTCGCATGGCCAATCCCTTAAGCTCGACCAAACAAGGCGTTTGCCGCCGCTCGTTGTTGAAGAGCGTGCCGTTGATCGCCGGCGCTATCGTCTCAACCAACGCGATTACGCAGAACCTGTTCGCACAGCAGAAGCTCACGCATGAGGCCGCCAAATATCAGGATCAGCCGAAGGATGGGCAGCAATGCTCTGGCTGCGTCCAGTTCGTAGCGCCCGCATCCTGCAAAGTGGTCGCAGACCCGATCAGCGCAAGCGGCTGGTGCCAACTCTTTACTGCCAAGCCGGCGTAAAGATTCCCGACCGAGGCGGTCAGCCCTACAAAGCCCTGAGCTCGGCGCGGAACGGGCTAGAAGGATAGGTGCCAAGCACTGTCACCTCGCTCGAGAAGAAGTGAAGCTCCTCCATGGCGAGCTTGACCGGCCGCTCGCCGGGATGACCTTCGATATCGGCGTAGAACATGGTGGCGTTGAACGAGCCTTCGAGCTGGTAGGACTCGAGCTTCGTCATGTTGACTCCGTTCGTGGCGAAACCGCCGAGCGCCTTGTAGAGCGCGGCAGGCACGTTGCGCACGCGAAACACGAAGCTCGTAATCATGGGGCCGTGGCCCGCGCGCGCTTTCACTGGCTTGGCGGAAAGAACGACGAAGCGCGTGGTGTTGTGCTCCGCATCCTCGATATCGGCCTTTGCCAGTTTGAGCCCGTAGATGTCGGCGGCGAGCTTCGACGCGATCACTCCGGCGCTGCGGTCGCCGGTCTCGCGCAAATGACGCGCGGCGCCGGCCGTGTCGGCCTCAACGACCGGCCTAAGCTTCAG
>Ga0182034_10001756_pt1 | contig 10761 bp, 8 predicted proteins | sample flu12Cox44000172_FD_125972 | JGI IMG/M metagenome (GOLD analysis project Ga0182034, IMG submission 125972) | Lab enrichment of tropical soil microbial communities from Luquillo Experimental Forest, Puerto Rico - flux4day.12C.oxic.44.000.172 | ecosystem: Environmental > Terrestrial > Soil >... | reverse complement strand
CCCGTACTGGCGCCAAGAAGCCCACGTTCCCAATTTGGCACGCCCGCCGTACAGACGCGCTCCCCCTGTTCTGCAGCGGATCGTGTCAGACGCCGCTTAAACGAACGCTAAGGCGCCGGTCGCAGCCAGCCGCGCGCCAATGCTGCGACACGCGACTGCACTACCGATTTGGCCATCATGGTGAATGGGCCGTTGCCGCGCACGGTTGCCATTTGTTTGACGGCCGCGGCGGCCGTGGTGTGCCGGCAAACGACGCAGCTTTTGCCGCGGCGAAAGCGCGGCAAACGGTAGGGTCAGCCGCGTTCGCTCAAATTTTAGGTAAATTATATTTTGTGCAATTGCGCGAAAATTTGCGGCGTATTCTCGTCGATTATGGACAAAAACGTCCCTGCCGCGCAAACGTCGCTTTCAACGCCGTCTGCTAGTTTGCGCGCGCGTGCGGCGATGATTGCCGCCGGGGATGTGAGTGGGATGTTCTTTCTCTTGCGAATAGCCTTTTGGCTGGGCGTCGTGCTGGTGCTCTTGCCCAGCGGCGCGAGCCAACGCGCGGATCAGGCGGGCGAAGTGCGCACCTCCGAGGCGATCTCGGCGGCGTCGGCTACCGTGCAGGATCTGCGCGGCTTCTGCAACCGCCAGCCCGAGGCCTGCTCGGTCGGCTCCCAAGTCGCGGTGGCGATCGGTTACAAGGCGCAGGCCGGCGCCAAGGTGCTTTACGATTTCTTGACCGAGGCGCTGGCGCCGAAAGACACCGGCACCGTCGCCCATGGCGCCGCGTCGCGCGGCAGCGCAGCCAAAGTCGAGCCGGTCAAATCTTCAGCCGACCGCTCGCAGAATACGCTGACGCCGACCGACCTGGCGCCGGCCTGGCGCGGTCCGCAGTCGCCCAAAGATGCCAAGCACGCGGCCTAGGCCGGACGCCCGGCTATCGCCGACTTCCTGAAGCCAACGGTCAATTGCTTTCCTTGTGCGCGGTGGCGATCCGCTTCTTATGTCCGCTCGAAGTCTGCCGGCGGTACCCAGGCGGGTACCAATACATCCGTCCCGTGCCGCTATTAGAGACAGCTGTTCGGATCGACGTCGCAAGGTGAGAGACCCTGCGTACGCGTCGTCTCAACATCCCGCCATCAGCAAGGCAAAGCCGGCCACCGCGACGAATGGCCAGCACATCCGCAAGGTCATGATCGTCCCCCGCGTCCAGTCACCGCTCTACGGGCGACTATACAACCGTTGCGTGTCAGATTAAACGCCAAATTTGCGCCGGCCGCCCGTTTCCGCCCGCATCCGCGACATCAGCCAGATACATCGACCTTGGTGGACTTGCCCTCTATATAGAGGGCAACGACGGACGGACGCTTTATGGCCGGCATCGACGAAATCATCGACAATTTTGCGCTCCTCGACGAGTGGGACGATCGCTATCGCTATCTGATCGAGCTCGGGCGGCAGCTGCCGCCGCTCGCGCCGGAAGCCCACAGCGACGCCAACAAGGTGCAAGGCTGCGCCAGCCAGGTCTGGCTCGACACCAGCGTGCGGCCCAACGGCGCCGGCGGCCCGGTGCTGACCTTCGAGGGCGACAGCGACGCCCACATCGTGCGCGGCCTCATCGCCATCCTGTTCGCCGTGTATTCGGGGCGCAGCGCCAGGGACATTCTCTCGACTGACGCGGTCGCCACGTTCGAGCGGCTCGGCTTGCGCGAGCATTTGACGCCGCAGCGCTCCAACGGTTTCCGCTCTATGGTGGAGCGGATCCGCACCGACGCGCGCGCGGCGCTCTCGACCGCGGCCTAAGGCGCAAACCCCGCTCCATCGCACCAACCGCTGCTGCATTCGTCCGGTATTCCGGTCGGGTTCAAGACCGTGTTGTCAGTCCCGCCCGGGGCGTGGAATGATCTCGGGCAAGACGGCGGCGCTTTAAATCACACGGCAGGCGGCGGCGTTCCGCAGGGGTAGTGCATTGGATAATCCGAAGCTTAACGTCACGCCGCGCCACGGACTGACAGACGTATTCGCCGGCAGCGTTTGCAGCGTGCTGACGATCACCTATTCGCTGTCTTACGCGGTGCTGATCTTCAGCGGACCGCTGCAGCGCTTTCTGTCCCACGGCATCGCAATGTCGTTCATGTCGGCCGCCGTCGGCGGCGCCATCGTGGCGCTGCGCAGCTCGCTTTCCTTTGCCGTCGCCGGGCCGGATAGCTCGATCTCGGTGGTCATCGCCGCGCTCGTCGCGACGGTGCTGCAGCACATCGTCGCCAGCGGCGGCATCGAGCTGCTCCAGCCCGCTATCATCGTCATCGCGCTGGGAACCGGATTGACCGGGCTATTGCTGTGCGTGCTGGGCTTCACCCATGCCGGGCGCGCCATCCGCTTCTTGCCATATCCGGTGATCGGCGGCTTTCTCGGCGCTACCGGCTGGCTGATGGTCACCGGCGCTGCGCAGGTCATCACCGATCAACGGGCGACGCTCGCCAATCTCGGCGCCTTTGCTGATGCGACCGCCGCCGCCAAACTTGCAGCCGGCGTCGCCGTCGCCGTTATTCTGCATGTGCTACTGCGCCGCACGAGGAGCCCATTCGCGCTGCCCGGCGTACTGGTCGGGGCCTTTGCGCTAACGCATGTCATCCTGCTGGTGAGCCGCACGCCGGTCGCGGCGGCGCAAGCGGGCAGCTGGATGTTCAGTCCGCAGCCGGCGGCGGGGCTCGCGCTGCCGTGGCACGCCGACCCGCTGCACAGCTTTCCCTGGGCAACGTTACCGACGCTGACCGGCGACGTGCTCGCCGTCATGTTCGTCACCATCTGCACGCTGTTGCTCAACACCACGGGCATCGAGATCGCGACCCGCAGCGAGGCCAATATCGAGCGCGATCTCAAGGTCCACGGCTTAGCCAACCTGGTGACGGCGGCGCTCGGCGGAATGGTGGTATGCACCTCCTTGAGCCGCTCGATCCTGGTGCGCACCGCGGGCGCTACCACCCGCCTGTCAGGGCTCACGGTCGCGGCGATCGCGGCGGGCGTACTGGTCGCCGACCCGTCGTTTCTCGGCTATGTGCCGAAATACGTGCTGGGCGGGCTTTTGCTCTACCTCGGCTCCGATCTGATCTATCAGTGGCTGATCCACTCGTCGCGGCGGCTGCTGCCGCTCGAATATCTGTCGCTGATCGCGATTGCGGCGCTCAACATCTATTCTGGTTTCATCGCTGGCGTACTGATCGGCATCGTCATCGGCTGCACCACGTTTGCCTTGAGCGCGAGCCGGGTGAACGCGATCAAATTCAATTTCGATGGCTCCGAATTCCGCTCGTCGCTCGACCGCGGGCCAAGCGAGCTTTCGCTGCTGGCCGAGCACGGGAGGCAAATTCAGGGCATGACGTTGCAGAGCTATCTGTTCTTCGGCTCCGCTAACCGCCTCTATCAGTTCGTCAAGACATTGCTGGCGACGGAGCCCGATTGCCGCTTTCTGATCTTCGATTTCCGGCTGGTGACCGGAATCGATTCGTCGGCCACCCACAGCTTCGCGCAGATCAAGCAGGCCGCCACCGCGCACGGCGCTCACATCGTGCTCGCAAGCCTGAGCCCCGAACTGGAACGCGGGTTTCGCGCCGCGCGATTTATTTCCGACGACGTCGCCGTCATCTCCGATCTCGACCGCGCCTTGGAGGCGTGCGAGCAGAAGGTGATCGACACTCACCGCGCCGAGGTGGCGGATCGGCCGTCGCTGCGGGCCTGGCTCGCCGACGCGCTCGGCAACGCCGAACATGCCGATCATCTCGCCGAACATTGCCGGCGGCTCGAAGTCGCAACCGGCGGCATCATCGCCCGGCAAGGCGACGAAGCGGCCTCCATGCATTTCATTCTTGACGGCCGCGTCGGCATTATCGTCGACATGGGCGGCGGCCGCACCATGCGGGTGCGCAGCCTCGGCCGGCACACCACCATCGGCGAAATGGGCCTGATCACCCGGCGGCCGCGCAGCGCCACGATCCAAGCCGAGACCGAAAGCGTGCTCTACGAGCTGACCGCGGACGCCTTTGAGCAGATCAGGCGCGAGCAGCCGGCGCTCGGCCAGGCGTTGCTCAGCTACGTGGTCGGCGTCATGGCGGAGCGCCTGAGCTTCGCCAATCGCGCTGTCGGGGTGTTGCAGCGCTGAAGGACGGCTCATGGCCCGGCGCGGGCGTCAACCACGGCGGCGGCGGCGTTGCTGACCGAGGCCCATTTGCTTGGCGAGTTGCGAGCGGGCCGCCGCGTAGTTGGGCGCCACCATCGGGTAATCCGGCGGCAGACCCCATTTCTCGCGATATTGATCCGGCGTCATGTTGTAGCGCGTACGCAGATGGCGCTTCAGCGATTTGAACTTGTGGCCGTCCTCGAGGCAGACGATGTATTCGGGCGTAACCGAGCGCTTGACCGGCACCGCGGGCTTGAGCGGCTCGGCCGTCGCCGCCGTTTGGCTGCCCGACACCCGCTTGAGCGCCGAATGCACCTGACTGATCAGGTTCGGGATATCGGCGCTCGGCACCGAATTGTTGCTGACGTAGGCGGACACGATGTTCGCCGTCAGCGCGATAAAGCTGCTGTCACCTGAATCGTCGGCCATGGCCTGTGACCCCTAGTGTGTCCCGCCCTGTTCCACGCTCTGCGTTGCCGGCCCAAGCCCTGTACGATGCGCCGCCATTTGCGGCCTGGCGCGATCCACCAACATTCAAAAGTAAGCATTCGCAGGCGGCAAATTGTGCCGTAGCGAATCCAAAATCTGCACGGGAGATTAGTTATATTGCAGCGCAGAAGTAAAGGCGGAAAGTAACCGAGCACCGCAAAGTGTTGGTCAAGTGTTCTTTCCGTGTTTTGCAACGACTTTGCCGCGCGCCAAGCGGATCGCGCCTGGCGACGCCGAGCAAGTCGACGGTGGTTGAGGGAAAACGGACGCGCTACGCGCTGTGCTCGATGTGGGTGCGCAGCTCGGCGATCGACCCGAAACGCAGCGTGCCCTGCGGCAATTGCGCCTCGATCGAACCGTCCGAATAGAGCGTGTAGGCCATGCCGTCGACCACGCCCGATTTGAGGACTGAGACGGACGCCAGCGTCTCCACGGCTGGAGCCGGCGGCGGCGGTTCAGCCTCTGCCTCACTGAGCTGAAACTGCGTCGGCTCCGCGGGCAACACCGGTTCGACCGGGAGCGGCACCACCACGGCCGGTGCCGTTGCTTGAGCGCCGCGCGCGGGCAGCGGCTTTTTCGGCCAATAGGCATCGAAATTTCGGGTCCGCTCCGGCCGGTTGGCAGGTCGCGAAGGAATATCGAGCCGCGGCTCTGCCCGCGCCGTCGCGGCAACCCCAACCGGTCCCGGCGCGGCTTTGCCGTTGACCTCGGTTGCCTCGTCGTCGGCACGCGGCGGCTTCGGCAGTAGCGAAACTTCGGCCTCGACGACCGGCGCGCCTTCGATACGCACCAGCGTCGGAAATTGTTCGCGCAGCTCCTCCACCGCGGCGTCTTCCGGCAGTGGCGGCTTCACACCATTGGCGGCGGGAGCCGTCAGCGGACGGGCTTCGGGCTTCGGCGGGAACGTGATGCGCGCGGGGGCTGCTACCTTGGGCCTTGCTTCGGGCTCCTCGACCGCGGTCGCGACGGCAGCCTCAGCCGGGATAGCGGGACGTGGCAACGGTCGCGTCGCGAGCGCTCGCTCGATGCGGTACAGTACGCGAACCACGAGCCCGAGCCCGACCAGGATAAGCCCACCGACCACTGCCACGGCACCGGGCGTGACGATCGAGCCGTCGAACTCGCGTCCCAGCAACGGCCAGCCCGGAACGGCGATGACAACCCCGAGGGCGGCAATAACGGCGCCCAAAATCACCAACAACGCGTACATAACGCCCACCCCTCCGATCTATCTCGGAGGCCCCAAGATTTTGCCATTGTGACGGGCAGATCACAACGGCGCAAGGTCAATCGCGAAATGGACACGCATGGCGGCGTTTGCGAGCGAAGCGCCACGGGTATCAAGGATCGGCGTAATCCATTGCGCCATATGTGAAATTGGGCTTGCGCCGGCAGCATTCGCGATGCCTGCGACCACGCGACCGGTCGGCCTGTCCCAGAGCCGTTGCCCAACCCCCTGGCTTGGGCCTATCTAAAGGAACCTTTCGCTCCGCACGGCGGTTTCACCCGACCGCATCTTTTCGATGTCACATTGAGGAGTACACCTAAATGGCATTCACGCTGCCCGACCTCCCCTATCCGCACGACGCGCTCGCCCCGTACATGTCGCGCGAGACCCTCGAATTCCATCACGACAAGCATCATCAGGCCTACGTCACCAACGGCAACAATCTGGCCAAAGGCACCGAGTGGGAGAACAAATCGGTCGAGGAAGTTGTCGTCGGCACGTTCAGCAAAAATCCCGGCCTGTTCAACAATGCGGCGCAACACTACAACCACATCCATTTCTGGAAGTGGATGAAGAAAGGTGGCGGTGGCGACAAACTCCCCGGCAAGCTCGAAAAGCACGTCGTCGCCGATCTCGGCTCGCTCGCCAAGTTCAAGGAAGACTTCATCCAGGCCGGTGTCACTCAATTCGGCTCGGGCTGGTGCTGGCTCGCGGTCAAGGACGGCAAGCTCGTCGTCACCAAGACGCCGAACGGCGAAAATCCGCTCGTGCACGGCGCCAAGCCGATTCTCGGCTGCGACGTCTGGGAGCACTCCTACTACATCGACTATCGCAATCGTCGGCCCGATTATCTCAAGGCGTTCTTTGAGAGCCTGATCAATTGGGATTACGTCGCCGAGATGTACGAAACGGCGACGAGGTAGCATCGGTCGCGACGCACGCAAGCGGGGCCTCAAGGCCCCGCTTTTTGCGAGAGGCCGACGGGCCTGGGCCACCGACGTTTTTGCCGCATTGTGTGCCCGACCGTTGCGCCGCAAGTGTTGGGCCCGGCGCTGCCGGATTTGGCGGCGGCGCGCGCTTTAAACCGGGACCACCGTGCACCAACCCGTGGCAAAATCGATACGCCTCGAAGCGAAGGCGAGTGCCGCGGGCCATTGGCTCGACGCCGGCGCCATCGGCATCCTGGTGCTAGCCGGCGCGATTGCGCTGCTGATCTTTCGCGATTTCGGCCTCGGCTGGGACGACTACACCCATGCGCAATACGGCGACCTACTTGTTTCGCTCTACGCCTCGGGCTTTGCCGACAAGCGGGCGCTGTCGTTCGTCAATCTCTACATGTACGGCGGCGGCTTCGATCTCCTCGCCGCGCTCACGGCGAAGGTTCTGCCGTTCGGCCTGTTCGAGACGCGGCGTCTCATTGGCGCCGCCGTCGGTCTCATCGGACTGTTCGTCACCTGGCGGCTTGGCCGAAGGCTCGGCGGCCCGCTCGCCGGCCTGATCGGTCTCGTACTCCTTGCCACCTGCCCGCTCTATTACGGGCACATGTTCATCAACGCCAAGGACGCGCCGTTCGCGGTCGCGAGCGTGATTGCGCTGTACGGCATCGTGCGTGCGTTCGAAACCTATCCGCGCGTCACGCCCGCGACCGTGGCGCTGTGCGGCGTCGGCGTCGGTCTCGCCGTCGGCTCGCGCGTGTTGGGCGGGTTCACCGTGCTCGACGCCGTGCTGCCGCTGCCTGCGATTGTCGCTATTCGGAGCCGCGACATCGGGCTGCGAAAAGCGTTCGCCGAATGCGGCCCGTTCATCCTCGCATTCGTCCCCGGCATCATCCTCGCTTATCTGGTCATGGGCCTGGTTTGGCCGTGGAGCGTGATCGCGCCGCTCAACCCGTTTCACGCGGTCGAATATTTCTCCAACTTCTTTGAGAAGCCGTGGCGCGAATTGTTTGACGGCCGCTTGATTCCAGTGCCCGACATGCCGCGCAGCTACGTGCCGACGCTGGTCGCACTCAAACTGCCGGAAATATTGCTGGCGCTCGGGGGCTGCGGCATTGGCGCCGCGATCGTCGCCGTGGCGTCGCGAAAGCATGGCGGCGACGCCGGACGCCGCGCCGCGCTGCTCGCCGTGCTGCTCGCCGCCACGCTTCCCGTGTTAGTCACCGTCGCGACGCGGCCAGCGATGTACAACGGCATCCGTCATTTCGTCTTCGTCGTGCCGGCATTCGCGGTATTCGGCGGATTGGCCGCGGCGTGGATTGCGCGACGGTTGCAGCGGCACGGCCGCGCCGTGCTCGGCGCAGGCGCGCTCGTCCTCCTGCTCGGCATCGCTTCCCCGGTCGCAGACATGGCGTGGCTGCACCCTTACGAATACACCCACTTCAATCGCATCGCCGGTGGCGCTGCCGGCGCCCGGCCGCGCTTCATGCTCGACTATTGGGGCCTGTCGCTGACGCAAGCGTCGCGGCAGCTCCTTGCGCTGATTGCCGAACGCGGCGAGCGGCCGAGCGGTGAAAAGTGGACCGTCGCGGTCTGCGGCCCGCATCCGCCGGTCACCGTCGCGCTCGGCCCGCAATTCATCACGACCTGGAACCCGAAAGGCGCTGACTTCGCGATGATACTCGGCGAGTTCTACTGCGCCAAGCTGGATGCGCCGGTTCTGTTTGAGGTCGTACGCGACGGCGTGGTGTTTGCGCGGGTCTACGACATTCGCGGCCGCTCGACTACGACGCTGCTGACCGTGCCCGGGATCGATCAGCAATAGCGGCGGTCGCTTCCGATAGATCCCACAGCTCAGGCGTTGACCGCGACCGCGGCGCCCGCCATCGCGCGAACCGGCGGCTGCAGCGGCGGCGCGACATAGCGCCCGTTCTCCAGCGCTTCGATCTGCTTATCGAGTTGCGCGATCGCAAGACGCGTATACGGCCCAATATGGAGATAGAAGCCCATCACCGTGAGCACCGCACGCAAGGCGCCCGGATTACTGTTCAGGCAATTGCAGAACGTGCGCCAGAACCGCTCGCGGTGCTCGGGCATGCCGCGCAAGATCTTCTGCACCAATTCGACGGTGCCGATATTGGCGCGAATGTCGCCCTTCGGCATTTCCAGACGGCGGTCCGCGCAATCGAGCAGCGTAGCCAGCCGGTTGATACGGGCGCAATAGACCTCGGGCGAATAAACCGTCGCCAGCACGTGGCGCAAATCGCGCAGGACCTCAAGACGCGGCCGTTTGGTCTCGAAATTGGGCCCGAAGACGAGCTGATCGTAGGTACCCTTCGGCTGAATTTCACCATCGACGTGCAGGCGGCCTTCGCGCGCCAGCCGCTGCGTCAACTGGGTGTTCGGCAGCGCCCACAACAGCCCCACAACCGACATCGGAATCGCGCAATCCTGGATCAGCTCGATCATCGGCTCGGCGACCGAGCTCTTTTCACTGTCGAAGCCGACGATGAATCCGGCGGTCACGAAAATTCCATGCTGATAGATCCGGTGGATGCTTTCCGGAATGCTGCGCCGCGTGTTCTGCTTCTTGCGCATGGCGACCAGCGTTTCGGCATCCGGACTTTCGATGCCGACGAAGACGGCGAAGAAATTCGCCTTCTTCAACAGGCCCAGCAGCTCGGGGTCATCGGCGAGATTGAGCGAAGCTTCCGTGGAGAACTCGAACGGAAAATCGCGCTCCTCGAGCCATTTGACGAGATGCGGCAAGAACGCCTTGACCGCTTTTTTGTTGCCGATGAGAATGTCGTCGACGAAATCGACGTGGCCGCGATAGCCGAGCTGATATAGCGCTTCGAGTTCAGCGAGCATCTGCGCGGTGGTCTTGGTGCGCGGCACCCGGCCGTAGAGTTCGATGATATCGCAGAATTCGCAGGTAAACGGGCAGCCGCGCGAATACTGCACGCCGATATGCATGTACTGGTCGAACTTGAGCAGGTCGAAACGAGGCTTCGGCGTTTTGGTGACGTCGATCTGATATTTCGGCGCCTCGAATAATCCTTCGTTGCTGCCGCTCTCAATCGCGTCGATCAACTTGTCGATGGCGCCCTCGGCCTCGCCGACAACGCGGTAATTCGCGCGCTCGTAGACATGCGGGCTCGACGATACGTCCGGGCCGCCGACGGCAATCGGCTTGCCGCGGTTGCGGCACAGGTCGATGGTGTCGAGCGTGCTGGGCTGCTGGAACATCATGCCGCCAGACATCACCAGGTCGGCCCATTGCAGATCGGCGTCGCTCAAATCTTCGGTGTTGAGATTGACTAGGCGAACGGTCCACTCGCCTGGCAGCATGGCGGCGACCGTGATCAGGCCGAGCGGGATGGTCGGATATTTCGCGCCGAACACCTCGCAGGACTCGCGATAGTTCCAGAACGATTCGTTGGCGAAACGCGGGTAGATCATCAGCACATTGCGGGCCGTTGGCCGCGACATTTGTGCATTGCCGTTTGTTGGCTGTGCCAAGAAATCCCCCGCCCGTCGCTTGATCCGGCGCAGTATGGCGGCGAAGCCCGCCATTTCCTAGGACAAAGCCAGACTTCAGCCGGACTGTCCAGAGCGACAAAACGACCGTCGAATCAGCTGCTTAAGCCGACCAGCGGTCGGATCATGGTAACATTTTAAGGCCATGTCGTGGTCGTTAGTCCCGCAAACGTCGATCCCCGCGCCAAGCGCGGGCATGACCATTCCGGGACAGCCCGAAAGCAGTGTCAAGCCGCGTGATCGCGGCCTTGCGCCCGGTCCGGATTCTTGAGCGCGGTCGCGATCTGCTGCTTGGTCAGCCGCGTGCCATCGTCGCCCTCGATCAAGAGTGCAACGCGGCCATCCTTGCTGAGGCGCTCGGCCCAGCTCATCGCCTCGTCGAGCACACTGAACTCCTTGTAGAGATG
>Ga0182034_10001754_pt1 | contig 10766 bp, 8 predicted proteins | sample flu12Cox44000172_FD_125972 | JGI IMG/M metagenome (GOLD analysis project Ga0182034, IMG submission 125972) | Lab enrichment of tropical soil microbial communities from Luquillo Experimental Forest, Puerto Rico - flux4day.12C.oxic.44.000.172 | ecosystem: Environmental > Terrestrial > Soil >... | reverse complement strand
CATGCCCGCCTACCGCGAACTCATCGAACACGAACTCGCGCCCCGCTGAAGCGTGTCGAGCGTGGATGCGGCCAAACTATGGTCCGCCCACCGGAACTCATAGGCTGGCATATCGGAAAGGAGTGTCTTGCTGCACCGAATCGCTCGACTTGCCATCGCCGCCCCACGCCGGGTGATTGCCGTGGCAGTGCTCGTCACGATCGGTACCGCAATCTTCGGCATCCCGGTCATCACGGCGCTGAAGGCCGGCGGGTGGGGCGATCCCGGCTCTGAATCGTCTCAGGCGTCCGCTCTGCTTGCACGGAAGTTCGACCAGGGCGACATGGGAATGTTGATCACGGTCACCTCCGACGGCGGTGCGCTTGGACCCCAGGCCAGCACGGTCGCCACGGATCTCGTTCAGCGGCTGCGGAGCTCGGCAAATGTCGGGCAGGTGCGATCCGCGTGGACCGTGCCGCCGGCCGCGGCGCACTCCTTCATCAGCAAGGACGGCAAAACCGGACTGATCATGGCCGCGATCTCCGGCGGCGAGGCCAATGCCCCGAGCAACGCCAAGCAGCTGTCCGACAGGCTCGTCCACGACCGCGACGGCATCAGGGTGCGCGTCGGCGGGGAAGCCACCGTCTCCTGGCAGATCAACGAGCAAACCCGCAAAGACCTGTTGCTCATGGAGTCGCTCGCGCTCCCGCTCAGTTTTCTGGTGCTGGTCCGGGTTTTCGGCGGCTTGGTGGCGGCGGCGCTGCCGGTAACCGTCGGTGGCTTCGCGATTCTCGGTGCCATGGCATCGCTGCGCGCAATCTCGCTGTTCGCCAACGTGTCGATCTTCGCGCTGAACCTGGCCGTCGCGATGGGCACGGCACTGGCCATCGACTACACGCTGTTGATCCTCAGCCGCTTCCGGGATGAGTTGGCGGAGGGGCAGTCTCGCGACGCGGCGCTGATCCGCACAATGGCCACGGCCGGCCGCACCGTTTTGTTCTCGGCGATGACGGTCGCGCTGTCGATGGCAACGATGGTGCTGTTCCCGCAGTACTTTCTGAAATCGTTTGCCTACGCAGGTGTCGCGGTGGTCGCGTTCGCGGTGGCCGCGGCGATCGTAGTGACGCCGGCGGCGATTGTGCTGCTGAGTGGTCGGCTCGATTCGTTGGACGTACGCCGGTTGATGCGCCGGATCCTGCGGCGGCCGCAGCCCCAACCCGCGCCCGTCGAGCGGTGGTTGTGGTACCGATGGACGAAATCCGTGATGCGCGACGCGGTTCCGATCTGCATCGCCGTCGTCGCGCTCCTGCTGCTGCTCGGCTCACCATTTCGCGATGTGCGGTGGGGACTCGCCGACGATCGGGTACTGCCCACCTCCGCGTCAGCGCGCCAGGTCGGCGATCTGCTGCGCAACGATTTTCCGGACAGCGGGGTCCCCGATATCACCGCCGTGCTCCCCAACGCGGCCGGTCTGAGCCCGGCCGATCTGGACGCGTACGCCGCCGCGCTGTCGCGGGTGCCAAACGTGTCGTCGGTGTCGTCGCCGGGTGGCACGTTCGTCGGCGGCACGCTTGTCGGACCGCCCTCGGCGCCCAACGGAATCACGGACCGCAGCGCATTCGTGACGGTGGGCAGTACGGCACCGCTGTATTCCGCGGCCTCGGCCATCCAGCTCGACCGGCTGCACGGCGTTCCCGCCCCGGCGGGCAGACCGGTGCAGTTCGCCGGCCTGGCGCAGGGCAATCGCGACACCGTGCAGGCAATAGCCTCGCGCCTGCCGATGGTGCTCGCGTTCATCGCGGCGATCACCTTGGTGCTGGTGTTTCTGCTGACCGGCAGCGCGGTGTTGCCCTTCCAGGCGGTGCTGACGAACACTTTGTCGCTGGCCGCGGCGTTCGGCGCGACGGTGTGGGTTTTTCAGGAGGGACACCTGGGCGGGCTGGGTACGGCGGCGACCGGCAGGCTGGGGGTAGACCTGCCGGTGTTGTTGTTCTGCATCGCTTTTGGCCTATCGATGGATTACGAGGTTTTCCTCATTGCGCGGATCCGCGAGTACTGGCGCGCGTCACACCGGGGGTGGGGCGCTAACGACGAGAGCGTCGCGCTGGGTGTGGCCCATACCGGGCGGGTGATCACCGCCGCGGCGCTGATCATGGCGATCTCCTTTGCGGCGTTGATGTCCGCGAAGGTATCGTTCATGCGATTGTTCGGGTTCGGACTGACCGTGGCGGTGGTGGTCGACGCCACGCTCGTGCGGATGCTGCTCGTGCCGGCGTTCATGCATGTGCTCGGCCGGGTCAACTGGTGGGCGCCCGAACCGTTGGCTCGCCTGCATGATCGGGTCGGGCTCAGCGAGAGCGCCGGCCGCGCGTCCGATAGAGAAGAACCCGAGCCCGCCGATAGTGGTTGGCGGCCGGTCGCCCGTCGAGTGCTGTTTGGCCAAGCCAATCAACCACTGCCCGGCCGGCGTGTCTGACGTCGCTCGTGGTCGAACGGCTACACCGCGAGGCGGTCCAGTTCCTGCCCCGCGAATCGCTCAACGAGAAGCGGAACGTACTCCCGCACCGGTCGGCCGTCGAACCGGGCATGAACGCCCTGCACGACGGCGCTCAGGGTGTCGGGTGGAATGGTCGGATACTTCCTCGTCAATCGATCGGCCACCTGGTCGATGATCGTCTGCTCGTTCAACTCGATCACCGCCACAGGTTCGCACGCGTTCACACCGAAGTCAAACGTTGTTCACCAAGTCGAGCCCGGAAGTCGTCGACACGGGGTCCGGCTCGAAAGTCATTCCAGCGCCTGACCTTTGGCGTAAATCAGCAGGCTAGGGCGCCGAATTGTCGGTAGTACTCCTGTATTGGGGGCAGTAGGCGGACGCCGAAGCCCCTAGAAAGAAGCCGGCCTGTCTTGCCGAAAGATTCGCGTCATTCATCAGCTTCAGCGCCAGAACGGGCCGCGTTGCGCCTTGGTCGAGTAGGGCACACATCGTACGGGCCAGCTGAATCGCGGCGCCGGTGTCCGGAATTGAGATCCCCTGGTTCTGAAGCGCCGCGATAAAAGCATCATCGACTTGGTCCGCGGATGCCGGCGCCGCGCCGAGCATCGCCGCGGCGGACAGCGGGACGGCAATGAATGCCGCCCATTTCGCTGGACCTGCGCTCGTATGGGTCATCGACGTCGGGGCTGTCACCGCGGCACGCTCACATCATCGGGGGAAACGGCACCATCCAGTTGAACGAATTGTCGGTCTTCCCCGGGTATTGCGCGCAGTAGGCGGACACCGAGACGCCGACGAAGTAACCGGCTTGCTTCGGCGAAAGATCGGCGTCCTTCACCAGCCGCATCGCCAGTGCGGTTGACGCTTCGCCTCTATCGAATCCGGCGCACACCGAATGGCCCATCGCAATCTCGTTGCCGCGGTCAGGAAAGGCAATCCCATTCTTCGCAAGGGCCCCGACGAACGCATCATCCATTGAATCCGCTGCTGCAGGCGCGGCGCAGAGCAGTGCGGCGCCGGACAGCACGGCCGCGCAGCTTGCCGACCACTTCCCACGACCCACGTTCATAGGCGTTTCGGCCTCCCCTCTGGGCGGGCGAATCGGCTTCGAGTCAAGAACGACTTGACTGAACATTAGCCGAAATCGCGGCATCCTTCTCGCCACGGCTATGCCCGCGGTTCCCGCACTTGCGCCGGCATCCGCGAGGGCGGCATTCCGGGCCGTGAACTGCGGTTTTGACCGTCGCAGCCGTCATCGAGCGAACGCAAGAATTCCGCAAGAACTTCGCGAGGAAGCGGCAAGCGCGACGCAGCAATCTATGGGCGATCGGTCACAACGACCCGATCTTGGGACCGGTAGCGGCGAGGCCCTTGTGGACTCGCACACAACTACAGAGCACCCACCGAGAGGAAAACGCACCGTGAGGACCGACCTCGACAACGCGCCGACGATGCGCGGGCGGAGCATCAGCGCGATCACCGCGATGAGCGAGCCACGCATCGCCCACCGCGGGTGCTACACGTCGGGGTCGCGGGTGCTCACGGCATCCGACACCACAACCACCACGCTTCCCCGGGTCAAGCTCGTTACCGCCGCCGTGACGCCGTTGCCTACGGCATCCAATCGCACACCGGCGGCTTCGCGAAAATGGCAGGGCCTGTACGCGCTGAAGCCGTGGTACACCCGCCGACTGACGCCGATCGTGAATATCTCCGTGGCACACCGGATTTCACCGGATGTGTTCACCGTTGCCGGGGTGGCCGCGGCGGGCGCGGCCGGGGTGGTCGTCGCGCTGGGATGGTGGCCGCTGGCGGCGCTGTTCCTCGCACTGCGGCTGGCCGGCGCGAATCTCGACGGCGCCGTTGCGCGCGCGCGTGGCGTAAGCCGGCCGTGGGGATTTGTCGTCAACGAAGTCGGCGACCGCGCCTCGGATCTGCTGACCTTCGCCGGGCTGGCGGTCTGGGCGGCGCGGCAGCGTGGCCCGGGGCTGCATTTCTTGTCCTGGCCGGTGATCATGGTCCTGGTGGCCGCGCTGGCCGCGACGCTGCCCACCTTCGCCTCGCTGGCCGCAGCGGGCGCCGGCGTGCCGCGGCGCAACGGGGGTCCGCTGGGCAAGACCGAACGGTGCCTGTTCGTGCTGCTGGCCACCGCGTTCCCGGTCATCCTGCCGGTGGTTTGCACACAGATCGTCAACGGTTCGCTGATCACCGCCGCGCTTCGGCTGCGGGCGGCGCATCGCGAGCTGGTGGCCAAGCGCCAGGCCGAGCGGCCCGCGGAGGCCACCCAGAAATTGGCGGCGGTGTTGGCGTCATGACCGCGACCCGAGTCACGAGTGCGCTGCGGCACTGGCTGTGGCGCGTGGTGTGCGCAGTTTCGGGCGGTCTGACCGTGGCCGGCCGCTGGCAGGTGTCGGGTGGCTGCTTGGTGGTGGCCAACCACGCCTCGCACGCCGACACCGCGGTGCTGCTGGCCGCGCTGCCCGCCAAGGCCCAGCCCGTGTTCGCCGCGGCCGCGGACTACTGGTTCGCCGTGCCGGTGCGCCGTTTCGCGGCCTCCTCGCTGGCCGGCATCCTGCCGGTGCGGCGGTCCGGTGACGACACCTATGCCCAATTGCTGGCGGCGGTCCGCCCGGCGCTGAAGGCCGGACGCACCGTCGTCATCTACCCCGAGGGAACACGTTCGACGGACGGTAAAGTAGGCGAATTCCGTTCCGGTGCATTGCGATTGGCGCGGGACTGCGGTGTGCCAATAGTTCCGGTCGCCGTGTTCGGCACGGCCGCGGTCCTGCCCAAGGGCGCCAGTTTTATCTCCCCCGCGCCGATGCGGGTGCGCATCGGTGAACCCGTCGACCCGAACGGCACCTCGACGCCGGGGCTGCGGGAGCAGGTCATGGCGTTGCGGGCGGACTCCCTCCCGGGCCTTGTCGAGCCGGCACGCGCCGCATGAAATTGCTGGCGGCCTGCTGAGCGTTCCGCCGCTCATCCCAGGAGATATGCCAGCGGGAGAACCAGCAATAGCGAGTCGATCCGGTCGAGCAGACCCCCGAAGCCCGGCAGCCACGTGCCGGCGTCCTTGACCTGGGCCTGTCGCTTCACCATCGATTCGACAAGGTCGCCGAGCACGCCGCCGAACGCGACCGCGACGAGCAGACCGATGGTGACCGTGCCCAGCAACGTGAGCACGAGAAACGCCCCGATGACCGCGCCGACCAACCCGCCGACCGTCTTGTTGGGGCTCAACGGGGACAGCGGCCGGCGCGCCCAGCGGAAATGGCGTAAACCCTTTCCGCCGCACCAGGCGGCGACGTCGGTGGCCGCGGCGGCGAAGCACACCAGATACGCGTCTGACCACAACATCACCAGGTGGGCCAACGACCAGCAAATCCACACCGAACCGAATGCGGTGAACGTCGTGCGCCTGCCGCCATGTTCGACATCACCGCTGAACACCGACGGCAGCGCACACGCCAGCACGACGACCGGCGCCAGCCGCAACAGTGGCGGGTGCAGCCAGGCCGCGAGCGGATACGCCACGGCCAGCCCCAGCAGCAGATAGGTGTCGGCCTTGCCGAGTTTGACCAGGCGCGCGTATTCGAACACCGCAACCACGGCCAGCGCAGCCGCCAGCACGGCGGTCGTGCCCCGGCCGATCCAGATCGGGATGCCGACCACCGGTGCGATCATCACCCATGTGGTCCACCTCCGGATCAGCTCCCGCCTCCGCGATGCAAGCACCGCGATACCGGCGATCACCAGGATCACCACCGTGACCCACATGAAAAACACGGACCGGGCGTACAGGTGGATGTGCAGCGGGCCCAGGTCGAAGTTGAGCGGCAACCGCCGATTGAAGTGCAGGATCCGCAGGTAGTAGTCGACCAGTGGCCAGGTCTCGTCCACAAAGCCTCCCAGCAAATTGCGGCTCAGAAGCGATAAGCCGTGCCGACCCCATCGGTGAAACGAAAGCGAGTCAACCAGATCGGCGTTCGCCACGCGCCGCATTGCGCACGCCGGAACGGCTGGCGGTAGGGTCGAGGAGATGTGCGGAGCCACCGGTGAGGTGCGACTCGACGGCCGCGTCCCCGATGTAGCGGCGGTGTCAGCGATGACCTCCGTGATGGCACGGAGGGGGCCGGATGCGGCGGGCACCTGGTCACACGGCCGGATTGCCCTCGGGCATCGTCGCCTCAAAATCATTGACCTGACCGAGGCCGGCGCCCAGCCGATGGTCGATTCCGACCTGGGCCTGACGATCGCCTGGAACGGCTGCATCTACAACTACAAGGAACTGCGGCGCGAGCTCGCGGGGCAGGGCTACCGGTTTTTCTCGCACAGCGACACCGAGGTTTTGCTCAAGGCCTACCACCGCTGGGGCGACGACTTCGTCAGCCGCCTCAAAGGAATGTTCGCCTTCGCCATCGCCGAACGAGACAGCGGCCGGGTGTTGCTCGGCCGCGACCGGCTCGGTATCAAACCCTTGTACCTAACCGAAGACAGTCACCGGATCCGGTTCGCGTCGACGCTGCCGGCGCTGCTGGCCGGCGGCGGCGTGGATACCCGGATCGACCGCGACGCACTGCACCACTACATGACCTTTCACTCCGTGGTGCCGGCGCCGCTGACCATCCTCCGGGGAGTGCGCAAGGTTCCTCCCGCCTCGCTCGTCGCCCTCGAGCCCGACGGCCGGCGCACCACCACCACCTACTGGACGCCCGACTTCACCAGGCACGACGACCGTTCCGACTGGTCCGAACGGGACTGGGAGGACGCCGTGCTGTCGACCCTGCGGGTCGCGGTCGAGCGCCGACTCGTCGCCGACGTCCCGGTCGGCTGTCTGCTGTCCGGCGGCGTCGACTCAAGCCTGATCGTCGGCCTGCTCGCCGAGGCCGGTCAGCACGGGCTGTCGACCTTCTCCATCGGCTTCGAGTCGGCGGGTGGCGTCGAGGGCGACGAGTTTCGGTGGTCGGACATCGTGGCGGAACGCTTTGGCACCGACCATCATCAGATCCGCATCGGAACGGAACGGATGCTGCCCGCGCTCGACGAGGCGATCGGCGCGATGAGCGAGCCGATGGTCAGCCACGACTGCGTCGCCTTCTACCTGCTCAGCCAGGAAGTGTCGCGCCATGTGAAGGTCGTGCAGTCGGGTCAGGGCGCCGACGAGGTGTTCGCCGGCTATCACTGGTACCCGCCCATGGGTTCGCCTGCCGCCGCCACGTGCGAGGGTTCGGTCGCCCAGTACCGCGCTGCCTTCTTCGATCGCGACGCCTCGGGGGTCAAGGCCGTTGTGGGGTCGGGTTACCTCGCGCAGGGCGATCCCAGTGAGCGCTTCGTCACGGAACACTTCGCGCGCGCCTGCGCCGAGACCGGCATCGACCGCGCGCTGCGGCTCGATACGACGGTGATGCTGGTCGACGATCCGGTAAAACGGGTAGACAACATGACCATGGCGTGGGGACTGGAGGGCCGGGTTCCGTTCCTCGACCACGAGTTGGTCGAACTGGCGGCGACGTGCCCCCCCGAGCTGAAAATCGCCCAAGGCGGGAAGGGCGTCCTCAAAGAGGCTGCGCGACGGGTGATCCCGTCGGAGGTCATCGACCGGCCGAAGGGGTATTTCCCGGTTCCCGCGCTGACACACCTCGAAGGGCCCTACCTCGATCTGGTTCGCGACGCCCTGTATGCGCCGGTTGCCAAGGAGCGCGGGCTGTTTGACACCGGTGCGGTCGACGCCCTGCTGGCCGACCCCAACGGCAGGCTGACCCCCCTGCGCGGCAATGAGCTCTGGCAGATCGCCCTGCTCGAGCTCTGGTTGCAGCGTCACGGTGTGGCGGGAGCCGCGGCGTGAGCGCCACCGATCCTTCGGCGGACCACACCGAGGCCATCACGCTGGGCCTGCACGACGCGTCGCCACCGGAGTTGGTGGACGCGATGGCCAAGGACGTCGAGCTCGAAATGGGTTGGGGCCGACTCATCTTCGGCCAGACCTTCGCCGATGCGGGCACCCTGGCCGAGACGCTGCGACACGAAACACCCGGGCGGCGCGACATCTGCATCTACGCGCGCGAGTCCCACGTGGTGGTCGCCGGGGCGCCGACCGAACTCTTCATCGACCCAAGCCACACGTACCGGCTGCGCTTCACCGGTGACTCTGAGCAGGAGGGCTTCGCACCGTCACCGCTCGGAGTCACGGTGCGCACGCTGAACGACCCGGAAGATGCCGATGCCATGAATCGCGTCTTCGTGCGGTGCGGAATGGTCCCCGCACCGATCGAGACAATCTGGGACAACCATCTGCACGCGGAAGCGGTGACATACCTGGTTGCGGTCCGTGACGACGACGGTGCTGTGGTCGGCACCGTGACCGGTGTCGACCATGAGTTGCTTTTCTCCGACCCCGAGCACGGGTCCAGCCTCTGGACCCTGGCGGTCGATCCCGCCGCGGCGCTTCCCGGGGTGGGTGCGGCACTGACCCAGACCTTGGCCGAGCACTTCCGCACCGCCGGCCGTGCGTACTTGGACCTGTCGGTGGTGCACGACAATGCCGCCGCGATGGCCCTCTACGAAAAGCTCGGTTTCCGCCGCGTTCCGGTGCTGGCGATCAAGCGGAAGAACGCGATCAACGAGCCGCTGTTCACCTTGCCGCCGGAGACGGTCGAGGACCTCAACCCCTACGCGCGGATCATCGCCGACGAGGCGATGCGGCGCGGAATCTGGGTCGAAGTCCTTGATGCCGAGACCGGCGAGATGCGGCTCATCCACGGTGGCCGCAGCGTCATCACCCGTGAATCGCTGTCCGAGTTCACCTCGGCGATCGCGATGTGCCGTTGCGACGACAAACGTTTGACACGGCGCCTCGTCTCAGAGGCGGGCATCACCGTGCCTCGTGCCCGCCTGGCCACCTTCGATGACGGCGACTACGCGTTCGTGAAGGAGGTCGGGGAGGTCGTCGTCAAACCGACCCGCGGAGAACAGGGCAAGGGCATCACCGTGGGCGTGGTCGCCGATAAGGGTCCCGACGACCTCACCGCCGCCCTCGCGCGGGCGCGGCAGCACTACCCGGAGGTCCTGATTGAGGAGCGGGTGGCGGGCGACGACCTCCGGTTGGTGGTGATCGCGGGCCGGGTGGTCGCCGCCGCGCTGCGGATGCCCCCCGAGATCCTCGGCACGGGCGACCACACGGTGCGGGACTTGATCGCGGCCGAGAGCCGACGGCGCTCGGCGGCCACCGGCGGCGAGTCCCGCATCCCGATCGACGACATCACCGAGGCGACGGTTGCCGAAGCCGGTTGGCTGCTGGACGATGTGCTGCCCCAGGGGACCCGGCTCCGAGTTCGCCGCACCGCCAACCTGCATCAGGGCGGGACGATCCACGACGTCACCGCTGAGGTGAACCCGGAACTCTGTCGGGTCGCGGTGGCGGCGGCCGAGGCGATAGGCATCCCGGTGACGGGCATCGACCTATTGGTGCCCGACGTCACCGGCGCCGAGTACGTCTTCATTGAGGCCAACGAGCGACCCGGACTCGCCAACCACGAACCTCAACCCACGGCAGCGGCCTTCATTGACTATCTTTTTCCCGGTCAGCCCGGCCAGCCGCCGGCCTGGACTCCTGAGGAGTCACGCCCCGACCGTGACTAGGGCTTGCGGTCCGCCGTGCTCGGGTACTTCTCGCCGCACCAGATAGGAGCCGCATGAGCGCAAGCGGGCAGACCCGAACCATCACGACTCATGTGCCCGCACGGCTCGACCGGCTGCCCTGGGCGCGGTTTCACTGGCGCGTTGTCATCGGTCTCGGCGGGGTTTGGGTCCTCGACGGGCTCGAGGTCACGATGGTCGGCAACGTGTCGTCTCGGCTCACGGAGAAGGGCAGCGGCATCGAACTCAGCGCCGCACAGATCGGCGTTGCGGCGGCCTTCTACATCGCCGGGGCCTGCTTGGGCGCGTTGTTCTTCGGTCACCTGACGGACCGCTTCGGGCGGCGCAATCTGTTCATGCTGACCCTCGTCGTGTACTTGGCCGCCACCGTCGCGACCGCATTCGCGTTCGCGCCTTGGTATTTCTTCGTCGCGCGTTTCTTCACCGGCTCCGGCATCGGCGGCGAATACGCCGCGATCAATTCGGCGATCGACGAGTTGATCCCCGCGCGCGTGCGCGGCCGCGTGGACCTGATAATCAACGGGACATACTGGCTGGGTTCGGCCGCCGGAGCGGCCGGGGCACTGGTGCTTCTCGACACGTCGAATTTCCCGGCGAACATCGGGTGGCGGCTGGCGTTCGGCCTCGGTGCCAT
>Ga0182034_10001750_pt1 | contig 10782 bp, 5 predicted proteins | sample flu12Cox44000172_FD_125972 | JGI IMG/M metagenome (GOLD analysis project Ga0182034, IMG submission 125972) | Lab enrichment of tropical soil microbial communities from Luquillo Experimental Forest, Puerto Rico - flux4day.12C.oxic.44.000.172 | ecosystem: Environmental > Terrestrial > Soil >... | reverse complement strand
GGTAATGGTGCGGAAAATCTAGTGCTTCCGCCAGCGTCTTGCCGCCAGTATTGAAAACCCATACCATTTTCATACCCTCTTCCTGTTTTTCGCTAGGCAGTGGTCGAGGTTCCGTCGGTCCAAAATACTGCGGGAAGCGTCGCTCTAGTAGGAACGCATAAGCTCTCCAGTCGCCCTTTTTGCCTTTTTCAGCCGCCATCTGGATGCGCTCGATAAGTTGCTTCATAGTTGCTTCATATAAGTCGCGCGCGCGCGCGAAGCTGATCGAGCAAACGACGGAGTATTTTTGGGTTTGTAAATTTTCGGGTAAGCGGATAAAAAGCGCGGAATGCCGCCAGCCTTGCAGACGACAGGGCGGGATAGCTCGTTCGCTTCCACGCGTTGGACAGTCGTGCGACAAGCAGCCGATTCCAGAACATCATCGGAGCATGCGCTCAACGCGCTTTCGGAGTTGTGCCAGATTTATTGGCGGCCGGTCTATCTTTTTTTGCGGCGGCAGGGGATTCCGCGAGATGATGCGCAGGATCTCACACAAAGTTTTTTCGCCGAATTTATCGAAGACCGCACGTACGCCCGGGCCGATCCAATGAAAGGACGGTTCCGCTCGTTCTTGCTTGGGACACTAAAGCATTTCCTGGCACACGTGCGCGATCACGACCGCGCGCAAAAACGCGGCGGTGGCGCGGTGCCAGTGCAACTCGATGCCACCGCGATTTCGGAAGCCGAAACGTATACGGCACGATGTAACAATTGGCGCGCGGATGGAGTATTCAAACGGGAATGGGCAGGATCCGTGGCTCGACAAGCGCTCGACCGGCTGGGGCGAGAGTACGAGCTCGGGGGAAAAGGTGCTCTGTTTGAAGCGCTGAAGTTTCATCTTGGAGGAAACCCGGCAGCGGCAGTCACCTACGAAGAAATTGGGAGGCGGCTTGGGCTCTCGGCGGCAACACTACGTGTTTACGCGGCGCGTTTGCGCGCGCGGTATCGTGCGATCTTGCGGGAAGAAGTCAGCGGCACACTGCTCGACCCACGCGACGTAGATGAAGAACTGCGTCATTTGCGCCAGGCAATGGTGACGTGAAGAGAAATCGCAAATGGCCGCCATGTGCAAAAGCGCGCGTATTTGCGAAACCTGCGGCACGCCGACAGAGGCAACGTCCTCGGGAGACTTCGGCTGCATCGTTTGTTTGTTCGACATCGGTCTGGGTCCTGACGTGGTGGAAGGTCATGAGATGTTTGCAGAGACTCCGGAGCGGCTGGGTGCTTACACGATCGAGTGCCACGCTGACGGGAGCGCGTGGGAGCTGGGTCGCGGCGCGATGGGAGTTACGTACCGCGCCATCGACGGAGCTCTCGATCGTCCGGTCGCGCTGAAGATCATCAATACTGATCTCGGCTCGCGCGGCGTAGAGGCGCGCGAGCGGTTCACGCGTGAAGCGCGCGCCGCTGGGGCGCTCCGGCACCCGAATGTCGCGACGGTGTTTCAATTCGGTGTTCGCGAGGAGACCGGCCAGTTCTTTTATGCGATGGAGTTGGTCGAAGGCGAGACGCTTGAGGGACGCGTTCGCCGCCTAGGACCACTTGATGTTCTCACGACGATTGACATCGCGCTGCAAGTGACCGCCGCGCTCGCCGCGGCAGAAGAGCGCGGACTGGTTCATCGCGATCTAAAGCCGGGCAACTTGATGCTGGTTGGCGGTTGCGACAATGGCGACGAGGTAGGGCGCGCACTCCGTAGGCGCCAGAAACGGACGGCACAGAGAGCCGTCCCTGCCGTAAAAGTGATCGACTTCGGCGTCGCCAAAGCGATCTCGGAAAAAACGAATTCCATGGCGTTGACGCATGGCGGATTCGTCGGCACACCAGCATTCGCCAGTCCCGAGCAATTCATCAATGCGCCGGTGGACGTGCGCTCTGACATCTACTCGTTAGGCGCGACGCTCTGGTTTTTGCTGACCGGCCAGATGCTTTTCAGCGGGCGCACGGTTGAAGAGATGCATGACGCCCGCAGGTTGAAACCATTGCCGATCAAGCAACTGAAAACCGCCCAGGTTCCCCGTCGTTTGATCACATTGCTTAGGTCGATGTTAGCGATTGAGCCGGCGGCGCGACCTGCTGGCGCGAGCGAGCTTGCTGCGAAATTGCAAGCGATTCGCGCGTCGATCACCGGCCGACGCAAAGCCGTTCAGCGATTCGCAGTTGCTGCCGCCGTTATTGCTCTAGCAACAATTATCGCCGTCCGCCTGTTCCATTCAACGCCGCCGAAGACGACAATGTCTCCCATCCCCGAAAAGAGCGTGGCCGTTCTTCCATTCGAAAATCTCAGCGCCGATCCTAACAACGCGTTGTTTGTGGCTGGTATGCAGGATGAAATTCTGACTCGAGCAGCGAAAATCGCTGCGCTGAAGGTCATTTCGCGGAGTTCCACCCAACGCTACGAACCAAGACCAGCAAACCTAAGGGACGTGGCAAAGCAGCTTGGAGTAGCTCACATCTTGGAAGGCAGCGTGCAGAAAATTGAGAACAAAGTTCACGTCAACGTTCAGTTGATCAAAGTAGCTACCGACGCGCATGTTTGGGCCGAAAGCTACGATCGCGAGCTGACCGATGTATTCGCGGTCGAGGCGGAGATAGCTTCGCGCATCGCCAACTCAATGAATGCCGCAATAAATCCGGAGGAGAAAAAGCGTGTCGCGGCAATTCCGACAACGAACCCCGACGCGTATGAAGCCTACTTACAGGGCCGCGAGATGGGCATCGCTCTGAGCTCGTATCTGCCTGCGTACGCTGCAAAACAACGAGAGCACTACGAAAAGGCAATAGCACTCGATCCTGAGTTCGCGCTCGCGCACGTAGCGCTGTCATTTTGGTACAGCAAAGACGCACTGGGCAACGGTGTCACTCCTGAAAAAAGAACGAAATCTCGCAGCGAGGCGGACGAGGCCCTCAGGTTACAGCCGGATCTCGGTGAAGCACACAAAGCCTTAGGGAGGTATTATTATGGGGTCGAGCGCGATTACGACGCCGCGGCAAAGGAGTACGGGATCGCGCTACGTGCGTTACCTAACGACTCTGAGCTAATTGAGCTGATGTCGTTATTGCAGAAGCGGCGCAATCATTGGCGGGCAGCTATCGCAGGTATGCAGCGTGCTGTATCGTTAGATCCGCGCAATGATCGAGCCATTAGGCAGCTCGGTAATCTTTACGGCGCAGTGCGTGACTACGCCGCCACTGAAGAGACAAGGCGGCGCGAAGTGGATGTGGGCAGCAGTTTCTCGGCAGAAGCAGCCGTTTTTTCGAAAACGTTGCTGACTTTCCTTCAGTGGATTCGAACCGGAAATGTCGCCCCGATGCAATCATTGTTTGACGAGCTGCCAAAGGATTTTGCTCCTGATCTGCGCGGCTTCATTCTCCAAAATATCGCATTCGCGAAGCGAGATCCCGACCTGATAATGGAAGGCGTTCGTCTCGCAGGGGACAAGCAAGACTTGACGCAGCTTTTCTGCGTTGCCCAGCCGATGTTGGTCAAAGGCGATGTGGCACACGCGAACGAAGTTCTGGATGGTCTGATCTCTACGGCGGAAGCTGACGCGAAGAAAAATCCCACCGAAGCCCAGTTTCATTCCAAGCTCGGGATGTTTTACGCTTTTCGGGGCCGCAAACAAGAAGCCATTCGCGAGGGCCAACGAGGCGTTGAGTTGCTGCCGGAAAGTAAAGATGCAGCTCAGGGTCCGGTACTGGAAAGCTTTTTAGCCAGAACCTATGTACGCGTCGGAGAGGCCGACCGCGCGATCGATATCATCGAACATTTGCTCACGATCCCCTGCGAACCAGATGCTGGAATGAGTAAACGCGAGCTACAGGTTGATTGGGCCTGGGATCCACTGCGGCAGAATCCGCGGTTTCAGAAACTTTTAGCGAGTCCCGAACCGAAGGTGATTTATAACTGATCCGAAAATATTCGCCCTGTTCGTAGTCGGTGCGCTGCCGATTGCCGATCTTGGCAGCGCGCTGGCGCAGAATTCGTCGGTATCGCCGGCACAAGTGAACGCCGATGGCACTGCTATGCCAGAAGCGGAACCCGTGATTGTGACCGGCTCAAACATTCCGACCGCCGAGGAAGTTGGTCCCAATCCCGTCGATACTTACCGGCGCGATGATATCACGCGACTCGGGATTCGGACTCCTACAGATTTTGTTGAAAGATTGCCCGCAGCATTCGGCGCAACCAGTAACGATAACACTGCGATTAACGGTGATGGTGCGACGCACATCAGTCTGCGCGGGATAGACCCGAAAGAGACGTTGATTCTTCAGGATGGACGTCGTCTGGCCACGATGGGTCTGGCTTTTCCAGCGGTTGATTTCAATACCTTCCCGCTAGGCTTAATCGATCATATCGACGTGCTTAAAGACGGCGCGTCGCCTGTTTACGGCACCGACGCTGTTGCCGGTGTTGTGAATGTTTTTCTTATCCACCGATTTCGTGGTTTGGAAGTTTACGCCAGTTACGGCAATACAAACCTAGGGTTTGCGAACGACATGGGCCAGGAGACCGCGTATCTGCTTGCCGGCACCGGCGATGATAAAACCGACATCGTAGTTTATGCAGGTCTCTTCAACGAAGCTGCAATCTATGCGCGCGATGTGAATGTGTCGCACGATGCAGATGGAACAAAGTTTGGCGGCATAGATGGTCGAAGCGGTATCTTCGCCGGCCGCGTCCACAATTTTGTTTATCAGCCGTCGCTTAACAACGGCTTCGAGACGCCAACGCCGCACGCTTATCCGAACGTCCAAAGCGATCCGCAATATGTTCCTCGAAAGCGTCTCCCCCGCGAGCGGCAGCTCTTTAATGCGAACGATTACTTTGTCGAGATTGCTCCGATCGACCGAGAGTATCTTTACGGATCACTAACGCGGGATATCTGCGACAAGTATTTGAGTGTGTTCGCGGATTTCAAATATCTGCGCCAGTTCGTCGACCCCGAATTCCCGCCACGGCCGTTCAATCACGACATATGGACCGACGCGGCTCACCCCGACGGCATCACCCCGCGCGGGTCGGGTTTCAGTGTGCCACTGCAAAATCCATTTAATCCGTTCACGGTGCCAGATTACATTTCCCCTGGCGGATTCAATCCGCAGTTTCCGACAAGCGCAGCAAGCGCCGCACCTCCAGGAACTGAATTTACTACTGGAGTTCGTTATCGTGATTTGCAGGTTCCGTTCCGAACAAAGGTCACAACCGACAATTATGTTTCTACAGGTGGTTTAAAAGGAACTCTCGCCGAGTTCGCAAACGCGTGGGATCAGCTCAAAACGTGGGAATGGGAAGCTGCTGTTCGGTGGAACGAGGATTACCGAATTGGGGCGGGTCCCGGCGTAATCAACAATTACGCATTGCGGAGTGCTTTACTTGATACGAATCCGGCAACCGCGTTTAACCCGTTCGGAGTTGGCGGGAATTCAAAGGCGGCTCTCGACCGCGTCGTTGTTACAATTCACGAGGTCGGCTGGGTGACGTTGCTAACGGAAGATTTCAAGCTAAACGGCGATATCCTCAACCTGCCCGGTGGCCCGCTTGCGTTCGCGATCGGCACCGAGCATTTGACCAATCACCTCAGCGACAATCCGGATTCTCTTACTGCTTCAGGCCAGGCCTTCGGCGGGGGGAATTTTCCGCCAACTAGAGGCAGTGTTGATTCGTGGTCGCAATATTGGGAGCTGCGGCTTCCAGTGACCGGGCCGACTTGGAATTCCCCCGGTGCTCACAGCTTGGAGTTCGATTATGCGGAGCGGTACGAGAACTACAGTGATTTCGGTGAAACACTGCGACCAAAGTTTTCGGTTCGCTGGCAACCATTCGGTGGCTCGCCAGTGCCGATCACCTTACGTGCGGCCTACATCGAAGCATTCCACGCTCCGACGCTGGTGGACCTTTTTGGCGGCTCGTCTGAGGGCCTCGTGCGCATTAAGGATCCGCGCAGTTCGGCGACTGAACCGCAGGTTGAAGTCCAGTTCACGTCGAATCCAAATCTCAAACCGGAAATTGCCTACGAGCGCACGTTTGGTGGAGTGCTAACTCCAGAAGCCTGGTGGAGCGGCCTGCACGGGTTAACAATTTCTGTCGATTATGGGCATATCGACGTCCGCGGTTTCGAAACTCAATTAGACCCGCAATTCGTGGTCGATCATGAATCGGAATTTCCCGGTTTGGTTCAGCGCGACCCAAATGCCGGTAACAAAATTGTGCTCATTCGTATTCCAACGCTGAATCTCGGTCGATTTATTGAATCCTACACCGACTACGAAGCGGTCGAGACCTTCGAAACATCGCGTCTCGGTCATAACGATTGGGGCACGTTTACCGCAACGTTAAACGGTACCTACCTGATGGACGTCGATATTCAGGCTTTTCCGAACGGCAAGCGTCTCACGGCCGTCGGTAAATATGGAGGCGGCTTTCAAGGGCCAGGCGGCGGCGGCAATTACACGCACAACCGTTGGTACGCCAGTATATTTTACAATGGGCCAGCAGCAACATCGTTACAAGGATTCGAAACCGGCGCAGTCGTTCACTACATCGGCCAGTATTGGGACAACAAGGACTTCACCTTCAATGGGGCACCGCGCAAAGTGCGCGAGTGGACCACGCTTGACCTGATCCTCGACTACACGTTCAACCTGCCACCGCCTGCTGCGCAAACGGAAGTGGCTGGATATGCGAAGAACGGCAGCAGGAGCGAGAAGAATGGCAAAGAGAAAGACATCATGCCGGTTTCCACCGCCGAATATAATCCGTGTGGCTGGAGGGCGTGGCTGAATCAGACCACACTTACTTTGGGTGTCGATAATGTCTTTGACCTAGAGCCGCCGTTCGTCGCTGCTTTTCAGAACCCCGCGGGTTTCGATCAAGCGAGCGCGAACGCCAAAGGTCGCTTCTGGTACGCCGCGGTGAAGAAAAGATTCTAGATCATTCTGCGCGGCCAGCGTTAAAAGGGTATCAAACGAGGGCCCGTAACCCGTCCAGCGAAACCGATTCGTAGGATCGATGGGCTGGAGCCAACCAGTTTCCGTGATGTTCAGACAAATTGGGACACGGACACTGCGTGATTCTGCGCGAAAGACGGACAGGGCGTGGCGTGCTATTTTGCTCGCGTTTGAACAATAACGAACTGCTACGAATTGAGGCGGACAAGTAGAATTTAGAGTAGAACTAGGCATATATTGACGTATTGACGTCTGCTTCTGGCGTAAATCGTTCGAAATCAAGTGTCCCCGTAGTTCAACGGATAGAACGGTATTCGGCGGCCACTGCGCCTTAAATCCAGTAGCGCCGGCGAGTTGAAGCTGAATCCTATTTGGGATGAACTTCGGAATGATCCGCGCTTCGATAAGATCATCGCGGAGGCAGCGAAGCCAATAAAGCTCCAGTAATGTTGTAGTGGCGGCTGTGTCAGCCGTAGGCCTTCTCCGACTCGTCGTAGGTCACGATCATTCGGTACGGTTATGCACCTGTCCCGACGAATCTGCATTTTTTTGTAACGCGGCGCAAAATTTTCGGAAGGAATGAGTAAAGGGAAGATAACTATGAAGACAACTTCGGAACCGAAAAAGATTCAGTCCCGTCCTAGTCCGTCGGGTTTGCGTCTCGTAGCCGCGAGCATCCTCGTTCTTGCTGCCGTCGCACTGGCTGCAAAATCCATGCAGCCGCCCAAGCTACCGTGGGCCGCGCCGACCGCGATCTTACCTGGTGGAGGTGAAGGCGTGGCTTTTGATGCTTCTACCAACACCCTGTACGTAACCAACATAATCAATCTCGGCGTAGATGTGATCTCAGGTGTCGTCAGCGTGATCGACAACAGCAAATGCAACGCAAGCATCGGCTCAGACTGCACGCCTGTAGCCACGATGAGCAGCGGCAGCACTGGTCCGTTTTGGATTGCCTTCGATTCTTCGACAGGCACGCTTTACGTGGCCAGCGAGCTGACTGCGGACTACAACAACGACAATACGCTTACGATTCTCAATACGCAGACGTGTAACGCGAAGAACACGTCAGGCTGCGGGCAGGCGCCTGTTGCGACGCTGCACACGCCGGGTTTTCTCGGCAACATCGATAGCGACCCATCAGTGAGCGGGCTGATTACGCTGGATCAATCTACTCACACGCTCTACATCGGCGATGCGTACGATGGCCCGGTATCGATGCTCAACACCGCGACTTGTAATGCGACTAACACCACCGACTGCTCGTTCATGTTAACGAAGGCAAATGGCGATGCCATCGCAATCGATCGATCCACCCACAGTGCTTATGTTACTGCTGCGTTCGCTGGCGGCAACTCGGTGTTCAACGAGGCCACCTGCAACTCAATCACGCAGTCAAATTGCACTGCAACTTCACCGGTTGCAGCATTACCAGCTGGTTATTTGCCATTCCAAATCGGTGCAGTTGATCCAGTCACGCACACCTTCTACATGACGGTTAACCCTCCCCCGTACCACCGAGTGTTGGGGTATGTAGCATTAATCGACAGCTCAACTTGCAACGCAACGGTTCACTCTGGCTGTGGCGGCTCACCGCAGTTGGCCCAGGTCGGAAGCTTGCCGGGGAACGTGATCATCGATACCACAACTCAGACAGCCTATGTGAGCAACATTGATTCTGATCAAGCCTCAGTGCTAAGCACCGCAACGTGCAATTCGACTATCCAGTCCGGTTGTGCGCAGAAATCGCCGGCACTGGCGACTGGAGAAGGCCTCTGGGGCAACCTAGTCCTCGATACAACGACGAAGACGCTCTACGCCTCGAGCCAAGACAGCAATTCGTTCTGGGCGCTCGATGCTTCCAGTTGCAATGCGAAGAACACGGGTGGTTGCACAAAGTTCGCGCCGACTACGCCTACCGGATTCGGCACGCTAGGAGTCGCCGCAAATCCGAATACGAAAACGATCTATGTCGCGAACTTTCGCGACAACACGGTGTCGGTGATAAATGGCACCGTTTGTAACGGGGATAACATCGCGGGTTGCAATCAGAGCTGGCCTACCATCGCGGTCGGCAACTCACCACAATTTGTTGGGATCAATAAGGCTACAAATACGATTTATGTCTCGAACCTCCTTGACGGCACGCTCTCTCTGATTAATGCCGCTACATGCACTGGCAGTGTACATTCGGGCTGCGCGCAGCTAGCCACGACAACTGTCGGCAACAGGCCTCTGCAGCTCGTCGTCGATGAAGCCACAAATACAATCTATGTCGAGAACCGCAAGGACGGCACCGTGTCAGTCGTTAGCGGCGCTCATTGCAATAGCGCTGACACAAGCGGTTGCAATCCTGTGGGCGGCTGGCCAGTTGCAGTTGTTGGTAATTCGCCGCAAGGACTCGGCTTCAATCCAGTTAACCGAACGCTATATGTGACAAATACCGGCGACAACACAGTCTCGGTAATCAACGGCAATGTTTGCAACGGCACGAACACGAGCGGCTGTGTTGCCGTCGCTACAGTTCCAGTCGGCAACGGCCCGCGATCAGTTGGAATCGTCACCGCTACCAATACTGTGTTCGTCGGCAACCGCGATGACTTGACTGTCTCCCTGATTGATGGCGCGACGTGCAATGGCGCGAATACTTCAGGCTGTGGACAGACCCCGCCTGCGATTCTTGTCGGAGCATTTCCAAACGCTCTGTTCAACGGCGCGAACATTCTTGGCCGCAACATCGCAGTCGATCAGAAAAAGCAGATCGTCTTTATCCCAGTGGCCGGCGACAGCGATGTTGCTAGGCTGGATGGACAGACCTGCCGCGCGGGCCATGTGGACGCGTGCACGGTCACGATCGTTCCGCAGAGAATGGGTGCCTTTACTGTCACCGCCGCTATCGACGACTCATCCGGCACCGTTTACGTCGGAAACGATAACGACAGCACTGTGTCGCTCTTCCGGAGCCAGTAACAAAAACACGATCTGCTCACTTGTCGCCAACGATGGGCGCAGAGTTCAGCAGCAATTTCTCGTCAATGCTACTGCGTCCAAATGCAGTTGCATGTTAACGCCCTTCCAACCGTGGTTGCGCAGGTTGATCATGTTCTCAATTGCGCGGCGTTGCTGTTGCCAGCTCGCATTTGCGAATGCTTTTGCGATCGGCCGCTTAGGAAGATAAAGCAGATCGGTGAAACAGAGCGCCACGAAATAGCTAGAAAGACTTCGGAAATCTGGAATGCGTTCGTTGAGAAGCTGTTCCATTTGACCTGGGACGTTGACCGTATGTCGTATTGTTTTCATAGGAAATTCCTCCGGCGCCTGATCGCTTTTGTAAAGAAATCGATCGATGGCTCCGCCGCACGCGAAGGGGCACTCGGCGTGGCATAACGTCGGACGCTCTCTTTTTGTCAATGCGCGGTGAAGTTCTATCGACAATCGATATAGGTTTTTCCGGGCTTTGATGTGCTGACCGCTATCGTGACGCACAGCGCGCTGGAAAACAGTTCCGGCGCAATCCGCGGCCGTCCAATGATGCACGCTGTGGCGCATTTGCCCGCTCGGAGTGATGCGCCAGCTGCTCCTGAGAAGCTCGTTGCCTCGCTCGCGCCGAAAGCATAGCGAAAACTTAAACTCCGCCTTTGCTCTCGACACCAGCAGGTGGAGTAAATAATGAAGCTCGCGTAATTTAGATCAGTCCCTGAATGGCCGCCGAAACGAAAAAAGAGATCGGGTTAGAGATCGCCCATGTCCTTTTCATCGACATTGTCGGTTACTCAAAACTCCTGATCG
>Ga0182034_10001745_pt1 | contig 10792 bp, 9 predicted proteins | sample flu12Cox44000172_FD_125972 | JGI IMG/M metagenome (GOLD analysis project Ga0182034, IMG submission 125972) | Lab enrichment of tropical soil microbial communities from Luquillo Experimental Forest, Puerto Rico - flux4day.12C.oxic.44.000.172 | ecosystem: Environmental > Terrestrial > Soil >... | reverse complement strand
GGGTGTATTGGCGCTGGCAGCTACCCGCATCCGAAACGGTGCACTCCGGTCGGATCGTTCGGTGGAAACGGCAGCGGAGGCGGTGCAACGCCTCCCATCGCCCGTCTTACGCGTTCCAACACGAATCCAACATCGGTGATATAGCTTCGCAATGCCGAAGTCGTCCAGCCGTTGCGTCGTACAACCTCGAGAATCTGTTCGCCTTTCAAAGCATCCGACGCCTGTACATGACGGATCGGCTCGGTGGTGTCAGATCCTCCTCCAAGCACCCTGCGGAAGGCGCTGGTCGTAATATCGCTGATCCAGTGGACGACACTGCTGTGGCTACGCGCTTCGGTGGCCAGCGCTTCCACGGTCGCGGCCGGCAGATACAGTAGCAAGCCTTCAGTGATCATTAGCGCCGGGGCTGAGCCGGCAGCCTCGTACATGGCGCTCCGCTGCACCGGATCGTTCACGTCGAGCGTGAGGCGCTCACGGCGGCACCGCGGCGTCTCGCGGGACATCAGCCGATCTTTGTAATCGAGCACGTCGCTAAAGTCGATTTCGATCCAGCGCAGATCTGACGGCAGGTCGAGGCGCCACGGGCGGGTGTCCAGACCGCAGCCTACGCTTAGTACGGTTGCGATAGGGCAGATTGCGAGAGCTTCCAACAGCAACTCATCGACGAAACGGGTGCGAACGGCGAGCCCGAGGCGCACAACATTCGAGTGTGGCAACCCGGCGAGGATGGCGAATCCGCGCTCTCCGGCGAGCCGGGCCGCGAAAGGATCGTGCACGAAGGCGTCCTCTAACTCCGTTTCATGCGCGCGACAGGCGGCCACCATGAGGGCCGTGTCACTGACGTGTGTGATCTCGCCGCCGCTTGGAGACATCCGATTCCATTATGCGGCAAACTGCTGGTGGAGCACGAGTCCCGCTGAGGAATGCTGAGGACCCACCTCTGTTATCGTTCTGCCCGGTAATTTCGAGCTTGCGCTGCAATCAAGAGGCTCCGCCGGGAATCGTAAGGCACGCTTAGACCGTCACAACAAGCCCGTCATATGCGACGTCATACCCATGCTTCTTTGCAAAGGCGGCGAGGTCGGGGTGTGCGGGATTGCCTTCATGGGCGATATGTGTGGCCAGCACGCGAGCGCTGGATCGCAACAGACCTTCCGAGCGCATGCGGTCTACGTGTTCTATTACTTGACGAGCGCTGAGATGGTCACTGCCAGACTGTTCGGGGCCGTAGGTGTGATCCAGGACTACGACATCGAAGGAAATCTTGTGTTCCCGGAAACCCTGCCAGGTCTGTTCTGGTAGCAGTGCCGTATCCGTGCCGTAGAATACGGCGCGTCCGTCGGCTTCGATTGCATACAACATGGCACCCATCCCCGGCGCGTGATTGGCGGGAAAGGCAATAACCGAATACGGGCCAACCAGGAAAGGCTCCAAGGGCGGAATCTGGTGGATCTTACAGTTGAGATTTTTCTCCGCTTCCGGCGACAAGAAGCTGTATCCCGCAAGGTCTCTCGCAAAGGTCTCTGCGGCTCGTTCTAAAGTTTCGCGTGACGCGTAAAAATTCAGAACAGGCGCGCCAACCACGCCATAGCCCGGGCTCCGAGACAGGAGCTGCGACAAGTCCAGATGATCGGCGTGCGGATGGGTTTGCAGACAATATCGCACTTCGCCCAAAGAACAGCCATGCATGTGCGAAGCCGCCATGATGTCCGGCCCGAGATCAATCAATAAATCGTTGTTAATCAAGGCCGCGGACCGTTTTCGCAAGCTCGGCCCACCCAGTGCCCGCGCCCGTGCGCAGTTTGCGCACTTGCAAAAGGCCTCTGGGAAGGCATTCGCGGCGGCGGTTCCCAGAAAAGTGAGGTTCATCTTTGACGGCGCCTTCCGATCTGGCGGACCCTCAGAACGTCTTGTCTCGGCCTTTATGCGATGTTGCGAATTGCGTTTGCGACAAATCGCCTGACTGCTGCGGGGTTGCGAAGTACGTGGCACTCCGCCTTACCTGCGTTGTCACCAATAGCTTCCAGGAGGAACGGGCGGCCGCGGCGTCGATAACGTAACAGCCAGAGCCAGAAATCGAGGCGCTCGCGCGATCGGCGGGCCGCTCGCCACGCGCATCGGACGAGCGAGAAGTCCAAGAAAAGAACGGTATCCGCGGCTCGAAGTCGGACTTCGACGGCATCATAGGGTCCCAGGTCACCGTCTAGAATCCATTCGTTCTTCTCCACAAGTCGCTGTTGAACTGCCACCCATTCATCCCTCGGTGTGTGCACAAGGCCGGGTCGCCAGAAGACCTGATCCAGCTCTACGACTGGCAGCCCGGTAATCTCACCAAGCTGCAGGGCGAGCGTCGACTTGCCCGAGGCTCCAGGGCCAATGATAACGACTCGTCTCATCATGCGAGCCCAGACCTCTAGTCTAGCTCCGTTCGTTCCAGAGTTGCCCCCGAAGCTGCCGAAGGACCGGCTGCCACATCCACCTAGCCGAGTCAGAGAGGCGACAGCGTCTCTGACTCGCACTCCTTGCGACACGCAGATTCTTGTTCGGTTAAGCCGGCGTGGGAGGCGTGCCGCGATTGGGATGAATGATGTGCAAAACGGAAGCAAATCAGTTGGCGCGCTAGGATTGAGAGAGGCTGATGGCATAAGCAGAGAGTTCTCCGCAATTGCATTAGCATTCAAGAATGAATATGACCGTACTACAAACAGACAGGCTAGTCTTGAGGCATTGGCACGCCGCGGATCGTCTGCCGTTCGCCGAGATGAACACGGACCCGCGGGTGATGGAGTTCATGCCCGCCACACTCTCTAGACCGGAGAGTGATGTGCTTCTCGACAGGATCGAGAAGCACATCGACACGCACGGTGTCGGTCTATTCGCAGCGGAATTGCGCCGAGATCGGTCCTTCATCGGCTTCATTGGTCTTGCCATACCTTCGTTCCAGACCAGTTTCACACCCTGTGTCGAAGTGGGGTGGCGACTATCGCCCATCCATTGGGGTAAGGGACTCGCAACGGAAGGGGCACGCAAGGTGATTCGGTACGCTTTCGAAGGGCTGGGGCTTGAGGCGGTGGTTTCGTTCACTGTGCCGGCAAACGCGCGGTCCCGCCGAGTGATGGAAAAGCTTGGTATGACTCATGACCCAGCGGATGATTTCGACCACCCGAATCTTCCCCAAGGCCACCCTCTTCGTCGCCACGTCCTGTATCGGCTCAGGGCTTCGCGAGGCATGGCGAACAAAATTGCCTGACGCGGTGGGCTTGGATGCGGCACACCGCGCACTGGACTGGCACGGAGCAACGCTGATGCCTGGCGACTCAGGATGTACCCTGACGGCCGGACGTTCGCGACCGGACGCCGAGGATGTTGGGAACCGGCCATGCCGCGGAATTCGTATCATTCTCTCTGAATGCAGTCTCATAACTGCCATACATTTCCAGCTCAAGAGTTCCTACATGCAAGTAGAGCTGAGCTTCCGGACCGCCCTCGAGATGCTGGGCGGCAACCAAACCAATGCCCGCCGCCAAGAGTTCGTTGCTGAGATCGTGCATAGTAAATGGAGAGCGGGAATAAATAAATAGAATGCGGCCTGTATCGTCCTCGCCCAGGGCGGCTTCACTCCACTTGCGTTCCTGCTGGCTCCATCGATTCAAACCAGGGCGCTTCACCAGGCGCAAATTCTGGAGTATGGAAGAATAGTCCTTCAGGATGTCCTGGAAATGGATCCCGGGAGCGTCGAGGTCAAAAATATGAAAGCGGGGAAGGGACTGCGAATTGCGAGGTTCGAACGCAGCAACGGATTGATAGTCGTTCGGGCGGCTGTTATTGACATGCGCACTCGAGCCCATGTAGCCGAGGTGAGTCTTGTAGTCTGCCGCAAACATTCCCGCGTTAATGGCAGCGGAGAAGTTGCGGATCTGTGACCAGGCGCGAGCTGTATGTCCCGTGGAATTGCCTGTCTCACTGGCACCCACGGCTTCCAACTGCCATTGCTCCGGATCCATGCGTAGGATGATAATGCGCGAGTCTCCGATGGAACTCGGCTGCTTTGCGGTCACATATTTTAGATTCATGCCCGGGGCAAGGACCTGCCAATCCGAGACGCCGCCGGCAGCGAGAAGAGACCAGAAGCACAGGAAACCGAGAGACAGACCTACGATGAGCACGCCTCGGCCTTTACCGCGGGAATTTACGCGCATTTCAGAGTAAGAGTGTACCAGTTCGCGTGGGCTCGAGGTGACGGTTGCCTGGTTGTCGGTGTTAGATCGTCCTTCCCGTGGAACCACGCCGAAGCGGCATAGCTTCGGTGCCGCTCATGATCAATTTCGCTGTAGGATCTTAAGTCTGGCGTCGAACCATCACCACAGGAGCGAGGACGTCTGAAACGGACCCCATCGACGCAAACCCATCATCCCCGTGCTCAGAAGGATTGAAACGATAGGAACGGAAGGGAGAATTCGCGTGAAGGCGACGAGCAGTTCTATGGCAAGTCCGTTGACCGTACGGACTTCCGTGTTGGAGGCGATCGGCAATACGCCAGCCGTGAAATTGCGAAAGGTTGTTACACGGGACATGGCCGATGTAGTGGTCAAGCTCGAGTACTACAATCCGACCGGATCATACAAAGATCGCATGGCCCTGGCGATGATCGAGGGCGCTGAAGGGAGCGGGAGGCTTAGACCCGGAATGCGCGTAGTCGAGTACACGGGAGGCAGCACGGGAAGCTCGCTCGCGCTCGTGTGCGTAGTTAAAGGCTATGCGTTTGTGGCCGTGTCCTCCGACGGGTTCGCGCGTGAAAAGCTGCAGACCATGAGAGTTTTCGGAGCCGACCTTCGGATCATTCCAGCGGAAAATGGAAAGCTCACGCCGGAGCTATTTCGCGCGATGATCGATGCGGCAAAGAAGCTTGGCGAGGAGCCAAACTCGTACTATACGGATCAGTTCAATAATGCGGATGCGATCCAGGGCTATATGGGGATTGGCAACGAACTGTTCGACCAGATCGGCCCGGATATCGCGGTGTTCTGCGCTGGTGTCGGAACGGCGGGTATGCTGATGGGCGTGTCTCGTGCGTTGAAAGCGCGAGGGGCACAGACGAAAATCGTGGCGCTGGAACCAAGCTCGTCTCCAGTCCTTACTACCGGCAAAGGCGGACCGCATCGGGTCGAAGGGATCGCAGCGGGTTTTCGTCCTCCGCATCTTAAGGACGGCCAGTACGACGAAGTGCGCACGGTCGATGAGCAAGAGGCGCGCGCCATGGCCCGCCGACTGGCCAGGGAGGAAGGCATTTTCGCAGGGACTTCATCCGGACTGAACGTCGTCGCGGCTTTGCAACTGGCGCGGGAAATCGGGCGTGGGAAGACAGTCGCCACCGTCGCGGTGGATAGCGGACTGAAATATCTCGCTGGGGATCTCTATGAAACTTGACAGCCACGCCGCCTCAAGTCTCGGCTCCACAAGGAATTGGATCGCCTCTTGTTAGCATTCGCTTGATTCATCACGTTTTTTTGTACCAATACAGATGCATATACATCTATTATAGAAGCCCTGAACAGCGGGACAGAATTCGCGAGGGCGCGGTCCGGAATGTTCAAAGGAGGTGGTTATGATGGGAGGACGGAACGGGCGAAGCGAGACGGCGCTCGTTACTGGCGCTTCCTCTGGGATCGGGCTTGAGCTAGCGCGCGTCTTGGGGGCAAATCATCATCCTCTGATTATCGTCGCACGGGATCGAGAGAAGTTACAGGGAGTGGCTCGACAACTCCAGGCGGCATATGACATTCCCGTCAGCGCGTTTGCGACGGATTTGTCAAAACCGGGCGCTGCGGAACAGGTGTGGTCAGAAATATCGGTTGCGAACAAAACCGTCGACATTCTGATCAATAATGCCGGCGTCGGAGTCTATGGTGAATTTCAGGACAAGTCACTTGACGCATTGCAGCGAATGCTGATGTTGAACATCGTGGCACTGACAACTCTAACGAGGTTGGCGCTCCCAGGAATGCTCGCGCGAAAGGGCGGAAAGATCCTGAATCTCGCATCCGTGGTGGGCTATCAGCCCGGTGGCCCACGTATGTCGGTGTATTACGCGACAAAATCCTACGTCTTGTCGCTTTCAAAGGGTCTGGCTCGAGAACTTGAAGGTACCGGTGTAACGGTGACCGCTCTATGCCCCGGCGTAACGAAGTCATCTTTCGAAGAAACGGCTGGTGCGAGCGGAACCGCCCTTTACAGACTCATCCCGCAAATGAGCGCGCCCGCCGTTGCCATTGCGGGATATCGTGGAATGATGCGCGGACGCAGAGTCGTTCTTCCGGGTCTGGCCACGAAGCTAATGGCTTTCGCTGGCGAGCTTCCACCGCGGGTGATCGCGCTCGAAGTAAATCGTCTGCTCTTGAAACGCCTCCCTGAGACCTTCAAGACAGCAGGCAATTCGTGGCGTTTGAAAAACCGACACAAACAGTGATGCCGGATGCGCGAAAACATAGGCGAGGCAACTATTCAGCGCTTAGATTTTGCCTTGGGCGCAGGAGGTGCTCACTGTCTTTGTCTGCGAGTTTCGATTTTTGCGTTTCGTTTTTCGAATCTCCCTCTCTCGCCACTCGCCGCTCTGCAACTTGGTAGTTAACGTCAACCAACGGTATCAGGCGTTTACACTCAAAACCCCCAGCCAGTAAAGATCTCCCTAATTGGAGTGCGTCTGTCCTTCTGGGGCCAGCTCGACGAGATTTGTCCGCACTCGGTCTCCGACCTGCGCGCTCTTTAGCGTCGCCAGGAATTTCTTAGTGAAGTCCTGCTGCAGATGGAAATCCTGTGCTGCTTGCGACCTGTAAATCTCGTAGAAAATAAATGTATTGGGATCGTCTTTTCGCGCGGTGATGTAAAACGCTTCCACACCCGGCTCCGCCCGCACCAACGGCAGGTATTGGCGTGCGGCCTCGACAAGCTCCGTGCGGCGCTGCGGCTGAATTTTTGCTTCGATCAGCATGATCACTTTTTCGTTCGTCATATTGGACTGCTCCTCTCGATTTTCATTGGCTGGCCGATTTCCCGCCTGCTCCGCCCACACCACGTGCAGCGCAAATGCGCTTGCGGTCATCAGCACTGCCGCCCTCACGATTCGCGTGGTTCTCATCTGTGATTCCTTTCGTTAAGTGCCATTCGACTCCCCGCCATTCGATCCGCGTCAGACAGAACCTCGCAAATACCTGTGCCAATCATTGTAATTAGGCGATTACACTAAAAAACGGAGACGGGCAACGGGACATTGGGCGGATCACGGCAATCCTGAAACCAACCGCCGTGAATTGCTTTTGGCGATTGATCGATGGCGTGGATGTCGAGAGCTCTCCGAGCCGCTGCCGATTGAGTGTAAAACGCCTGCGGCGAGTCTATCTTCGAACGAAGGGATGTTCTTGCGTTAGCGGATTTATGGAAGAGTTGCCGACGATTCGGCTCGGAATGTGGCCACAAGGCTGGCTCCTACCAGTACAAGCGGGCACCTTCTCAGCTCAGGGTTTGTTCCCCTCGCCACAGAGTCGCTCACATCCGACGAGACTCTATGGAGCTATACAATAGACCGCGCAATTACCAATGTGATGTCATCCTGTTGTTCCCCGGCGGTAAATTGCCGGACTGCTCCGACGATTACTTGGAGAAGTGAGCCCACCGGAAGATGGCAGGAGCTCTGAAGGATATCGACTAGCCGGGATTCGCCGAATTCTTCCCCGTCGGCGTTCCTGGCTTCGGTGATTCCATCCGTATAGAGTACCAACGTATCGCCGGCAGCCAGCGCCACCTCAGCAATTTCGCATTCCCATTGTTCAAACAGTCCCACTACCGTGCAAGTAGCGTCCAACCTCTGCACGGTTCGTGCCTGAGAGGTTCGGTCTCCCAGGCTTCCGCTAGCGCCCAACAGAAGTGGAGGAAGATGTCCGCAATTCGCATAGCGCAGTCTGCGGGTTGAATCCTCATAGTCGGCAAAAAATAAGGTTGCGTAACTTGCCGTACCTGTATTTTCGCAAAACGAGCGGTTGACGGAAGCCAGCACATGCCTCAAATCGTCTACGTCCATTGCGCATTGACTACGCAAGCTGGCTTGTAAGTTGGCCATGAGCAGGGCGCCCGATACTCCTTTGCCGGCAATATCAGCCAGCACCAGGGCTAGGCGGCCGCCACGTAGTTCCAGAAAATCGTAATAGTCTCCGCCCACGGCGCGAGCGGGGATACACCCGCCCATGAATTCAAGCGTCTTCATCACCGGCGATTTTTGAGGGAAGAGACGCGCTTGCACCTCCCTCGCGATCTCCATCTCGCGCTCCACGCGGCGTTCGGCCTCCATTCGCTCGGCCATCTTTTCGGCGAGACGTATATTATCGAGCGCTATACCCGCCTGGCTGGCCACGGAATCGAGCAGGTTTTTGTCTTCTCGGGAATACGGCTCCTCGGAACGCCGCTGACCAAGAACCAGTACGCCCATCAACGCACTATCGCGCCCAAGAATAGGCACCAGGCATTCCGGAGCGAGTTCTGTCGAGTCAGCCGCCTCATCGAGAACTGGTGGCGGAACGTCCCAAGCCTTCCCGCCACGCGCGAGTTCGCCGAGCAATGGCTGCGTCGCTGGAATGGAGTCCACGTCTCGCAAGACGAAGCGAGCGCCAAACCGAAAAGGGAACCTTGGGCGCGGCCGAACGGCCGCGGCTGAATGCTCGTCCGGATACGCTTGTTCGCGTTTGGCGACCAGGTTTCCGTCTCCGGCCTCGAGATAACACGCCAGCGATTTTGGATGCAGTGCTCCCTCAATGTGAAGTTCCAGCAATCTCGCGAGCTCGTGGCGGTCTGTCACTGTCCGTGTCTTTTCGGCCAACTCCTGCAGGATCACTCGGGTGTCGTAAGCGCTCCGGAAGAAGGCGCGGTCGATGCGTTCCGTTCCGCGCTTGAGCAACGGAGCGGAAATCCACACCAGCGCAATTCCCAATCCTCCGCTTAACATCATGCCCACATTCGACTCAGCCTCAAAAAACCGAGAAAACAAGCGGGTGAACATCGCCATAGCGCCTACAGCCACGATGAACAGCAACACTACGAAACCCCGCTGCACCAGTACGTAGCGAGCGCTGCGCCGCAGCAATACTGGAATCTCCATAACGCGGTGCTTCACCACCGCATATGCGAACGACAGCGGATACACGAGCAAAATCAGCACCAGCGCGGTATCGAACCAAAACGTGGGATGATATCCGGTGAAGTCCACCACTACTCGCTCGAGAACGATCGGCAAAACTCCTGCAATCGTTCCCCACAGAATTACTCGCGATTTGCGCCGTGCCTCCAATGGAACCTCGGCCTTAAACGAGTTTTGTGCCAGTGCGAGAATGCCCAACGCAATTAAGCTATACACAATGCCTGAGAGGACGCGGTCCGCATTGCTCGTTCCTATGAGTTCCGTCACGACCCGCGGAAGGCTTGCATGACCGGTGCGCAAGCCCGGAAGCGCAACCATCGCTCCGACGGACAGCCCTGCCCACTTCAACCAAGGAAATCGCCGGTCCAGAGGCGAGGGCGCCGGAAACTCCGCGAAAAACAGATAGAAGAGGGGGCCCAGCATCCCACAAAATATCGCGCGAAATGCCAACGCAAATGCCCAAAGCACTGGAGAAACGCCGGAAGGAATGACCAGATCGGGCGCGCCGACGAAGGCACAGAACAGCAACGCAAGCAGCCATGCGGTTGGCTCTTCCAACCTCAAGAACAGGACCGCGAATCCCACTACAAGGAAAGGTACAGGAAAGGATCCGATGACTTCCAGAGCCGAAGACTTGGCCAGGCCCTCGCCAACCCGGTTTTGCGCTCTCCTTGCCCGGAAAACTCCATGCAAAACCAGTTGCCGGGGCTCGCCGGGTCGCTCAACGGTCAACGTCACCCCGTCGCCCGGTCGGCCGCGGATGTAGGATGTGTCGAATCCGAGCTCGCCGGTCAGCGCTCGCCCGTTCACTCCCGTGATCCGGTCGCCCACGCGAAGTCCAGCTTGAGCTGCCGGGCTTCCTTCGGAGACATCATCCACTGAAAGCGAATGCGTTCTCTCGTCATAGGGCGGGTGATGCGTCGTATTGAAGCCCAGCTCGACGTGCGGGCCTGGGTTCCGCACGGCATACATCCACAGCGACCCATAGGAGATCGCGACAATCGCAAATATGAGCGATAGTGTGGCCAGAAACGGCCGGGGCAGTGCTGACCAGCCTTGTTTCAAGGAAGTGGTCTCCCCTTGATGGTTTCTCAAGGGGGAGGCTACGACGGCGCCCACCTTGAGTCAATCATGTCGCCAAATTATTCGTATCGATTTCGGCCAGGTGACGGGCAACCTGAAAAATGAAATCTGCTCCGTTTGCTTCGGGTTGGCCGATCATCCGTCCCGAAGCCAGAGGCCCATTCGCGTAGGAACAGACACTTGAGACAGCAGGGACTGCCTCGCTGTTTCAGCGATAGTGTGTTGATCTGGGAAACGTGGTGGTGGGGCATTTGTGTGAATTCGCGACTCACGCTGTGGTCAACACGGGCGCGGTTCCGAGTGGATCACAGGCAAACCGTAGGTTAAAAAGCTAAGTTTCCCGCAAGTGAATTTCAGAGTGGCACTCAAATTACCGGTCCAAATCTGTTTGCACCTTGATTGGCACGTAAGTGCCTTAGGATCAAACAGTTTGGCCGGTAATTTTCGACATTACTGGTCCAATCTGTGCACGCACCTTCAACATGTAGATTCGGAAAGAGTTAACCTTGGTGCGGGCATCACGAT
>Ga0182034_10001734_pt1 | contig 10810 bp, 8 predicted proteins | sample flu12Cox44000172_FD_125972 | JGI IMG/M metagenome (GOLD analysis project Ga0182034, IMG submission 125972) | Lab enrichment of tropical soil microbial communities from Luquillo Experimental Forest, Puerto Rico - flux4day.12C.oxic.44.000.172 | ecosystem: Environmental > Terrestrial > Soil >... | reverse complement strand
GCATTTCATGAGCGACGGGCACTATCGGGAGAACCAATGGTGGGTGAGCCCCTACAATTTCGCGCCGGAAGTGAGGGCCCGCTTCGAACTGCCGCCGCGCGTTAGCATTCACGACGCCACCTTGCGGGACGGGGAACAGACTCCTGGCGTGGTCTTCAGCGTCGCGGACAAGATCGCGATCGCCGAGAAGCTCGACGAGGTGGGTGTCGACCGGATCGAAGCAGGCATGCCGGCGGTGTCCGACCAGGATTTCGAGGCCATCAAGCGCATTTCCGGCCTGGGGCTGAAGTCCAAGATCTATACCTTCGCCCGCGCCATCAACGCTGACATCGACAAGGCGGTTGAGTGCGGGTGCCATGGGGTGATCATCGAGGTTCCCATCGGATACCCCAAGCTCCGATACCAGTTCAAATGGACTTGGGAAGATGTACTCAATAAGAGCGTCGGCGTCATCAACCACGCCAAATCCAGCGGCTTGCACGTCGTCTATTTCCCTTACGACACGACGCGCGCGCGGGAAGAGGACCTGAGGAACCTCCTCAGCCGGATCATCCTGGACGCTCCCCCGGACGCCGTGGGCGTTGTGGACACGATGGGTTGTGCGCTTCCCGGGGCGATCAAGCATATGGTCCGGTTGGTAAAATCGCTGACCAAACTTCCGGTCGAGGTCCATACGCATAATGACTTCGGCATGGCCGTGGCCACCGAACTGGCAGGCGTGGAAGCCGGGGCCGAGTGCGTTCACAGCTGCGCCAACGGGCTCGGTGAGCGGACCGGAAACGCGGCGCTAGAGGAATTGATCGTGGCCCTCCATGTTCTCTACGGCTACAGGACACACTACGATTTGAGCAAGCTGCCCGAACTAGGCGAATTAGTCAGCCGCCTGAGCCGATTCGCCGTTGCGGCCAACAAGCCGATCCTGGGTGAGAGAAATTTCACCCGCGAATCGGGGATCGGCGTCGATCTGGTCGTGAAAGAACCCCTCGCCATGTTCGGGACTCATCCAGCCCTCACCGGTCGGCGCGGCGAAGTCGTCCTCGGAAAGAAGAGCGGAAAGGCATCCATCGCCTACCACCTTGAACAGCTGGGCATCACCGGCATCGACGACCAGATGGTGGCGGAGATGCTGCGATGCGTCAAAGAGAAAGGGATTAACAAGCGGGGCCTGCTCACGCCGGAAGAGTTCAGGGACATCGTGGACAGGGTGCTCGGCGCGGTGCGCGGCTCGGCGGCACGCCAGTGACCCAATACGTTCGTTATCGATCCGACGCCGGCGCGCGCTGGGGCATCCTCGAAGACCAGAGGGTCCGTGAGATTCTGGGCGTCCCATTCGCCAGCCACTCGGAGACCGGCAAGTCGCGGCCGCGCGGTGATCTGGAGCTGCTCTCGCCCTGCGAGCCGGGCAAGATTATCGCCGTCGGCCGGAACTATCGCAGCCACCTGGGAAACCGAGTCGAGCCCAAGAATCCGGAGATTTTTTTCAAGCCTCTCAGCTCGCTGCAGGACCCCGGGGGCCCGATCGTGATTCCGCCCGAGGCCACCGACGTTCACTATGAAGGGGAACTGGTGCTGGTCATGGGCCGGCGCGCCAAGGACCTGTCCCGCGAAGAGGCGCCCGCCGCCATCCTGGGCGCGACCTGCGGTAACGACGTTACCGATCGCAACTGGCAGTACGGTGAGAACAAGGACGTGCAGTGGTGGCGCGCCAAGGGGTCAGACACCTTCGCGCCGATCGGGCCGGTCCTCTCCACCGGCCTCGACTACGGCAATTTGCGGCTCGAGACACGCCTCAATGGCGAAACGGTTCAGAAGGAGCGGACGGCCGACTTCATCTTTGACTGCGCGACAGTCGTGAGCTGGGTCAGCCGCTGGGTCACGTTGCTTCCCGGAGACCTCATCTTCACCGGCACGCCGGGCGCAACCCGGCGGCTCTCGCCCGGTGACGTCGTGGAAGTCGAAATCGAAGGCATCGGCGTTCTGCGTAATCCGGTCGTATGCGGGGCTTCGCCCCCTCCATACGGAAGCACCAGGCTGTAGAACAGAATCGCCAAAACGATCCCCGTGATCACCACGTACGTACCGTCTCGTTCCAGCGCAAAGGCGACGAGCGCCAGGATGACCCGCACGATCGGCGTTAGAATCAAAAGCAGCAATCCCAGCTGGATCACCACCTCCGGCCGGGGATGAGCCACGGCTTTCGCCAGCGCTGCGACCTGGCGCAGTTCAGGGGGCGCGTCGTGAAAGTGGTGGTAGGCGGCTCCCCCTGGGCTCGCTTGAGCCAGCCACCAGATCCCTCCCGCCGACACCACGGCCGCCGAAAGCAGGACTCCCGCGCGCAACCACGTTGCCACCGTCTGTTCCAGACGTTCGTCGGTCACCGCATGGCTCCCGAGAATCCGCTGTACATCATTTCGAGCGCGAGCACCCCAACCACAGCGGCGAAAATGAGCCGTAATGCCCGCGTGCGGGCGCCTACCAGGTGGCGAGCGCCGACGAGTGAACCCGTCAGCACACCCAACATCACCGGCATCGCCAGGCCCGGATGGATATAGCCTCGGCCGAGATAGATCCCGGCGCTGGCCGCCGCCGTGACGCCGATCATGAAATTGCTGGTAGTGGTGGAAACCTTAAAGGGGATGCGCATCACCTGATCCATCGCAACCACCTTCATCGCACCCGATCCGATGCCCAGCAGACCCGAGAGCAGCCCCGCCCCGAACATCAGCCCAAATCCGGCGCGGATGTGGGAGACGTGGTAATGTACAGGGCCTTCGGGCCCCGGGTAGGTGCCGTCCAGCTTGAGCCGGATCGCCAGCGGTTCCGCCGGGGCCGGCTTGGCTTCCCTGGGCCGCTCCAACGAATGCCAGGCTGAATATGACAGCACGATACCGAAGATCACGGCCAGTGCGGAAGCCGGCACTGCTGCTGTGAGATGCGCACCCGCAACAGCCCCCAGGGTGGTTGCGATCTCCAATAACATCCCAGCCCGGATATTCGAGAAACCCTCCTTGACGTAGGTTGCCGCCGCCCCACTGGAGGTGGCGATCACCGACACCAACGTCGCCCCGATCGCATAGTGGAAGTCCACGCCCAGCAGAATGGTCAGCACCGGGGTCACCACGACGCCACCTCCTAAGCCCGTGAGGGCTCCCAGAAATCCGGCGACAGCGGAGACGGCGTACACCACAGTCGAAAATGCCAGGACGTTCATTTCGGGCCCGCTCGCTTAGTGTAAAACGGCCGTCACGCTGAGAAGGGAAGCAAACTTCAGGCCAAATCGAAGAAGAGGGCAGGTCTCTGACCTGCCCCAGCCGTCGCCCGGGAGGCAACGGATTCGCTAAACGGGTCCAGCTGCCCGGCGCCATTCGACGCAGCTAAGACCGTGTTGTCTTTAACCTTATCCCTTCGCACGATCGCAGGAAATACAATGAAGTCCGTATTTTATACGGCCGGCCTGGCTCGGACAATGGTACTTGGACCCCTCGGCTGACACCATCGCCTGCGGGCAATCACCCCGCAGTAAGATGGTTCGAGGGTGGCCGCGGGATTCCGACAACGCCGGTGGGCTGGGATGATCCGGAGGCTGGGAAGGCGCGCGGTGTTGCGCGCTGGTTATACCGCCGTGATTGCGGTCCTGATCCTGTCGGTGGTGGAAGCGTATCGAATTCAGGTCAACGTTTCCGAACAGCAGGTCGAGATCTTCCGGCACTACGTGGGTGAAGAGGAGGCGTTGACCACCCTGCGGCGGAATTTGTGGCTGGCCGGAAACTATGTCCGTGATTTCTTTATTCGCACCACCTCCGAGCAGGCCAACACCCTTGACTCCCAGTTGCAGGCTCTCGAGAGCGAGGACACGCAAGCCCTCAACCATCTGGAACGCATCTCCCCGCAGAGTCCCGAGTACCCCCGCCTGCGGCGGAGCCTGGTGGAGTTTTGGGCCGTCATCGAACCTGTCCCCTCCACGATGATCGATTCCTCCAACAACGAACAGTTCGATTTCATCCAGCGCGAGATTGTGCCGCGCCGCGGTGAATTGTACTCCGCACTGGTGGCGCTCAGTGATGCCGACCGCCAGCGCCTGCAGGACAACGAAAGGCGGTTCGCCAATGCGCGCAACGAGGCTGCCGGGCGGCTGCTAGTGATGCTCGGATTGGGCGTGCTGTTGAGCATCGTGGTCGCCTTTGTCAGCATCCGCCATTCGGAGAACCTCGAGCGCCGGGCGGAAAGGCACTACGCGCAGGTGGAACAAGCCCGGGGTGACTTACAGCAACTTTCCGCCCGCCTGCTCGAGGTGGAAGAGGAAGGCCGGCGGCGGCTGGCCCGCGAACTACACGACGAAATCGGCCAGTCCCTGGCTTTGCTCCAAATCGAAGTCTCGCACGCCCAGGCCGCCGCCCAAGGCCACCCGGCATTGTTGGGTGAAAGGCTCAGACGGGCTCGGGCGCTCGCGGAAAAAACCGTGCAAACCGTACGCAATATCTCCGTCTTGCTGCGCCCGGCGCTCCTCGACGACCTGGGTCTGGTGCCCGCCCTTCAATTTCAGATCGAAAACTTCCTGCGCCGCAGCGGCATTAGCGGCGAATTCACGGAAGAGAACGTCTCCGACCATCTCCCCGACGCCGTCAAGACCTGCGTCTACCGCGTGGTTCAGGAAGCGCTCCACAACTCAGAAAAACACTCTGGCGCTACCAAGGTCCAGGTGGGAGTGAGGCAGTTTCCGGACTCGCTCGTAGTGGAAGTCGAGGACAATGGCCGGGGATTTTCTGTCGATGAGAAGGACCCCCCGTCCAGAACCACCGGCTTGGGCCTGTTAGGAATGCGCGAACGGGCTGCCAACGCGGGAGGCTCGATGGCGATCGATGCGGCGCCCGGACGTGGCACGCGAATTACCCTCCGGATCCCGCTCCCGGAACCCTCCCTGCCCCGGTCAGTTCCAGCCGCGCCTGAGAGGGTGAAGGCCTGATGTCAACCCGTATCCTGCTCGCCGACGATCATACGCTCATGCGGCAAGGACTGCGTCATATCCTGGAATCGCGCTCCGAATTCAACATCGTGGCTGAGGCCAGCTCGGGGATCGAGGCGGTCGAGGCAGCTCGCCACCACAAGCCCGACGTCGCCATCATCGATGTCGCCATGAAAGAGATGAATGGCATCGAGGCCACCACTCAAATTCTCAAGCACTCGCCAGGCACGGCTGTACTGATTCTCAGCATGTACAGCGACGAGCGGTACGTGCTCCGTGCGGTCAAAGCCGGCGCCCGGGGATATCTGCTCAAGAATTCGGCCGGCGAGGAACTGATCCAGGCGATCCATGCCGTCGAAAAGGGCCTGGCATTCTTCAGCCCCGCGGTGGCTGAGATCTTCCATGACGGATTGGCGCGGCTGAAAGACGTACACCAGGCCCAGGACCGCTTCGAGCTGCTGACCGACCGTGAGCGGCAGATCTATCAGCTCCTCGCCGAAGGCAACAGCAATAAGGACATCGCCAATCGGCTCAACCTGAGCCTTCATACCGTCGAAACGCATCGCTGGCGCATCATGGAGAAGCTCGACCTACACAGCACTGCCGAACTGGTCCTCAGCGCCGTGCGTCGAGGCGTCGTAAGCTGACCCACCTTCTGCGGCGGGTTCCTCCCTCGAGCTGGTGATTATCTACCTGGACGCCGCCCAGCATTCGTGTGAGCGCCGGAGACATCGGTACCCAGGACCAACGTAACTTGGGGCTTAATCAAGGGTGAGCCATCCCTTATGGGTCAGGCCTGTGCCTGACCTAAGGCTTCTCGCTTAGTTTAGTTGCCGCTTGGAATATACGCGATCAAGAGAGTCACCGAAATCGGACCCGTTGTGTTGACACCCGTTATGTCCAGCGGTTGGGGGCCGACCCGGCCGGGGAACATCCGTGATTTGGAAATCGGCGCTGATCGTACCGTCGGAGCCAATCTGGGCCGACTGAATACTGATATGCAGGCCCGGTCGGACGAACTGAATGGCGTCGGGGAGCAGATAAAATACCCGATCATAGACCATGTAGCCAGTAGTCGTGGGCGCACGCATCAGAACCACAGCGCCAGCGATCACGACTGAGGGCCAAAACCTACCGGCGCAGCGCGCGAGCCGAGGAAGTCCGCATACATTTTCTCCATACAAAGAAACTGTACTCCCTCCAATCCCCTGTAACGGTCGCTCGCCGGGTGGATTGAGCTGAACTACCAGCGGAACCAGGACGGCATTCCCTAGTCCTAGTCCAAAGCCCCATGGATGGCTAAAGACAATGTGCGGCTGGGTGAAAGACACCTCACTCGATGGGTGAAAATGCTCCGGACGAGGTGTGGGTTCCAGTCAGTTGTGGAAAAGTTGGAGGTCTTCACCCGGATAGGTGATTCGGGTACCTTCCACGAGTGCGAACCGCGTGAGGTGGTGGGGGTTTGCGCGGTTGATGCTCGTGATGTGGGCGACCGGCACTCCCCGTACCGTGAGGGCATCGGCGATCAAAAACCGGTGACACCGCCAGGGCACAGATTCGGCGCACAGAATCGCCCCGCGATGGCACGCTTCGAGTTGCTCGAGTGACTCCAGGTTCTGAGCGAACTCGGCAGTTTGCATATAGTCGGCATATCCGCGAAAACCGAGGTTTTTCCAGCCGGTGTTCAAAGAATCTTTGCGGGCGTGGCGGAGGCCCCCCAGCCCCGGCATGGGCTCGTACCCGATGCCTTTGGCCTCGAGCGCGTGCGGCAGAGTCTCCCGATTGAACTGGGGATTGCGGCGGGAGCGGGGGATGATCCGCACGTCCACCACTAGTTCCACTCCATGCGCCTTGAGAAGATCCAGAAACTCGCCGAGCGAGCGGTTGGAATGCCCGATTGTCAGCACGCGTCAGTCCTTCTCGACCACCGAGCCTCGAGCGCCGAACGGGAGCCGGATTCGCAAGACGCGCTCTCGCTTCCGCTCCTCCTCGATCGAGCGCGTCCGGGCCCGCAGCAGGTCGGCAAGGGAAACCATGCCCACCAGTATCTTTTTGTCCTTCTGTTCGATTACTGGGAACCGGGTCAGTCCTGTTTCCGCCATCCGGTTCACGACGACGCGCAGCGGTTCATCCGCATGCGCCACGACCGGGGTGTGCTGAGCAAGCTCCCCTAGGGGACGGTCCGAGCCGCTTCCGCTTTGCAGCAGATGACGGAGGGTCTTTCGGGTGATTACGCCCACTAAGCGTCTCGCTTCATCCACTACCGGATAGAGAGTCTGCCTCCTCGGTTCATTTTCCGAGCGGCCGGCCCGGGCCAGCCCGTGAAGCGTCATGCTCCCCGGCAACGCCACGATGTTGCTTCGCATGACCTCCCGGACAAACAGGATCTCGAGGGGATCGATTGCGTATTCGCGGCTCAGATGATAGCCCCGGCGGGCAACTTTCTCGGTCAGAATCGAGCGTCGCAGGGTCAGCACAGTAAAACCGTGCGCGATGGTTACGGCCAGCAACAGCGGCACCAATAGGTTCACATCGTGAGTCAGTTCGAGCGCGAAAATCACGCCTGTGAACGGGGAGCGCATGGTCCCTCCGAGAATCGCTCCCATGCTCACCAGGGGCCAAACGCCGATCCCTTCGCTGGGCAGAAACATGGCTTCTAGGCCCCCGAGCGCGCCACCCATCATCAACAATGGCGCCAGCACGCCGCCCGAGGTGCCCGACCCTAGCGAGACCGCCCAGATCACCGATTTCACCAGCAGAATGCCCAGGATCATGTTGCGTGGCACTGAGCCTTGCAACAAGGCGCCGATCGTGTCATAGCCGACGCCCAAGGCTTGCGGAAATACCAGACCGCCCAACCCGATCACGAGGCCGCCAAGCATGGGCCACCACATCCAGTGGAAGGGCAGCAGCCGGAAGGCGTCTTCGGATGCGTACACCATGATCGTCAGCAGCGCCGACAACGCCCCGGCCAGCAGACCCACCACCACGCATCCAAGTAATCCTTCGGGTCCGATAAAGACCGGGTGCGGCGGAACGGGAAATAACGGCCCCAGCCCCAAAACGTAGCGGCGCGCGGCGCCGGCTGTGACGCTCGCCAGCGCCACCGGGATCAGGCTTCGCGGCTTCCACTCAAACAGCAGCAGTTCCACCGCCAGCAGTACCGCAGACACCGGGGAGGCGAAGGTTGCCGACATGCCCGCTGCGGCACCCGCGACCAGCAGCGTTTTGCGTTCCGCGCTCGACAGGTGGAACAGCTGCGCAATCATGGAGCCAAACGCGCCGCCGGTCATGATGATCGGGCCCTCGGCGCCGAACGGCCCGCCGGAACCGATCGAGATTGCGCTCGACAGAGGCTTGAGGAGCGCCAGCTTGGGTTCTACCTTGCTGCCGCTAATCAGGATGGCTTCAAGCGCCTCGGGAATGCCATGTCCCCGAATCCGCTCCGATCCGTAACGGGCCATCAGGCCAATGATCAGTGCGCCACCGACAGGTACCAGCGGTTCCCAAAGTCCGAGGAGGTTCGCGGCCGGCGACACTAGCGCGCTCGCCAAGCGGCCGAAGAAAAACAGGTTCGTGAACAGTCCGATCAGCCGCAAGAGAGCGAGCGCCACGTAGGCGCCCACCACCCCGATGGCGATGGCCAGCAGGGAGAGCCCGATCACGCGGGGCGTGGTCGTAAAGTCACCTAGGTTCTCGGCTCCGCTTTCATTCCGATGAGCGGCCTTATGGATGGCGTTCTGGATCTGCGGAAACATCCTCCTCCTTGGCACCCGGGGTCTCCTCCGCCTGCACGCGCTCGAGCAACCTGCCCAGGGTGTCGACCAAGCGCGGACCGGAATTGCGCAACTCGGCCCGGTGTATGACCGTGAGGCGCCTCAAAATCGCTTCTCCTGCAACGGTCAGTCGCACTCTAACCTCGCGCCGGTCGGTCATGCTGCGCACTCGTTCGACCAAGCCTCGCTGCTCCAACCGGTCGATCAACCCGACCGCGCTGTGGTGGCGGATTAAAAGGTGATCGGCGACCTGCCGGATGGTGGGCCCCCCCGGTTGCGCCAGGGCGCGCGCCGCCAGCAGCAACTGGTGTTGCTGCGGTTCGAGCCCTTCCTGGTGGGCGGCCCTCTCGCTAAAGTGAAGGAAATACCGGATTTGATAGCGAAGTTCACCGAGCGCAGAATAGTCTTTCGCAGTCAGGGCCCCCGGCTCTCGAACCATGCTTATATCGTATCACGATATGATTTGGGTCATGATTCCAGGCCGCGCGGCTTCAGATTCGCCTCTCATTGCTCGGTGAACTCGGATGGTAGGGTCCTTCGTACATCGTTTCATTCATACGGTCGCGTATTTCTTGGCTATGTCGGCGGTTGATTTTCGAGTTTTGCGAGCAGTTTGGCAAGATCTTGGCGAGTGAATTTCCATTCAAACGGCTGAGCCGCTGATTCCCAGTAGTACGGAAAATCGAGCAGTCGTTCTGCCAGCGCTTCCAAGCTCGGAAAAGTCGTTTGGGGATAAAAACGATGGAGAAGTATATTTCGACCTGTTTCAACCAACTGGCGTAGACAGGTGCGTGGACCAGCGTCAACCGCGGATACTGATCGCGCAAGCGTTGGGCTGGCTTAGATCCGCGATGCGCAGAACAATGGTCGACGATTCCAGAACACGCGGCGTGCGTCGTTGCACGGCGGCCGCGTCATCACCTGCTCGACCAAGCGGTCAATGGGAACGTTCCCGTTTTTGGCTCGCAACGACCAAAGACTCTGGCGTGATGCACATCCAAGGCGGCTATGTAGGCCCAGGCATCGCATCGAGAGTACTCATGGTCGACGCGCATGGCGGTGCGTGGTCGGCAAGCTCGTGTGAGGTGTTTGCGGTGCCGCGCCTGGATGCAGACTCTTGTGCCGCGGGGTGTATTTTTGGAACGTTTCGCTCACACAAACTGCTGAAGGGGAGCGGCCTCGAAGAGCATCACAGGCGCATCGTGACAACAAAAATAGATCGGTCCCCAGTTATCGCTCCCCAGCTGCGGATCCACGACCCAGAAGTTCCCGCATCCATCATGCGCGTTTGGGTGCCCGTAAGGTAGCAGGACGTCCTTCCAACCATCACGGAAGCTTCTACGAGTGAAATCGATCTGTTCGAGCATCCCTTTCCATGCCCGAACAGAACTGCGGAAGGTCGCGGACATCGTCCGATGGCGGCACAGCCAACGAGCGCCTAAACTCATCAGCTCTTCTCTTGTTAAATCGGGCAGCAGCCGCGGAAGGACGGGCTTGCGATTTTCATCAATCAAGTTCTGCTCAACTGCAGCCTGAATGATTTCGCGCGTGCTTGGCACGTCTTCGATGATCTGCCCGAATCACGAGCGAAGGCAACCCTGAAAGCACCGGAACTCAAAAACGACGTCGCCCCGCCTTACTTGAGCCAGCCCGCGACATTGTCCGCACCGGCTTCAACATCGGTTTGTGTATCTCCTCAGGGTCGAAACCGGCCGCGCAGCGTTCGCCTCCATGATTGCGATTCGGCCGGCAAGTCCCTTGCTGCGCCCGCGTTCTTTCTCGAGTTCCTCCGTTAATCTGCGATCTCGCCCTTAGAAGGAGTCCTCGTCGAGGGCAGGACCCAGCGATGAGCTCTGGACATTCTCTCGGGGGCGGGAAGGCGCGAATGAGTGGCGGGGGTTGCGGCTCTGTTCGTGCGCGCAAATCGCTTCAGCCTACGCGATTTGCGCGCACGGACACGAAAAGGCAGGACACGGCGCCAGAAACCGGTCCTAAAAGGGCACGTCGTCGTCTGTGATGCCTGGGCCCATCTCATTGGACACGGGCGCCGGGCTTTGCGCGCGCGGTGCCG
>Ga0182034_10001731_pt1 | contig 10815 bp, 8 predicted proteins | sample flu12Cox44000172_FD_125972 | JGI IMG/M metagenome (GOLD analysis project Ga0182034, IMG submission 125972) | Lab enrichment of tropical soil microbial communities from Luquillo Experimental Forest, Puerto Rico - flux4day.12C.oxic.44.000.172 | ecosystem: Environmental > Terrestrial > Soil >... | reverse complement strand
GGCTGCGCCAAACCAAGTCGTCTGGATAAGTAATGTAGGTGACCCACTGACCGTCACGGCTGAATTCCACGCGAAAGAACCCACAATTAACTCAGCATCTTCAGCATGTATACCGTGTGCTGATGTCACGCGCACACCGGGGCGTATACGCGTATTTTATGGATAAAGACACCGAGCAGCGTTTTAGAAGTGGATTGCCACAGCTAAGCGAGTCTTCCTAGACGAAACGGTAGCATGCCAACCGACCTTCAACCAGGTGAAGTTGTCTCCTATATGGAGATGTGTTCAGCAATTGGTGTGAATCTCCAACGGGGCATGAACTTCCGGTTGAAAGATGGCGAAACCATCATTCTTATGAGCTGAAGGAGGCGCAGATCGTGATCGAGCAATGGCCGGTCAACTACAACACCAAGCGGCCGCACAGCCCTGGAGACCAAATCCATCTTCACAGCCCATGGCTGTGATATAAAACTCTCTCATTTCCCTTGGACTAAAAACCCGGGCTGGTCAGCGCACGGATGGACCTTTCGATAGGGACAGCAGTACAGGCCGATGGTTTTAAGCACACTTTGCATTAGAGAGTTCAAGCGAGACGGGCCCGCCGTATGGGGCGGCAGCTTGGGCAAGTAGGATGTCCTATTTGACATGATTCAACCAACTCATGTGCGGTGGCGGATCCTTGGCATGATTATGGCGGCGAGCGCCGTTGGTTATATCCTCCGGACCAACCTGTCGATCGCAGGGCCGGCCATCAAAGCCGAACTGGGGTTGAGCGAGACACAGCTGGGCCTGGTCCTCTCGGCGTTCGTGACGACCTACGCACTCGGTCAGATTCCAGGCGGTCTCGTTGGCGAGCGCTTCGGACCAAGACGCGTGCTGACCTGGTTGCTGGCGGGGTGGGGCGTCGTGACGCTCCTCACCGGGCTGCTCCCAAGCCATACGGTCTTGCCGACGTGGCTGATTCTCAGCCTCCTGATGGTGTTCCGCGGCGCGATGGGGTTTCTTCAGGCGCCCCTCTTTCCCGTGATGAACGGCGGCACCGTGAGGGCGTGGTTGCCCTCGCGCCATTGGGCGCTGGCCAGCGCGTTGCAGAACAGCGCCTACACTCTGGCATCGGCAGGAGCTGTTCCCATGCTGGTGTGGCTCGTGCTCAGATTCGGCTGGCGAATGGCGTTCGTGTCAGGAACGCCGTTGGCGTTTGGTCTCGCGGCGTTGTGGTGGTGGGACACCCGTGATAACCCTGCGGATCACCCACGTCTGAACGAGGCTGAGCGCGAGCTGATCCATACCGGGCCGCCGACCGTCGCGGACTCGCCTGGCGCAGGGTGGCTTGCCGTCTCGACGAGCCAAGACACGGTGCTCCTCACGTTGAGCTATTTCAGCATCAACTACGTGTTCTATCTGTTTTTTAACTGGTTCTACTATTACCTGACCGAGGTCCGGCATCTGTCCCCGGAAGTGGCTGGCTACTTCACGGGTGCGCAGTGGATCGTGGGCGCAGTGGCGTCGCTGGTCGGCGGTCTGCTCTGTGACTTGCTGTCGGCCCACTTGGGCGCCACGCGCGGCTGTCGGCTGACGGCGATGGGAGGAATCCTTTTTGCCGCGCCATGTCTCGTATTGGGAACCCTCGCGTCGAACCCGTTTGCGATGGTGTTACTCCTCTCGATCAGCTTCGGATCAACCCAACTGGTTGACGCCGCATACTGGGTGGCGGCGATGCGCGTGGCCGGTCGACGCGCGCCGCTGTCGACCGGCATTCTCAACACCGGCGGGAATCTTTCAGGGATCCTCGCGGCGATTCTGGTGCCGACGGTGGCAGGCAAGTGGGGATGGGCGGCGGGGATCGGGTCTGGTGTAGTGTTCGCAGTAGTCGGCGCGCTGCTTTGGCTTGGGATCCGCACAGACCGCCCCATTGCGACCGAACGCGCGTTACAACAGATGGTCGCTTGTGCGATCGTGAGCGGGCCGCCCAACAAGGCGATGGAGCCGACAAGCGGCGCGCCTTGGTTTCGTCGTACGAAAAAGTGACGGCCCGCGCCGCTTGCGGCTCACTGAAACCCAGGGTGTATCACTTTTCCCCCGCCCATACGCTACCCCGGCCGTGCGTTGAGAGGCGAAGTAAAGGCGGCAATACTGGTGAGATGGTGGGGGGTGGAGAATCTAGGCCGAATATGCTTACCCCCAACGCGCGTTGACAGGCGAACATAAGGCGGCAATACTCTCTTGCGATGATTGGACTCTTGCGCGGCCGGCTGCTCGAGAAGCGGCCGAATCAGGTCATCCTCGACGTCGGCGGCGTTGGCTATCTCATCGCCATCCCCCTTTCCACCTTCGCTGCGCTTGATGAACTCCACGGCGAAGTCACCTTGCTCATTCACACCCACGTCCGCGAGGATGCGCTCTCCCTCTATGGCTTTCTCTCCGCGCGCGAAAAGCACCTCTTCGAACTGCTTCTCGGCGCCTCCGGCGTCGGCCCCAGTCTGGCCCTGAAAATCCTCTCCGGCATGCACGTCGAAGAACTGGTCCCGGCGATTTGCGGCGGCGATCTTTCCCGTCTCACGAAAATTCCCGGCGTTGGCCGCAAGACCGCCGAGCGCATGGTCGTCGAGTTAAAGGACAAACTCGAAGCCGTGGCTGCCGAAACCGAAAAGCCCGCGCCCGCTTCTCCCGCCGGCGTCGAAGCCGACGTTGTGTCTGCGCTCATCAATCTCGGTTACGAGGAACGCACGTCCACCAGCACCGTCGGCGATGCAAAACGCGAAGCCGGCACTGGCAATTTTGAAAAACTTTTGCGGGCTTCGCTCTCTGTCTTGAGTGCCCCGCAGAAGCGCTAAACTGAGAGACTCAATGGCAGACTTCAGCCAAAAGAAAGCCCTGGCCCGGCGCGGCGATGAAAGAAACAAAGCGGCCTCCCGCTTCGTTTCCGGCGCCGCTTGGGACGAAGACGCGCGCCTCGACGCCAGCGTCCGCCCCAAACGCCTTGACGAATACATCGGCCAGAAGCGCGTCAAGGAAAACATTTCCATTGCCATCGAAGCCGCTCGCACCCGCGGCGAAGCTCTCGACCATGTTCTTCTCTATGGCCCTCCTGGCCTCGGCAAGACCACTCTCGCCCAGATTATCGCCAACGAACTCGAAGTTCCCATCAAGACCAGCGCCGGCCCGCTCCTCGAACGCAAGGGCGATCTCACTGCCATCCTCACCTCTCTCGAGAAAAAAGAGGTTTTCTTCCTCGACGAAATCCATCGCTTGCAGCCCGCTGTCGAGGAAGTGCTCTATCCCGCCATGGAAGATTTTCGCGTGGATCTCGTCATCGGCCAAGGTCCCGGTGCCCGCATCCATCCCTTCCATCTCAATCATTTCACGCTGATTGGCGCCACCACGCGCGCCGGACTTATCACCGCGCCGCTGCGTTCGCGCTTTGGCATCGTTCATCGGCTCGATTTCTACGAGCCTGCCGATCTCCTGATCATTCTCCATCGCTCGGCAAAAATTCTGAACATCCAAATGGATGAAGGCGGCGCCGAAGAAATCGCCCGCCGCTGTCGTGGCACACCGCGTGTCGCCAATCGTCTCCTCCGCCGCGCCCGCGATTTCGCCGAAGTCCGCGCCGATGGCCGCATCACCCGCGAAGTTGCACAGGAAGCCCTTCACATGCTCGGGGTGGACGAGCACGGTCTTGACGAGGTCGACCGCAACCTCATTCTTGCCCTGCTTGATAAATATAATGGTGGACCAGTCGGTGTCGGCACTCTCGCCGCCGCCCTCAGCGAAGAAGAAGACGCCATCGAGGAAATGTACGAACCTTATCTCATGCAGATCGGCATGCTCGATCGCACGCCGCGCGGCCGTGTCGCCACGGCCCGCGCCTACCAATATTTCGGCCGCGCTCTCCCCAAACGCCAGCCGCGCCTCTTCTGATTCCTTCCAGCCAATCAATTCTCCCCCGAGTAGCTCCAGAGCACATCCCTTCAAATCCCAAACGGTGCTTCCCCGCGTCTGAGGTATCTTCGTTCCGAAGCCGCTGGCGCGCCGTGGCGAGTCCACATTGCTGACCAGAACTTTTCGGCGACGGCTTTGCTTTTAGGGGGTCGGAGCTTTAGCTACGACTTAAAGTGACCAACTTCCTGGGGCTCTAGCCCCTGAGGACAATCTTCGTTCCTTTGGAAACCCATTTGACCGACTCTATCCAGACAAGGACTCTGCCAGCAAACTCAAAGCGCTTCGCCTTCCTCGTCGCCGCGGGGATTTTCTTAAGCCGCGTCGCAGGTTTGATCCGCGACCGCGTCTTTGCCCACTACTTTGGCAATTCCGATGCCGCCGACGTCTTCAAGGCGGCTTTCCGCATCCCGAACTTCCTGCAAAACCTCTTTGGCGAAGGCGTTCTCTCCGCGTCGTTCATTCCCGTTTACGCCAGCCTCCTCGCTCGTGAAAACGAGGAGGAAGCGCGCAAAACCGCCGGCGCCGTTGCCGCTCTCCTCGCATTGAGCACCTCGGTCCTCGTTCTCCTCGGTGTGTTCGCCGCTCCCTGGCTGATCGACGCGATCGCGCCGGGCTTTCACGGCGAAAAGCGCCAACTCACGATCCTTGTCGTGCGCATTCTCTTTCCCGGTGCGGGCTTGCTGGTCGCTTCCGCGTGGTGCCTCGGTGTCCTCAACAGCCACCGCAAATTCTTTCTCTCCTACACCGCGCCCGTTCTATGGAACATCGCTATGATCGCCGGCATGATCGCGTTTGGCGCGGGTCGAGTGCAGAACTCTCTCGTTGTCATCACCGCGTGGGCTTCCGTCGTAGGCAGCGCGCTGCAGGTCGGGGTCCAGCTTCCGGTGGTTCTACGGCTGCTCGGCGGCTTAAAGCTTTCTCTTGCGCACCAGGCCGAACACGTCCGCGCCGTGATTCACAATTTCTTTCCCGTCTTCGTCAGCCGCGGTGTCGTCCAGATCAGCGGATACATTGACGCCTTTCTCGCCAGTTGGCTGCCGACCGGCGCGGTCGCGGCGCTCGCCTATGCACAGACGCTTTACACTCTGCCCGTGAGTCTCTTCGGCATGTCTGTGTCCGCTGCGGAATTGCCGGTGATGAGCGGAGCCATCGGCGAAGCCGAGCCCAAGGGTGAATCCAGTGAAGTTGCAAGCATTTTGCGCACGCGCTTGAACGCGGGCCTGCGCCAGATCACCTTTCTCGTGGTTCCTTCGGTTGTAGCTTTCCTCGCCCTTGGCGATGTGATCGTTGCCGCCATTTATCAGTCGGGGCGCTTCACCCGCGCGGATGTGATGTATGTTTGGGGGATTCTCGCTGGTTCCACCGTGGGCTTGCTCGCATCCACGCTGGGCCGGTTGTACGCTTCCAGCTACTACGCGCTGCGCGATACGCGTACGCCATTGCGGTTCGCCGTGGTGCGCGTTTTTCTCACTACGATTCTCGGTTACTTGAGCGCGCTGCCCTTACCGCGTCTTCTCGGCGTCGAGCCGCGCTGGGGAGTTGCCGGTCTGACCATCTCCGCCGGCATTGCCTCGTGGGTGGAATTCATGTTACTCCAGCGCGGTATCCGCAGCCGCGTCGGACACGTCGGCGTGCCGATTGGCCTCCTCTCCCAGGTCTGGTTTGCGGCTCTGATTGCTGCGGCCGCCGCCCGCGGCGTATTGATGGCCATGGGTCCACACGGACCGATCCTTCTTGCGGTGGTCGTCTTATCGGTTTACGGCGCGCTCTTCTTTGGTGTATGTACCGCCATGAAGCTGCCCGAAGCGCAGTCCATGTTGGACATGCTCCGCCGACGCGCCGGCATTAAAGAATAGACACCGCTACCATCGCAGCGCATGGTAAGAAGAATCCACATGATCACCGTGTATTTGGCTCTGGGAAGCAACGTTGGCGAGCGGGAAGAGAATTTGCGCGAAGCGATTCGCTTCCTCGGCGATGTCGGGGTACGTGTGGCGCGAATCTCCCGTTTCTATGAAACGGAACCCGTAGACTATCTCGATCAGGAATGGTTTCTCAACGCCGCGCTCGAGGCTCAGACCGAGCTCGACGCCACCGAGCTTCTCCGCGCCTTACGTTCCGTCGAAGCGCAAATGGGCAGCAAGAAAGCCTTCCCCAAAGGTCCCCGCCTCATCGATCTGGACATTCTGCTTTATGGCGACGAGACCATCGACGCACCGGAATTGCATGTGCCCCATCCGCGCATGCTCTCGCGGCGATTTGTGCTTGTTCCTCTTGCGGAGATCGCTCCAAACTTGCGACATCCCTCCTGGCCCGCAACTGCCGCCGAGATGTTGCGACGAACCACCGATCGCAGCGCAGTGCGAATCCATTCACCCGGTTCCTAGGGGGTCGGAGCTTTAGCTCCAACATTCGCCCCTGGCAAGTAGGGGGCTTCAGCCCCTGAGGAAACTCCGCTCTTAAGTCGTCCTCCGAACTACCAGCCGGTGCAGCGTGATGCTCTTCGGCTGCAAGGCCTCAAGTTCAATCTGCGACAACGCGCCGTCATTGATCTCGCGCCACACATAAACACCAGGCTCCGTCTCCGCGGTTTCCCTGCCGTTCAACCGCCGCAGGAATTCCATCGCGTCATTGACGGAAACCTTCTCCCGCAATGTCGGCCGCGCGATCGCCTCCACGGCATAACTGCGCAGCAGCTTGTTCCAGTAATTGTCAAAGAGCTCGGCGGAAGCGAAAATGTCGCTCCACGCAACTTCTCCGCCGTAAGCAACCACCACGCCCACAACCCGCTCGGCCTTCAGTCCGGACGTCTCTTTGCGAAACCGCCGTTGAATCTCCGCTACCACCGCATCCACGGAAGAGCCCACGCGCCGCGACCCGTAGATCTTGGAGTAGGACTGCGTCGGCGCTTCATCCCGAATCGTGATCTCCAGATCGCTGCGGCTCACCCGCGGTGCAACCACTTCCGCCGAAGCCGACGGCGGTGCCGCAACCGTGCCGCCTTCTACTGCGCCCCAGACGTCGGTTTGGCTCTGTTTCAGCGCGGCCTGCTCGCGAACACTCGGATGCACGATGGTCTTGGCCTCGTTGAATTGCGATCCGGACGACCAGCGGCCGTGCTCCACGCAGAAAACATCGAGTGGTAGCGGCTCTCCAAAAGGGGGAACAATCCGGTCCTTGGCAATAATACGGTCCTGCTTTCCTCCGCTAACAAGCTCCCCTGCCAACAGCAAGAGTGGTCGCTTGCCATGATTGACGAGCACAAGCTGATTGACGGACGGGCCGCTATAGTGCGGGATGGGTCGGCCGTTGCCCCGGTTGCGGACCAGCGTTTCCGCCCCTTGCTCGCGAACGGTAATTTCCCCGCTCGATAATCCTTCTTCGAGCGTCAGAAACATGCTCGTATCCCGTTCCGAGGAACTCACCACGGGAAACAACGTGAGGTTTTCGTAGGTAATCGGTTCTAGAAGGTGCCAATCCCCTGAAGGTTGAGGCAACGGTGGGGTAAGCTCCGGCGGTGACCACAAAAAACCGAGGGTTACGAATCCCAGCGTAGCCGTGATGCCGAGCAAACTGCTGCCGAACAGACTGAAAAGCGAACGATCCATATCATCCTCCTGGACGTGCCGCGAGAGCACGGTCTGGAGTTAGAACGGACCTGCAGAATTTTCTTGCAAGGCAAGCTGACCGCAAATCATGGGTGGGGAGTAATACGAGTTACTCAGGAAGGGAGAAATACCAGCTACCCGTCATTCCGAGCGAAGCGAGGAGCCTCTCTTCGTTCCAATCCTTCCGGGCTATTCCTATCCTAGCTTCGCGGATCGCCCAGGTTCGTCCGCAGCTTTGTCCGGCGATTCTTCGAGGATTCCGCCTCTTGCTTTTCGTATTCCGCGATCTCCTCTTCCGTATAGGAGTAGGAATCGCGCGACGCAAACATGGAGGTGGTCCGGCTGGCCTGCTGCTTCTTCTTCTTGCGCGCCGCCCCAAATTCATACCGCGTCATGCGGATCGGGCCTTCAATGGCCTTCACCTCAACGAGCAAGTCGCTGACTTTCTCGAGGAAATCGTGCAGGTGAAAAGGCCGCACCACATAGGGAAGGTGCGAGACTTCCAGGTCCCCGATGAACTGGCTGCCGGTAAGCTCCGGCACCACGAACAGGATGCGGAGCCGGCCCCCTTCTTCCAGCGGCACATTGGCTAGCTCTCGCAAAACCTGAAAAGTCGTGGATTCCACCCCGAGCAAGGCAACATTGGCAATCAGCAGCGAATACTCCGCCGTTTTCAGCTCCACATGGAGCATCGGCACATCCTCAATAATGCGAACGCGCCAGCCCTCGGAATCGAGGATTTGCTTCAACGCCGTGGAGTTTCCGGGGTCGTTTTCGAGCACAAGGATGCCGACTTGCTTTGGTACCGTGGTGGGAAGGGACGCCATTGAGAAAGTATAGAGCGCGGGACAGCAATAGGCGCCGCGTGGCAGGGTGCGGAGTCGTAAACGGCACCTGTCCCGAAGTACGGGGCTCTTCTCGTCCCTGTTACCGTCATTTCTAACGAAGCGAGAAATTCCACTTCAAGGATGGCTGTTGACGGGCGTGCTGACGGGCTTCACCACAACCTCGATGTGCGACGGATTGCCCTGCGTGAGCACGCGATAAGACTGGTCATTAATAAAGCGCAATTGGCCGTCCACCAGGATCCATGCATTGACAGAATAAGTATGCTTGGGGTCAATCTTGGCCGGATCGTACTTCAGTTCGAAGGGAACGGGCACCTGGCGCTGGCCGAGCGTGATCTTCTCTTCGGCAATGGTCGTCGCCGGAGCATCGGAGAGTGAAACGTCCTGCAACCGGACCTGAATGACCGCCTCAGACGGCAAGGCCATGCGCACTAGATAGCTCACCGTGCCCTTGACCGAATGGGAGGCAGCGCCGGCATTCATCGACTGGTTCAATTCGCAGTCCTTTACGATCATCTTGCCATCGCCGTCGGGTGCATCTTCCTGCAGAAACCCGCCTTCGCCTTTGCTCCACCACACCACCTTGCCGTCAGAGTAACGCGTGCCGGAACCGGAGATCACCTGTTTCATCAAATACACTTTGTTCTGGAAAGACACCTTGACCATCTCGTTTCGCAGATAAACCGTAAGCTTTGCTTCACCCTCGCAAGTGTAGTCAAGCCGCTTCCACTCGATGGCCCGCCTCACATTCGACGCTGGCTTGCTAGCCTGTTTGGGTGCTTCAGTTGGTGCAGCGGCCGTCCCCGCCGGCGACTCCTGCCCGCAAACGCACCCCGACGCCATCAGCGCCAGTCCCAGCACCAGACCACCTCGCCGCCTCACGCTACCCCACATATCCTTCACCTCACCGGATCGATTCTACCGTCCTTCTCCCATCTCCTCCCGCTCTCTAGCCTGCCCTGAGCGAAGTCGAAGCTCTGCGCGAGGCCGGGTGGCACAGCCTTAAATTCCGAAAAGCTTTGGGTGATGGGGAATTCTTCTCTTCCTCTTGGGGGTGACCCTAGCGCTGTGTTCGAAAATAGGACCCCCCCAAAACTGCACAAAATAAGGGAACAATCAAAAATGTCGGCGCGCCGACTTTTCTTAGGTATGCAAGGAGGTAGAACCAGAAAGGGAGTTTCGCTCTTCCAGAAGCGTTCCGAAATGAAACGCTTATTCGAATAGATTCCGCTTTTTCCCTCTAAGTCTAAGATAACATAATAGTTGTATAACTAAGAATTACTGCAAGTGACGGCGCGCCGACATTCTTCAATTTCCTTCCGGCGCTCAACCTTTTACGCTTTTGGAGGTTTTACGTTACGTCCCTACTCGCCACTCGCCACTTCTTCCTCTATTTCCCAATAACCAAATCGCTGCCGGCTTCCGAGCGCTTCAACCCGGACCCGTCCCAGAAGATGCGCCACGTAACCAGCGGCCCTTTTCCAGGAACGCCTCGCGTGAAAAAGATCTGCAGCCCTTCGCGCGACCATTCCGCGAATCGCGCGTAGTTGTCCGTCGGACCGAGCACCACGCGGCGCTTGGACTTCACTTCATACAGAAAAAATGAAGAGTTTAACCCCGCCGCATCGGTCGGCGCGCCCGTAGGAACGTTGCTGTGAAAAGCGGAAACCAGCAGCAGGTCCGGATTCACCGGATTCACGCGAATCGTGTCCCTGCTCATGATTTGAAACCCATCGCCGTAAATGTCCTTCAACGGAACGGTTTGCTCGATCTTTCCATCCTCACCGATCCAGTAAGCGTTCTGCGCATCGACAGCAAGCACGGTGTCGGGAGAGGTCCAACCGTGCAGCGATAACATCTGCTCGGGATACCCGACGGCAGCTTTCTCCGGAGCACCCGCCGGAAGCGTCCACACCTGCCATTTCTGCCCATCAAACTTCAGGAACGCCACGCGGGAATCATCCGGGGACCAAAATGCCTGCCGGACAGTGCCGCTCAAGAGATCCTTGGGCTTTCCTGTATCCGCGTCATAGAGAACGATGCTCCGCTCGGGTCCGGTTTTGGAATCCGATTGTGTGTAGAGAAGCTTCTTGCCGTCGTGAGAGAGCGCAAGTTCCGTGCCCGCGATCGCGACAGCTTTCTTGACCTCGCCGCGGCTGAGGACGACCCTGCCCGCCGCATCGAGATAAGCCGTGGCCACCGGCGGCTTGAAGTTGGTGATCGGGTCAAGGACCGTCTTCTTGTCCTTGTCATCCGCGGCTGCATTTTCGTCCGGGTCCAACTGATTCTTTTTGCGGAACTCCGGGAACTTGTCGGGCTCGCTTTGCCCGCAGCCATTCAGTGTGCCAATCTGCGCGTCTTCCACAGCAACGCGAAACGTGTACTTCGTGTCCGACATAGTGTCGGAGCAAGGCTCG
>Ga0182034_10001728_pt1 | contig 10825 bp, 4 predicted proteins | sample flu12Cox44000172_FD_125972 | JGI IMG/M metagenome (GOLD analysis project Ga0182034, IMG submission 125972) | Lab enrichment of tropical soil microbial communities from Luquillo Experimental Forest, Puerto Rico - flux4day.12C.oxic.44.000.172 | ecosystem: Environmental > Terrestrial > Soil >... | reverse complement strand
TATTCTCGATGGCGTTTACAACGATATCGGCGATACGGAAGGATTCAGCGCTGAATGCCGGCAAGCACGCGACTTCGGTTTCGACGGCAAGACGCTCATTCATCCGCGCCAAATCGAGCCTTGCAATGCGGCTTTCTCGCCGAGCGCGCAAGAGGTCGAAACGGCGCGCAAAATCATCGCCGCGTTCGATTTGCCGGAAAACGAAAACAAGGGGGTGCTGCAAGTCGACGGCCGCATGGTCGAGCGCCTGCACTCCGAGATGGCGCGACGCACGGTGACCATCGCCGACGCGATTGCCAAGAGGACGCAACCGGCTTAAGCGCGCTTTCCCGCGTTTTGCGTAACGCCTTCGAGCGGCGCTTCACCGCGCGGCGGATGGCGGAATCGTATCGGCGTTGCTTTCAAGGGCTCTTGGCCGGCGGACAAGGCAAGGCCGTCGATGATGGCTCACGAACGAGCCACGGAAGGCCAGCGAGCTTAGCAGGCAAGCGCAGCGCGCTGTCAGATGACTTGTTAGTTTGACAATTCACTATTGATGACCTGCAAAATGTACTCTCGATCCTCCTCCATCAAAAAATGCGAACCCTTGCGCACATGATTGGTGAACCTGCCGCAGGTGTGCTCACGCCATCCGGCCGAGTCCTGTGCTGATACCCACGGGTCTACATCACCGACAAAACTGCTGATCGGAAACGAAAACGGCTGCACCGGCTGATACTTATAATTGAACGCCATTCCAAACTCGGCGCGGATGGTGGGTAACAGCAGCCTCCTTAGCTTCGGTATTCCCAACATCCTATCGGCGGCGGGCGTATCGAAGTGACGCACGATATCTACGAAGATTTCGTCTGCCTGGGCATAAGGCGGGACTCTGATGTCAAACTCTTTATGCAGCATCATGTCGTAAACGAGGTTGTCCTCAAACTCACCTCTGCGTCTTAACAAATGCGGCGGTCGCACGCCGCAGGCAAAGACGTGCTTGATGAACTCCGCACTCCCGCTTGGTAGCGCGCGAAGCGTCGCGTACATCGTCAGTCCACCCAGGCAGTGGCCAAAGAAAGCCGACGGTCTATCCAACCAGTCGAGCAATTCCGGCATTATGGTTCCAACGAAACTATCCATGTTATCGATCGGCGGTTCAGTAATACGAGTCCCGCGTCCCGGTGGCTCGATGGCGACGATCTCTACGGACTCATCGAGCAATTGCGACCAGGCGCGGAACGACACAACGCCGCCGCCGGCATAAGGAAAACAAAACAAACGGGCTTTCGCGTCCGGGTTCGGCTGCGGCGCGATCAACCACTTTGGCGTTCTGCGCAATGCGGGCTCATGGCTTGCCGGCTCATGGCTTGCCGGCTCATAGCTCGCCGGCACATGGCTCGCCGGCACATGGCTCGCGGGCTGATCACCAACGTCAACCATTGGACTGAGATTTTCTCTGCCGGCTCCATTTCTTCTGCTGGTTGCAATCCCAACGTGTTCGAACTGAGCCGGCAAAGGCGCGAAGGGCGGCATCTGTGCGGGCGCGCCGTCAATCTCATCATCGGTAGATATCGCCGACGCCAGGGGTTCATTGTTCGCCGTGGCCGCAATGGCCATCCTTTGTACGCCGACAGTCGGCGCAGCAACGCCTGCGGCGCCGCGCGGCTGATCACGCTCAGTGGAGACGCCGTCGACCAACGCGCGAAACGCGCCGTTGACGAGCTGGTTAATCGTCGGTCCGCTGATGAGATCGGCAATCGGGACTGGAATACCGAATGCGTCTTCGAGACTGTTGGACAAACTGACCGACATCAGCGAGTCGAGGCCGACTTCGTTCAACGGTTGATCCAGGTCGATCGCTTCGGAGAAGCCCAGTTTGACCGTGATGTGTTGTTGCAGTTTGTTCAATAAATATTGGCGTGCGTGGCCGTTCGCTGCGCCATGCGGTGAATTCAGGATGACGGATGATTGGACAAATTTCGCTGGTTTAGACTCCGCGTCTCCATTGAGAAGCTCCGCCAAGAACGGGGACTTGCCGATTTTATCGGCATAAGTCGGCCACTCAGTGATGGCGATCGCGATCTGATCGATCGCGCGTTGCACCACGTTATCGAACATTGTCATCGCGCGATCGGGAGACACGAATTTCATGCCGAGCGAAGACAGCATTGCCTCGCCGCGGGCGCCCGAAACGGTGGCCAATCCGCCGCCTGACCAGGCCGACCAATTGATCGCCACGGCCGGCAGCCCGCTGGCGTGGCGGTGAACCGCCAAAGCGTCGAGAAAAGCGCTGCTCGCGGTGTAATTGCCCTGGCCCGCGGAGCCCAGCACACTCCATAAAGACGATTGCAAAATAAAGAAATCGAGTTCTAGGCCCTTGGTGTATTTGTGAAGCAGCCAGCTGCCATAGACCCGCGGTTCGAACAGGGGCGCGAAGCGCTGCCAGTTGAGTTGCGCCAGTATTCCATCATCTAAGACGCCGGCCGATTGCACCACGCCTCTTAGCGGTGGCAGTTGTTCGCCGATTGTCCGCATCAACCGGCTTACGTCTTCTTCGCGGCTGATATCGGCCGCGACAACATTGATTGTTGCACCGTTCGTTGCCGCCGTGCGCAAGACGGCTTGTGCGGCTTCGGCGCTGGCATTGCGTCCGGTCAGGACCAGATGTTTCGCGCCTTTATTGATAAGCCACTCGGTCACGCTGCGCCCCAGCATTCCCAATCCACCCGTGACGAGATAGGTGGCGTCGCCACGCACGCGCAGCGGCTGCGGCGGCAGATCCGCAAGTGATTGCCTGACCAACCTCAAGACGTGTCGTTGGCCGCTGGCGGAGATGGCAATCTGAGTTTCACGGCTCGGATGGAGCAATTCGCTTGCGAGCAGATCGATATCCGGCGTCCGTTCGCCGTTTAGCTGCAGATCGATCAGCCCTCCCCATAGGCCCGGATACTCGATCGCGACGGTTCGTCCCAAACCCCACAACGGCGCCTGGACTGGATCGACAAGCCGTTCCTCGTCGTCCGTCTTTTGCGTGTTTGCCGTTACAAACCACAGACGCCGGCCAGTCGCGCTACTCGATCGGGTGGCCGCCAGCGCCTGCAAGATCGCCAAGGCCCCACGACACATCGTTTCACTGGCGCTCTTCAATTGTGCGGCGGTGAGATCCTCTATCGACGACGCGTCCAGGGCCCATAGGTAGACGACGCCCTCACACGGTAGCGCTTCGCGAGCCGCGAATTGCTCCAGCAATTTACGAAAGTCCGGTGGCAGACGTTCGTTGACGCTCCAGCTTCGCGCGCTTTGTTGGGCAAAAGCATTGCCCTTGAAGACGAGGTGGCAGTGATGGCCGGATGCTTCCAGTCGCCGCGCCAGTGCCGCGCCCAGTCCTTTGTCATCGGCGAAGATCAGCCAGCTTGCCGGAGCGCGATGCTCTTGGTTGAGCGGTCTTCTGATGCTCTTGCGCCAGGCCAGCCGATAATACACGTCGTCCGCCTCGCCCCGGATCGAGACCACTTTATCGAGCGGCAATAGCCGGACGGCCAATCCTTCCAGTTCCGCTACCAATCGCTCTGCCGTGTCGTAGATCCGAATGTCGAATATCTGCGTATCCGCCTTCACGACATTGCGCCGCTTGGTGTGGACCCATGCTTCCTCGACACCGTCCTGGTAACAGCGGAATCCCGCCAGCGAGACGGGCAGATACAAATTGCGGCGATCGCTTGCGGGCTGCCCGGCGCCATCAAGCACAAATGGATAAACATGCAGGCAGGCATCCAAAAACGCGGGGTGCAGCGCGTATTGCGGATTTACCAAACCCCGCGGCAAACGCACTTTGGTCAACGCTTCATGCTCGCCGAGATACAATTCGCGAATGCCGCGAAAGCTCGGTCCATATTCAAGTCCGCGCTGTTCAAGCGCGTCATACATATCCGAAACGCTCCGCGATTGTTGGCACCGCGCCCGGATTTGTTGCAGTGAAAAGTCGGACGCTGGCGGCGCCTCTAGCCTGCGCAGCGTGCCGGTCATGTGAGTGTGCCAAACCTCCGGCGCAGCACTGTCCGCACTGACCAGGCTAAAGCGCGCCCTGTCCGGCTGCAGCGGGGTGAGCACCAACCGCACTAGGCGATCCTCCCCATCCGTGAAGGGCATCGCCTTGTGATGCAGCGCGTCGTCGAAACTCAGGCGCGGCGTGGCAAAATGTATTCGACCGAGAATCGTGGCCGCCTCTAATTCCGCAGTGGTTGGCAGGACGACCGTTCCTCTCACTCTATGATCGGACAAGTAGGCGGTGTGCTGCACTCCATACCGCGTTTCGTAGCGCACATCCTCGCCGATCGACTTTATACGCATGCCCACAAAGGGATGCGGCCGCTCGGGCGCGTTGCGGGCGTTTTCCGTAACGATCTTGTCGTCCTCTATCCAGTAACGCTGGCGCTGAAACGGATAAGTGGGCAATGGAATTCTTCGCCGCGAACCGCTGGCATACACCGCCGTCCAATCGACGTTATGGCCGGCGAGATACAACGCCACGAGCATTTCGGTAATCGTTTCCGAGTTTGGTCTTTTACGATTGAGCGTTGCAGTCCATGTTGCCGATTTGCCTTTGGCGCCAAGGCAGATTTGCGCGATCGGCAACAGCACCGGGTGCGGCCCGATTTCAAGAAAGGTTCGGCACTCGAGCTTGGCTAGCGCCTGCATGCCATCGCCGAACCGCACCGTTTCGCGTAAGTGTCGACGCCAATAGGTTTTATCGGGCGGGGCCGACATTCGCTCGCCGGTGAGGTTGGATATCAGCGGCAGCTTGGGCGCGTGCTGCGTGATCTGAGCGGCGACGCTTTCGAAGTCGTCGAGAATGGGTTCGGTTCGCGGCGAATGAAAGCCGTTGGAAATTCGCAACTCGCGATAGCTGATATTCTGCCGGTCAAGCTCCTGTGCGAGGGCCCGCAGCGCCTCGCGCTCACCCGACACCACCGTATTAAGCGGCCCGTTCAGTGCGGCGACGGTAATTTGCGGGGCGATCTTAGCAATGAGTGCACCTACGGCAGCTTCGTCGGCAAAGATCGCCGCCATGGCCCCGCCGATCGGCACGCGATGCATCAACTGCCCCCGCGCCGTGACCAATCGCATCGCGTCTTCAAGCGTCATGACGTCGGCGAGACAAGCAGCGGTGATTTCTCCCAAGCTGTGGCCAATCAGCGCGTCCGGCAGGATGCCCCAGGATTTCACGAGTTGCGCCAGCGCGTACTCGACGGCAAACAACGCAGGCTGGGTGTAATCAGTGCGATTGACCAGCGCATCGTCGCTTTCCGCAGCAAAAATCACCTCGAGCAAGTCCCGCTCAAGGTGTGGCGCTACCAAGGCACGACACCGATCCATGGCACTTCGAAAAACGGAGTACGTGCGATACAGCTCGGCGGCCATGCCGGCATTCTGCGAGCCTTGGCCGCAAAACATGAACGCGATTGAAGCTTTGCCGGCGCGCTGCAGCTTCGAAGAATCTTCGCCTAGCGCTTCTAGCCATGTCGTGAGCTGAGTTTTCAGTTCCGCTAACGATCGGGCGGGCGCGGCGAAACGAAATGCAAACTGGCTGCGGCTGACATTGGTGGTGTAGCAAAGGTCGGCAATTGTCGCATCGGGATTGTCATCCACCCAGTTCAGAAGCTGCTTGACGCGCGCCGCCAGCGCGTCTGCGGTTTTGGCCGACAGCGTCACCAGGCACGGGAAATTGTCCGGCGATTGGTTCTTGCTCGCCGCAATCGCCGGCGCCTCTTCGAGGACGGCGAAACTATTCGTGCCGCCGATGCCGAGGCTGTTGAGCGCGGCGCGCCGCGGCGTGCCGGCGACCGGAAAATCTTGCAGCTTTGTGTTTACGTAAAAGGGTGATGCGGCAAAATCGATCCGCGGGTTTGGCGTGTGGTAATTGATGCTCGGCGGGATTTGTTTGTGATGCAGCACCAGCGCGGTTTTGATCAGGCCAGCGATTGCAGCCGCCTGTTCAGGGTGGCCGATATTGGCCTTAACTGAGCCAATCGCACAGTATTGGCTGCGTTTGGTCTCCTTTCGAAAAGCGGTCGTCAGCGCTTCAATTTCCAACGGATCGCCGACGGTCGTGCCGGTTGAGTGGCATTCGATATAGCCGACACTGTCCGCGCTTACCCCGGCCGCGTTCAGCGCATCCACCACCGCCTGGGACTGCTGGCCCAGACTGGGCGCCGTGTAGCTGATTTTGGCTGAACCGTCGTTGTTGGCGGCGGTCCCCTTGATGACGGCAAAGATGTGGTCGCGGTCAGAAATCGCTTGCGGCAAAGGTTTGAGCAACACGGCGCCGACGCCGCTGCCGAAGATCGTTCCCTGGCCAACCGAATCGAACGGGCGGCAGTGTCCGTCGAGGGAATAGAGACTCCGCTTTTCTGCCAAGTATCCCTGCACTTGCGGTACTCGGACCGCCGATCCGCCCACCAACATCATGTCGCATTCATCAAATCTCAGATTCTGGCAGGCCTGGTGGACCGCCACCATCGATGACGAACAAGCCGACTGAATCGTGAAGCTCGGACCCCTCAGGTTCAGCTTGAAAGAAACACGCGTGCTCAAGAAATCTTTGTCATTATTGATGTGCGTCGTGCTCGCCGTCTGACCGGGAAAATCGGCGTGGTGCACTTTTGCCATCAGATAGCTTGATACGACGCCGCCGGCGCTGGAGAAAACGCCGACCTTTCCGGGGTAATTGGTCGGGTCATAACCTGCGTTTTCGAACGCCTCCCAGCATACTTCGAGGAACAGACGTTGCTGGGGATCCATCAAGGCGGCGTCTTTGGGGGAATAACCGAAGAACGCCGCATCGAACAATTCGACGTCGCGCAGCACCGGCGCGGCTTTGATGTAATTGGGATTCGTTACCAGAGCCGGATCGACGCCGGCTTGCACAAGCTCTTGGTCTGAAAAGAAAGTGATCGACTCAACGCCGTCACATAGATTGCTCCAGTATTCTTCAGCTGTGGCCGCCCCGGGGAATCGACAAGACAGTCCAATGATCGCAATGTCGACGTTCCGCTGTGGAGCTTTCATGCTGACACCTCGGCCCTCACAGGCACTTGAAAGTTAAGTCGGGTCCTTTGAACGATTGCTCGGCTTCTCGGCCTTCCTCAAAGTATTTAATGCCTCGAATATCGTGCCGAGAACCGCTTCTTGAGCTTCGATCAATTGAACGGACGCCGAGGACACTTTCGGAAAGATTTCTTTGTACGCGTCCTCGACCTTCTTTTCGAAGTCGCTGTCGAGGGAATTTCGCAACGCTCGCGAGCGATCCAGGATCATCATCAGCGCTTGAAACTGACGTAACGCGAGATTCTCGGTCGGCTTAATCCGGCCGGCGTCGGCGACGTACTTTTTCGCAAGTTCGAGTACTTCGCGTTGGAACGAGAGCCAAGGTAATGTCAGCAAAAGCAGGTTTCTAAAGGTATCTTCCTCGGTCTGAGGCTGGTCTGGTTTGCTGTCGTTTGGCATGTGAACGCCCTTTCAACAAACTTCGCCATTGAACTTAAGGGTAACAGCGCAACTCCGCAGCGGTCGCCTGGCTGGATGCTGCTCCGGTTTTCGGATCGGGACAACGAGGCTCCTTGCTCCGAGGCGTGCCGTATTCGTGAGTCTATTGAGGACGGTTTGCCACAACCGGGTTCGCAATCCGCAGCACAGGATAGCGCACCATGGAGCGCGCAGTAAACTGCGCCCTCCCGCGCCGGCACCTTTATGGCAACGATCATTTCGAAAATGGGTGCGACGAGCAAGGTGATGAGCCAGCGATGCGTCCGAGGACGCCTGATCGTGGCGTTACGCTCTTCTATGGCGTTTCCTGCAGCAATTAACGCGGCAAGACACAACCCAACACAACCCCGCTTTTTCTTACAAGCTGGCTAGCGCCGTTAAAACGACGTTGACCATCGGTGCCGCAGGGTCGACCGCCGCCGGATATACGCCGACATCAGCGTCATATCGGCGTCATTTTGATCAGACGCCTAGACCGACGCAATCAAAGTGCTATTAAATTGTAGCCTTTGTGATCCTCACGCAAATATCGCCGGCCTCGTGGTTGTAGTTGTTGACCCACGGAGCATTGAGACCCAGGAGGAATGATATGGCCAAAGAAGCAGGATCCTCTCAACCTCGCACCGGAGCAGCAGACCACGCTACCCAGCGAATGATGAAAAGTGCAGCAAGTCTAAGTCCGTTGGGGATCATGCATCACGCTACAAAACATGCTTCCGCTGCCGTTACATTCACCCAGAAACTGAGCCAGACCAGGGATTTGCACGACAGAATGCGAATCCACACCGAACATACGCAGATGCACATCGATTTGTTTAAGGAGCGCGCAAAAGAGCTCAGCGACGCGATGGAGGTGTTTAGCAATTTCGTAAACGCCGTTGCCTCGCAATTACGCTTGCACAAACAACTTGGTGAGGTGACGACCAAGGCGTTCGCGGAGAAGCCGGCCGACGAGGAAGGCCAGACGCCCGGTTCGAGATCTAAACGTTAGCTGAAAACCACCGCGAGATCGACCGCGAACCAGCGCAGCCGGGAAGCCATGCCTGTTCCAAAACCGGCCGAACGCGAGAAGCAATGAATTCGGAGAGCGAGCGTGGCAGATACAGCGTACGACGATAGCGACGATTACAGTCCGCACGAACGCCGCAAAACCAAGACCGCGCCAATGTCCACGCACGGGATGCCGTCAATGGACACGATCTGGGACTGGCACAAACAACTCGCGGGCATGGGGACGCGGTACACCGGCAGCGGTGGTCACAAAACCTTCATCGAATGGCTAAAAGACAAGTTCTCGGCCGTGCCCGGTTTTGAGCTCCATACCGACCCCCTCAGGTTTCAACGCTGGCTCGCGGAGCCGAAGGATTGCTCACTCTCGATTCAAAACCCCGCGACGAGTCTCTCCGAACCGGTGCCGATCAGCTATTATTACCCGTATTCAGGCAACACCGCGCCGGCTGGCTTCACTGGCAGACTGGTTGACCTCGGCCGCTATGAGCCAATCTGGTACACGCCGGCATTCTGGGCTGCCGCGACCGGCGGCATCGCGCTGGTGCGGGTGCCTCCGTGCATGTTCACGCTCGATTTCGGACAGCTACCGACCGGCGGTTTCGAGCCTGGACAGACCTCAGCGGACGCCGCGCTCAATTACGCAAGGGATGGCCTGTCGCTGACCAATCCGGTGTTCCAGATGTTCGCCCCCGTTCCGTTGCTGGACGCAAGAAACGCGGGCGTTCTCGGGGTGATCTGCGTCTGGACGGGGATGTCGGATGATCAAATCGCTAACCAGTACAACCCGATGGTTACGGGGTACCCGAACCCGGAAGGAGTGCCGAAGCCAGGTGACCACGGATGCCCCGCCTTGTGGGTCGGTGAGACCACTGGCGACCGGCTCGCTGCCGAGGCTATCGGGCAGCCCAATGTTACGCTGACGCTCAAGGCCTCGATTACGGCCAATGCGGCTACCGAAACGGTGTGGGGCGTGTTGCGGGGCTCCGGCGCCGACCACGAGCGCGGCCTGATCGTGAACACACATACAGACGGTCCGAATGTGCCTGAGGAAAATGGCGCGTTGGGCTTGCTCGCCCTCGCGCAGTACTTCGCCCAGCGCAAGCGCCGCCGCGACCTGTACTTCGTGATGGTGACCGGACACTTTCAGATTCTGCAGTTCATTCAGGACATCCCGGACGCGCGGTTTGTGATCGGCAAGGACGCGACCAGCCGCTGGATGACCGACCATCCCGCGATCTACCAGAACGCGCTCGCTGGCCTGTCGATGGAGCACCTCGGCTGCAAAAGGTGGGCCGACGACGCCAACGGCCAGTACGCGTGGACGGGTGGCTATGAGTGGGGCGCTACCTACACGACCCCGCGGCAGGGCTTCCTGAACCCCGACAATCTCGAACAGCAGGCCTACCTCGACGCGGTCTGGCATACGAATAATTCCGGCGCCGTCACCCGCCCGGTCGTCACGCTGCTGCCGATCCCCCTTTTCTTCGGCGAGGGCGCGCCGCTCTATGCCGGCGGCCTCGGCACCGTTTCACTGTGTCCGCTGCCATCGTATTTGCTCCAGGCGGGTTCTCGGACTGATCCGAAAAAGCTGAACCTCGACAAGCTCGACAAGGCCATGATCTACGGCCAGATCGTGAGCTTCGCTCGAACCATCAGGACGTTGGACGAACAGCCGGCTAGCGCCTTCTGAACGAACCCGGCGCGCCCGCACCAGCCGGCTCATGCGCGCACGAGCGCGGCAGTCCTGCCGCAAGCTCACCGGTGAGGATTAAGAGATTATGAATACCGCCCCAACGACGGGTGCATGAGTGGGGTCTACCACCTGCAAATCCAATGGTCTTGAGCCAGGCGACAAGCGCCTTCGGCGCGGCTGCGACTCTGAACGGACATGCACCCCGGCCCAAGACCAGCTAGAATCTTCGGCGTGCAGGAGGGACGCACAAGGTGCTGCAGCTTTCAAATTTGAGTAAGGCCTATCCCGGCGGGCTGCGATGAAGACGATTGGGGACTGGCTCAGCCAAGTCGGCATGCACGAGTACGCCCAGCGTTTTGCTGAGAACGGTATTGATTTAGATATTCTGACCGAGTTGACTGACCAGGATCTTGAAAAGATTGGCGTCGCGTCGCTTGGCCATCGTCGAAAGCTGCTGCGCGCGATCAATAATCTCAAAGCGGCCGAGAAAGCCACGTCCGCGGCGGCCGCCGTTGCGCCACCCGCCCCGCGAACGGCGGATGCCGCCGAGCGCCGGCAAGTGACCGTGATGTTCTCGGACCTGGTTGGTTCGAC
>Ga0182034_10001727_pt1 | contig 10828 bp, 7 predicted proteins | sample flu12Cox44000172_FD_125972 | JGI IMG/M metagenome (GOLD analysis project Ga0182034, IMG submission 125972) | Lab enrichment of tropical soil microbial communities from Luquillo Experimental Forest, Puerto Rico - flux4day.12C.oxic.44.000.172 | ecosystem: Environmental > Terrestrial > Soil >... | reverse complement strand
ATGTGGTGCTCGACACCATCGGTGGGGAAACGCAGCAGCGGTCCTGGAGCGTCTTGCGCCGCGGCGGCATTCTAATCAGCATTGTGAGCCCGGTGGCGGCCGACAAAGCGACTTCTTTCGGCGTGCGAGGAGCATTCTTCATCGTTGAGCCGAGTCGCACACAACTGATCGAGCTCGGTCGCCTGATTGACAAAGGTATTCTTCGCGTCGTCGTCGGAGCTGTGCTTCCGCTTGCGAGAGCGCGAGAAGCTTTTGAGCAAGGGTTAGCTGGCCACATGCGCGGAAAAATTGTGTTGCAAGTGGCTGCCGCCGAGTCCGCGAAAGCATAGTCCACTCGCTCCCATTCCAGACAAACGGATGGAGTACCAATCAGATGCAATCTGTCATAAAAGTTGGGCAGCGATTCAAGTTCACAGTCCTGACGGACGATGCTCCGAGTGAGCGGCAGGGAGTCGTGATTCGGGTGCTCTCGAACCGAGAAGAAGGACTCGGTCTTGACGTCGACCAATATATGTCGTACTGGATTGAGGCTCACGAGCTTCCAGAAGCAGGGTCTTCAACGACTCTCGTCTTTGTTCGTAGCACGGACGGGAAGGTATATCTCGATGGCAAAGTGACCGACGTCACCTTACTGCCGTGACGTAGCGCCCGGGTAACACGACTGGACAGCCCTTAGCGCCGGTAACGAGGTTCGCGGTAACTTGGGTTTCAGTACGAACATGGACGGTTTGCTGACAAACCAGGCATGTTCGATCACTTCCGGTTTGCTCGTTAGGACACGACCAGAATCCGGACCACCTCTCCTCTTCGTGAGTGCTTTCGCCCCCATCAACACTTTTACGGCTGGACATGAGCCGCCAGAGGAACCAGAATAGTTGCGGTGCCATATGGCACGCCTCTCCCGTTCTGCGGTCGCTGCGGTCGTCTCAATGTTTGTTATCGCTCTCCTGTTGACGTTCGGCACGGTTGCTCTTCGACACTGGTCACTCGCCACTCGCTACTCTTTTGATGTGCTCCTGCGATGCTTCATTGCACTACCGATTGTCATGGGCATCTTGGCTCTGCTCTGGCCCAGTAAGAAGCAGGGCATCTTGCTGGTCGTGACTGTCGGATTCGTGACAGGGCTCGTGTACGGGTACTTGGCGGTTCGAGTGTTCCACCGCCTAAGCGTCGGGTATTGGCAGATACCCGGTGGACCGGAGAAAATGAATTCGTTCTCGTTCTTCTATCCACTGTCCTGGGACGTAGACCTTCGGGCTATTGTCTTCGGTGCTGTTGCTGCTATGTGTTCACTACTCCTGACCATTCCAACAGGCAGGCGACTGCTCAGGGTGGCGTTGGCGATAGTAGCAGTCATCTTTGCAGTTCTTGCGCCTGTACGCATCCTGAACGCCATCGCCCATAACCAAGAACTTACTGTAGCCATGGTGATGCGTAAGGACGCTATCCCAAGAAACCCGGTGAAATGGTCGGTAGAGTGCATTCGTCCCATAGACATTCGGAGCGAGGTTGCTGCTGTCGCTCAAGCACTGAAGGATGCTGGCGTAGACGGCGATTATGAAGTAGTTCGGTTGTTTCGAGAAGGGCACGGCAAGCGAGTTCTGGCCATTGTTGTTGTTCCCCATCCGCTGACGGAAACGGAGTTACCTGAGCCACGCGGCATGAACGCCATCTATCTGCCGCAGTCGGGAGGCTGGAGGACGATTCCAGAACAACTTCCCACCGTCGACCGAAAGATTACGATCCTACGCAACAGTTCCATCGGCAAAGGTCATCCGTGTCAAGGATACCTGTACGTTGATGACATCCTTGAAACAAGCTATGGGATGGGCATTCCTAAGCCGAAGGATTCAGAATGTTTTAGCCCAAGCAACCCGTGAGATTGCCCATCAGAGTGGTCAACTGTTGAAAAAATAAAAAAAAAATCGCCCTTACGCTCAAAACTTCAGCACGACGGGGTCAAGTTAGGGAGTTGGTCAGCAACCCCTGGGTCCTGGTAAACGCTAGTGCTTAATCGGATGCGCGTTTTGGCGTGCCAGTGAAGCTCAGCACGGTGCTCTGCGCGCGTTCGATTAAGCCGTTTGGACGTGGCCGCTGGTGGTTGCGGCAGATGCGGGCTGACGGCAGACCCCAATTTAACGGCTATGGGAATTGAATCTTTTTTCGCCTGCAGTCTATTGATTTTGCATGACTTACAGAAATCAGAGAAAAGCGAAAATCGCAGTTAAAAGCGCCACCTTGCGGCATGACGTGGTGAGCATAGCACGCGAAGCGTCTGCCGCGCCAGCGGCTACGTTCAAACGGGATAACCGCCGAAGTTGACTCCGGCGCAAGGAACTTTACCAGTTCGCGGACAACGGACAAATGAGGCTCTGACCGGGGCGAAACGTGCCCGGTGGCAAAGCATCTAGGCGTTAGCTTCTTTTCTCGCATTGACTCGCTCCGCGGTGGCGGGCTAGGATTTTTTCGTAAACTTCGTTTATTGCACGAGGGGCAGAAATGGCCCACTGGAGTGTCCGTTGGCTGTTTTCAGCCGTATTCCTGGTGATTCTGTGTTTAGGTGTCCCGAGGAGATGCGGATTGAGAGAAGAAGAAGACGAAGAGATGGCGGTCCTGAAGGGACGGCTTAGGAATCCTCCAGTGGATTGTTTGTATTGGCCAAAGGCAAGAGTCATTAGCCGTGAAACGCTGTTTGGGCAGCCCGTGGTAGTTCTACAAAAGACCTACAAGATGGAGAATATAAGAATCACGAAATGGTTGGCTCCGCAATTGGGTTGTGAGTCCTTGCAGTGGCGACTCGAAACACAACAGACTGATGGCTCTTACAAACTCGAAGCCGATGAAAAGCTAATCTCGCTAGAGATGAAGGAACCCGATCCTTTCCTATTTGCTCCCGGAGCACACTACGAGGAAGTTTTGCCCTCGGAGATAATTCGGCGCGCACCACACAGTATAGGGGTGCCGGAATCTCCCGAGTCGCAGCAGCATGGAGAGCGAGCTGGTCCATACCTGCAACAGTACAGGCCATGAGAGTCTTCACGATTTCATAATCTGCGAGGCGTTGTAGGTCGGCGTTTGAGTTACTGCGCTCGTGGTGAGCTGAGAAGTTTATCTGAAATGAAGCATTGCCGCGTCAGCGCCTGATAACGCGATTACTAGATACGTCGGGACCGGGACCGTTGTTAGCCTGTGGTGGTCGCGAAGGAGGCTGTGCATTGAGCAAACTGTGGATGCTCATCAGCGTCGTTGTCGGAGTGGGTGCGACCTCCGCGTTGCTCGGATGGATGATGTTCCGGTTTGCGAAGTCCATGGATAGAATGGAGCGGGACCCGAAATACAGGCGTCGCAAGTTATCGTATGGGGCTTGCATCTACGGCTTTGGAATGGTCCTCGGGGTCTCGCAAGTGTTGAGTGGCGCTGCGTCGCCAGCTGCTCTCTTGCTTTTGCCTATTCCTTTGGTTTTCGTCTGGATTTTCTTGCGAGCGGCGAAGAGAGTGAAGCTACCTCCCGATTAACGAGATGCGCCGATGGGGCTTTCTGGTTGGACGCCTGACAAGCGCAAGTCGCGGCAATGGACACGGTGAGCGAAAATTTCGGAACTTGCAACGACCTTGCAACGGAAGAGGGCGAGCAGGAAGAGACGAAACCGCAAGCCCCCGTGATACAATGACTTGCAACGACGGGGCCGTAGCTCAACTGGATAGAGCAAGAGTTTCCTAAACTCTAGGTTGGCGGTTCAAGTCCGCCCGGTCCCGCCATTCCGTTCTGCGCGTCCTACCGCAGGTTTGAGCCATCGGGCGTGCCCCCTGATGTTGCTCGGGAAGCTCGTTTTGAGGTGCCGTTTGGCCGTTTGGCACCTTCATCGGGGTACGGTGTCGCGCTCGTGCTAACATGACGGAATGCATTACGGCTCCAGGGCCCTCGGACTTGGCTCGATTCTGCTTCTGGCCGCGGAAGCGGTAGCTGCACAGCAGCAACCGAAAGACCTTCCGGAAGCCCCCACCGCCAAGCAGGTGCCCGCTCACAAACACGATAGCGCCCTTCAAGCGACCGTTGAGACTCTCGGCCGGCGCTCGATTTTCTTTCCCGACCTCGCGGCCAGCCCGGGCCCTCTGTCCGGCAAACAGAAACTGGAACTGTTTGCGGGGAAGAGCCTTGCCCCTTCGCGTTTCCTGTCCTCCGCTATTAGTTCCGGGATCGGCCAGGCACGCGATTCGCTATCCGGTTATGGCCAGGGAATGGCTGGATACGGAAAGCGTTTTGGATCCTCCATGGCCTCCGGCGCCTCGACGGAATTCTTCAGTACGTTTTTGTTCGCGTCCTTGTTCCGCCGCGACCCGCGCTACTTTGTCAGCTTGCGCGGCGGCGCCTGGCACCGCATCGGCTACAGCGTCAGCCGTCTGGTGGTTGGGCGCACGGACGCGGGAGGGGAAGGCCTCAATTGGCCGGGAATCCTTGGGCCTCTGTTTGCCGAAGGCTTGGCAAATAGCTATCTCCCCGTGGCCCAGCAGACCGCAGGGGATACCTTTGGTCGTTACGGGGTGCGGCTTGGTTTCACCGCTGGCGGCAATGTCATCAAGGAGTATTGGCCGACGATCTTCCGCAGCTTGCGCATCGCGAAGATTGCTCCGGGTCTCGGCTCCGATTCCCCTCCTGCCGAGCCTTGGCCGCCGGCGACCCCGCGTTTCTTGCGCTGACTTGGCGGTCCTAGGAGCCATACCGGGCGCCTTCAGGTAGGTGGTTTCTTTGAAGCCATTGGCTCCTCGTCGAAAAACGCTCCTTTCGAGCCAAGACCGCTTCAAGAACGTCGAAGCCTTGCAACACGGGAACTTTCACGCGGGCTTGTGTGGCACGGGAATTCGTGACACCGACAGGTTTGCAGTCCATGGTTGGATCTCTTTTTCCGAGGGGTTTTTCTTCGTTTTTTCCCGATAACCCTGAGTACGCGAGGTACCCGGCCGCCGGATGCTAGCCGAAAGCAACCCGAAGAGTCGCTTGCGGAAAGATTCTCTCGACGGCTACGGCGGACATCCTTTCGACAGGAGGCGCCGCTCGAGAATTGGGAGGGCGGCTAGTTTGCCTGCTTGACGTCCTCCATCAGAAAGAAAAACCCTTCCGCAAGCGTCGGGTGAATGTAGATCGCCCCTTTCAGAAGCGTATACGGCTGATTCGCCAGCATGACCGCCCCGAGAATTTGCACCAGTTCGCCGCCTTCGGACGCGAGTATCGAAGCTCCCAGAATGCGGTCGTTCGACGCATCCACAACAATTTTCATCAGGCCGGCGGTTTCTCCGCGCTCAATGGCCCGCGCGACGTAGCTCATCGGACATCTTCCGATCTTGAGCTGGTGACCCCGGACACGAGCTTCCTTTTCGGTCATACCCACGCCGCCGAGCTGCGGATCGGTGAACACGCAATACGGCACCATCCGGTTTTCGGTGCTGAGGTTCTTTCCTTCCACGAGGTTGCCGTACACGATCTGAAAATCGTTGTAAGAGATATGCGTGAAAGCCGGACCGCCTTTGCAGTCGCCGAGCGCCCAGACGCCGGGCAGGTTTGTTTCCAGGCGCGCGTTCACCTTGACCGATCCGTCCTTATTGGTGGCAATACCGGCTTTCGCGAGACCCAAATCATCCGTATTGGGGACGCGGCCCGTGGCCACGAGCAAGTGCGAACCGCTGATATCCCTCGCGCCCGCTGGAAGTTTGCAAGAGAGAATGACGCCATCCTGCTTCTCGCGCACCGCTTCCGTGCGGGCATTCAAGACAATCTCCACACCTTCGCCTCCCAATGCTTTCTGTAGTTCGGCGGCAATTTCCGGATCTTCGTTCGGCACAATCTGCCCCCCCTGGTGAAGGATGGTTACGCGGCTTCCGTAACGCCGGAACATTTGCCCGAATTCGAGGCCGATGTAGCCGCCGCCAAGAACGAGCAAGTGCTCGGGAACCTCCTTGAGCTCGAGGATGGATTCGTTGGTGAGAAAGGGCACTTCGCGCAATCCTGGAATCGCCGGAATGCGCGGGCGGCCGCCGGTGTTGAGGAAAATCTTTTCGCTCTCAATGATTTCCTCCCCGACCTGGACTTGATACGGCGCAACAAATCGCGCTCGGCTTCGATAAAGACGAAGATTCTTTCGCTCCTCTACGCGCCGCTGTAGGCCGCCGCGAAAGCTCAGCACAACCTCATCTTTTTGCGCCACGATTTTGGCCAAATCCACGGCGACTTCCGAAACGTTCACTCCCCAGCGCGCCGCGTTTCGCGCGTAATGCGCAACCTGCGCGCGGTGCACCATAGACTTCGTCGGTGTGCATCCCACGTTAATGCACGTTCCTCCCAGGTTTTTCTCCTCAACCAGGGCGACCGACCATCCGAGGTCCGCAAGGCGAAAGCAGAGGGGGTCGCCGGCCTGGCCGGAGCCGATAACAATGGCGTCATATTTCATACGGTCCTCCGATCAGCGGGCGCACCTCCAGACTCTACATCGGATGCACCACGACTCAACGAGGATGGTGAAAAACTTCACGGGATAGTGTCGCGGAATCGCTCAGAAATAGGACGGGTAGACGGGCGCGCACTTCGAGCAAATGATCGCATTGCGCAGGGATTCCGGAGACGTCTTAAGGCACAATCCTTCGCGTTGCGCTTGTTCCCCCACGGCGCAGACAATTTCGACCGCGGCCCGGCGAAGTGCGGGTCGCGCCGGCAACAGCGGCGCGGCCGGGTCCGGCCGCGCGGGAGCATGCCTGGCACCTTGCAGGCCTTGGTTTCACAGGCTTTCACTACGTTTCAGCAGGCTTGCCGTGTACGACACCGGGAAAATGCTTCTCGAGCGCAGCTTCGAAAATGGGATGATAGACGGCCCGTCTCTTGTGCTCGCTTCCTTCATCTAAGCCAAGGGGCTCGCTCGGCTGGATTTCACCGCCTCGCAGAGGTGCCTATGGGACAAGCGCTGGACGTTCATCGTTTCCACTTTGCTTTCACCATCACTTTTCATTACCTGTTTCCCCAACTCACCATGGGTCTCGCGCTGCTGCTCGTCTACCTCAAGACGAAAGCGCTAGGCACCGGTGACGAGCACTACAATCGCGCTGCGCGCTTTTGGGCCCGCATTTTCGGAATTAATTTCGCTCTCGGCGTGGTCACCGGGATCCCCATGGAATTTCAGTTTGGCACGAACTGGGCGGCGTTTTCGAAAGCCGCGGGAGGCGTCATCGGCCAGACCCTGGCGATGGAAGGGGTCTTTTCCTTTTTTCTGGAATCGAGCTTCCTCGGCCTATTCCTTTTCGGCGAGAAAAGCCTTGGGCGCGTCGGGCACTGGTGTTCGGCCTTTCTCGTGTTTCTGGGATCATGGCTCTCCGGCTATTTCATCGTCGCAACCGATGCGTGGATGCAGCATCCCGCGGGCTACCGACTGCGTCCCGGCGGCGAAATGGAGCTTTCCAGTTTCTGGGGGTTGCTATTGAACAAATGGGCGCTCTGGCAGTACGCGCACAACATGCTCGGCGCGGTGCAAACCGGATGTTTCGTGATGGCCGCGGTGGGGGCTTTCTATTTGCTGACGAAACGGGACGAGAATTACGGGCGCACTTTCGTTCGAACCGGAGTCCTTGTCGGAACCATCGCCGCCCTGTTGCAGCTCTTCCCTACCGGAGACATGCAGGGAAAAATGATTGCGTACAACCAACCGGCGACACTTGCCGCGATGGAAGGGCTTTTCGAATCGCAACAGGGAGCGCCGCTCGCGATTTTGGGTCAACCGGACGTGGAGAAGCGGCGGCTGGACAATCCTCTCGAAATGCCTAACGTGCTGAGCTTCCTCACCTACCGCGAATGGCGTGCCGATGTAAAAGGCCTGTCGGAGTTCCCCGAGACAGACTGGCCGGATCAGATTCCGCTCCTGTATTACAGCTACCACGTGATGGTGGGCCTGGGCACGATTTTCATCGCCGTGATGGTGGCGGCGGCGATTCTGCTCTGGCGCGGCAGACTTTACCTCTCGCGCGGGATGCTGTGGATCCTCATGATTTGCGTGCCCCTGCCTTACATCGCCAACACCGCCGGCTGGATGACCGCGGAACTGGGGCGCCAACCCTGGTTGATTTATGGACTGATGCGCACCGCGGAAGGAGTTTCTCCGCGCGTAGCCGCCGGCAATGCCTGGTTCACGCTCATCGGCTTTATGGGCATGTACGCCGTGCTGGCCGTTCTGTGGCTGTTTCTGATTTATCGCGAGATTCGACGGGGCCCCGAGCCCGGCGGAAACGGCCGCGGCGATCTCGCTGCCGCGGCCGTTTAAGGAGGGAGCCATGGAAACGCTCTGGTTCTGCCTGGTTGCGATCATGATTGCCGTTTACGTGCTGCTCGATGGCTTCGACCTCGGCGCCGGAGCCATTCACCTTCTGGCGGCGAAAACGGACCAAGAACGGCGGCAGATTTTGGCGAGCATCGGCCCGGTGTGGGATGGCAACGAAGTCTGGCTCCTGGCAGCCGGCGGCACGCTGTATTTTGCGTTCCCTGCGCTTTATGCCAGCGGCTTTAGCGGATTCTACCTGCCGCTGATGATGGTCTTGTGGCTGCTGATTTTGCGCGGTTCCTCGATCGAATTCCGGAATCATATCCAGAGCGCGGTCTGGGACCCGTTCTGGGATTTTCTATTTTGCGGGTCGAGCCTGCTGCTCGCGGTCTTTTTTGGTGCTGCGCTCGGCAACGTGGTTCGCGGCGTGCCGCTCGATGCGAGCGGCTATTTCTTCGAGCCGCTTTGGACCAATTTCCGGCTGGGCGAGGAGACCGGCATTCTGGACTGGTACACCATTCTCGTAGGCGTTCTCGCCTTGCTCGCGCTGGTAATGCACGGTGGGCTTTGGGTGCAGATGAAAACGAGCGGCGAGGTGAGTTCGCGTGCCGGAAAACTAGCCGGCCGGAGCTGGTGGGGCGTGCTGGCGCTGACCGCGACGATCACCGGCATAACTTTTCGTGTGCAGCCGCAAGTCCTGGCCAATTTCTCGACCCGGCCATGGGGCCTTGTTTTTCCGCTGGTCGCCGTCGGCGGACTGGCCGGCGTTGTTTTCGAATTGCGAAAGCGCAGCGAACCCAGAGCTTTCCTCGCCTCTTGCGCGTATTTAACGGGCATGCTGACCAGCGTGGTCTTCGGCGTTTATCCCATGGTGCTGCCGGCGCGGAATCCCCTGTACTCGCTGACGGTGACGAACGCCAAAGCCGGAAACTACGGCCTGAAGATCGGGCTGGTCTGGTGGGTCCTCGGCATGATTCTTGCCGCCGGTTACTTCACGTTGGTCTACCGCTCCTTCGCCGGCAAAGTCGCCGTGGATAAGGATTCGCACGGCTAGGAGCGACTAGCCCACTGCCACGCGCTTCCGAGGGAGCGCCGCTTTCGCGGTCGCGAATCACTCGGAGTTGGTTTGTTGGGGCCGCCCAAACAGCCAAGTATCGAGTCCGAAACACTGGTACCCCGGTAGCGTTGACCTCCAGAAATTCCGCTGGGTAGTGTGCCAAAGAGGGCGCCCGGGCCCGCGGACGCATGTCCGCCACATCAGCCGATAAGATCAAGGTCGAGCGACAGGAGCCCTTAGCCCTTCCGGACGCGGGGTCGGCCCGGATGAATTCGCGGACCTCGGGGAAGACGCGCTCGCAGCAACCAGCGCAGATGGAAACGGTAAGCAAAGCCGGAAGGTACGAGATCGTTGGCGAACTCGGCCGCGGCGCCATGGGCATTGTCTACAAGGCCGTCGACCCGGTCATCGGCCGCACCGTCGCGGTGAAAACCATCCGCCTCAGCGAAGAAGGCACCGGGCTCAAGCGCGCAGAACTCCTGGCGCGGTTCCAGACCGAAGCGCGCGCCGCCGGGCTGCTCACTCACCCCAACATTGTGGTGGTCTATGACGCCGGCGAAGAAGACGGCCTGTACTACATCACCATGGAGTTGGTGGAAGGCAAGAGCCTGCAGGTCCTCCTCGACGGCGGACATTCCTTCCCCCTGCCCCGCACGCTGCGCATCATGGAGCAGACCTGCAGCGCGCTGCAATTCGCCCATGAACGCAACGTCGTCCACCGCGACATCAAACCCGCCAACCTCATGCTCGCCGCCGACGACACCGTCAAAATCACCGACTTCGGCACGGCCAAGATCCTCGAGTTCGGCAGCACGCAGCAAACTTCGCATGTCATGGGCACACCCAGTTACATGTCCCCGGAGCAGGTAAAGGGACGCGCCGTCGACGGCCGCAGCGATATCTTCTCCCTGGGCGTCATGCTCTATGAAATGACTACCGGCGAAAAGCCCTTTCCCGGCCAGAACATCACCACGGTCATCTACAAGATTGTCAACGAGGATCCCGTTCCGCCGCGCCAGATTGATCCCTCGATTCATCCCGGCATCAGCACGGTGCTGATGAAGGCCCTCGCAAAAGAACCCGAGCAGCGCTATCAAAGCTGCCGCGAAATGCTGGAAGACTTGCGCAATTACCGGGCGCAAGGCATTGCCGGGGGCAGCCCCAATCGAACGATGGTAATGGGCGGCGGCTCTCCTGCGGCAACGGTGGTGTCCAGCAATCTGGGCGGCTACGGATTGCCCGGCCACACCGTTTCCAGCCACGCACCGGCCGCAGACGATCCGACGGTTGTTGCTACGGCACGCTCCTTAAGCGCCCGGGCTGCTGCCCCCGGACAGACTCCGGTCGTTCCCCGCATGGGAACGATCCTGGCGGGCCCCGTCGAGCCCCCCAAGAAAAAGAGCGTCGTCGGGACGATTTTCGCCGCGTTGTTGCTTCTCGGCGTCATCGTCTACGGCGCAAACAAGATCAAACCCGTT
>Ga0182034_10001726_pt1 | contig 10835 bp, 9 predicted proteins | sample flu12Cox44000172_FD_125972 | JGI IMG/M metagenome (GOLD analysis project Ga0182034, IMG submission 125972) | Lab enrichment of tropical soil microbial communities from Luquillo Experimental Forest, Puerto Rico - flux4day.12C.oxic.44.000.172 | ecosystem: Environmental > Terrestrial > Soil >... | reverse complement strand
GATCCAGGGTGACGTCGCAGTGCCCGCCGACGTGCAGCGCGCGTACGACGAAGCAATGACGGCGTTCGGCAAGCTCGACATCGTGGTGAACAATGCCGGTACTTCGCGCACCGGCGCCTTCGAGGAGATCAGCGACGAAATCTGGCGCCAGGACTTCGATCAGAAGCTGTTCGCCGCCATCCGGCTCATCCGTCTCGTCTGGCCGCAGCTCAAGGAGCGGCGCTGGGGACGCATCATCAACGTGCTCAACATCGGCGCCAAGGCGCCGCGCGCGAAGAGCGCCCCAACTTCGATCACGCGCGCCGCCGGCATGGCGCTGACCAAAGTGCTGGCGGGGGAGGGCGCGCCCTATAACGTGCTGGTCAATGCGCTGCTCGTCGGCTTCATCGAGGCGGACCAGCATGTCCAGGCCGCCGCGCGAGCCGGCATTCCGCTCGCGGACTACGTGGCCGCTCGGGCCAAGGACATTCCGCTGGGCCGCATCGGCCGCGCAGAGGAGTTCGCGAACCTTGCGTGCTTCCTTGCGTCTGATTCCGGATCCTACATCACCGGCACCGCGATCAACGTCGACGGCGGGCGCTCGCCAATCGTGTGAGGGCCCGTCCGACACAGAGAATGTTTGATATCGCGTGCGATCAATTGACCCGCAGGTCGAGCGTCGCTGCATCTTTTAGCGCGTTGATTACCGGCGACTAACGCACCCATGATACTGCCGGAAATCCCGAACAGCGAATTCACCGCGCCAACGGATCAGGCCGCAGCTGGAATTTCACGACCTTGCTGGTCTGTCCCTTGCCGCCTTCGATGTGATAGGGCGCGCGGCCCGCGTAGGTCGACCAGATTCCGCGTCCTTTCCAGCCGGCGTTCGGATCATCGATGCGGCCGTCGAGGCCCTTGGCGTGAAAGCCCATCGGATAGGGCACGCGCAAGGTGACGAACTTGCCGTCGACGAGCGCCTCAAGCGAATCGGTGGCGTTGCCGGTAGCAAACGGCACGTCGCGGCCAAGCCCGAACGTGTTGAACTGATCGACCCAAGTGTAATAGCTCATCTGCACGCTGCCGCTGTCGTTGACCGTCTCGAACTGCGGCCCAGGGAACGGATGGAGCGTCCAGCCTTCCGGACAATGGCGTCCGGTCGCCTGCGGACCGTTGAGCGGGCCCTTGCACTTGCTGCGATCGAAGCTTGCCAGGTGGCCGCTCGCGAGCGGCACCCACACCACGCCCTTGCGATCGATGTCCATGCCGCGCGGACCGTAGCCGTTGATCGCGGCGCGGGGCTCGTTCCACGGCACCTCGTAATATTCGGCGAGCGTGGTGGCGGGCGGATTGTCGCCGGGAACGACGTGCACCACGCCGCCCGGGAAGCTGAGCACCGAGCCCCAGATGGTTCCATCATTCGGATTAAAGCCGATGCCGTAGATGCCGGCGAGAATGCGCTTGTCCTTGGTTGGGTCGACCGGCTGGTTCGGTTCCACGTAACCTTCGTCGCGCTTGCCGTTGCCGTTGGTGTCCAGGATCATCGGCGTCCAACCCTGCGCCTTCTGCTCGTCGCCGGTCTCCTCGAATAGCTTCGTATTGATCCAACCCACATAACCCGCCGCCGCGCCGCCGGGGCTGAGCCACAAGGTGCTGTTGGCATCCTCGGCGAAGATCAGGTGATGGGTGGTGAAGCAGGTGTCGATGTGAGTGAGCTTTTGCGTTTTCGGGTCGTAGACGGAGACCCCGCGTCCGGCGCGGTCGATGGGAAAGAGCTTCGCCGAGGGATGGTCGGATCCCTTCTTGCAGAAAGCGGGCGTGCTCGCTCCCCGGATACGCGTCGTGAACCACACCCGGCCCTTATCGTCGAACATCGGATTGTGCGGCGTGGTCTGGGATTGCCACATCTTCTCCTCGCCCCAATAGAGCGACGGCAATTTCGGGAAATTGCCTTGTGAGATGAACATCCCGGTCGGCGTGTCCGCATCCCGCGGATAAAGCCGCACCTGCGCGACGCTGTTTGTCATCGGGTCGAGCACGGGGATCAGGTCGGTTGAATCCTCCGTTGCGCCGTAGATCTTGCCGTTGGCGTTGAGCGTCGGGTTGCGTTTGTCGGTCGCGATCTCGTCGTGCAGGTAGTCCTTCGGTCCGGCCCAGTCCCACATCGTGATCACGACATTGCGCTCGACGCCGCTGGGTCGCGACGGCTTCGATTTCGGCAGTTCGCCAGCCGCGATCCGGTCGGTCCAGTCCGCAAAGTTGCGAATGACGTTGGGGGTGTCGAGTTCGCCGATGTTGCGGATCATGATCTCGGCTGCTGGCCCGATCTGCAGCCGGTTCATCCACGCGGCGTAGGAGGAATCGAACGAGCCGAGCTCCTTGGAAATCTGCCGGGTCGGCTTGTTGCCGATTTGATGGCACGACCCGCAGCCAAGCATCTTGATGCCGGCGAGCCACTGGCCCTGGCTGCGCACGCGCTCTGACATGCCGTTGCCGCCGGCGCCGGTCCCGGGAAAGAGCCTCTTGTCCGGGATCCTCAGCATCGAGAACCACCATCCAGCCGGATAGATTTCAGCGGCGGCGGATTCGTTTGGGGCCGCAACCGCATTGAGGTTGAGAATTTTGCCTGGCGCACCCTTCACCTTGGGCGAATCGACGAGGCCATAGCCGCGCACCCAGACCTCGTAGTTGGCCTTGGGCAGATCGGGGAGCACATAGCGTCCCTGATCGTCGGTCACGACGATCTTGATGTAGCGCGTGGGCAGGTCGCGGGTTTCCGCGATCACCCACACGCCGGCCTCGGGCCCCTTTGCGCTGGCCACCACGCCGCCGAGATCGCTGTCGCCGATGCTGACGCCGGCGGGCGCGGTCTGTTGGGCATTCACCTGCGTCGCTGGGGCGCTCGCAAAAGCAGCAATCGCGATGGCAGCGAGACCCAAAAGCAACGTGATTCTGGTCCTCATGCGCCGCTCCTTAACTTCCATTCACGGTCGGCGATCGCCGGCGGGCTACAAAGTGGCTAAGCCGCAACCCTAATCCAAGGCAGCGAAAGAGGCACTGTGTGTCGGAGTTCAGAGGAATCTTATCAACCCTGCAGCAGCGAAGCTCAAACTCGGGCGATTCAGCCGTGATCAATTGATCTTCAGGTCGAGCGCCTTGATGACCGGCGACCAACGTGCGAGATCGGCATCGATTTTCGCGCGGAAGTGGGCGGGCGTGGTCGGAATCGGCTCCATGTATTGGGTGGCGAGCTTTTCGCGAATCGCCGGCTCGGCGAGCGCCTCGACCACGGCGTCGTGAATCTTTGCGATGATCGGCTGCGGTGTGCGCGCGGGCGCGATCAGGCCGTTCCAAGCGTCGGCCTCCACGTCGAGACCGGCTTCCTTGAGGGTCGGAACGTCGGGCAACAGCGCGGAACGTTGGCCGAGCGAAACGGCCAAGAGTTTTACCTGGCCGGAGGCAACGTGCGGTGTCACCGAAATCGCCGGCAGGCACGCCATCTGCACGTCATTGCGCAGCACCGCGGTCATTGCCTGGGGCGAGCCGGGATAGGGGATGTGCACCATCTTCGTGCCGCTCTTGAGCGCAAGCGCTTCCATCGCCAAGTGCGACAGTGAGCCGTTGCCGATCGAACCGTAGTTGTATTTGCCCGGATTTTTCTTCAGCAGCTCGACCAGCTCGCCGACCGAGCTCACGCCCAGTCCGCTGTTGACCACGAGCACGCTGGGTTGTGTGGTCAGCATGGTAATGAGTGCGAGGTCCTTGGCGGGATCGTACGGCAGCTTCGCGAACAACAACGTGTTGATGGCAAGCGGGCCACCCAGGCTGATGCCGATCGTGTAGCCATCAGGCTCGGCCTTCGCCACGACGTCGGTGCCGGTGTTGGCGCTGGCGCCCGGCCGGTTCTCGATCACGAATGGCTGGCCCAGCTTCTGCTGCAAATCGTCCGCGATCAGCCGTCCGACCATGTCCGGTGTCGAACCCGGTCCAAACGGCACGATGATGCGCACGGTTTTGGCCGGCCAGTCTTGCGCCGCGGCCGTCACCGCGGCAAACAGCAATCCTGCCGTCGTGATCGCGATTGCTCGCATTGAAAATTCTCTTTTCCGTTCCCGATCTCGCCTGTGAGTAGCCTTTTTGTGGTCAGGTGACCGTCCACTAATCACGGGGCATGGGACGATCGCAAGCGACGTTTGCTGCAAGCGGCTTCGCACGGCGCCCGCCAACCGTGAACTCTTGCCTCCGTGCGCGCCATAGCCTCTACTGCGCCTCTCGGCTGATATTTGGAAGGCGCATGGGTCTGGCGCTTCTCATTCTTGGGCTGGTCGTGTTCCTCGGCGTGCACGTCTTCGTGACGTTGCGCGAGGCGCGCGCCGCCGTGATCGGGCGGATCGGAGAGCGGCCCTACAAAGGACTGATCGCGCTCGCTTCGTTGATCGGCCTCGTTCTGATCGGCTATGGCTTCGGTGAATATCGGGCGAGCGGCTGGATCGAGATCTGGCACCCGCCGCACTGGACCTATTACGTCACGCAGATCCTGATGTGGCCGGCGAGCATCCTCGTGGTCGCCGCCTACATCCGTGGCAGCATCTGGCGCAGGCTCAAACATCCCATGCTGGTAGGGGTGAAGACCTGGGCGGTGGCGCACCTCATCGCCAACGGCGATCTCGGTTCCATTGTGCTGTTTGGCTCTTTTCTCGTGTGGGCGGGGTACGACCGCGCCACCCTCAAGCGCCGCACCGATCCCGGCGCGCCGCCGATTCCAGCCGGCGGCCCTCGCAACGATATTATCGCGGTTGTGGTCGGGACCGTGCTTTATCTTGCGCTCGGTCTTATCTTTCATCCGCTGGTCGTAGGCGTTCCGGTGTTCGGAAGGCCGGCGTTCTAGGTTCGTCGATGTCGGCACAAGACGAAATCAAGCGGCTGACCGCGCCCGACATCCGCGCTCGTAAGGGCGGCGAGCCGATCGTCTGTCTCACCTCCTATCATGCGCATACCGCGCGCCTGCTCGATCGTCACTGCGATCTGATTCTGGTCGGCGACTCGCTCGGAATGGTGATGCACGGGCTGGAAACGACCGTCCCGGTCACGCTCGACATGATGATCCTGCAAGGGCTCGCCGTCATGCGCGGCTCGAAGCGAGCGCTGGTCGTGGTGGACATGCCGTTCGGCTCCTACGAGGCGTCGAAGGAGCAGGCCTTCGTGTCGGCAGCGCGCGTGATGAAAGAGACCGGCTGCGGGGCGATCAAGATCGAAGGTGGCCGCCGCATGGCGGAGACCATCGCCTTTCTGGTGGAACGCGGTGTGCCGGTGATGGGTCATGTCGGGCTCACGCCGCAATCGATCAACACGATCGGCTCGTTCCGCGCGCAAGGCCGCGACCTCGCGGACTGGGCGCCGATCGAGGACGACGCCCGCGCCGTCGCGCAGGCGGGAGCCTTTTCCGTCGTGATCGAGGCGGTGGCCGAACCGCTCGCCCGGCGCATCACGGCCGAGGTCACGATCCCCACGATCGGGATCGGCGGCAGCGTCGCTTGCGACGGCCAAATTCTCGTGCTCGAGGACATGCTCGGGCTTTCCCCGCGCGTGCCCAAATTCGTCAAGCGCTATGGAGATCTAGGTCCTTCGATCGAGGCAGCGGTGGCAGCCTACGCGGCGGACGTGCGCGCCCGCGCCTTTCCCGGACCCGAGCACGTCTATCCCATGCGGACCAAGACGAAATAGTATGCTGGTCCAATAGGTTAAGACCTGTGGGCGCGGCGCCGCTTTGCCTTGCCGATGCCACATCAATAGGCTAATGCGCGACCGTTCGGGGATCGCCTGCAACGGGCGCGGGCTTGGCGGGGAAAATTTGTGTCCGACATCTTCCACGAAGTCGACGAGGAAGTCCGGCGAGAACAGCTCAAGAAGCTGTGGGACCGCTACGGCAATTACGTCGTGGCGGCGGCTGTGCTCGTCGTGGTCGTTCTCGCGGCTTGGCGCGGCTACCAATGGTGGGAGGCCAAGAAAGCCGCCGAGACCGGTGCCGCCTTCGAGGCGGCCGCAGCGCTTGCCGAGGCGGGCAAGCACGCGGACGCCGAAGCGGCTTATGCCAAGATCGTCGCGGACGGCACCGCCGGTTATCGGCATCTCGCCCGACTGCGCGAAGCGGCGCAGCTGGCGCAGGTCGATGCCAAGGCCGCGGTGGCGGCCTATGAGACGATTGCTGCCGACGCCAGCGTCGGACCGGTGCTGCAGGATTTGGCGGCGTTGCGCGCCGGCGCGATGCTCATCGATACGGGCTCATTCGACGAGGCGCGGCGCGTGCTCGAGCCGCTCGCGGGCAACGATCGCACCTTCCGGCACACCGCACGCGAAATGCTGGTGCTGGCGGCGTGGCGCGCCGGCGATGCGAGCGCGGCCAAGCGTTGGTTCGATGTCATCTCAACGGACGTGCAAACGCCTTCCGCCACGCGCACGCGGGTCGAGATGCTGATGGCGCTGGGGGCTACCGAGAGCAAGGGGTGAGGGGCGAAAAATGAATCGGCTGGGGGGAATTGGCCGCACGGTCCTGGAGCTTTTGCTGGGGCTCACGCTGGCAGGCTGTGGGAGTTTCGATCCCACGAGCTTCGATCCAACCAGCATCTTCGAGTCCGATATCTTCAACACCAAAAAACCGCTTCCCGGCCAACGAAAGCCGGTATTCCCCGAGGGAACGCCAGGCGTGTCGCAGGGCGTGCCGGAGGACTTGGTCAAGGGCCATCAGGCGCAAGCGCAGGACCAGCAACCGCAGCCCAGCGCGCCGGTCGAGGCCGCCGAGGCGAAGCCGAAGCCCAAGCCGAAACCCAAGGTCGTGGCCAAGCCGAAGGAGGAATCGAAGCCGACCGCGATCACGGTTCGGCCGTCGCCAGCCCAGAGCCAAGCCCAAGCGCAACCTCAAGCGCAGCCCCAGGCTCAGTGGCCTGATCCCCCGTCCATGCCGCCGGAGCAACCGGCGCCGCCCGCGTCGTCAGGCTCTTCTTCGGGTGCCTCCTCGGGTTCTTGGGCACCGTCCGCAGGACAGGTCGCCTGGCCCGATCCGCCAGCCTCGCGCTGATTGCACGCGCTGCCGTCGCCGGGCATAGAACGCCGGTCCGCCCTCGTAGGGAGTAGGGCGGGCGTGCTGAAGTTACCCGCCGAAGCTTCGGGCAAGGCGGGTCGCAAGGCGGCGCCGCCATCCATGAGCTTCACGGTCGCCATCGTCGGCCGGCCGAACGTCGGCAAGTCCACGCTGTTCAATCGGCTGGTGGGCAAGCGGCTGGCACTGGTCGATGACCTGCCCGGCGTTACCCGCGATCGGCGCGTCGGCCGCGCGCGACTGGGCGATCTCACCTTCGCCGTTGTCGACACCGCGGGCCTGGAACAGGCCGCGCCTGAGAGCCTGACCGGCCGAATGCAGGAGCAGACCGAGGCCGCTGTCGCGGCCGCGGACGCCGTGCTGTTCCTGATCGATGCGCGCGCGGGATCGACCCCGGCCGATCGCGCCTTTGCCGATGTTGTGCGCAGATCGGGCAAGCCGGCGATCGTTGTCGCCAACAAAAGCGAAGGCAGGAGCACGCAAGCCGGCGTACTAGAGGCCTACGAGCTTGGTCTCGGCGAGCCGGTGGCAATTTCCGCAGAGCACGGCGAAGGATTGGCCGATCTCTATGCGGCGTTGCGCGCCGCGCTGCCCGATGCGACCGCCATCGCGCCGGAGCCGCGCGCTCGCGAAGCCGACGGAGTGAAGGCCGCCGAACCATCAGCAAGCCCGATCCGGGTTGCGGTCGTCGGCCGGCCGAATTCCGGAAAGTCGACCCTTGTCAACCGGCTGCTCGGCGAGGAGCGGTTGCTGACCGGCCCCGAACCGGGAATCACCCGCGACGCGATCGCGGTCGATCTCGATTGGCAAGGGCGCTGCTTTCGCCTTCACGACACTGCGGGCATGCGCCGCCGCGCGCGCATCGAGGAGAAGCTTGAAAAGCTTTCCGTCGCGGATGCGCTTCGCGCCGTGCGCTTCGCCGAAGTGGTGATTGTGCTTCTAGACGCGCAAAAGCCGTTCGAGGAACAGGACCTGCGCATCGTCGATTTGGTCGAGCGCGAGGGACGCGCGCTGGTTATCGCGGTGAACAAATGGGATTTGATGGAGCGCCGCACCGGAGCGATCAAGCGGTTGCGTGAGGAGACCGACCATTGGTTGCCTCAGGTCAAGGGCGTGCCGGTCGTCGCGGTGTCCGGGCTCACCGGCGATGGCCTCGACTATTTGATGAAAGCCGTGGGCGAGACGCATGCGGTGTGGAACCGGCGCATCGCAACGAGCGCGCTCAACCGTTGGCTCGCCGATACCGCTGCGGCGCATCCGCCGCCGGCGCTGGCGGGCCGACCCGTGCGACTCGATTATATGACGCAGCCCAAGACGCGGCCGCCGAGCTTCGTATTGTTCACCAGCCGCGCCGACGCGCTACCCGACTCCTATCGGCGTTATTTGATCAACAGTCTCCGGGAAAATTTCAATCTGCTAGGCACGCCGATCCGGCTGACCGTGCGCGAGAAGAAAAATCCTTATGCGAAGCGAAAAAAACGGAGCTAGAGCAGATTCATCTGCGCGGATGACAGCGACTCTCTTGTCGTCCCATCACGCGGGCGGACAGAAATCCAGGAAACGACCTTTCTGCTACAGAGGTGCTCACTCGTTGAGGATCGATAGCATTGTGGCCGTAAACATTGGACCTTATTGTCGCTGCGTAAGCCGACACTGTTCTCGATTTGACTGCTGGGGTAGCATCAGGATAGCATTAAGAAATGCAATTGCCCGAGCAACAGGCATCCCGGTCGGGCCACAAAGGCTTCCTTCCGGGGCGGTCAGGAAATCCACGCGGGCGCCTTAGTGCTGCGCAGCGTCACGCGCTTGTGTTGGCGAAGGCGCACGAGCTTGCACAGCCGATCGGCGGGTTCGGCAAGCTCAATTCGATTGAGCAAGAGCTGCTCATGCGCGCGGCGGATTTACTGCAGTTGAAACCGCGCGTCTACGAGCAGCGCGTTCGCCGGGATAATCTAGTTTCGCGCATCCTGCGGGACGCTCTTCGCCGGCATCAATCCAATCAAAAAGGCAGCGATCTAGGCTCGCTCCTGGGGGCTGCACGTGGCTGAGTCGCGCCTCGATAAGGACACGCTACGCCGTTGGCGCCGGCACCCGACGACCTTCGTTGAGGACGTGCTGTTCGACCCTGAGACTGGTGCGCCGTATCGTTTGCTACCGTCAGAGCGGCACTTTCTCGCTCACGCATTCAAGACCGGTACCGATGGCCGGCTATTGTATCCGGAGCAGGTGTATTCGTGTCCGAAGAAGAGCGGCAAGACGGCGTTCGCTGCTCTGCACGTGCTAACCACCTCGTTGCTCTTCGGCGGCGCATACCCAGAAGCGACGTTGTGCGCCAACGATTATGATCAAGCGCAGGGCCGCGTCTTCGAAGCGGTCAAGCGAATCATCGAAGCATCGCCGTTACTGCGCGCTGCCTGTCCAAAGATCACAGCGGACAAGATCACCTTCCCCGAATTCGACGCCACCATCACCGCGATCCCGTCCGACTACGCCGGTGCAGCTGGCGGTAATCCGACGATCTCATGCTTCGACGAGCTCTGGGCCTACACGTCGGAGCGCAGTCGCCGCTTGTGGGATGAGATGATCCCGCCGCCTACGCGCAAGATCGCCTGCAGGCTTACCGTCACAATGCCGGTTTTGAGGGTGAAAGCGCCCTCCTGGAGGAGCTCTACAAGCGCGGGCTTCAGCAGCCGTTGATCGGTCCTGATCTCCACGCCGGAGACGGTCTTATCATGTTCTGGTCGCACGCTCCGATTGCGCCCTGGCAGACGCCGGAGTGGATCGAGCAGATGCGCGGCCAGCTGCGGCCCAACGCGTTCTTGCGCATGATCGAGAACAGGTTCGTCACCACCGAATCGGTCTTCGTCGATCTGGACTGGTGGGACGCCTGCGTCGATAGGAACGCGAAGCCGGTTCTGATCGATAAGACAATGCCGGTTTGGGTTGGTGTTGACGCAAGCGTCAAGCGCGATAGCACGGCCGTGGTCGTCGTGACCTTCGACACCAAGGCAAAGAAGGCGCGGCTCATCGCGCATCGCACCTTTCAGCCGACGGCCAGTCAGCCGCTCGACTTCGAGGCGACGATAGAGAGCAGTGTGAAGGACTTCTGCAAGCGCTTCGCTGTGCGCGGCGTTCATTATGATCCATACCAAATGGCCGCCGTGGCACAGCGGCTACGGTCGCTCAACATCCCCATGCGCGAGTACCCGCAATCGGTGCCGAACCTCACTGCGATCGGCGCCAACCTTTTCGAGCTGATCAAGTCCGGCGGTCTCGTTGTCTATCCCGCATCTGCGTCTTGCCGTGTCGCGCACCATCGCGCTGGAGACGCCGCGCGGGTTGCGCCTGGCGAAGGAGAAGACGAGCCACAAGATTGACGTTGTGATCGCGCTGGCCATGGCGGCATTGCACGCGGTCGAGCAGGGTTCGTTCGAGCAGGTGTTGGTGTGGCCAGAATTTATCGCGAAGCCGAGTGGCGATTATTACGGCATGCCGCTCTCGTTTGCTCCTACCCAAGCGCCGCACCTCGATATGTACAAACGGAATTGGCCAACATACTAGGGGCGAGGGTTTAGGTCATGGCGACAGAAAAACGTATTCGCACTCTGGAGAGGGAGTTGGAGCGGCACCATCTGGGACATTGAGTAACACCGCTGTGCAACGCATGTTGCTGCGTCTGCTCGCAGCCGGTTTTGGCACTAAGCGGCGGATTGCTATGACGCAGACATTCGGTCACTTTCGGAGCAAAGCGGATATTTACGTC
>Ga0182034_10001715_pt1 | contig 10864 bp, 16 predicted proteins | sample flu12Cox44000172_FD_125972 | JGI IMG/M metagenome (GOLD analysis project Ga0182034, IMG submission 125972) | Lab enrichment of tropical soil microbial communities from Luquillo Experimental Forest, Puerto Rico - flux4day.12C.oxic.44.000.172 | ecosystem: Environmental > Terrestrial > Soil >... | reverse complement strand
GGTCACGAGCTCGACCTCGTGCACCCAATCCAGCACGGCCTGGTTCGCCGGCTTGTCGCTTCCGACCCCGGAAGGAGGCGAAATCGCGGGCGCGATGTTCTTCATCGGTAGATGTCGATCTAGATTAGAGCGAAAAGCAAATTTCTTCCGGTTCGCGCGGTTCTCCAAGAATTTTTTATGGGTGGACCGCCGCTTTGCGGAAGAATTCCAAAGAAATGCGGAGATGACAGCGCTCGATCCACCTTGCGCATGCGAAACGGTCGTTGTTTAATTGAATCATGTTCGGAGTCACTACCTCCGATGATTACCGGCCGGTAACGTGGATGGGACGTTTCCCAGTCGACGTCACAACGATTTTGGTGGGAGTGCATGTCGTTTGTGCGATCCTGACCGCGTTCCTTTTCGCGATCGGTTACGCGGGCGTGCTTAACTACGCAATGTTCGATAGCATGCACGTTTTGCTGCACGGCCAAGTTTGGCGGCTTGTCACTTACGGAATAATCCATCCGCCGACGGGCTACGCCTTGCTTTGGTTCGCCGTTGAAATGTACATGCTCTTTTTCTTCGGGCGCGAAGTGGAACGATTCATCGGTCAACGGGCTTACATTTGGCTTTACGCGCTCTTGTTGTTCGTGCCGACGCTGATGCTAACCTTGTGGGGCCTGCACACGCGCACGGGATTGGCCGGCTCCGGCGCACTGCATTTCGCCGTTTTTGCCGCGTTCGTTACGCTTTATCCGAATGTTCAATTCTTTCTGCGGATTCCGGCGAAATGGGTTTTCGTGATCCTGGCGGCGATTGGCACCTTGAGTGCGCTGGCTGCGCATGATTGGCAGGACCTAGTAGTTCTTTGGACCAGCATCGCGCTGGCGTTCTTCTTTATCGAGCTGCGCGGCGCTGGACCGGAATTGGCCTGGATCAACAATCTCAAAATGCATCTGCGCCCAAAGCCAAAATTGTACGTGGTGCAAACGTCTTCGGCGCGGCGCACAGTCGAGCCGGATGATGTTTATGAATCGGTCGACCCGATCCTGGACAAGATTTCCAAGTCCGGCATGAGCAGTTTGACCGAGACCGAAAAAAAGATTCTCGACCGCGCGCGAAATCGGCTCTTGAAAAAATCAGATTGAAGGCGCGCTCAGCAGCGTCGCAATAAAATCGCCCGCATTGTCGGCGTGGAGCAAAAGAGTCCGCAACGGCCGATCTTTCGTGATCCGCGCAATCGCGCCGACCACCACCAGATAGTCGCTAATTAATCGTTCCGGCACCGCAATCAAGAAAATCAGGTGGGCAATCTCGCCTTTGCCAGTCCACGGGATTCCGGCTTCGCTCCGGCCGATTCCAACGACGATCTCGTCGACCAACTTTGTCCGGGCGTGTGGAAACGCGACGCCGTCCGCGGCATACGTGGAATTGGTCTTTTCGCGCTTCTGTAGTTGTTCCAGAAACGCGCTAGCGTGGTTGATCTTTCCGGAAGTCGCGAGAAGATCGACAATTTCGCGCAGGGTGTCGATTTGGTTACGGGCGCCCAGGTTTAGGCTGACTTGCGCCGGATCGATCAGGTCGGCAAGAGCGATGGCCATGAGGAAATGTTGGATTCTGTCGCACTTATCCAGTTAATTGATCGACCGTGGCAACTGAAAAAAACGCTCCTATTGCGAACCAGCAGGAGACGACTGTTTCGGTCCAGCGCAGTATCTACGATCCGGGCTACGTCAACGCCATGTCGCATTTTTACCGCGGCGAAATGGGACGAATCATGGTTTGGCGGCAACGGCTCGATGTCACTACCAACTGGGCTATCACCAGCAGCACTGCCATTATCACGATCGCGTTCGCGAACGCGGGCGTGCCGCACATCATTTTCTTTTTCAATCTCGCAATTGTTTGGGTGCTGCTCTGGATCGAAGCGCGCCGTTATCGTTTTTACGATGCCTTCCGTGCGCGCATCCGGATGCTGGAAGCGCATTTTCTCGTGCCGATGGTGATGGAAAATCGTGACCTGCTTCAGGGCGATTGGAAGCAACTGGTTTGCGAGGATCTCATTCTTCCCTGTTTCAAGATCAGCAAGCTGGAGGCGATCGGGCGCCGGTTGAAACGCAATTACGTTTTCATTTTCATCCTGATCCTGGTCGCGTGGATCACGAAAATCTTTTTGCACGCGCCGCACGCAATGGAAGGATTTTGGGACTTTTATCGCGCCCTGCGAGTCGGTCACATTCCGGCCTGGCTGATCGCCTTCGCGATGCTGGGCACGTTTATCAGTTCGATCGGCATCGCCGTTTACGTTGGCAAGAAATCTTCCGGCGAAATCTCGGAGTTCGGCACGCACCGGTCGCTCTGGCGCATTTGAAGGGGTTGATAGTTAAGAGCTGAGAGTTGATAGAAGAATGCGAAATGCCGGCCGCTATCAACTATCAACAATCAACTAACAACTTCGCGAAGCTCTGCGAGATTGTCGCGAAGTTGCGCGCGCCGGGCGGTTGTCCGTGGGACCGCGAACAAACACACGAATCGCTCTTGCCCGCCACGATTGAAGAGGCTTACGAAGTGGCGGAAGCAGCCCGCACCAGGAACGACGCGCATTTTCGCGAAGAACTCGGCGATCTTCTGCTGCTCGTCGTGATGCATGCCGAGATCGCGCGCGAAGCCGGCCGATTCGATATCGACAACGTGCTTAATGAAATCGGTGAGAAACTGATCCGGCGACATCCGCACGTTTTTGGCGAAAGCGATGCCCGAGATAGCGGCGCTGTTTTAAAACAATGGGAAGCGATCAAGCGCGATGAAAAGAAGGGCGACACGCACTATCTTTCGAACCTTCCGACCGCGCTTCCGGCGCTGATGCGCGCGCAAAAGGCGCAAAGCAAAGTGGCGCGGGCGAATTTTGATTGGGCAAAGCTGCGCGACGTGATCGCTAAAGTAGAAGAAGAGCTCGGCGAACTGGAGAGCGCGATCGAAAGCCAAAATCAAAAATCAATCAAAAACGAAATCGGCGACCTGCTTTTCGCGGTCGTAAATCTTTCCCGGAAATGCAACCTCGACGCCGAGAGCGCGCTTCAAGGCGCCACTGACAAATTCGTCCGGCGATTCAACTTGTTAGAGGACGAACTGAGGAAGCGCGGCAAGAAGCTGGGTGATGTCGATCTAGCCGAGCTAGATACGATCTGGAACGACATTAAGAAGCGATGAGCGGTTGCTTCGACGGCGAGATCGCCCATATTCCCGTCCCCGATGCAGATCCTGATAAATTTCCTGCTGGCGATTTACGTCTTGGTTGCCCTCTTGATGGTGCTGGTCATTTTAATGCAGCGGCCTAAGAGTGAAGGACTTGGCGCAGCGTTCGGCGGCGGCGTAACCGAAAATATTTTCGGTGCACAGACCACCAACGTGCTGGTCAAGTTCACCGGCTGGCTGGTGGGAATTTTCTTCCTGCTTACCTTCGCGCTGTCGATCCTGTATTCGCACAAAACGAGCCGGGACACCGGACTGCGGAGCGAATTGTTGAAGCAACAAACGGCTCGGCAACCGCCGGCATCACCGGCGCCCGCAAGTCCAAACGCGCCCGCAGTTCCCTCTCCGGGCGCTCCTGTTGTGCCAGCCACGAGCGCGGCTCCCCGGGGCTCCATGACAACACTGCCGCCGATTCTTCCCTCGCCCTCCGCGAAACCAAAGTAGTCAGGAGCAATTAATCTCCGGCGGGATTCGAGCCGACCCTCGAGGGGGACGATCCAAGTCTGGTAGATACTGAGTTTTGGGATTCAAAGCTGAACAAGTAAGAAATCGGCGCGACCCGTGGTTTAGATGTTGAGCGACGTGGCTTGGGTGCGGTTGCTTTATGGTTATGCGCACTAAGCCGAGCATTCTACTCGGGACCGGCGGCTTTGGCGACATCGCGATCAATCCGCTCAAAAGTTTTCAGCCGTTTCAAGCGGATCTAAACGTAAAATTCTAGAGTTCGCCCTTCTCTTGCGCGAAGAATTGTCGATCGCGCGGCGCCAACCTCGCGAACGCGAGTTTACACGATTGTCACTTAGCCGCCATTTGCTCGTAACAGTCGATTTCTAGCTTGACCTGCGATCCAACTTCATCGCAAATGCTGTAACTCAAGGAGAATCCATGCCTAACCAAACTAACCAAAAACTTTTCTCACGAACAGCCGGCGCATGCCTGGCTGCGTTGATCTTTCTACCACTCCAATCGGTCCGCGCGCAGGCCTCGTCGGATGACGATCGGCTCTCGAAACTGGAGCAAGCCGTTCACCAGTTGCAAAAGCGCAATGCAGAACTGGAAAACGAGGTGGCAACCCTGAAAAAGCAGGCGACCGCGGCTCCTGCTCCTCTAACTGAAGGGCCAACCAAGAAACAGGTAACCTACGACGGAAAAACTTACGTTGAGACAAATGTTCCAGTCGAAAAAACCGCGGCCGACAAATGGAAATTGTCGACGCCGCTTACGGAGCTCGAGCTCTTCGGAGATATCCGACTGCGTTACGCCTACAACGGCGGCCAAACGGATGATGAGTCGCCGCTCCAGCACCCGGCTCCCGGGATCGCCGGACATGATGATTGGCAGGAGCGTGAACGTGAGCGTTACCGGATTCGATTAGGCCTACGCGGCACACTTTTGGACGATTGGTTCTTCGGAATTCGCCTGGAAACTAGCAACAGCTCGCGATCAACGAACGTGACGTTTGGCGACGAGACGAGTGGTGGACCGTTCGCCAAAGGTAGCGACGGCATCTTCGTCGGCCAAGCGTATGCCGGCTATAAAGGTTTCAAAGATATCACGTTGACTGGTGGCCGAATGCCAAATCCGCTCGTCAACACGCCAATGGTGTGGGATCCCGACATCAATCCAGAAGGACTTGCCGAGCAGTGGAAGCACACCTTCACCTTTGGTGGAACGCCAGTTGAACCAGCTTCCTATAGTAAAGATGGAAAGACGATCGCACCGGTGCACCCGTCTGAACCGTTCCTAAAGCTCGATCTCTTCGCTAACTTTGCTCAGTTTGTCTACGATGAAACGCCGACGGAGAACGACCTTGGTCCGCGTCCGGTACACACTCAACCCGGCCAACACGGCACGCAGCTTGTCCCAAATACGAACGCGTTCATGCTTGCCTGGCAGGTCGGCGCAAGATTGAACTTCCCAAATAGCGTCTTTTTCCAGTTCGCGCCCACAATCCTTAACTACACTGGTAATGGCGCGGCTTTCGACACGCATTACCAAGGCGGTGATCCAGCACTGACAAACGCGGCTTCGCTGGCGCAAAACCAGACTGGCATCAACAGTCTCCTTATTTTTGATATGCCGATGGAGCTTGGCTGGAAGATCGGGAAACTGCCGATGCACATTTTCGGCGATTTCGCCGCGAATCTGGAAGCGGACGACCGCGCCGAAGCTGCCGGGCACCCCGGCTTCGGCGATCAGCGCTACGCGTTTCAAGCTGGCCTAGGAGTTGGGCAGCTAAAGAAGAAGCATGATTGGCAAATCGATGCTTACTACCAACTTTCCGAGCAATACTCGCTCGATCCCAACCTCGTCGACGACGACATTTTCGACAGCCGTCAAAACATGCAAGGCGTCGTGGCTAAAGCGGGATACGCGCTGAGTGATGCGGTGAGCGTCAACTTCACCTATCACTATGCCTGGCGTTACAATGACGATCTCGGCACGGGTGGAACGCCGATCGCGATTACCCATATTAGTGTCCTCGACCAGTACCAACTGTTCTTCGCCGATCTCAACATCAAATTCTAAAGAACAGTCGGGCGATTAGCATTAGAGGCTTTAGGTCACTAAAGCCCGCCGGGAAAGCGTTCCGGCGGGCTTCCCACTTCGACAAATAATGCGAAGCCGAGCTTCCCGACCGAAGAAGTCTTGATATAAGGCACTTGAATCCAGCGATTTATATCCGAGAATCCGAGAAACTGAGCGCACGTTACTCAATCGTCACCGCGTCTTGACAATTCGTAACCTGACGACGTCGGCGCGGCGGTTACGCTCAATCATGCGCGTAACTAGGATTCAACGAACAATCGTAAAGGGTGAGAGCACGGGAACATTGACCAACGGTCGATCGATGCGCCAATTCGCTCGCGATTTCTGCGCGAAAGAAATTCAGTTCGAGTTTGCGATCGAGGCTCTGGCCTTCGGCGCCCTTTTCGCGATCTCGGCCTGGCCACTCGCCGCCGCCGTCGGCGCAATCAACGCTTTGCTTTAATAAATTTATTTGCTCTTGGAAAATGGTTATGCTAGATATTTAACCAGATGGTTAAATATGCGACAGAGACATTGAACCGGACGTTCGCAGCGCTGGCAGATCCGACGCGGCGACGCATGCTGGCCCATCTCGCCCGCGGCAATCAGCGCGTTACCCATCTCGCGCGGCCGTATTCGATGTCGCTGCCGGCAGTCTCAAAACATTTGCGCGTCCTGGAGAAAGCCGGATTGCTTCGCCGCCGGCGCTACGGACGCGTTCACGAAATGCAATTGGAAGCGAAGCCGCTGAAGCAAGCCGCCCAATGGGTAGAAGAGTATCGCAAATTTTGGGAGGGATCGCTCGATCGCCTCGCCGCTTATTTGGAAGAAACCAAGGAGCCGCCAGACAGGAAAGGAAAGCCGTAGCGATGTGTCCGGCATGCACAATGAACATTGCTCTCGCGGCGAGCGCGACTTCGAGCGGCGGACTGGTTGCTTTTGTTCTAACGAAATTTCGGAGGAAGAGAGAAACGAACCAAAACCAAAGAGAACAAAATGAGGCTGGCAGAACTAGAAATGAATCGAGAAGTCGTGACGGAAACTGAATGGCTCGTGGCGCGCAAAGACTTGCTCGCGCGGGAAAAAGAATTTAACCGCCAACGCGATGCGCTGAGCGCCGCCCGCCGCGCATTGCCCATGGTGAGGGTCGAGAAAGAATATGTCTTCGAAGGACCCAGCGGAAAGGAGACATTGGGTGACCTGTTCGATGGCCGCAGTCAGCTGATCATTTATCATTTCATGTTCGGCCCGGACTGGGAGGCAGGCTGCAAGCATTGCTCCTATCTGGCTGATCACTTCGACGGCGCCAACTGGCACTTACCGAGTCGGGACGTGAGCTTCGCTGCGGTTTCCCGCGCGCCGCTGTCTAAACTCGATGACTACAAAAAGCGAATGAGCTGGAAATTCAAATGGGTCTCGTCGCACGGGAGCGACTTTAATTTCGATTACAATGTTTCGTTTAAGAACGAGGACGAGAAAAAGAACCAGGCTTATTACAACTATCGCATAGGCGAATTCATAAGTGACGAGCTTCCCGGGCTGAGCGTCTTCTATAAAGATAAAAACGGAGATATCTTTCACTCTTACTCGACCTATGCACGTGGACTCGACGTTTTAATCGGCACCTACAACTTCCTCGATCTCGTCCCGAAAGGTCGCGACGAGAACCCAGACTCAACGATGGACTGGGTCAGGCGGCACGATGAATACGAAGCTCGAAGACATTATGACAACAAAAGCTGATTTAGCGGACGCGATTGTCGTCGAGCGAACTTTGAACGCGCCAATCGGGCAAGTCTGGAGCGCGCTGACCAATGTCGATCAAATGCGGCAATGGTATTTCGACCTGAAGGAATTCAAACCTCAGGTCGGCTTCGGGTTTGAGTTCGTGGTTGAGCACGAAGGCACAACCTATCACCATCTTTGCAAGGTCACCGAAGTGGTTCCGCGAAGGAAAATCACTTACACCTGGCGCTACAAGGGAGAACCGGGCGATTCGTTGGTCACATTCGAGCTATTCGCCGAGAAGGACAAAACCCGAGTGAAGTTGACCCACACCGGGATCGAAACGTTTCCAAAAACGCCGGCGTATGCACGGAAGAAGTTCGCGACCGGATGGACGGCCATCATTAGCTCCGAGCTCAAACAATTCGTTGAATCAAAACAGAAAGAATAATTATGACTACAAAAGCATCAGAGAAGACGTCGCTGGAAATTACACGACTGATCAACGCTCCCCGGGCGCGCGTTTACGCGGCGTGGACCGATCCGAAACGATTAAAAGAATGGTGGGGCCCGGAAGGTGTTCGCACGCAAAGTTTCACTGCGGACGTAAGGGTCGGCGGCACATATCGCTGGGAACTGATCAATCAAGAAGGCGAAGAGATGAGCGTCTTCGGCGAATACCGCGAGCTCGTGGGGGGAAAGAAAATCGTCTTCACCTGGAAATGGGAGGACGACGAAGACTGGAAGACTCACATTAGCATCGTGACGATCGGGTTATCCGACCGTGATGGCGGTACCGAGGTCCGACTGGTTCATGAGAAATTGCCGAGCCAAGAATCACGCGATCGTCACACCCAGGGCTGGAACAGCGTTCTCGATCGTTTGGAGAAATTCTTCAGCAAGTAATTGCCGAACCAACCGGAGGAGAGAATGAATACTCAACAACTCGCCCAGAAAGTAGTGGAACTAGTGCGCAAACAAGCTTGGCACGAAGCGCTCGATACGCTTTACGACAAGAACATTGTCAGCGTGGAAGCGTTCAGCACGGGCGGCGGCCCGACTGAAACCCGGGGCATCGAAGGCGTTCGCGGCAAGGTCGACTGGTGGCTCGACGCGATGCAAGTCCACAGTTTTAATGCGGACGGTCCTTTCGTTGCGCACGATCGGTTTGTGGTGCTGTACGACGCCGACGTGAGCGAGAAGAAATCCAAAACGCGGCGCCAACTGTCCGAAGCGGGCGTTTACACCGTGAAAAGCGGAAAGATTGTGCGGGAAGAATTTTTGCCGCGCGCGACCAGCTAATTCTTTAGCGACTCGCCCTGGAACTTTTTGCAGGGCCGGCGCCCCTTCTGGCCGGGCGCTCGGATTTTCTTCGGCTGCTCGGTAGGTCGTGCGACTAGGCGCCGGTTTTTGAATTTTCCCGCGAATAAATCTTGGCGAGTCGCGCGAGAAACGTTTGAGTGAAGGGAGTGCGTCCTCATCACGTTTCGTCCCGGGAGATCGAACGAAAATTTCTAATCAAGCTATTGCCACTCCAAATTCTGCGATCCCGCCATTTTCGACTCGCGCAAGGTTATCTCGCAAATGAACGGGGCGGCCGGCACGTTCGCCTGCGAAAAAAAGGCAAGGCGATGTCCCTGACCTTCAAAGTCGGGCGTGGGTCGGCGCGTGAGGAACGCGAAATCCGGTTAAGTCCGGCTCAATTCGTGATGCTTTGGCCGGCAACGCGCGGCCGCCGATTGCATAAGACGCGTTACGAAATTCCGTGGAAAAAACTCAAGATCGAAGTGGACATTTATCACGGGCGCAATCATGGATTGATGGTTGCAGAAGTTGAATTTCCAAACCATGCCAGCCGCCGTAAATTCAAGCCCCCACGGTGGTTTGGACGTGAAATCACCGGAGAGAAGCGCTACAGCAATGTAAGGCTGGCCCGCGAATGAATCGACAATGAGCTACCAACTGCGACACGGTCAAGGTCTCGGTGATAATCTGCGCCGGATTTGCCGCCAACAAATCGAACAGGCGATCGCGATCGCCACGAACCAGAAGAAAACCAACGACACGCCAGTTCACGAAATGCGGAAATGCCTGAAGAAAGCCCGCGCCGCCCTCCGATTAGTGCGCAAGGAAATCGGCCGCGGTTTGTTTCGAGAACAAGACCACTGCCTGCGCGACGTCGGGCGGCTCACTTCCGAAATCCGCGACGCGGAAGTGCGCTTACAAACGGTGCGGCAACTTCAGGGAATTACTCAACGCCGAGGCCGTGACGCGTACGCCAAGCTCGAAGGAATGCTGATGATGGAGCTAGAAAACTTCATGGCCGCATTTGCGGAATGGCAAGCACAAGCAATTCCGATGTTAGAACGAGCCCGCACCAACGCCGATTGCTGGCCGCTCGAGCAGTTTAGTTGCAGACAACTTCGCCGCGCGGTCCAACGCTCTTACAAAGAAGCGAGACGATCGCTGGCGATAGCTCAAGCGACCCCGACGCCGGAGAATTTTCATCGCTTTCGAATGCGGGCAAAAAGACTTTGGTACGAACTTCGCATTCTGCGACCGATCAAGCCAGTCGTGCTTAGAAATCTGAACGACGGTCTAGACGCCCTCGGAAATTTGCTCGGACGCGCCCACGATCTAAGTTTCTTAAGCGATCGGCTTCGCGGCGAAGACCGACACTCGGCCTGGGAGCGCGAGGGACACAGGCTCTTGGCCCTGATTGAGGTCAGCCAGGGCGATCTCCAGCGCGGCGCGGCCGAATTGGCCGAACATTTCTTTGCGGAACGTCCGCGCGATTTTGGCGCGCGGCTGGCAAGCTGGTTGGAAAATTGGGAGAACAAGACGTCGCCGTCGATCGCTGAAGCGCTTGTTAAGTAACGCGCGTTTTATTTCTTCGCGATTCTCGGCGGAAGCAGCCAAAGCAAACGGCCATTTCGCCAGGAGCGGTTGAGTTCCACTAGAGCAACTCCGGCCTTGGAAAGTTTGAGCGAAGCGCCAGTCAATTGCTCAATCGTTTGACTGAAATCCGGTTCGTGCCCGACGATCATCAAACTCTCCGCCGGATATTTTTTCAAAACGCGTTCCAGTTCCTGACGACTGAATCCGGGCGCAAGTAACTTATCTTTGCGGCACTTAAGTTTGAGATGCTCTGCCGCGATCTCCGCCGTTTGGGATGCGCGCGGCAGCGGACTCGTCACGATCAGGCCGGGATCCGCTTTGACACGTTTCAAGAACTTTCCGACTTCGTGGATTTCTTTCTTGCCGCGCTTGGTTAACGGCCGTTCGTCGTCCGATTTTTCCCAATCGGGCCAGTCGGCTTCGCCGTGTCGAAGAAAATAAACGTCCATTCCAACCCCCTTTACATGATCTTCCATTT
>Ga0182034_10001704_pt1 | contig 10900 bp, 17 predicted proteins | sample flu12Cox44000172_FD_125972 | JGI IMG/M metagenome (GOLD analysis project Ga0182034, IMG submission 125972) | Lab enrichment of tropical soil microbial communities from Luquillo Experimental Forest, Puerto Rico - flux4day.12C.oxic.44.000.172 | ecosystem: Environmental > Terrestrial > Soil >... | reverse complement strand
GAGCACTCATAGCGGCAGCGCTCGGCGCGCTGTGCGGTTGGCTCACGGTCGCCGTCCTCCTTTGGCGCGTCAGGGCAAGGCAGAGCGCCTGTTACTCCTCCGGCAACCCGGCCTTGCGAGGCCGTCGAATTATGTCTGGTCGAAGAACCGGTTTGGGATCGGTTGCGAGTTCGTATGTCTTCAGCGACGCAAGGGTTGAACCTCGGCCGAAGCGGGTTCCCAGGCCAGGGCGTGCTTCTACTCGGCGATCACCTCTTTGTCCGCTGGGGGAGAGGCGGGGGCAAGAGCGCCCTACCCCCGCCGACACCTTGCTGACCGTGGATGCGTAGGACCAACCGTGGGTTTGGAGTTCTCCTAGCGGTCCAACCCTTCGCGCAGGCGTTGCCCCTTCGCTGTAGTATTAAGTAAAAGCTCCCAACACTTTCAGAAATATACCCTAAAATGGTTAACGAGACTGGCGGTATACCGTCAATCGCCAGTCACGAAACGTCAAAAAAATGTCACAAAACAAAGTCACACGCGGGTTGACAGCAATCTTTTAGCCTGTCTAACCTAGGAATTCCTACTTCCTCGCCCAATCCCGTCCGGGATAACTGGGCCTACACCGATCTGAATTGCCTCACCCGTGCAATATTATTTGGCATGGACGGCAAGTTTGTTGCCGGGCGCGGGGATGCTCAGCAAGAAGGATACGATGCATGCCAACGCGTCGAACGATCGGTATTGCCTTGGCGTGCTTGATGACCTCCGCCTCCGCGATCGCCCAGACACCAGAAGAGAACATCACCCAGTCAACCGGTGTCACTCCGGGAAACTCTGAAACACCGACTGATAGCTATCGAAGTTTCGCGTGCACCGCTGCTCAGGAACGCTGGCCGGCCGACTATGGCTCCGAGTGGGTGGCGCGGCAGAGTTTGCGTTTCGAGCCCATAACAAATACAGACAACAGCGCCCCGGACCCCTGTTGCGGCTCGGTGCACGTGGTTAGCGGTCACCAGTTCGGAAAAGCTTCGTGGTACGAGCAGGTGGGCAGTCCGACCGCAAGCGGGGAGAGCCTCGACACCTTTACCGCCACCGCCGCGCACCGTTCGCTCCCACTGGCCTCTTACGCGAAGGTGACGAACCTCGACAACCGCCGCTCCGTCATCGTCAAAATCAACGACCGCGGCCCATACATTCGGGGGCGCATCATCGACCTCTCGCCGCGTGCTGCTGACGTGCTCAAGATGAAGCGTGCCGGGGTGGTGGCTGTGGTCCTTGAGCCGCTGGTTTATTAGATAGCTCAACTGTCCGTAAGAAGTTGTGTTCACCTCGGAAAAAAGCCGGTGAGGCTAACGATGCGCAGCGTAACGATCCGGATACCCGCCGCGAAATTTTGTGGCACGATGACGGCCATCGCGGAATGGCTTGATGTCAACGGCTACGAGCCCACAAGGTACAAATACGACCACGACGAGGATGCTGTACTCGTGACCGTTGACTTCTCGGCGGGGGTGGCGGCGAAGGCATTTGCGACACGGTTTGACGGTATCGGTCGGTTTCTTTGGAGGCCGCATCATCAGACGCTCAGTACCAATTGCCGGCTGAACACAACCGTTACCGTTGATAAACGTCGACGACTGATGCGCGCCAGCCTGGTGGACACACACAACTTCGCTTCCTCACCTGGTGCTGCGTCGTTCTCCTCGCCGTCCTATCGCTGCTGCCGGCGCAACAGATGGTGCGAACCGGGCTCCCCGGACGACTTGAGCATTTCGTCGCCTACGCTGGGTCGGCTGCGATCGCTATGGCAGGTTATGGCGCGAGCCGACGCGGCGTGCAGACCATCGGCGGCTTTTGGGTCTACGCCGGCATCCTGGAATACCTCCAGCACTTTTCACCGGGCCGGTACCCGGCGATCGAGGATTTCGCGGCGTCGGCGCTCGGAGCGCTGTGCGGCGGTCTTGCTATCACCCTCCTCTGGCGGCGCCTGTCCGTCTAGCCGCTTTGAGGGTTGTAGGCTCAGGTCGGCGGTTCAATCTCGTTCCCGGAGACGATCGGCACCACGGGGATCACGGCGGCCGGTTGCTCACCGCCAATCTCGGGAAACGCCCTCCCTATCCGCTCCCGATCCGCTCCTGCTGCTGATCGGCGGGTGTCTCTGGCCTCGGGACCGGCCAGCGCGTCGAGTGCCAGTGAGAGCCGCGCGCCGCTGCCACGGCAGGTGAACGCGCCGGAGGAGGAGAGCCTCACTCCTCCGGCACCCCCGCCTTGCGCAGACCTGCGAAGTAAGTCGCTTCAAATAAGGCGTCGAGTTTCGGAACGCCCCAATATCCATGGGCCTTCATCTGCGCAATGCTCGGAAAGGAACCTTCGCCCAACAGCTTGCGCGCCTCACCGAGTTCGGCGGCGGCACGATCGGTCTCACCTTTGAGCGCATAGGCTGAGGCAAGCCAGAGGTATGGCCAAGGTGATCCCGGACCACCGATGCGCGCCTTCTCCAACCATACGATCGCCTCTTCAACGCGCGATTGCAGCAAATGCACCTTGCCAATCACGAGATAACGGTTGAACACGTACGGATCGCGGGGGCCAAGACGGATCGCCTGCTCCTCTAGTGGGATTGCCTCGTCTGTCGATCCCGTGAGGAGCTTGCACTCGCCGAGAGCGAAGAGTGCGCCCGGCGAATTGCGATTTGAGGCGATCACCATCTCGAACTCAGGAATGGCCTCGTCGCAGCGCCCCTCCACCCGCAGCAGTTGGCCTTTGGCCAGATGCGCAGGCGTGCTGCCGGGCGACCCCGCCAAGGCTTGGTTTACGAGCGTTTCCGCGCGTTTCAAATCGCTCCAGGATGAGCTCGGGTGAAGATCTAACACGCGGCCGACGAGTGCATTTGCCAACCAGCCCTTCGCCTCGACGGACTGCTGATCAAGTGCCAGCGCGTGCCCGAACGAGTTGATCGCCTGCCCATAGCTGTCGAGCCCCGGCGGCTGCGCTAGAGCCGCGCGTCCCTGAAGGATGTAGTCTAACGCGTCGGGATTATTCTCGGTCGCGCGAGCGACCTCCGCGGCAAGGACCTCCACATTCAGTGCGACCGCGATCCGACTGGTGATCTCGATTTGCAGAGCGAGAAGATCGCCGATGTCGCGGTCGAACCGCGCCGCCCACAAATGCGCGTCGGTCTCGGCATTAATGAGCTGCGCGTTGACGCGGACGTGTTTATCCGACCGCTGAACGCTCCCTTCGAGTACATATCGCACACCCAGCTCGCGGCCGATCTGCTTCGCGTTGACTGGCTTGTTCCTGTAGGTGAACGCGGTACTGCGCGAGATCACGAACATGTCCTCGATCCGCGACAGATCGGTTGTTAGATCCTCGGTGATCGCGTCAGCAAAGTATTGCTGCTCGGGGTCGTTGCTGAGGTTGGCGAATGGCAACACGACGATCGACAAACGAGGCGCGACGAGGTGCTGTGCGACTGAGGTGGCCGCGGCGACGGTAGGTGACGTAGAGGGTTTCGTGGCCGGCCAAACCCACCAGCCGATCACCGCGATGACGAGCACTGCTCCAACGGCCGCTGCTATTGGAGCAACGACGCTGCGCCGGCGACGCGGCACTGCGATCGGCACACTGGCCACCGGTAGTTCAACAATGGTTTCGGGGCGCAATGCAAAGACCCGCACCGACCGGGCTATGTTCTTGACGCTCTGCTCGCCCAGGTCCTCGAACGGGTAAGGAAGTTTGTCTCTTATCTGGTCTCGCACCACTCGCGACACACAGATGCCACCGGGCTCCGCTAATGCCTCTAGCCGCGCGGCCACGTTGACCCCATCACCGTAGATATCGTCCGGTTCGGCGATCACATCGAAGGTTGATGCCCACCCGGAACGTGATGCGTTTGTCCTCGGGCGTTTCCGCATTGCGGTCAGTCATCGCCCGCTGCACCTCGGCGGCGCTCCGAACGGCGGCGACAACACTCGGAAATTCCGCCAAGAAGCCGTCGCCCGTGTTCTTTACGATCCGGCCACTGTGCTCCTCAATCTTCGGATGGACCAGCTCCCTGAGATGCGCTTTGAGCCGCTCGTGCGTCCCCTCCTCATCTGCGCCCATAAGGCGCGAGTAGCCTGCCACATCGGCGGCGAAGATCGCGGCGAGACGGCGGACAGAAGGCATTTCTGGTCCAGCGGTCGGTTATCGCGACCGAACCTACCTCGAAATCGGCACCGGCCCCTAGCGTTCAGTGGGCTGGGGGGACCTCAGGCGGGCTTCGGCGGCGTCTTGCCCGTATGGGGGAATCACCAGTGCTCGCGGCTACTCGGCCCGACTGAGGAGTGCCGGTGCTCTCTCCAGGGCGCTCTACCGCCTATATCACGTGACCACCCCTGTCGTTCCTGTCGTCATGAGAATACGGCGCGTATGGGACCTGGCCCCCTTGGGAGCACGCCGGTCCGGTTGTAGATCTCCGCGTATAGCTCATTCGGTGCCGTCGTGATGATCGCAAAGCTGCGTACCCTCTCACCAGCCGGTGATCGCCACGTTTCCCAGAGGCCCGCCAGAGCCATCAGCCCTCGGTCAGCCAGCGCGATCGCATAAGGCTGCTTTCCCGTCGTGGTCTTCTTCCACTCGTAGCCCCCGTCAAAGCCGGCGCCACGACATCCTCTATGTGCTCGTTGGCGTCCTGCTCGCCTCGGCCCGATGGCTGGGGGTCTACCTTTGCTCTTCTCACTTAGGAGTGGTCGATGAAAACCATGTCAATGTCCTGTCGTGAGGATTGCCACGAGGTCGCGCAAGGCATCTTGACTATGGCTGGCCTTTTGGATGGTTCTCCACTTCTTTTTGGTCAGCCGAGACATCCTTCTGCATATCGGGTGATCCATGACCTATGGCGAGATATATGCAAGCGCTCGGGACGAGCAGCGCCAACGCCATGCCGAGCGCAGCGCCATCGTCGTAACCGCCTGGGAAATTGCCAGGCAGAAAGGAGCCACGATCGAGGAACGCTGCGAAATATATGAGCGTGAGGTCGACCGGCTTAGCCGGGAGTTCGAGGAGAAATGGGGAGTGCCTGCTGCCCGTGTCTAGTCACTATCTTGATAAGCCTACCTACCCGACTGTGCTCGATTACTACCGCGCGCGTGTGCTCGACGAGGCTACGCGGCGCCGCTGCGAGGATCATCCTTGCCCAACGTGATTGAAAATCTTCCGCGATACATTCGCCATCATTGGGATCGAATTTTGGGCACAATTTAGGCTGGTAGATCAACCTATCTCACAGTGGCTGACCAAAAACACCCCCGAGAAGGCCTGAGAGCGAGCCTGACAGCAAACCAATAACCGCGGACACAAGTGAACCACTCACTTCTATCCCCCCGGAGGTATCGCCGACCGAAGCGCCCCCAGCCGAGAAGGTGTGCGCACCGTCGGTATGTCGCAGACCCTAGCCGATTGATGGGCACCTTGGACACGGTAAGCAAGAGTTAATTCTTATACAGCATAACTTTTGCGTGTTCTTTGTCGCCCTATCGCTGGCCCTCGGGGTGTCTGCGCCCGTCCTGCCGGCCTCCTCGGTAGCTTCGGGCGTAGCCGTTGCGGTTTGCTTCGCCCCTGAGGAAGATTGCGCAGCGTTTGCGGTCCGCGCCATCAACAACGCCGCGCGCGAAATCCTCGTCGGTGCCTATGGGCTGACGAGCAGCTCCGGGATAGTCGAAGCGCTGGTCCGGGCCAAGGAGCGCGGCGTTGATGTCAGGTTGATCGCGGACAGAACCACGCCTTGCAAACGCGAAAGCGCGATCGAGCCCTTGGCCACCGCGGGCGTGCCGGTCTGGATCGACGCTCAGGCGCGGACCGTGCACGCCAAGACGATGGTAATTGACGGCGCGGTCACGCTGACGGGTTCGATGAATTGGACCCGTGGCGCTGCGATGAACTCTGAAGACCTGAACCTGATTTCATCCCCGGCTGTTGCAGTGGCGTACGCGGGCCACTGGCGCGATCGTCTCACCGTCTCCTCGCCGTTCAATCGGCGCGAAGACTGGTGCCGGGTGTCGTCACGGGCATGACTGACCGACCACTTCGGCGCCCATCCCGATCCCTGCGGGCGCAAGGGCTGTGCAAGGTCACGGTCCTAGTCCCGGAAGGCTGCGCCGAGGGCATCCGGCAGTTCGCCCAGAAACTCCGCAACCGGGAACTGAACGAACCCGTCCCCGAGACGCCGAAATGGCAGGCCATAAGCCCGAGTGCCGAGCTGATGGTCAGCCCAGATTGTAGTGTCCGTGGCAGCGTCCGCGACACTAGGGCGCCCGGTGCGGGCCGCTTTCGGTGGACCGTCGCGGTGCTCGGGCAGTTGGACCCGATTGCTGAAGGGCGGGCTGAGGACCGAGTAGAAGCGCGGTCGCTCGCTGAGGCCGCGGTAGCAGCCTATTTCGCGAACCGGGCCATACCGTCAGGCGGTGGGAGTGTGCGCGGTGGCTGACGGGCGGCTGAGGCAACTCTTCTGGCGCGTCGCCGACCAGCTCGATTATGTGGTGACGCTAGCGAGGCTACGCATCCTAGACGCGTTGGCCGGCCCCCTCGCGGAGACGCCGGCTGATCGGCAGCGGCGGCAAGATCGGGAACGGCTACGGAAGGCGTTCCCCGAGATCGAGCCGTAACGAGCTCGGCGCGGCCGAATTCCCACCCGCCGATCGCGTCGCGAGGGATCTCCATTGAGCGTGCTAAGTGATTGGTCCGCCAAGGTCGGCATGGCGGTGCCAAAATCTTCAATTATGGAAAAGAGCGGAATGCATTTTACGGAAAATCACTGCTGAAAGGAGAAACCCAGTCAGGTTTGCGCCCCGGATAGGCCCTCGGCGTCCTCACGTTCGATCACGGCCTTCTCTTCTTGAAGGGATTGTTTTCTGCCTTCAACGATCGCGACACACAGCCTCCTCACATTAGGTTCGAGTTCCCTCCAATCGTCATCCGAGGCGATCTTTACGTCTACGTCTCCTTTTTTCTGGAGCACCCTGGGGCCCCAAGCTTGCGAGACAGTCACCCATTCTCGTCCCGCCGCCTTGATGGCCCGTTCTCGAAGCGTCAAGACGATTGAGCCCCGGGGATTGTTGGGTATGGAAATGGATAGGTACTGGTGGGCCGACGGGGTGCCAGTTGCGCTGAGTTCCGGGAAAGCGTAGCTGTATCCGCTCCGGGTCGGCCACTCGGCCGCATTCGTCTCGTCCCGAATCAATGCTGCAGCTTTGTCGAAATATGACTCCACTCCAAATTCTTTGATTTTTCGCAGAAGTATCCGGAGATTTTCCGCCTTTGACCATGTCCCAGGCGCAGAGGAAACGGGTGGAGCAACCTTGACCTGCCGCGCGAGGAACACCTCGTTGCTGTTGTCGAAGCCATGGAACGTGATGAGCGACATCTCGATGCTACCATTGGCAAGGTACTCCACCATTCTCCTTGCCCGTTCATCAACCCCTAGCCCGACCAATACCATCTTCGGCTTGCCAATTGTATCTAGGCTCTTCCCGGAAAACTGGTCCTGGTACCACTCGGCGAAATTATCGGTGATCTTGTCAATCCCGTGCTTTCCGAGGTTTTCATTCACCAGAGAATTCAGCTCCTCCTTGGACAGTTCAGCAAGAAACGAAGCGTAATCGATGATCTGGGCAACGGCGTCGCGCGTGAGTACGCCCCGTTTGAGCTCAAAGACAACCAGCCGCCCGTCGTCGTCTACACCTAACAGATCAAGCGGACCTCCAGAGGTTTCGATTTGGCGGCCCACAAGCGTCAGGCCGTCAGCCAGCAGGCCCGGCGACTTTACGAGGATTTCCTCAAGCATCTGTTCGGTTTGGGTCTGCTTGACGTTCGAAATATCGGCGATGGTCAGCGAATCTTTGGCCCCGCTGACCTTCCACAGCTTAATTTCCTCCATCTCCCACCTTAAGCTCATTTAATGCGTGCTCTTGGGACTGGCCGTCGCCGACCGTCGGACCGATATTGGACGCGGCCTCATTATATAGCCGCGTTCGCGACCAAGTGGATAGGCCGCGGGCGGTCGTCGGCGCGCGGATATATTCTAGATGTTGTGTTTCTTGCCCGATCCCAGAGCGCTGTCAAAGTCGCATTATTGCACATTCTGTAAAGCGGGGGCATTGCGGGACATCGATTTCTCGCGCCCGCCCGAATGTCCGGAAAGGCACGGCACCGGACGGTCACCCCCGCCATTGCTAGCGGATGCGAGCTGACTTACGCGCACTCTTAATCCGCGAGCGAGTGTCTACCCGGCGCACGGCCGCGGCCCTATCTCCGGGGTTATGCAGCACCTTGACCTAACCGACGACGAAGCCGCCGCTATGATCAAGGAGCTTGCCCACATCACCGGAAACGATCGTTACCCGCTCTCGGCGCGTATTCAGACCCTGAGGGCGATCCTGGCGAAGCTCAGACCCGAGCCCATCCGCGAGCCCCTACCGCCAAGAAAGGTGTACGCGCCGCCGAAAGCAACAGCCGCCAGAAGAAGGCGTTAATACGATCAGTCCAATAGGGCCGCGTGAAAGTGACATTAGGGTCGCGGCCGATAACTTCGTGAAGTACATTGTAAACCCGTGCGCCGAGGGCTAGGGGATTGAGTTCGGTAAGCCAATTCGAGCGGATCAGTTACCTGAACCAGGCCGAATAACGTCTCAGGTCGTCGAATTCCTGAAGAGCGCCGATGTCGTCGTCGCGGATCTGACGGGCTACAACGCAAACTTCTACTGTGAGTTGAGTTTTCGCCATGCAATAGGTCGGCCCACAGTTCACATGGCGGTTGAAGGGACGGACCTCCCCTTTGACTTAGCTGGCGAGCGTGTCATTCCCTATACGTTGCACGTAAGCGACGTGGATCGAGCGAAAGAAGATCTGGCCGCACAAATTAAGAGAGTGCTTGAACCCGGATATAAGCCTCGGAACCCTATTCTGGACGCAATCGGTTTGATCACTCTTGATGCGAGTAACGAGCCCACGCAGCAAGCGCTTGCAACACTCACTCGTGAGATGCAAAACCTGCGAGGTGATGTCGCAGCCTTACGGTCAGGCAGCTCGAATACAATCTATGTCAAAGATATTGTTGTGCCCCTCAAAAACAATACGTTCAGGAACATGCGCGTGACTTCAAATCGCCCTTTCCCAGAGGATTTCCCTCCCCTTGGAGGCGGCATTCTCTCGTTGGGGGAAAAGCCTCCTGAGCCGGATCGGGATAGTGAACAGAAAGAAAAACGAGAGGAGTAAACCTTAAAGGTTCTCGCGGTGATCGCGAGCGTTAGCGTGAAATCCGAGCCTGGCCCGCCGATAACGCTCGGTGGCGCTGCCGCTGCCCAAGTCCGGCTGATCGTTTGGTGCAAGCGTTGCGGTCACCAGGTCGAACCCGATCCCGCCGAGATGGCTGCTCGATACGGCGCCGAAACGCCGGTGCTCGATTGGCGCAAGCGGCTTGTCTGCTCCAAATGCAAACCTCTCTGCGGCCTATCGGCACGGCCACGTGTACGCAAGGGTTTCCTCGACGAACCCCGCAGCTTCTTCGCCTCGAAGAGCCTGGAACTCGCGGAGAGCGTTTACAACGACGGTGTGAACTTGGTTCGCCTGCGTGCCTGTTGGTATGCACCAACGAGAGCGAGCGACGCCTTCTGAGCGGTCGCCGCTGATCTTCGCTAGCAGTTCTGCTTGCGTGCCGACGTCCGCGATGCCGAGGATGTAGCCGAGGCAGATACCGTAGTCGTGGCGATCTGATGACAAGCACACCTTCTGGAGCGATCTGTCGGTCATGAACCCGGCAAAGTCGACCGGGTTGGCCGACGCGGTCGATGCGGCGAGCAGGAGGACGGTTAGGATAACTGGTTTCTTCATCGAGCGATCGGCGCAGCGCATTTGTCAAACTCCGTATCGAGAAAAGGGCGGCTGGGCACGGAACCGATGGAACAACAACCAGAGCAACGGAACCTCATAGGTGTTCGGAAGATGGTTACCAGGATGCATCGATCCTGGTCGCGGTCATTCCGCCGTGTACGCGCCGCCGTTCGAATGGCCTGGATGGCCATCCCAATACCCGAGGGAATTCGGCAATCTCTAAAAATACATCGCTTGTTGAAAAAAACGCGTCGCCTCCAGGAATTGTATAACGACCTTCGTGGGGAAGAGAAAACATATCGGCCCGAGGAGGAAATAAGGGAAATACGGAACCAGATGGATGATGTAATGTTGGAAATTCAAGTGAACAATGACGAGGTCAGTCAGTTAAATTCTCGATGGCTGATCGGAGAGGCAAAAAAATATGATATCGAAGTACCAGAAAATAAATTTGAAGACCGAGAAGGAGACTGGGAGAAATCGGACGATAAGGGAGACTGGGAGTGGACTTGCGTTAGAGAGACTTGGATCCTCAACTCACGGGCACGTGCCGAATTGAGATTGGCAATCCGAAAGGAGCAAAAGGAACGGCGCGAGCTTTGGCAGGTGAAACTAGTGTGGGTGACCGCAATCACTGGCCTAATTGGTACGCTCACGGGTTTGGTATTGGCCCTTCATAGATAACACGTCGAACATCGAGCGATGAAATAGCAACAGGCTCGCCGATGACGCTCGGTGGCGCTGCCGCTGCCCAAGTCCGGCTTATCGTGTGGTGCAAGGCGTGCCAGCATCAGATCGAGCCGGACCCGGCAGAGATGGCTGCTCGGTAAGGCGCCGACACCAGCGTTCTCGATTGGCGCGAGAGGCTCGTCTGTTCCCGATGCGGCGGACGGCAGGCCGATATGGTCGTGAGCGGGACCGTGCGTCGGTAGGCTACGGATCAAATCAGATCGCGCTTGCTTCGACGGGGTCGTCCACAGATGACGCTTGGTACCCCTCCGGATGTCGGCTCGGGGTGGTGAGCGGTCGTTCGCCGCGACCCATCGGG
>Ga0182034_10001703_pt1 | contig 10902 bp, 7 predicted proteins | sample flu12Cox44000172_FD_125972 | JGI IMG/M metagenome (GOLD analysis project Ga0182034, IMG submission 125972) | Lab enrichment of tropical soil microbial communities from Luquillo Experimental Forest, Puerto Rico - flux4day.12C.oxic.44.000.172 | ecosystem: Environmental > Terrestrial > Soil >... | reverse complement strand
GTCGAGCGCCTCGATTTTTTTGAGCGCCCGGCGCATCGCCGCCTCGACGGTGACATGGGTCGTCATCACCACCGGCACCGCCTCGCCCGGCGCCCGGCCACGTTGGATCATCGACTCCATCGAAACCTGCTCGTCGCGCAGTGCGGCGGCGACATCGGCTATCACGCCCGGCTGATCGACCACCATGAGCCTGATGTAATAGGCGCCGTGATGGCGCTCGATCGGCACACCAGGGATCGCGCGGAGATTGCCGCTGTGAATCCCGAAGGGTGGGACAGGGCGTCCCGCGGCGATGTCGACGAGATCGGCGGCGACCGCCGACGCTGTCGGGGAAGCGCCTGCGCCGCGCCCCTGCAATACCACCCGCCCGACAAAATCGCCCTCTGCGACAACCGCGTTATAAACGCCCTCGACCGCTGCGATCGGCGTGCCTCGCGGGACCATGCAGGGATGGACGCGCTGCTCCAGCCCTTCCTCCGTCAGCCTTGCGATGCCAAGCAACTTGATGCGGTAGCCGAGTTCCTCGGCGAAATCGATGTCGAGCCGCGATATGTGGCGGATACCCTCAGCGTAGACGCCCTCAAGGTCGATCGGGCGGCCAAAGCCCACGCTTGCGAGGATCGCGAGCTTGTGGGCAGCGTCGATGCCGTCGATGTCGAAGCTCGGATCGGCTTCGGCGTAGCCCAGCTTTTGCGCTTCGGCCAGAACTTCGGCGAATTCGTGTGCGCTCTCGCGCATCGTCGTCAGGATATAATTGCAGGTCCCGTTGAGAATTCCATAGACCCGTTCCAGGCGGTTGCCGGCGAGGCCCTCGCGCAATCCCTTGATCACCGGGATGCCGCCGGCGACCGAGGCCTCAAAAGAAAGGATGACGCCGCTTTCTTCGGCTCGCGCCGCAAGCCGCGTTCCCTCATGCGCCATCAGCGCCTTGTTGGCGGTGACGACGTGCTTGCCGTGAGCGATTGCCGTATCGACGACGTCGCGGGCAATCCCATGGGCGCCGCCGATCAGCTCGACGACGACATCGACCTCGGGATCGGCGGCCATCGCCGCCGCGTCCTCGTACCAGCGCACCGCCGAAAGGTCGGCGCCACGGTCCCGGCGGCGGTCACGCGCCGATACAGCAACGACGACGAGCCTGCGGCCGGCACGCTCGGACAATAGCTCGGCTTGGCGGTCGAGCAATTGCAGGACGCCGGTGCCGACTGTACCGAGACCAGCGATGGCGAGCTTCAACGGCGGTTTCACGACGACAATCCAACGGCGGTGTGCGAAACGCAGGAGCCGCCACCGCCAACGGCCTCCGCCGAGCCTTTGTAGCGCCGGAGCGTGAATTTTTCGATAGCCTTGCGGGATCGACGGCGCCGCGCGGACGCCGCGCAGCTTTCACTCGATACCGGCCCGCGCCGGACCGGCGCCGCCCTCCCCCGCTCGCGGGCTAGGGCTACGGTGGGAGCTCAGTGTTCGAGGATCACTTCGGCGCGGCTTTCGCCCGAATTGGCACCAGCCGGGACCGCCTCGACCTGGATCTTGTCCGCCGGAATTCCTGCCTGCCTCAAAGCGGCAGACACCGCCTGAGCGCGATCGAGCGCGGCGCGATACCCATTGAGCTGTTCGACCGCCCCGCTGCCGCCTGCCGCATATCCGACCACACGAACTTTCCCCGGATTCTTCTCGTATAACGGCACCACCGTTTCGAGCTTGTGGCGATCGCCTTCGGTGAGGTCCTTCGAATCGGCGGAGAATTTGATTTCGGCGACGGGCGTGTCAACCGGAGCAGGCGGTTTCTGAGCCCCTTTGCCGGGCTCAGCCGCGGCGGAGCGGGTGGGGACCGGCGGCGGCACTTCTGGCGGTGGCGGCGCCGGCTCAAACCCGGCAGTGGCCTTCGCCTGCGGCAAGGGCGTCGGCGCGAGAGCTCCGCCCGCTGCGAGCCCCCCTGGAAGGGGACTTGTGTTGCTCGCAACCTTTGGTGGCGGCAGCAACTGGGGGGGTGGCGGCGCTGCTTCGATCTGCTCGGGCTGCGGTGTCGCTCGCGCCTGTGGTACTTCGAGGGTCGACTCCATCGGCCCAGGCTCGGGCGGCTCCCCCTGTTTGCGCAAGCCCGTCGTGGACCCGGCGACCGTCTTGCGCCCAGCCTGGGCAGAGCGGGGCGAGGCGGCCGGCGGAGGCACGGTTGACTTGTCGCCGCCAGCACCCGCAACGGCCGAAGCGATCGAAGCCGGCGGCGGCGAGGCTGACGCGGCCGCGACAGCCGGTGCAGCGGACGGGGCCGGCGGCGGAGCAGGCGTCACCGCGGCTGCTTGAGTACCCTCAGGCTCGCTCGCCGGGGCAGAACCGGGCGGCGGTGGAGGAGCTGCGGGCGTGGTGGAAAAGCCGGCTCGCAGCTGCTCGTCGGAGTATCGCGCATTCGCTCGATCAGCGATCAGGCTCTGGGTCAGTTTCTCACGGTCGGCTGCCGTCATCGCCCGGACTGGTGGCGGTGGCACCGTCGCGAGGTTCGGGTAGTCCGACGCCTCTCCTGCCGCCAAATTTCGCGTGTTCGGCGTCGTCTCGGGATCGGGATCATTCCGACTGGTGCCGGTCCAATCGCGCCATGTGTCGACCGGGTCGCAAGCCGCGAGGCCGAGCAGCACCGCCATCATGGCGGGCCGGCACACCCGCCATCCTGTCCTTCTCCCCGCGCCGGAACCGCGGGACGGCGATTTCGCTATGATCATGACCAAGTTACCGACGAATGGCCCCCGTGCCTTCGCAGGCGTTCGGGATCCGCGTGCGATCGGCACAATCGATCCGTGCTGATGTATTAGATCCGGACCGGCGCGTCACTACATTTGATCGCGGGGACTTTCGCCTAGCTCCGAGCCTGCGGTCGCAGCCGGATGCTTCGGGGGTTTCGATCTTGAGTTCTGAACGGGCAGTATAATCAAGGAAATGGCAATGGACGAAACGGGCCGGGACAAGCCCGGCGCTGAAAGCCGGCCGGCCGGCACTCGCCATACCACGAGCCGGCGGGCTAGCAGGGCTGGCACGAGACGAGCAACTGCCCCACAGGCCCATCAGGAGACCGACGGGCCTGCCGAGACGGTCACGGCTTCCGGTAACGGGGCGCCCGGCGACTCCATTCCCGATGCCGCCGATCTATCGCAGAAAATGGCCGAGATCGCCCGACAGAGCCAACGGCTGGTTGCCGATTTCATCCAGCGGCAGGCCCCGGAAAATGGTGTCGGATTGGCGAACACGCTGGGGATTGGCATCGCCTTTCTCGAGATGACGGCGCGCATGTTGTCGGACCCGTCTCGGCTGGTTCAGGCGCAGCTGTCACTGTGGAACGACTATTTGACTTTATGGCAGCGGACGGCCCAGCGCTTTCTCGGCGGAGAGACCGAGCCGCTGATCGAGCCGCCGGCTGGAGACCGGCGCTTTCGCGACGCAGCGTGGACCGACAACACGCTGTTCGATTTCATCAAGCAGAGTTACCTGCTGACAGCGCGGTGGATGCAAAAGACGGTTCGCGAAGTCGAAGGGATCGACGAGCGCACCGCTCGCAAGGTCGATTTTTACACCCGCCAGTTCGTCGACGCCCTCGCGCCGTCGAATTTTCTTCTGACCAATCCCGAGGCGTTGCGCGCGACAATCGAAAGCCGCGGCGAGAACCTGCTCAACGGGCTGAAAAACCTGCTCGAAGACCTCGAGCGCGGCAAGGGCCACCTGACGATCAAAATGACCGATATGGAGGCGTTCCGAATCGGCCAGAACATCGCAGTGACGCCGGGGAAGGTCATTTACCAGAATGACCTGATGCAGCTTCTACAGTACGAACCGACGACCGAGAAAGCAAAGCACCGTCCCCTCCTGATCATCCCGCCGTGGATCAACAAATTCTATATTCTCGACTTGCGGCCCAATAATTCGTTCATCCGCTGGGCGGTGTCGCAGGGCCAGACCGTATTTGTAATCTCCTGGGTCAATCCCGACGAGCGGCTCGCTGCGAAGACATTCACAGACTACATGCTGAAGGGCCCCCTGGCCGCTCTGGATGCGATCGCAGCTGCGACCGGTGAGCGCGAAGCCAATGTAATCGGCTACTGCCTGGGCGGCACACTGCTCGCCAGTACGCTCGCCTATATGGCGGCCAAGCGCGACAATCGCATCAAGAGCGCGACCTATTTTGTGGCGATGGTCGATTTTGCCGAAGCCGGCGAGCTGTCGGTCTTTATCGACGAGGAGCAGCTCTCCGCATTGGAGGAGCGCATGAACGCGAGGGGCTATCTCGAAGGCCACGACATGGCGACGACGTTCAACATGCTGCGCGCCAACGATCTGATCTGGTCGTTCGTCGTCAACAACTACCTGCTCGGCAAGTCGCCGTTTCCGTTCGACCTGTTGTATTGGAACGCCGATTCGACGCGCATGCCGGCGGCGATGCACAGCTTTTATTTGCGCAACATGTACCAGCAAAATCTGCTGGCAAAGCCCGGCGGCATTACGCTCGACGGTGTGCCGATCGATTTGCGCCAGATCAAGACGCCGTCCTTTCTTTTGTCGACCCGTGAGGACCACATCGCGCCGTGGCGGTCGACCTATTCCGCCACGCAGCTCTATCGCGGGCCAGTCAAATTCGTGCTGTCGGCCTCCGGGCACATCGCTGGCGTCGTCAACCCGCCGGGCGGCAAATACGGCCACTGCGAGAACGACAAAAACCCGCCGACGCCGGAGGAGTGGCTCGCCACCGCGACAGCCTACCCCGATTCGTGGTGGCCGACCTGGGAGCGTTGGGTCTCGCAATACGCTGGCGGTGAAGTGCCGGCGCGGCACCCCGGCGACGGCAACCTCAAGCCAATCGAGGACGCCCCCGGCTCTTACGTCAAGGTCCGCGCCGCGGATTGACGAAACCTTCGATTGCCCCTCGCTCATAACAAGCTAGAGTAGACGCCGTTGCCAATACTGCATTCGGCACGTGAGAGTTGCCAGAAGCAAGGGCATTGGTGAGGAACGCCATGCTCGCCTGGTTCGGTGAATTGAATGCCAAGGAGCGGCGAACAATGGGCGCCTGCTTTGGCGGCTGGGCGCTCGATGCGTTCGACGTGCAAATGTACAGCTTTGTGATCCCGACGGTGATCGCGCTGTGGGGTCTATCGCGCGGGCAAGCCGGGCTCATCGGCGCGGTGACCCTGCTGATCTCGTCGCTGGGCGGGTGGTTTTCCGGCACCCTGGCCGATCGGTTCGGCCGGGTGCGGATGCTGCAGATCACGATCTTATGGTACTCGGTCTTCACTTTTTCTGTGTGCGTTCGCGCAGAATTTCGAGCAGCTCTTCGTGCTGCGCGCCTTGCATGGGCTGGGCTTTGGCGGCGAGTGGGCAGCCGGAGCGGTGCTGATGGGCGAGGTGATCCGCGACAAGTACCGCGGCCGCGGTGTCGGCATCGTACAGACCGGCTGGGCCGTCGGCTGGGGCATCTCGGCGCTTGTCTACACTGCGCTCTACGCTTTTCTGCCGGAAGCGATCGCATGGCGGGTGCTGTTTGCGATCGGGCTCCTGCCCGCGGTCTTTGTGTTCTGGATCCGCCGCCACATCGATGAGCCCGACATATTCCGCGACCAGCGCCGCGATCGCCCGTCCGTCGGCATCGGCTATCTGTTCGCCGCGTTTCAGGGGCAGCATTTGTGGACGACGGTGAAGGTCACCCTGATGGTCGCCGGCGCGCAGGGCGGCGGCTATGCCCTTGGGATCTGGATGCCGACCTACCTGCGCACGGTGCGCGGATTGTCGGCAACCAGTACTGGCGGGTTTCTACTGGTCCAGATCCTTGGTGCGCTAATGGGCTTTCTGCTGGGCTCCTATCTGAGCGATGCGATCGGCCGGAAATCGACGTTTATGCTGTCCGCGATCGGCTCGTTCGTAATGATCCTCGTCTATATGTTCGTGCCGATGGACAACATCGCGCTGCTGTTCGTCGGCGTCCCGTTGTTCACAATTTTCCTGATCAAATTCCCGCCGATGGGGCCGTTCATGACGGAACTCTACCCCACAGGCGTACGCGGCACGGCCCAGGGCTTCTGCTACAACGGTGGCCGGGCTCTCGGTTCATTCCTGCCGACCTTGGTCGGGTTTGTCAGTCAGAGTCTGCCGCTCGGCGCGACGATCGCGCTGTCAGCGCGTTTGCGTCCGGGCTCATGATCATAATGCTGCTGGCGTTACCGGAAACCCGCGGCCGCAGCCTCGCAAGTCTGGAAGCGGCGCCCGCCGACTAACAGCGCCGATCAGTTAGACCTAGGGCCGAGATCCAGCATCAGCCGCAAATTCTGTACCGCGGCACCCGATGCTCCCTTGCCGAGATTGTCGAGCCGGGCAACGAGCACGGCCTGGCGCCGCGCCTCGTTCTCCGCGACGTAAAGCTCGAGCCGGTTGGTGCCGTTGAGCGCCTCCGGTTCGAGCTTGTCCTGCCCGTTGCGGGCCATGACCTTCACGTGCTCGGAGCCCTCGTAAAAGGCGCACAGTGCCTCTCGCAAATCGGCGCCGTTAGGCCTCCCGGGCAGGTCGTCGAGGTAGAGCGGTACCGAAACCAGCATGCCCTGGCGGAAATGCCCGACCGAGGGGACGAAAATCGGCCGGCGCGTCAGGCCGGAGTAGAGTTCGGTCTCGGGCACATGCTTGTGCTCGAGACCGAGCGCGTAAAGCTCGAAGGCGGGGCCCCCGTCACGGTCATGCGCCTCGATCATCGATCTGCCGCCGCCGGAATAGCCGCTGACGGCGCTGATCGTGATCGGGTAATCGGGCGGGATGTGCCCCGCCTCGACGAGCGGACGCAATAGGCCGATGGCACCGGTCGGATAGCAGCCGGGATTGCTGACTTTGCGCGAGCCCGCGATCCGTTCCGGCTGCTCGGGCGCCATTTCCGGAAAGCCGTAGGTCCATTCGGGATCGACCCGGTGCGCGGTGCTGGCGTCGAGCAATTTCGGTGCCTCACTGCCGAGCGCCGCGGCCAACCCGACTGCCTCGCGCGCAGCATCGTCCGGCAGGCACAGCACGACGAGGTCGCAGTTTGCCATCATGTCCTGCCGCGCCGATCGATCCTTGCGCAGCGCCGCGGGCAGGCTGCGCAGCGCTATCCCGGGCATCGTTTCGAGGCGTTGGCGGATGCCGAGCCCCGTCGTGCCGGCTTCGCCGTCGATAAACACGCTCGGTTGATTGCTCGCCATTGGGGTGCCCCCGCGCTATCGTGCGTTTGACCCGAGTTTCAGTGGAGTTCTCCGTTATGCCGGAAAACAGCGCCCCCTTGCAATGCCTCGCCGGTGTGCGAGTTCTCGACCTGACCCAGTTCGAGGCCGGTCCGTCCTGCACCGAAGCGCTTGCTTGGCTCGGCGCCGAAGTCGTCAAGGTCGAGAACCCGAATGGCGGTGAGCCCGGCCGGACGTCCTTTGCCGGCGCCCCCGGCAGCCCCGACTCGTTCTATTTCTTCGAATTCAACGCCAACAAGAAATCGGTCACCGTCAACCTCAAATCCGAGCGCGGCCTGGCTCTGGTCAAGGACATGGCCAAGAAGGCCGACGTCATGATCGAGAATATGGCGCCCGGAACGATCGAGCGGATCGGGCTCGGCTACGACGTGATCCACGCGCTGAACCCGGGCATCATCTACGCCCAAGTTTAGGGTTTTGGCGAGGGCAGCCCCTATGAGAAGAACCTCGCCTTCGACATGATCGCGCAGGCTTCCGGCGGGACGATGAGCATCACCGGCGAGCCCGACGGACCGCCGATCAGGCCGGGCGTCTCGCTCGGCGACACCGGCACCGGCATGACGATGGCGATCAGCATCCTCGGCGCGCTCTACGAGCGCCGCGCCACTGGCAAGGGCAGGCGTCTCCAGGTGGCGATGCAGGATGCGATGCTGCACTACATTCGCTTCGCGTTTCAGACCCAGGCGGTGCTCGGCCGCGCCGCACCCCGCAACAGCAACCGCAGCAACACGGCGCCGTCGGGGATCTTCCCTTGCGCGCCGGGCGGACCCAATGACTGGATCTATGTCTTTTCCCGCCAGAAGGACCACTGGCACCGCCTGCTCAAGCTTCTCGGGCGCGAGGAGCTGATCGGCGACCCGCGATACGAGACGGCAGCTGCCCGCGGCGAGCGCATCGAAGAGGTCAATGCGATAGTCGCCGATTGGACCAAGCGGCGCGACAAGCACGAGGCGATGCGCCTGATCGGCGCGGCCGGGGTACCGGCGGGGGCGGTGCTCGACACGATGGAGCTGATGAACGAGCCGAGCTTCACCGAGCGCGGCATCCTGCAGGTCGCCGAACATCCCACTGGGCCGTTCAAGATGCCGTCCTGGCCGGTGCGCTTTGATGGCAAGCCGCCAAAGCTCGAGCCGGCTCCGTTGCTCGGACAGCACACGACGCAGGTCTTTGGCGATTGGCTCGGCATGAGTGCCGGCGATGTCGCGGCACTGAAGAAAGAAGGGGTGATCTGACGGTACATCGAGATCATGCGTGCTTGGAGACGCGCCCTTGCGGGCGCTCCTCAGCATGAGGTGATCCTGAGTAATTCCTCATCCTGAGGAGGCGCGAAGCGCCGTCTCGAAGGATGTGTGGCGTAATAGGAGAGAGGAGAGGAGATACCGAGATGGCGGAATTGACCGGTAACGAGATCCTCGCCCGCTGCCTGAAGGCGCAGGGGGTCAAGGACATCTTCTACATCATGGGCGGGCCGATGCTCGACGTCGAGTCGGAGTGCATCAAGGAGGGCATCCGGCTGATCGACACCCGCCACGAGCAGGGTGCTTCGTATATGGCGCAGGCCTACTCGCGGGTGACGCAGGGGCCGGGCGTGTGCATCGGGGCGAGCGGTCCCGGTGCGCTCAATCTCGGCACCGGGCTCGCCAACGCATTGATCGATTGCTGTCCCGTGATCGCGCTCGGCGGGTCGAGCCCGATCAGCCAGTTCGGCCGCCAGGTCTTTCAGGAGATCGATCAGGTCAAGGCCTTTGATGGCTGGGTCAAATACGGCGACCGCGTGCACAACCTGAAGCGCCTGCCGCAGCAGATCAACTTCGCCTTCCAGACGGCGCTGAACGGCAAGCCCGGCCCGGTCTATCTCGATTTCCCCGGCGACGTGCTCTACACCACGGTCGACGAGGCGGATGTCGATTGGAGCTATTGCGGCCGGGAGATCATCAGGGCGCGGCCCTATGCCGAGCCCAAGGCGCTCAACGCGCTGGTCGATGCGATCAAAAAGGCGCGCCAGCCGATCATCGTCTCGGGCAGCGGTGTGCTGTGGTCGCATGCCTGGGATGAGATGAAAGCGTTTGTCGAGAAGGCCGGGATCCCGTTCTACACGACCCCACAGGGGCGCGGTGTCGTGCCCGACGACCACCCCTATTCCTACCTGACGATGCGCAACGACGCATTCCGCGAGGCCGATCTGATCATCATCCTCGGCACCCGCACGAATTATGTGATCGGCCACGCCTTGCCGCCGCGCTTCAGCGCCACCGCCAAGGTCGCGCGCATCGATATCGACCCCGAGGAGATGGGTAATTCGGCGCGCGACATCGACATTCCAGTTGTCGGCGACTGCAAGTCCATATTGCAGCAATTGTGCGAGGCGATCGACGCGCGCCCTGCTGAGCGTTTTGCACCTTGGCGCCAGAAACTCGCCGACGGCGAGGCCAAGAAACGCCTACGCGCCGGCGGCAACTACCCGACCGACGGCGACATCCACCCGCTGCGGCTCTGTGAGGAGGTCAAGAACTTTATGCAGCGCGAGGCGATCCTGTCGGTCGACGGGCAGGAGATCCTCAATTTCGGGCGCCAGTCGATCCCGACCTTTGTCCCGGGCCACCGGCTCAATTCCGGGCCCTTTGGCACGATGGGGGTCGGGCTGCCGTTTGCGGTCGGCGCCAAGGCCGCCAAGCCCTCCGCCCAGGTCATCTGCCTGCACGGCGACGGCTCGTTCGGCCAGAACGCGATGGAGCTCGACACCGCGGTTAGGCACAAATTGCCGCTCCTCTGCATCGTCAGCCTCAACGGCGGGTGGACCGCCGACCCCGAGCGCAACAAGCCCGGCCGCGATCTCGGCTACACCCGCTACGACAAGATGGCCGAGGCCTTGGGCTGCTTTGCTGAATATGTCGAGGAGCCCGAAGGCATCCGCCCGGCCCTGCAGCGCGCCTGGAAAAAGGTAGAGGAGGGCATGGTCGGCTTTGTCAACGTCAAGACCGACTACCGCGCCCGGGCGACGACGGTGCGTTTTTCGAGCCGCGAAACCTGAGCCGACGCCTCCGCGAAACGAAGGGGCGCCCTGCTTTCACTGCACCTTGTTTGACAGCGCATGTGAGGGCCCTTGGCGGCTCTCGGGAGAAATGGATACCGCGGAAGCAAATACTTTACCGCTGACCTCCTTTTTCTTACCGTCACATTCCGTGGTCTGCTAGAGACGCGAATGAGGAGGGCTTCCGGGGTACGGGCATGGTGCTGGCGTTTGGCGACCACCGGCTCGACATCAAGCGCCGCGAATTGCGCCGCGGCACCGAGCTGATCGACCTGGAACCGAAGGTCTTCGACTTGCTGGTCTTCCTCGTGCAAAACCGCGGCCGCGTGGTCAGCAAGGACGATTTGCTGCAGGGGGTATGGGGCGGGCGGATCGTATCAGAATCGGCACTGACGACGCGCATCAACGCGGTGCGCCGGGCGCTCGGCGACGACGGTACCGCGCAACGGCTGGTCCGCACCTTTACCCGCAAGGGCGTTCGCTTCATCGGCGAGGTCACAGAGATGTCGGACCCGGCGGTGCCGGCTGTGGCACCCGCGATATCGATCGCGCCGCCCCTAGTCGCGCCGCGCATGTCGATTGTCGTATTGCCGTTCGCCAACCTCAGTAACGACCCCGAGCACCAATATTTTG
>Ga0182034_10001702_pt1 | contig 10903 bp, 8 predicted proteins | sample flu12Cox44000172_FD_125972 | JGI IMG/M metagenome (GOLD analysis project Ga0182034, IMG submission 125972) | Lab enrichment of tropical soil microbial communities from Luquillo Experimental Forest, Puerto Rico - flux4day.12C.oxic.44.000.172 | ecosystem: Environmental > Terrestrial > Soil >... | reverse complement strand
TGACGCCGGCCAGCATGTCGTCGATCTCGGTCAACTCGCCCTCGGCCGTTTTTAGGCGCGGTAATTGGTTCGTATCAATAAAGGTGAGGGTGGTGGCGGTCATATGAGTCTCCGGTTTCTAGGTTTGTACCCACACGCGACCGTCCACGCGGTTCCATCGCAGATCATCCGGGGTGCCGTCCAGAATGTGGGTTTTGAAGCGATTCGGCGCCTGGAATTCGAAATAAAACAAGCCGGTGTCAGTGGCCCGCAGGCGGTGTTTGGCTTCCGCCGGAATGAACACCAGGTCGCCCGGGCCCACGGAGCGCGCGCCCTCCTCGGTCTCCACGGTACCTTTGCCTTCCATGATGAAGTAAAAGTGCTCGCAGACCTCGTGGTAGTGATAGGGAGAAGAGGCGTTGGAGGCATACCGCATGACGCCGGCCAGCATGTCGTCGATCTCGGTCAATTCCTTGTTGACGAAGAAAGTACGCGTTCGTCCGGGCACCACCGCTTCCAGTCTCGGTAAATCGTCTTGGTGGAAAATATATGCCATTGATACCTCCTGTGTGCGCGATTACTCGAACGACTTCAATGGGGACGGTAAGCCGTGCGCGCGACCTCGGCGTAAGGAACCGTAGCCACAGTCGCCCGGATTTCGACCTGCTTGTGACGCTCCACAGTCGGCTTCGACGAACCGCCCCCTTCTTCACCCCAGGCGACAGTGACCTCGGTGCCCGGCTCGCCGTATTCATTCTCAACGACACCCAATGAGATCATCGCGCGTTCGTTGTAAGTGTAGCCCGTATAAGTGGAGATCCCGATGGTTTTCCCTCCCCTCGAGATCTTGTCGTACGGCAAGGTTGCGTAATTAGCCAGCGGCAGGTCGACGTACTTAGTGATATCCCCGCCAGCGACCAACGAGCCAAAAATCCGGGTGAAGTCCTCGCCATTCCAGACGAGAGTTATTTTCTTCCGCGTAGGTTTGGACGCCATCTTTTCCAGGGCTGGCCGCCCGACGAAGTCGTGATCGAACTTAACAAACTGTCCGTAGCCCAAGTCATAAGGAGTCAAGTAATAGCTAGTGATATCCTCGGTATAGAAACTGCCTCCCAGCGAAGCCGTTGCCTCATAGCCGGTTGCACTCAGCCACTGCCTGTAGCCCTTCAACTCCGCGCCGGTATAGATCGCCGGAAGAGGCGACGGAATCCAGCCCGATTCGAGGCAAGTCGTGGGATAGGCTCGAGAGCCCACCTGTCGAATCCCGAACTCCTGACCGGCCTGAATAATGGCGTCGCGGACTCTATCCCCATCCGCCCAGGGGCCAAACAACTCCCATCCGGGTTGTCCGACCATTCCATGACGCAGCGCGCGAACCGTCCGGCCCGCCACCTGGAATTCATCCATGTGGAAGAACTTGATGTCCGGCACCGGTTTGCCCGTCACTTTCTCCATGACCCGGACCGCCTGGGGGCCTTGTACCTGGTAGCGGAAGGTCTTTCTACGCCCTTGGTTCACCGCGGACCGTTCATCCCTCTCCGCCAAGACCTTGTATCCGCGCGCCTCTAAGTTATATTGCACCCAATTGTGAACGGGAGGGCGGCCAACGAGGTTAAACTTATTTTCATCCAAATAGAAAAGTATCGCGTCGCCAATCACATAGCCGTGAGGATTGCAAGCCACGAACTGTTTGGCCTGATTAACCTTAAAGTTTTGGAAGCTATTGACGCCGAGATCCGAGAATACTTTCAGCGCATCCGGGCCCTCCACGTAGAGATCGGTCATGTGGTGCGATTGGTCGAGAAGTGCACAGGTCTCCTTCCAGGCGCGTTGCTCATCCCTCCAGTTGGTAAATTCTGAACGCACCACCGGAAATGCATAAGGTCCGATCTGCGAGTTCCGCAGCAGGTTAACCGGACTACCGGCGGTTTCGAGCGCGTCCTCCAAGCTTCGGTAACTCATCGTTCGTGGTAACTCCTCCTGTTTAGCGAAGGCCACAGGCGACATCCGGCGCGCCTTCATGGACGCAGATTGCTAAAAGGCCAGTTTCGAATTATAGCAGGTGATTTTCGGGAGCCGGCCTTTATCGCAGGTTTTCGTTGAACCACCGGATCATCCGCAACAAGACGTCGCGCTGATTTTGGGGATTGTGAAACTGGTGCCCTTCATGAGGGTAGACCACCAGTTCGGTTTTCACATCCAACGTCTTCAGGGCGTGCCAGAATTCGTACGATTGCGGCGGCGGGCACTCGCCGTCGCTGTCGCCCACCACCACCAGCGTCGGTGTCTTCGCCTGGCGAATGAAATTGATGGGCGAACTCTTGGCGTAGACCGCGGGATCCTGGTAAACTGATGCGCCAAAATAGGGAATCATCCACTGGTCAATCGCATTCTCGCCGTAATAACTTTGCCAGTTGGCGAGGCCGGCTCCGGCCATCGCTGCGCGAAAACGGCTTGTCTGGGTCACCGCCCACATGGTCATGAAGCCGCCATAACTCCATCCGGTGATACCGATACGTTCGGGGTCCACCGGCGCCGAACGAATGGCTTCTTCGACGCCCGTCAAAATGTCACGCAAGTCGCCGCCGCCGAAGTCTTTCACATTGGCCAGCGCGAACGCTTCGCCCTGCCCGTAGCTTCCGCGCGGGTTGGGCATAAACACGAAATATCCCTGCTGCGAGAGCAGGAGCGGATTGAACCCCGGCCGCGGCCAAGCCGGTTTCACCGACGAGGCCGGCCCGCCGTGCACCGACACCACCATAGGATATTTGCGGTTCGGGTCAAATCCGGTCGGATAAACGAGCCACCCCTGAATGTGAAACCCGTCGCTGGTCCAATTGAGGCTCTTGGCCTCGCCCCACGGCGCCTTCCGCATGCGATTTTCGTGAGTCACCTGCCGCCATCGGCCGATCGGGCCCGCCCAGACTTCGGGCGGAGCTGAGAACGAAGTGCGAATTACCGCCGTCGTTTTCCCGTCCGCCGACATCGATGGACCGTCGTCTTCGATCTGCGGGTTGATGCTTTCGTCGCCCTGCCACAGGCGCTCCACCTCCCCGGTGTCCGGGTCCCATCGCGAGATCGCGCTGCCGCCGTCGAAGTGTTCCGTGAAGAAGAGCCGTCGCGAGGCTCGCGGCCGCGTGACACCGCTCACCGATGAGGAGATTCCCGGCGTCAGGTTGCGGGCCGGGCCGCCCTCAACGCTCACCTGGAACAGATCGCCTCCAGTCGCACCTTCGTCGCTCATCAGGCCGCCGATGAATACGATCGACTTCCCATCCGCCGCCCAGCGTGGCTCGGCCAACTGCTGTTCGACCCCCGGCCTGTAGATCGATTGTGTCGCACCGGTAGCGGCTGAAATGATGTACAACTGCGCGATCCACCAGTTGTCATCGCCGTCTCCGTGCGCTGCTGTGGCCGCAAGACTCTTCCCGTCCGGCGACCAGTCGTACTCGTAGATGTACAAGTCTGCCGGCGACAGCAGGCGCGTCCGACCCGCCGCGACATCCACGAGCGCGAGCCGCTGTTCGTAAAACTTCGAATTCACGACGCCCGAGACGGGCACGACCGGGTCCAGAGGTCCGGCGCTATGCGGGAGATTTTCGGTGAACAACACGGCGAGCTGACTTCCATCCGGCGACCAGCGTGGAGCCCTTAGAAACCCTTTCGCGTGCGTGAGCTGCCGCGCCGTTCCGCCCTGCGCCGGAGCGACATAGAGCTGCAACTGGCCCCGTTTTTCACGGTCGGAAAGAAAGGCGATCTGGGTCCCATCGGGCGACCAGGCCACGCCATGTTCATCGAACGAGGCCTTGCCGCTTCCGGCGCTGACGTGGATCGCCGCGCCTCCTGCCACGTAAATTGCCGATTGGGACCCTGCGTGCGCGAGTTCCACATATGCCACACGCGTCCCGTCCGGAGAAACGACGGCCTCGGTGAAACGGCGCGTCGCAGCGATCTCGGCTAGCGCCGGCTCGACGGGAGTTCGGGTCTCCGCAAGCGCCGCCAAGGCAGCCAATGTCCAGACGCTTAGGGGGACAAATTTCCGCATGCTCTTAGGTTTTCTGCAACAGCGGCCGCAGTTCGCGGACATTGTTTACCTGTTCCAGGTTCAGGACGGTTTCGATGAGCCTGGCGCAGGCTGCTGCGCCCAGGACCGGCGTTATCAGCTCGCGCGCCTTGGCCGCCACTTCGTCCCGAGTCATGGGGTTTTCAACAGTGCCACGCACCGCCTCGACATGTTCGGTGAGACGCGTTCCATTGGCAAGTGTCACTTCCACAATGGCCTCACGGCTCGGCATGCGGCGCTCGAGCTCATCGTCACGGACAAGGCGGACCTTGACGCGCTGGCGCAGAACGGCCGGGTCTTCCATCCGCGCCTTGTCGTGCGCCGAACGGAAGGTCACATTCTTATCGACCAGCATCACGGCCACCAGGTGTTGGAGCGAGATATCGGGGATCTCGCGGTTGTCTACGATCGTGGCCTCGTCGGTGGCCACGCGGACCACTACCTCTCGCACCTGGTCCGCCTCGAAGCGATGCTTGTTCAGCAAAATCTCCAGCGCGTCAAGCGGGGCTTGAATGGGAGCGCCCACCGTCCACTTCTTGAAATTCGTTCGGGTCACCTCGTAGCGTTCGCCGAGCTTTTCGACCAGCATCTCGGCGCCGTTTTTGGGTCCAAAGGCCTCGAGAAAATTGTCGGCTCCCGAGAAGATATCGTCCACTCCAGTGCCGCCTGCCTGGACCAGCAAAGCGGCCGTAGTGCCGGTTCGCGCCGGCATGCCGCCGAAGTCGAAGGCCTTTTCGACGTGCTCGGTATCACGCTGCCAAGAGGCCAGCCCGGACGCCTGCTGCGCGGTATATGAAAGCAGCCAGCGCATTTGCTGGGCATTCAAACCGGCAGCGCACCCGGCCGCGGCGGCGGATCCGAATTCACCGGAGAGTGAGTGCGTGCTGCGATGGCTTTCGACCATGTATTCGAGCTTGCCGAGCGTGATGGTCACCCTCGTTCCGATGTCATAGCCGAGCGCCACTGCGCGCAGGAAGCGAGTGCCATCGATCCCAAACCTTTCGCCCGCGGCCAGCGCCGACGGCACCACCGAACACCCCGGATGCGACTGCGAGGGAGGATGCGTATCGTCGGTCTCATCCGAATGCGCCAGCATGCCGTTCACGAGCGCGGCGTCAATAGCCCCGCAGAGAACGTTGGAGCCGACGACGGTAGCGACGCGGTCGCCCTGGTTCGAGCGTGCGAATTGAATGGCAAATTTTCCGGGCGCCAGTTCCGAGCCTGAAATCATCGCCGCCAACGTGTCGATGACGACGTGCTTGGTCTTCTCGACCACGGCGTCCGGAAGCGCGCGGCGAGGTGCCTCGCTCATGAAAGTGCTGATCTTCGAAATGATCGGCCCCGGTGGTACGGCGGCGCGCGCCACCCCGAGCGGCCCCACACCGAGAACACCCAGCACAGTGCGCCGTGTGAGTCTCGTGTCCATGAAAGCCCTCCTTTAGCCGGCCGCTTTGCGGCCCCACAAGCGCGCCGAGGCGAGGTCCGCGCCCTGGCGCAAAGATTTCAACTTCAGCCACACGACCGCCTCGATCACCCACTCGCGATTGGTGAACGTGCCAAAACCACAATCCGTCGATGCGATCACGCGCTCGCGGTCGCCCACGGCGTCGACCGCCTCCTGCAACCGGCGCGCCACCACTTCCGGATGCTCGACGATGTTGGTGGTAGTATCGATCACGCCGGGCAGCAACGCCAGGTGGCTGGGCAGCTTGTGCCGGCGCAGCGCATCGTACTCGTGCTGGTGGCGGGGATTGGCCAGCTCGATACTCAGCGCCCCGACCTTCGCCTGGTAAAGTATCGGAAGAATCAGCTCGAGTGGGACATCGTAAATATGCGGCCCGTCCCAGTTGCCCCAGCAGCAGTGCAGCCGCACGCGGTCACGCGGAATGCCCTCAATGGCCTCGTTGATGGCGGCCACGTGCCGCTCGCAGCGCTTGACGAAGTCGGCGTCAGAAAGATCGCGGTAGAACATCGCACGATCCATAGCCAGATCGGGGGCGTCGATCTGCAGCAAGAGGCCGGCCTGATGGATAGCCTGGTACTCGTTACGCATTTCACGCGCAAGCGCAGCCAGGTAAGCATCATGCGACGGGTAGTAGGCATTGAGCATGGTCGTCGAAACGATGCCCGGCGAGGGCGCCGTCATGAAGCACTCGGCAAAAGCGCCGGTAGCCTTGGCTGCGCGCAACACCCGATCGGTCTCTTGCTGGATGATGGCCGTACCCACATACCGCACTTCGCCCCTCGCTTCGGGCGCATTCTGCATCCGGCTGCGCTTGGGGAAGCGGCGGGACAGGGTCTCAACGAGCGCAGGAAACTCCTCATAGTCGCGCCCGCGCCGCCGTTTCGATTCGCCGCCGAAACCCGACATCCGATGCGCCACGTAAGTCTGGAATCCCACGCGCTGCTGCTCGCCATCATTGCCAATGTCGATGCCGGCTTGGACCTGCTTGTCGACCACGTGGCGCACCGCGCGGTCCATCTCCTCGCCCAGGACCCTTGAGTCGACGGCCTCTCCCTCTTCGCGCCGGACCAGTAACTCGGAGAGGACGTCGTTGCGGGGCAGACTGCCGACGTGCGTGGTGCGCATCCGGTCGTCGCTCAGGATCATCTGCGTATGGTAATACAGCCGCGGCCGTTTGTCTTTCAAATGGGCCTGGTCGACGAAGGATAGAACTTTTCCATACGCGCCGGCCGAACGGGTAGTACCGCCTCGGTCAGATGGACTGCTAGGATGACCTCATGAACGTCGGGATTCTGGGATCCGGGATCGTTGGTCAAACCCTCGGTGGGGGTTTTGTAAGGCACGGTCATGCGGTCATGATGGGTACGCGCAACCCGGACGGCAAGGAAGTGCGAGGGTGGGTCGGGAAGACCCCGGGCGCTTCGGCGGGCACTTTTGCCGAGGCCGCGCGGTTTGGAGACCTGTTGGTGCTCGTGGTACTCGGCCGCATCGTGGAAAAAGTGATTGAGATGGCCGGCCCGGCAAACTTTACCGGCAAGACCCTCCTCGACACGACCAACCCGTTGGCGGATGCGCCGCCAGTCGATGGCGTGCTGCCGTTTTTCACTGGGCCAAATGAATCGCTGGGCGAAAAAATTCAGGCGTTGCTGCCACGAGCCCGTGTGGTGAAAGCGTTCAACAGCGTGGGCAGCGCGAATATGGTGAATCCCCACTACGAACCGGGTCCGCCGACCATGTTTCTGTGCGGAAATGACGGGGCGGCGAAGGCCGAAGTTTCCGGCGTCATCCGGCAGTTCGGATGGGAGGCTTTCGACTGCGGCTCGATTCTCGCATCGAGGGCGCTCGAGCCGCTCTGCATGCTGTGGTGCATACCCGGCTTTCGCAACAATCAGTGGACGCACGCGTTCAAGTTGCTGGTGCGATAGGACGCGAGTCTATATCAGCCACTTGCCGGGTTCGCCGAGCGCGTCGGCCAAGTCCTTAAGGAAGACAGCCGCCTGCGCGCCATCGACGACGCGATGGTCGCTCGAGAGCGTGAGAGTCATCATCGGGCGGACGGAGGGTTGGCCGCTCACCGCGACAACGCGATCGGTGATGGCACCGACTGCCAGCACCGCGGCCTGCGGCGGCGTGATGATCGCGCTGAACGCGTCCACCTGGTACATGCCGAGGTTGCTGATGGTGAAAGTGCCGCCGGTGACATCGGGCGGACGCAGGCGGCCGGCGCGGGCGCGCTCGCTCAACTCGCTGCGCTGGCCGGCGATCTCGGCCAGGGTCGCGGTGTTCGCTTGCGGAATCACAACCCCGACCACGCCGTCTTTGACTGCCACGGCCAGGCTGATGTTCACGTCCGAATGAAAGTGGATCGCGCGCCCCGTCCAACTGGCGTTGAGTTTCGGATGCTTCGCCACAACCCGCGCCACCAGCGCGACCAGCAGATCGGTATGGGTGAGCTTCACGTTCATTCCCGCACCGTGATGTTGGCGGGCGACAAGGAGCGGGGTGGCGTCGATTTCGCGCACCAGGAAAAAGTGCGGCGTGGTAGTCCAGCTCTCGGTCGTGCGCTGGGCCATCAGCCGCGCGACGGAACTGAGCGCGGCGGGCTCGGCCGCCTCCGCCGGCGCCTGCGATTTGGCCGCGGCTTCCACGTCTTCGCTCGTGATGGTACCGTCGGGGCCGGTGCCGCGGACCTGGCTGAGGTCCACGCCCAGCTCCTTGGCCACGCGCTTGGCTTTCGGAGAAACGCGCGCACTGGGTTCGGCGGGTCCGGCGACGCCCGCAGCGGACGCCCCACTCGCCGGCCGGACGGACTGCTCGGTCATCGCGCGCGCTGCGGGAGCGGCCGAAGGGGACTCGGCCGGCGGCTGTTCGCCCGGAGCAACGATCCAGGCGATGATGTGCCCGACCGGGATCTCAGCCCCTTCCCAGGCTTTCAGGGCCGCCAAGATGCCATCGGCGGGCGCTTCGACCTCGACGGTCACTTTATCGGTTTCGATTTCCACTAGCGGCTCGCCTTTTTTGACGGAGTCGCCTTCCTTCTTGAGCCAGGCCAGGAGCTTGCCGGTCTCTTGTGCCATCTCGAGAGCGGGCATTACGACGCTGACGGCCATCGCTAGCGGGTCACCCCGACACCTTCGTTCCGGGCGCTCGCTTCCACCATCTCGACGATGCGCTGGCTGGGTGGCGCTTCCTGCTCGCGCTCGGTGGGCAACGGGCCTTCCACGGTGTGATAGTGCGCGCCGGCAATCATGAGTTTTTCTGCGGGAAATCGCGTGATTACCTCGTGGCCGGTTGGGGTGACGACGATCTCCTCTTCAATCCGCGCAGCATACCCGTCCTTGGACGGCCAGAAGGTTTCGAGGGCAAAGACCATGCCGGGCTTGATTTCGTGGGAGTGCTCGAGCGACACCAGGCGGCTGATCACCGGCTTCTCCCAGATGGCCAGGCCAATGCCGTGGCCGAATTGAAGGGCGAACGCGGCCTCTTCGTCGGGGAAGCCGAACTCCTGGGCCTTGGGCCATACGGCCGCGATTTCGCCGGTCGTCCGACCGGGACGAACCAGCGAGATAGCAGCATCGAGGTACTCCCGGCAGCGCTTGTAGGCGTCGATGAGCGAGCGCGATGCGTACCCGATGCTGAAGCAGCGGTAATAGCAGGTGCGGTAGCCCATGTAAGAATGCAAGATGTCGTAGTAGACCGGGTCGCCGGGGCGCAGCACGCGGTCGGAAAAAACATGCGGATGCGGATTGCAGCGCTCACCGGAGATGGCGTTGACGCCCTCGACGTATTCCGAGCCCATGTCGTACAGCACCTTGTTGACCAGGCCGACGGCTTCGTTCTCCCGCAGGCCGGGCTTCATGGCGCGGTAGAGCTCGTCGTAGGCCGCGTCAACCATCATCGCCGAGTGGGTGAGGAGCGCGATTTCGTCCTGGGTCTTGATCACGCGCACGTCGGACATGAGCTGCTGCCCGTCAACGACGCGGATACCTTCCTTCTCGAGCGCGAACAGGATCGGCGGCTCGACCACATCGATGCCGACCGGCTCTTGGAGCAGGTTGCGCATCTCGAGCTCGACTTTGATCTTGCGCGCCACGTTTTCGGCGCGGCCCATCTCGGGCGACATCGCGCCCCTCAGCAGCGGGATTCCCGCGCGTGAGCGCTCGCCCAGCCACGGGCAGTTGAGCTGATGGTGCCTTGCGGCCGAGCCGAAGTCCCACAGGATCGGCTCGTCATTCTGCGGCAGCAGGGTGAAGCGGCTGATCTTGTCTTGCGCCCACGTGCCGATGTGAGTGGCGGTGATGTACCGCACGTTGTTCATGTCGAAGCACAGCAGCGAGCCGATCTCGGAGGCGGCCAGCATCGCTTTGACGCGCGCCAGGCGCTCGCGGCGCAGGCGGTCGAGGTCGATGCGCTGCTCCCAATCCACTGCCATTGAGCCGTACGTCTTCAGTGCCACGATCTTTCTCCTATCGACGGGTTGAGAGCTATCCGCACATGGCGCGGGCGGCTTCGAATACCGATTGCTCGGTCGGCACAGTCGCGTCTTCCAGAGGCGGCGAAAAAGGAATAGGAACGTGCATCGCTCCCAACCTCTTCACCGGCGCCTCGAGATCGAAGAATGCGCCTTCCGAGATCACCGAAGCAATCTCGGCGGCGACACCGTACCGGCCATAGCCTTCATCCATCACAATGACCCGCGACGTCTTTCGCGCGGAGTTGATGAGCGTCTTTTCATCCAGCGGCCACAGCGTCCGCGGATCGACCACTTCGGCGCTAATCGCCGCCTCCTCCAGCAATTTCGCGGCGCCTAACGCCACCTGCACCATGCTGCTGGTAGCGACGATGGTAATGTCGGTGCCTTCACGTTTGATGTCCGCCGCACCCAAGGGAATCGTGTACTCCTCTTCAGGCACCGGACCTTTGAGCCGATACATCATCTTGTCTTCGAAAAAGGCTACCGGGTTTTCGTCGCGAATGGCTGTTTTAAGCAGCCCCTTGGCATCGTAGGGCGTCGAAGGCAACACCACTTTCAAGCCCGGGATATGACAGAACCAGGCGTGCAGCGACTGGGAGTGCTGCGCGGCCGAGCGGCGCGTGGCGCCGAGCGTGGTACGCAGCACCATCGGCACCCTCCACTTGCCGCCCGACATGTAGTGAACCTTGGCGGCCTGGTTCACCATCTGGTCCATGATCAGCGTCACGAAGTCGCCGAACATGATATCGACCACAGGCCGCAAACCGGTCATGGCGGCGCCCACCGCCACTCCCGTAAAGCCGGCCTCCGAAATGGGCGTATCGAGCACGCGCTCGGCGCCGAATTCTTCCACCAGGCCGGTCAGAACTTTGAACGGGTGCCCAGCCTCGGCGATGTCTTCGCCGAGAATGAAGACGCGCGA
>Ga0182034_10001698_pt1 | contig 10910 bp, 9 predicted proteins | sample flu12Cox44000172_FD_125972 | JGI IMG/M metagenome (GOLD analysis project Ga0182034, IMG submission 125972) | Lab enrichment of tropical soil microbial communities from Luquillo Experimental Forest, Puerto Rico - flux4day.12C.oxic.44.000.172 | ecosystem: Environmental > Terrestrial > Soil >... | reverse complement strand
GTTGTGCACCTGTGGTCCTCCTACCTGTCGGAGCAGGAAAAGCGAGCACTCGTTGTTGCCGCCGAGAACATTTCCGGTGTTCGGCGGGTCGAGGACCATATGCGGCCGGTCCCAGTTTACTTGCTGAGCTAGGCTTTGTGAATCTCTCTAAGGAGCTAGGAAATGTCTCTGCATCCGATCCTCGATAAAGCGGAGGTCTCTGTCGATTTCCCGGACAAAGCCTATGTGGGCAGTTTCGGTCGACACTCACAATTCGACGCCTACGTCGACACCGACAGTGTTGCCATCAAGCTGGTACGGCCGGGCGAGGACCGGCGCGCGGCGGTGATCCATCTGCATTATGGTCTATTGGCGGAGATCCTTGGCGAGCTCGCGACATCGTTCAGCTCACGTCATCCGTTCGACGAACAGCACCGTGCCGAGCTCAGCGAGGCGGCAAAACGGCTCGCCGCCTCGCTCGAGCCGAAAGCGCAGAGCTGAAATTCCGGCGCAGGATCATTCCAAAGTGTCCCACCGAGCCTCGCACCTAATACTGGGAGCATCGATGCTGGCGGTTCTTGCTGCGCCTGTTGCCCGTGCCGACCCCGCCCGAGGCGGGCAACTCGCTCGGCAGTGGTGCGACAATTGCCACGTCATCGACAGTAAACCCGCTGGTGCCGTTCCACAAGGTCCGCCGAGCTTTGCCACAATTTCGCATAGCGGAACGACGGCCGACCAGCTTCGCGCATTTCTGTCACACCCTCACGGTGCGATGCCGGACCTGGCCCTAACGCGCGCCGAAATCCACGACCTCGTGGGCTATATCGAGACGCTTCGCTAGGCCGATCATGAACGGCGCTGCAGCCTTGTCGAGCCTGTGGTGGCGGGGCTTCCCGCGGCTGCCGTCTTCGCATCACCATCGCGAGGCCGCGATTGCGCAACGGTTGATCGATGCCGCTGCTGCGGGGCCTGACGAGCTGCTGAAACAGCTCGGTACGACACCCGAGGGTCTGACCTCGGAAGCAGCAGTGCAAAGACGTGCCGCGTTCGGACCGAACCTCGTAGCGCACGAGCGCCAGCAGAGCCTTATCGAGGAGCTGATCGGGCGCGCCAGGAACCCTCTCAACTTCTTGCTGCTGTCTCTCGCAGCGGTCTCTTATTTTCTCGGCGATAGCCGGGCCGCGTCGGTGATCGGTGTGATGGTGTTACTGAGCGTATCTCTTGCCTTCATGCAAGAGCATCGCTCGAACACAGCCGCTGCGAGGCTTCGCGCAATGGTACGAACCACCGCAACCGTTCTGCGACGCACCGAGGCTGGCGGGCAGGCCTTGGAAGTCCCGATTGAAGAGCTCGTTCCTGGAGATGTTGTAAGGCTGTCGGCCGGGGATCTGATTCCGGCGGATCTGCGGGTGCTGTTGGCCAAGGATTTGTTTCTGAACGAGGCGGCGCTCACGGGCGAGGCGATGCCGGTCGAAAAATCTGCTGCACCCGTCCACGGCCAGCGGGATGCGCCGACCGACCTGCCCAATGTCTGCTTTATGGGCAGCAACGTGCTGAGCGGGGTCGGCACCGCGGCCGTCGTCCAGACCGGCGCCGGCACTTATTTCGGCGAGCTTGCCGGGATGCTCGTACGTCAGCGTGCTCCTACTAGTTTTGATAGAGGGATAACGCGTTTCACCTGGCTGATGATTCGCTTCATGGCAGTGATGGTGCCGAGCGTCTTTTTCATCAATGGCGTGACCAAGGGTGATTGGCTCGAGGCGCTCATGTTCGCCCTCGCCGTTGCTGTCGGGCTGACACCCGAAATGCTGCCGATGATCGTGACCGTCAATCTTGCCAAGGGCGCCATTGCGATGTCGCGCAAGCGGGTGATCGTAAAGCGTCTCAACGCGATCCAGAACTTCGGGGCCATGGATGTCCTGTGCACTGACAAAACGGGCACTTTGACCCAAGACAAGATTATCCTGATGCATCATTTCGATCTGCATGGGCAGGAATCGAACCGCGTCCTCGAATACGCTTATCTCAACAGCCATTTTCAGTCCGGTTTAAAAAACCTGCTCGACGTCGCCGTTCTCGATCACGTCCAGATGAAGGAGCATGTCCGGCTCGAACACCGCTTCGAAAAGATCGACGAGCTGCCTTTCGACTTCTCGCGTCGCCGAATGTCGGTCGTCCTGGAGACTGAGGAAAAGAAGCATCTCTTGATCTGCAAAGGTGCCGTCGAGGAGATGTTTGCAGCCTGCTCACACTACGCAATGGATGGTGACGTGGCGCTGCTCGACGCGAGCCATCTCGTGCAGATGCAGGATCAAACGACAAGGGTAAATGCTGACGGGTTTCGCGTGATTGCTGTCGCCTACAAGGATTTCCCCGTCAGCCGACCAGCCTATCACACGGCGGATGAAAGCGATCTGGTCTTACTCGGTTATGTTGCCTTCCTCGATCCGCCGAAGGAGAGCGCGAGGACAGCGATAGCCGCGCTGGCGCGTTCCGGGGTTCACGTTAAAATTCTCACTGGCGACAACGACATCATCGCCCGTAAGATCTGTCGTGAGGTCGGGGTACTGACGGACGACGTCCTTCTCGGCGGTGACCTCGACGAGCTGACCGATCGTGAATTGGCGCAGCGCCTCGAAACCGTCACGGTTTGCGCCAAGGTTTCGCCCGCGCAAAAGTCCCGAATCATCGAAGCGTTGCATTTCGGCGGGCACGTCGTCGGCTTTCTCGGCGACGGGATCAACGACGGCCCCGCTCTGAAGAGCGCCGATGTCGGGATCTCGGTCGATACCGCCGTGGACATTGCCAAGGAATCTGCCGACATCATCCTACTTGAGAAAAGCCTTATGGTATTGTCTGAAGGCGTGCTCGAGGGCCGCAAGATTTTCGGAAACATCGTCAAATACATAAAGATGGGAGCCAGCTCGAACTTCGGAAACATGTTCAGTGTGCTCGGAGCGAGCATATTTCTGCCATTCTTACCAATGGCCCCGATCCAGGTGCTGACCAATAATCTCCTGTACGATTTTTCGCAGACGACTATCCCAACCGATCACGTCGACGACAACTATATCGCGGCACCACGGCGCTGGGACATCGGCAATATCACCAAATTCATGCTGTTCCTGGGGCCGATAAGCTCGATTTTCGACTACGTGACTTATGCGACATTGCTTTTCGCGTTCGGCGCTTGGACCAATCCTTCGTTATTTCAGACCGGATGGTTTGTCGAATCATTGCTGACGCAGACATTGATCATCCACATCATCCGTACCGCGAAAATCCCATTTTTACAGAGCCGTGCAAGCAATTCGCTAATAATCACAACGATCCTAGTGGCCGGCGCCGGCGCACTCCTTCCCTATTCCCCATTAGGGTCGGCTCTGGGGTTTGTGCCACTGCCTGGCCTCTATTGGTCTGCCGTTTGCGGCATCATTCTTGGCTATTGTGTGTTGGCGCACCTGGTCAAGACCTGGTTCGTGCGACGCTGGGGAATGTGATCGATACGTAATTCTACGTACGTAGAATCCCTAAGGAACATTCCGAATTTCGGCTCGCTCCAAAGGCCGCAATGCTCTCTCCATCGAAAGCCGATGGAGGAGATCATGTATAGGCAGTTCGGCAATATCGATTACCGCAACGGTAATGCCGCGGTCGGGTCTGACAGTCTGACGATTACACAGTCGGGTCAGCTCGATGCGCTGGTCGCGTTGGAGCGTATCGGCACCCGGCTAAGCTTCTCGCGCAATGCCGAGATCTACGCCGAAGGAGACGGCGCGGACTGCTGGTACAAGGTCATCACCGGAACGGTCCGGGTCTGCAAGCTGCTCGCCGATGGTCGGCGTCATATCGCCGAGTTCTGCTTCGGCGGCGACTGGTTCGGTATCGACAACTCAGGCGAGCGCCCGTACACGGCTGAGGCGGTAGATGATGTCATCGTGATGCGCTTTCAGCGGAGAGGCGCAGAACAGCTGATGCAGCACAACCCGGTCGTAGCGAGCCAGTTGTGCGATACCATGCTGCGCGATCTCGCGAATGCGCATGGGCGCACATTACTGCTCGGCCGGATGACGGCGTCGGAGCGGGTCGCGACGTTCCTTCTGGAGATGTTCGACCGCGGCGACCGGGCAAAGGCTCTCGACTTGCCGATGTCGCGTACAGACATCGCCGATTATCTGGGGCTGACGATCGAGACCGTCTGCCGCACGTTGTCATTGTTCAAGCGTGACGATGTTATCGCCATTCCCAACCCGCATCGGATCGAGCTGCTCGATCGGGACGCTCTTGAGGCCGTGAGTGAAGCCTGACCGGACTGGTTGGCTGTTGATCTGGATCAGTGCATGCGTGCGCTAGTTCAGGTCTGATTGGGAGTTCTCGGGGAGAGCTCAATATGCCCGTCGCTTGGGGCTGCCATCCAGCCAAACAGTTCAAGGAGCGCATTTGCATCGTCGATGACGACGAGTGGGTGGCTGATTCACTGAAGGTGTTGCTCGAGACCTTTGGCTTCGAGGTCCAGTCCTACAGCTCCGGATGCGAATTCCTTGCCGATGAGCGACACTGCGCAGCCGCCTGTCTACTGATCGACCAGCATTTGCACGGGATGAACGGCCTCGACGTGGTCGATCGCCTGCAGAAAGAAGGCGTTCGCATGCCGACGATCCTGGTCTCGGGCCGGCTCGATCAACGAATCAGAGAACGGGCATCGAGTCTGGGAGTGACCAGCGTCATCGACAAGCCCTTTGCGCCAGACCGTCTGGTCGGGGTTATCCGGACGGCGTTGCTGGAACGCAATTGATGTCCCTCATGACCGATCGGTTGCCGGGGACGATCTTCCGCTATGTCTTCAGCGTCAGCTGGCCGCACCAGCTCGTGCTGGTTGTGCTGACGGTCGTCACCTTTCTGCTGGAAATCGCGCCGCTGGAGATCCAGCGCCGGGTGGTCAACAATCTCGTCAAGGAACGACCTTTTCAATGGGTCGTACTTCTGTGCGCCGCTTATGTCGGCGCTGCCCTTTTCCAGGGTACGACCAAGCTCGGTCTCAACGTCTATCGGGGCTGGGTCGGGGAAAGTGCGATACGGGATCTGCGCCGACATATTCTCGCGTATTTGAGGGTGGCACGGATCGCGGCACCGGGCCCGGAGGCCCGCGGCGTCGGGGCTGCGATGCTGGTCGGGGAGGTCGAGCCGATCGGCGGCTTTGTCGGCGGCAGTATTTCCGAGCCCCTGCTTCAGGGCGGGATATTGCTGTCAGTGCTCGCGTATATCGTGCACCTCGACAAATGGATGGCGGCGGCCGCCTTTGCTTTGTTCCTGCCGCAGCTCGTCATCGTGCCGCTGATGCAAACTGCGATAAACCGCCGCGCCGGTGCGCGCGTGTGGATCTTGCGGCAACTCGGTGTCAGCGCAGTCGACGCCAGCGCGGCATCGATCGAGCGGGACAGGTCAGACAGCAGGAGGATCGACCGCGTTCTGTATCTGAACATGGGAATTTTCAAGCTCAAGTTTTCAATGAACTTTCTGATGAATTTCTTCAGCCATCTCCAGGTTGTGGCGGCACTGCTGATCGGTGGTTGGATGGTGCATACCGACCAGCTCGAAGTCGGCGGCGTTGTTGCGTTTATCTCCGCGGTCGGGCGGCTAAATGATCCGTGGGGCGATCTCGTCAACTATTTTCGCGACCTGAGCATCACCCAGGTAAAATTCGGCCTAGTCGCCGAAAGGGTTAACCAGCTCTCGGAGCGTCAGCCTACACTTTCCCCCGATCAGAGGACCGCGCTCCGATTGACAGCTTGAGTAGCCGAGCGAGACCGATGTCTGTTCGCAATCTCAACAAACTTTTCCAACCACGATCGGTCGCGTTGATCGGCGCAACCCCGCGGCCGGGGTCAGTCGGCGCGATAATGGCGCGCAATCTACACCGCGCTGGGTTCGCTGGCGAACTAATGCTGGTCAATCCGCACCACGGTATGATCGATGGGCTAGCGGTTCACGCTGATGTCGCGAGCCTGGCGCAGACCCCGGACCTCGCGGTCATCGTCACGCCGCCCGAGACGGTGCCAGGTTTGATCGCCGAGCTGGGTGCGCGTGGAACGCGGGCCGCGGTGGTCATCACCGCCGGTTTCGGTGAGTTGGGTGAGGGAGGTCGTACGCTGCAGCAGGCCGCCCTGGACGCGGCAAAGCCCTATCTTCTGCGCATTGTGGGTCCAAACTGCATCGGCATCATAGTACCGCGACTTGGGCTCGACGCCACATTTTCGCACATGGCAGCACCGGCGGGAGATATCGCCTTCGTCAGCCAGTCGGGCGCAATGATTACGGCGATGCTCGATTGGGCCGTACCACGCGGCATTGGGTTTTCGCATGTCGTCTCACTCGGAGATATGGCCGATGTCGATTTCGGCGATATGCTCGATTACCTCGCCGCGGACCCGCACACCCGCGCCATCCTGCTTTATGCCGAAGGCGTCACCAATGGCCGGAAACTCATGTCGGCGGGGCGCGCAGCGTCACGCATCAAGCCCGTCCTGGTGCTGAAGGCAGGCCGCTCGAACGCCGGTGCGCGCGCCGCGACCTCTCACACTGGCGTCCTCGCCGGTGCCGACGCCGTCTACGACGCCGCATTCCGCCGAGCCGGAATGCTGCGCGTGGGAACCATGGCCGAGTTATTCGATGCCGCGGAGACGTTGGCATTGACCCACGAGCAGGTCGGGGAGCGGCTGGCGATCCTGACCAACGGTGGCGGCGCAGGTGTGCTTGCCACAGATGCTCTGGCCGCAGCGGGGGGCGAACTGGCTGCATTGTCGGAAGCGACGATCACTGAGTTGAACCGCCTACTGCCCGCGACCTGGAGCCACGGCAATCCCGTGGACATCATCGGCGACGCGTCGGGGAAGCGCTATGGCGACGCGCTAACCGTGCTGATCGGTGACCCGAAGGTCGACGCGATTTTGGTGCTGAACTGTCCCACCGCGCTGGCACAGGCTGAGGACGCCGCCCGCGCGGTGATCGACACGGTAGCCGCAGCACTACCCGAGTCCCTCCGAGGTCGTAACGTGGTAACTGCATGGCTCGGCGAGCATTCCGCAAGCGCGGCGCGGCAGCTTTTTGCCGAAGCCCGCATTGCCAGCTACGAGACCCCCGACAGCGCGATCGGCGGTTTCATGCACCGGGTGTATCACCGGCGCAATCAAGAGCTGCTGGTGGAGACACCACCGGCGCGGCCGGATCGGTTCGAGCCTGATTTCGCGACAGCGCGGCGGGTCATCGAAACCACACTTGGTGCAGGGAATTCTTGGCTCACTCCTGTAGAGGCCGGTTTCCTGCTGGCAGCCTATGGGCTCCCGCTTGTGGCGAATCACCTCGCCGGCGATCCCGAGCAGGCCGCTTCCGTCGCCGCGACCGTCGGCTTTCCGGTCGTCCTCAAGATCCTTTCGCCCGACATCACGCACAAGAGTGACGTGGACGGGGTTGCGCTCAATCTCAACGACGCCGAACGGGTCAGGCAAGAAGCGAGAACGATGCTCGAACGCGTCAAGACGGCACGTCCAAGGGCTCGCCTGGACGGATTCCTCGTTCAGCCCATGGTCCGGCGCTCGGGTGCGATAGAGCTCCTCGTCGGGCTGGTCGAGGATCCGATCTTTGGGCCGCTGGTTGCGTTCGGCCAGGGAGGTATTGCCGTCGAGGTCGTGCATGACAGCTCGCTCGAGCTGCCACCGCTGAATGCATTGCTGGCACGCCGGCTGATGGCGCGCACACGGGTGTGGCAATTACTGCAGGGCTACCGTGGCAAACCTCCGGCGAGCATCGATTCGGTCGTCGAGGTGTTGATCCGCCTCGGCCAGCTCGCCGCCGAGCATCCGGAGATCCGGGAGCTCGATATCAACCCACTGCTCGCCGACACCGTCGGCGTTGTCGCGCTGGACGCTCGCGTGCGGGTTGCGCCGGCGCGCAGCACCGACACAGCTCGCCTCGCGATTGCGCCCTATCCGCAGCATCTCGAAACCGTCGAGCGCTTGCGCGATGGGACGGCTGTACGCGTGCGGCCGGTGCGTCCCGAGGATGAGCCTCTGCTGCACGACCTCGCCGCGCATATGAGCCATGAGGACCTCCGGCTCCGATTCTTTACGCCGGTGCGCGGATTGAGCCACGCGGTAGCGGCGCGGCTCTCGCAGCTCGACTATGACCGGGAGTTGGCGTTGCTTGCTGCGCGCGACGGAATGACGCTGGGTGTGGCGCATTTCTTCGCGGATCCCGACAAATTGCGCGCCGAATACGCGATCGCGGTCCGCAGCGATTGGAAAGGGCACGGTGTTGCCTACCTGCTGATGACCCACCTCATCGACATCGCCCGGCAGTGGGGCATCGACGAGCTCGTCGGTGAGGTGATGCGCGAGAACGAGCCGATGCTGCAGATGTGCCGAGAGCTCGATTTCACGGTTGCTATAGATCCGAGCGATGCGGCGCTGATGCAGGTCAGCAAGAAGCTTGCCGGGTAGCGAGGGGATGGACATGGATCAATGCGGAGGTTGGGGCATCTGGTCACACTCAAAACAACGAAGGCCGCAATCGGCATGGCGAGTTGCTTATTTTAGTGATGCGAAGCGCACCCTCCGTCGCACTATCCTGTCTCGCTTCAGCTCCCCGAAGCAAGCTCACACAATCAACGAATGATCGTGAAAATTCGAAACCGGCCACTCCTTCTCCGGTCGCCAGCACGCTCTCTGAGGGAATCCTGCAGAGAAATCGGTGGTGACGAAAACGGCCGACGGTGCCGCACATGCCCCCTGAAGAGCCTGTGCAAAGATGAGTCCCGCTGCCTGGTGCGGCGCGTCTAGAAGAATTTACGTGATCTGGATTGAATTCTTTCACCAAGCATTCGGGCCTAAAGTTTTTGCCGATCGTCGGTGCGGGTACTCTGCTGCTGGCTCACCTGATTACGGCGGCTGGCGTTCGCAGGCGGACGGACGCGTTGATAGCCCGTCTCGAACACCCGAGCACGTCAGAAGTATCGAAACCTTCGGTTCCGGCGATCATCCAATCCTTTGCGCGCCGCGCGATACTTGAAAATCCGGTTCCGAACACCGTGTGGTTGCACCAATCTGGCGAGATGCGAATCAACCTTGGTGATCGCTGGCGACCCTTCACTGCCGAGCAGGTGATCAGCATCCATCAACCGGGCTTTGCCTGGCTCGCCCGCATGCAGGTGGCGCCGCTCCTATCAGCACGCATCCTTGATTGCTATGTCGGTGGCGAGGGTCTGCTCGAAGCGCGGCTTTTCGGCTCATTGCGGCTGGCGCGGGCCGCGGGACCAAAGACTGACAAGGGCGAATTGATGCGCTATCTCGCCGAGCTCGCCTGGGCGCCGCACGCCATGCTGCATAACCGGCAGTTGTCCTGGCGCGAAATTGACGCGACCAAGGCCGAAGTGGCGGCGGAGAGCTCGGCAGGCCTCACACGGGTGCGGCTGATCTTCGAAAACGGTGATATCGCCCGCGTCGAAGCCGAGGACCGCCCGCGTATGACCGGACGCCGAATTGTTCCGACTTGCTGGCAAGGACACTGCTTCGACTACCGCGAAATCAACGGCTGCCGCATTCCCACCCGAGCGGTGGCGAGCTGGCTGTTGGAGGACGGTCTATTCGAATACTGGCGCGGCCGGATAACAGCGTTCGGGACGAAATAGTTGCGGCTGGGGAAGCCGCACCTTGACCTGGATCAGTGCGGCCTCCGCAAAGGTCGCGACCATGTGGGCCTATGGAGTGGCAGGTGCATTATCAGAGCGGCGGTGAACAATTTCGTGCCCCGGCGGCCGACCGAAGGACGGCTATCGCCGTCGCCTGCATCCTTATCCGCGACGGCCATGAGGTGGTGAAGCTCGAATCTGCCGCAGGCGAAACGCTCGAGACCGACGAGATCAAGAGACTCTGCGGGTGGTGACGCCGCTCCCTCGGTGGTTACGCCCGACCGCCTCTTTGTGGTACTTGAAGCGTTAGAGGGCGGAGCCTGGCGGGGGTCGCGACCGGTGCGGCTTTCCCTAGGGACCCGCCTCAAGGATCCGGAACCTGAGTTCGACGCCGCCGAGTCTGCAGCGCGAAAACGGGGGTCTCACCGACTCCCTTTATCGCGCGATCGTCGCCACAGCGGTCGATGGAATTGTCGTCATCGACCGGAATGGCGCTATCCGCTCGGTCAACAACGCGACCGAACGGATCTTCGGCTATGCCGCCGCCGAACTCGTCGGACGCAATGTCAAGATGCTGATGCCGGAACCATATGCCGGCGAGCATGATACCTACCTTGTAAATTACCTGCGCACCGGCCAAAAAAAGATCATAGGAATCGGGCGCGAGGTGGTTGGCCGGCGCAAGGACGGGTCGATTTTTCCGATGGATCTCTCCGTCGGCGAGGCGCGTGACGGCGGGGAACCCATCTTTGTCGGGATCATCCGCGACATCACCGACCGCAAGGCCGCCGAGCTGGCGCAACGCGAGAGTGAGCTGCGGCTGCGCTCGATCATCGACACCGTCCCCGATGCGATCGTCGTCATCGACTCACAAGGGGCGATCCAGTCCTTCAGCCCCGCGGCGGAGCAGCTCTTCGGATACGACGGCGCCGAAGTGATCGGCCGGAACGTCAAGATCCTGATGCCGTCTCCCTACCGTGAAGCACACGACGGCTATATCGAGCGCTATCTTCGCACCGGCGAACGGCGGATCATCGGCATCGGCCGCGTCGTGACCGGGCGCCGTAAGGATGGCGAGACCTTTCCGATGGAACTGCAGGTTGGTGAGTTTGTCTTTGCCGGAGGCCGATACTTCACCGGCTTTGTCCGCGATCTGACCGAGCGGCAGGAGGCCGAGCGCCGCATCCAGGATCTTCAGGCGGAGCTGATGCACGCCTCGCGGCTCAGCGTCATGGGGCAGATGGCCTCT
>Ga0182034_10001694_pt1 | contig 10917 bp, 7 predicted proteins | sample flu12Cox44000172_FD_125972 | JGI IMG/M metagenome (GOLD analysis project Ga0182034, IMG submission 125972) | Lab enrichment of tropical soil microbial communities from Luquillo Experimental Forest, Puerto Rico - flux4day.12C.oxic.44.000.172 | ecosystem: Environmental > Terrestrial > Soil >... | reverse complement strand
TACATCTAAGGGGCGAGTTGCCGTTTGACAGCGATGGAGAACGCAGGCGCGGGCGGATCACCCGCTCGTGCGGCAACAGGGAGGCACTTCCACTAGACCGTTTATGAAAGGCCGAGCAGATCGGTGGTGGTAAGGCGATTTCTCAACAGCTAAGTAGGTAGGATGCCCCATCTGCTGTCCGAAGAGGGTGTTTGGTTCGCAATCCGACCTAAGTCGTGAACTGATTTTTTCCTTCCACCGCTTGGCAGTAGAGGTTGAAGGGTACTTGCCCCTGCTATTCGACTCTGAACGGCTCAGTTGTCGGATTCTTGATCACCGGAGCCTGGGAGGGTAACCTAAGAGGCGAGTTCGCCGATCCACATGTTTCGAATCGCCCTCGCCAATCTTCGTTACCCCGCCACACGAGAGGAGTCGGTCTCGTTGGCCGAACAGGCAGTCACGCACGCGTCCGTAGTGGGTGCGTCGCTCGTCTGCTTCCCGGAGTGCTTGGTTCCTGGCTACCGGGGATTAGGGAAGTCACCGCCGCCGCCGGACCCCGGGTTCCTGCAACGTGCTTGGTCCGCGATTGGGGCTGCGGCTGCAGAGGCGCGCCTCACGGTGATTTTGGGCACCGAACGGGTCGCAGATGGCGCCTTGCTGGCCTGGCCGAGCCAGAACAGGCGATCCCATGGACTCAACTAGGGTCGGGGGTTCTTACGCTTGAGGACGCCGACCTGCTGCCGCAAGGCGACGAGCTCCAGTCCGAGGTCAGTCGCGAGCGGAAGAAGGCACCGAACCAAGAAAGAAAAGCCAGGAGAAGCCGGGTCATGGGCCCAGTTTACACGACGCAGCGCCCCGGAAAGGGGACGGCAAGGCGCAGGTCAGGACGGTCTCAGGTTATTCCCGCTGTTTACGAGCGAAAGACCTGTAATGCTAACTTTCAATTGACGAATTTGACGCTCAGTCCTAAACTTTGCAAAGACATTAAATTCGGCCGGTGTGCGGCCGGCAACGCCCACGGAGTGTGACGTGTCCGCGCAACGATGGATCAGTACCAAGCAATCCGTTTCCCGGCGAAGATTCCTCACCAAACGTCGGAGCGGGAGCGGCCGCCGCCGTCGCGGCGCCGGCGCTGGCCCTCGGCTGCTCGAACAAGTCCGGCAGCAGAGTCGTCGCTCCGGAGCGGACGGCACACCTATGAACTCGTCCCTGGCTGGGGTGTCCTCCAGTCTGGCGTCAAGTATGGTTACACCCACGGCTTTCAGGCCACTTCTGACAACCAGATCGTGGTCCACAACCATAGCAAAGACTCCGTCATCATCTTCGATCACAAAGGCAAGTGCATCAAGTCCTAGGGACCGGGATTTCAGAAAGAGGCCCACGGCTGTCTTCTGCGTAAGGAAGGCGGCACCGAGTATCTCTACCTTTTCGGATTACGAGCGCCACGTGGTGGTCGAGTCCACCTTGGACGGCGAGACTGTGTGGACGCTCAACCGGCGCAAGGATTCCGGCGTTTATGAGAAGGAAGAGCAGTTCAAGCCCAGCAACACGGTGGTGGCACCGAACGGCGACATCTACGTGGCGGACGGCTACGGCCTGAGTTACGTCCACCAATTCAGCCCCAGGCTCGAGCGGATCCGACCCTGGGCGGGCAAAGGCAGTGAGGCCGCAAGCTCGATGGCCCGCACGGCATCTGGATCGACGGACCGCTCCAACACCCGGCTGCACACGTTCACGCTCGACGGCAAGCATGTCGGGTTTATTCGCCTGCATCAAGTGCGTTTTCCCAAGGCGGGCCCCATCCGCCGTCTCGGCGACAATCCCGGTGTGTGGCAAATCACAGGCTGGCCGAATCTGCTTGACACTACCTGGGTGCCTGGCAAGTTCATCTGGCCGCACGCTGCCTGCTGAAATAAGCGCGGCGACATCTATGCGGTGGAGTGATTCAGGAGGGGCGCGTCACGAAGCTGAAGAGGGTGTAGGAAGATCGGGATTTCAGGAACTAAGCAAGTGACCCTCACCCAGCTCGCTACGCTTTCCCACGCTCTCCCCTGGAGAGAGGGCTGGTCACCTGGTGCCGCCTTTGGAGCGCGGAAGATGTTCAGGCTCGATGCCGATAGGAAGGTGCACTTCTGCGATGGCGTAACGCGCCGCGACTTCCTGCACGCCGGTGCGCTCGGGTTCCTGGGTCTGACCCTGCCCGAGTTTTGCACGCTCAAAGCGGCGGGCGCGGTCGATCCCAAAAAGGACATCAGCTGCATTCAGTTGATGCTGGTGGGCGGGCCCAGCCAGCTCGACACCTGGGATATGAAGCCGGACGCGCCGGCCTCCATCCGCGGTCCCTACAAGCCCATCAAGACGAACGTCTCCGGCATTGAAATCTCCGAGATCTTTCCACGCATGGCGAAGCACGCGGACAAATTCGCGCTGCTGCGGTCGTGCTACCACACCGCCGCAGCCGTGCATGATACCGGTTGCCAGATGATGCAGACCGGCCGCCTGTTCCAAGGCGGCCTCGAATCGCCCAATTACGGCTCCGTGCTGCGCTACGACAAGGGACCGCGCGGTGACATGCCGCCGAACGTCCTGATTCCGGTGCCGATCGGCCAGCTTGGCGGCAATCTGCCCCACGGCGATACCGCCGGGTTCCTGGGCAAGGCTTACGATCCTTTTGTTCTGAACGCCGATCCCTCCGATCCGAACTTCAAGGTGCCGGACATGCTCCCGCCCGACTATATCGCCGCCGTACGGGTGGACCGGCGGCGAAGCTGGCGGGATGAGATCAACAAGTCGGTCCAGTATTTTGAGGAATCGAACCAAGACTCCAAGCTGATGGATTCCACCTTCGATCAGGCCTACACCCTGATGACTTCCGCCAAGGCGCGCGAAGCCTTTGAGCTGACCCAGGAGCCTGAGGATGTCCGCAAGCGTTACGGCATGAATCGCTTCGGACAGGGGTGTCTATTGGCGCGGCGGCTGGTAGAGCGCGGCGTGCGCTTTGTGACCGTCAACATGTTTGAGACCGTATTCAACGAGATCACCTGGGACATCCACGGCTCGGCGCCATTCAGCCCCATCAGTTGTTACAGCGACCTGGTGGGCCCTATGTTCGACAACGCATACAGCTCCCTGCTCGAAGACCTGAGCCGGCAGGGCCTCCTCGACAGTACGCTGGTGCTGGCCACCGGCGAATTTGGGCGCACGCCGCGCATCAATCCGGCTGGCGGCCGTGATCACTGGCCACAGTGCTGGACGGTGGTGCTGGCGGGCGGAGGCATCAAGGGCGGCCAGGTCGTGGGAGCATCCGACAACATCGGCGGCGCGCCCAAGGACCGTCCGGTGATGCCGGCGCACGTGGCGGCGACGGTCTACAAGTGCCTGGGCATCCCGATCGATCGGGAGCTGAAGACTCCGCAAGGCCGAGTGGTACGCTTGGTCGATCACGGGTTTGATCCGATCGACGAACTGTCGGTCTAGCTTGTAGCGGCGTCGGTGACACTGTCTTCGATCGCTGTCTTTCGGCGCTCAGCGAGCGCCTCGACAGCAGCTGCCTTTCTTTCAAGAATTCTTGTTTCACTCAGTAGAAGACATGAAGCCCCGCAATTTTCTACTGCTCGCAGCAATCGTTGTTGTCTTGAATCTGCCTTACCTGATTCGAGCTTCCCAATCGGATCAGAATCCAGCACCCTCTCCGAAGCCCCGGAACGACGCCCCGTACCACCAGACGGACATGTCGAAGCCGGGCGGCAGCCAAAAGCAGTCGGAAGCCAGCGTCGCCTTGCAGTTGGCCGCCGCGCACGCGAGCTATCCCGAGGTGCCGCTCACCAAGATCGATCTCCTACCCTCGAACGTCGTCCTCGCCGGACCGCGTTTCAGTCAGCGGCTGGTGGTGGAGGCCACGTTCGCGGACGGTCACCAGGAAGACTTGACCGCGGAGGCCAAGGTGATCTCGTCCGACGCCAAGGTCGCGATGGTGAACGGCGACGGTTTCGCTGTCCCCCAGGGAGACGGCCAGACCACCCTCACCGCCACCGTGCAGGGTCAGCGCACCAGCGCGTCGCTCAGCGTAAGGGATTACGCCACCGCCTCGGAGTGGAGCTTTCGCAATGACGTCCTGCCGGTGATGACCAAGGCCGGATGCAACTCTGGGCCTTGCCATGGCGCTGCGGCCGGCAAGAACGGTTTCAAGCTGACCCTGCGCGGCTACGATCCCGAGACCGACTACTACACGCTCACGCATCAGGCGCTGGCGCGCCGCACCGACCGGCTGGAGCCCGCCAAGAGCCTGATCTTGCTGAAGCCGACCCTGACCCTGCAGCACGGCGGCGGAAGGCGCTTTGCGGTGGGATCGCCGGAATACCAGGTGATCGCCGGGTGGATTGCCGAGGGGATGCCGCCGCCGCAGGCTCCGGACCCGCGGGTGACGGAGGTCCAGGTGCTACCACGCGAAGCCTCGCTGCGCCCGGGGGCGGAGCAGCAGTTGATTGTCACCGCGGTCTTCTCCGACGGGCACACAGAGGACGTCACGCTCTGGGCCAAGTACGACAGCGGCGATGAAGGCGTCGCCACCGTGGACAACAACGGCCACGTCACCATGCACGGCTACGGCGAGGCTCCGGTGACAGTGTGGTATCAGAGCCACGTGACCTTCTCGCGGTTACGCATTCCCTTCCCTTACAGGCTCGACGAGGCGACGTTCCGGAAGGCCCAGCGCCACGACTACGTGGACGCCGCGGTCCTACGGCACCTCGAAGAGCTCCATATTCCGCCCTCGCCACCCGCCAGCGATGCAGCCTTCATCCGGCGAGTCTATCTGGATGCGGCCGGCATCCTGCCCACGCCGGCCGAGGTTGAGAAGTTTCTGGCGGATTCCTCACCGGACAAGCGCTACCGCCTGATCGACGCCCTGATGAAGCGGCCCGAGTTCGTGGATTACTGGGCCTACAAGTGGTCTGACCTGCTGCTGGTCTCAAGCAACCGCCTCTCCAACGAGGAGATGTGGAGCTACTATGACTGGATTCGCCAGAGCGTGGCCGAGAACAAGCCCTGGGACCGCATGGTCTACCAAATTGTGACCGCCACCGGCCCCACGGTGGAGAATGGCGCCGCCAACTACTGGGTGGTCCATCGCGACCCTTTGGACACGTCGGAGAATATGGCGCAGGCGTTTCTGGGCATCACGATCGCCTGCGCCCATTGCCACAATCATCCGCTGGCCAAGTGGACCCAGAAAGACTATTACGGCATGGCCAATTTGTTTGCCCGAGTGAGGCTCAAGACCTTCGCGCCCAGCGCATTCCGGCCGGCCGTGGGACCGCTTTTCAACGGCGTCACGGTCTACTCGGCGCCGACTGGCGAATTCACGGACGATCGTTTCATGATGGTGCTCCCGCCCAAGCCGCTCGACGCCCAGGCACTCCCCGAATCTGTGTCCGGCGACACTCGCGTCTACTTTGCTAAGTGGCTCACCTCGCCCGACAATCCGTTCTTCGCCCGCAACATCGTCAACCGCATCTGGCGCAATTTCATGGGGCACGGGCTGGTTGAACCCATTGACGATCTGCGGGACACCAACCCGGCCACCAACGACCAGCTGCTGAACGCGCTGGTGAAGGATTTTCAGGCGCACCATTTCGACATCAATTACATCATCCGGACGATCGTTCAGTCGGCGACCTACCAGGCCTCGTCGATGCCGCTCAAGGAAAACGGCGACGACGACAAGCACTGCTCGCATTACCTCATTAAGCGGTTGCCGGCCGAAGTGCTGCTCGACGCTTACTCGCAGGTGACGCAGGTGCCCGAGAAGTTCGAGGGCTACCCGGTGGGCCTGCGCGCCTTGCAATTGCCGGACACAGCGGTCAAGTCGTATTTCCTGGATGCCTTCGGCCGTCCCGCGCGCCAGCAAACGCGCGAGAGCGAGCGCACCTCGGTACCGACGATCACCCAGGCGCTGCACATCATCAACGGAGGCACGCTTAACGACAAGCTGCGCGATCCAACGAACTCGATCAGCATGCTGCTCAAGCTGGGGTTCTCGGACGACCAGATTGTGGACTACCTGTATCGGGCCGCGTTCAGCCGCCCGCCCATAGAGGCCGAGCGGACCGCGCTGGTCAAGGCTCTCGCCTCCGCGGAGCAGAAGGTACTGGGGGTCGACGATCCCCGCCGCGCCGCGCTGGTCGACATGACGTGGGCGATGCTGACCAGCCAGGAATTTGTGTTCAACCATTGACTCTCGTGCCCGAGGTTGTCGGGATGCAAAGTAGCGTTGCCCATCAACTTTAATTTGGTTGTGCTCGAGGACGGAATCATCGATGAGAATCTTTAAGGGCTTTCACCACGGAGAACACACAGGAGCACAGAGGCGCAACCGCTTCGACCTCCCTGCCCTCAGTGTCTTCTGTGGTACGAGCTTTCGCCCGCGGCTTTCCACTGCCTTATTCACTGCATCGATGATCGCCGTCACCGCGGGACTCCGCGCAACCGATGCCTCACCTACCTTCAACGGCGAGATCGCTCCCATCCTGCAGAAGAACTGCTTGGCCTGCCATTCAAGTGCTGCCAAGATGGGCGGCCTGGTGATGGGCAGCTACGATGCGCTGATGAAAGGCGGCGCGCACGGCCCGGTGATTGTTCCCGGCCAGGCCGACGCTAGCCGGCTGGTCGAGATGCTGGAAGGCAGGATCCAGCCGCGGATGCCCTTCAACAGCGACTCGCTTCCTCCTGCGGACATCGCCATCATCAAAACCTGGATCGCGGCGGGCGCGAAGGGGCCGGCTCCGGGCGAAGGCAGCGGAGAGCTCTCGGCGGCTGCGATTCCCGACATCAAGCCCCAGGTGCCTGTTGTCTCGCCGGTCGCTTCGGTCAAATTCTCTCCGGATGGACGACTCCTCGCGCTCGGAGGCTATCAGGAGGTCCGGCTCCTCGATCCGCCCAGTGGCACGACGATCGGGACCCTCCCCGGCCACGCCGACTATGTGCGTTCCATCGCCTTCAGCCCCGACGGCAGGATGCTGGCGGCGGCCGGAGGGCTCTGCCAGCGCAGCGGCGAAATCAAGGTCTGGGATGTGCCGTCGCCCCGCCTGCTAAAGACCCTGCTGGGCCACAGGGATTGCGTCTACTCGGTCGCCTGGAGCCCGGACGGAAAGCTGATCGCCTCGGGCAGCTACGACAAGATGGTAAAACTTTGGGACGCAGGCACAGGTAAGGAGCTGCGTAATCTCCAGGACCACATCGACGCAGTCTTTGGGGTGGCCTTCAGTCCGGACGGGAAACGGTTGGCTTCGGGTTCCCAGGACCGTACGGTCAAGATTTGGGACGTCGCTACCGGTCAACGTCTCTACACCTTGAGCGACGCCTCTGATGGCCTGACCAGCTTTGCCTATTCCCCCCTGGGAGACCAGCTCGCCGCGGCGGGGTACGACAAGACGATCTACGTCTGGAAGCTGGGCAACGACGACGGTCGCCTGGTCCAGTCGCTGATTGCGGATGAAGACAGCATCTTGGCGCTGGTCTGGTTGCCGGACGGCAAGGAGATTATCACCAGCTCGTCGGACGGCTCGATTCGTTTCCGCGATGCCGCCACCCTGAACCCGATTAGCGTCATCGATCATCAGCCCGACTGGGTTGAGGCGCTCGGTCTGAGTCCTGACAGCAAGTGGCTGGCCGCGGGCCGCTATGACGGCACCTTAAGCGTCTACGATGTAAAGACTTACAAACCGACCGCGGGACCCATAATAGCCTTCGCGCCTTCCGGGCCGCCGGTCAGGACGGTCGGGAAGCCTACCGCGAGCCAATGAGAGGGGGGTTGAGCGCTGTCGGCGGCGAGAGAGCGACAATAATTGCTGTTGTGGAGCTAAGTGGATACCCCCCTTGCTGTTATTTGGGAAAAGAGCCCGTCATGTTGTGAAAACAAAGGATCGGCTTCCGGAAAGGGGTCAAAAACAGCCGCAAATTGGAACCAAGAACACCCCAAAACCGTCGTTGGAGAGGCTTTTGGTGCTTCCGCTGGAACCCACGTTTGACAGTACGCAACCCGTGGGCAGGAGGCCTGACATGAAAGCGAAGAGCGTGGTTTGCGCCGTCATGGTGGTTATGGCAGCGGCGTTCGCCTTCCCACTCGGTGCTGACGAGCTCATTATCCCCCCCAGCGTCTCCAGGATCTGGCCCGCGGGGATGCAGCGGGGCACCACCGCCGCATTCGCCATCGAGGGGCGCAGCCTCTCGGGCGCGAAGAATGTTATCTTCGATGCGCTTGGAATCAGCGCCAAGGTTCTCGAGATTACCGACGTGCCGGAGAAGATTACCGGACCGCGGGCAGGCGTCGACCTCGGCGCCCAGGTGCCGCTCGGCAGAAAGCAGACTGCCAAGCTCGAGATTGCAGTCGCCAAGGACGTGGAGCCGGGTATCCACCGCTTCCGTCTCCAAACGCCGCTCGGAACTTCCGACGCCGTAGCGCTCGACATCGGTTACCTCCCCGAGGTTCAGGAGAGCGACAAGCCGGCGAATGCTCCATCCCAGGCGCAGCCCGTTGAATTGCCGGCCACGATTGTGGGGACGGTGGCAGCGCCAGGCGATTCGGATCGCTACGAATTCGAGGGCCGGAAGGGCGAGCACCTCGTCTTCCAGGTCACTGCCTCGGCGCTTGGTTCGCGGCTCGAATCGCTGCTCATGCTCCGGGACGCCGCAGGGCGGGAGTTGGCGACCGCCGGCGAGAACGATCCCAGGTCGGATGCGGTGCTGACTACCCAACTGCCGCAGGACGGAAAGTACACCCTGTCGATTAGCGATCGCGAAAAGGGCGGCGGCATGGACCACTTCTATCGCCTCAATGCGGGTCCTCTAGTTTACGTCACCGGAGTCTTCCCGCTGGGAGTGCGCGCGGGCCAGACCAGCGAGGTCGCGGTGAAAGGGATGAATCTGGGCGGAGTCCAGCAAGTCAAGGTTGAGCCGCCCAAGACGGCCGACGGCTGGACCACCATGCGCCTCGCGATAAAAATCACCCAGGGCCATTCTTTTAACAAGGTCGATCTGGCGGTGGGCAACCCGCCCGAGATCCTGGAACAAGAGCCTAACAACACGCCCGCCCAAGCGCAACGTGTCTCGCTGCCGGTCACGATCAACGGGCACATCGACGGCGGCTTGAAAGCCGGAGGCTCCGCGGACGAAGATTATTTCCGTTTCCATGCGCGCAAAGGCGAAGCACTGACCCTCGAAGTCGAAGCCGCCCGGCTGGGCTCGCCTCTCGACTCCGTGATTGAGGTTCTCGACGAGCAGGGTAATCCCACTCCGCGCGCCACCGTTCGCTGCCTGAATCAGACCACGACCACGCTCTCCGACCGCGATTCGCGGACGGTGGGCGTTCGGCTCTTATCCACCTCGGGTCTGCGCGAGGGAGATTACCTGATGATCGGTGACGAGCTTGACCGAATTGCCGTCATTTCGGATCAGCCCGACGCGGATATCTTCGTGAAGGGAGTCGACGGTCTCCGCGAGGCCTTTCTCGGGACAACGCCGGACGTGCGCGCTGTCAACACCCCCGTCTATAAAGCCCAGATTCTGCCTCCCGATGCTGACTTCCCCGCAAACGGCCTGCCGGTGTTCCATCTGACCTGGCGCAACGACGACGGCGGACCCGGTTACGGTCCGGACTCGAAGCTGGATTTCGTCGCCCCCCGGGACGGCGACTATATCCTGCATCTCAAGGACATCCGCGGGATGGAAGGCGCAGACTTCGCCTATCGCCTCAGCCTGCGCCCGGCCGACCCCGATTACCGGCTCACCGCCGACCCTGAGAATCCCAACGTCCCGGCGGGGGGCACCATTCCGGTGACGGTTTCGGCGGACCGGACCTACGGCTACAACGGACCTATACGCATTAAGGCGACAGGTCTGCCGGGGGGAATGACCGCGAGCCCGGCCACGATTCCTGATGGACAGGACTCCACCGTCCTCCTGCTTTCGGCGAGGGCTGGCGCCACAGCCGGCGAGCCAGCGCCCATCCGGATCGTAGGTCATGCCCGTGTGAACGGCCGGGATCTGGTGAGAACGGCGAACCCGGGCAAGCCGCTCCAGCTGGCCGCCATCATTCCGCCGCCCAACGTGGTGGTGACGGCCGAGCCCGGACGGATTGCCATCGCGCCAGGAAAGGAAGTAACCTTGACCCTCCACGTCCGGCGGCAAAGTGGCTTTACAGGCCGGGTGCCGTGCACAGTGAAAAATCTTCCCCCTGGGGTCCACGTGGTCAACGTGGGACTGAACGGCGTGCTGGTGACGCCGGACCAGTCGACCCGCACTTTCACGCTGCGCGCCGAGGATTGGGCCGAGCCGATCGATCAGCCGATCTATGTGGTGGGCGAGGTGGAATCGAATTCGCCCACCTTGCACGCTTCGGCTCCCTTGCTGCTCAGGATCGAGAGCAAAGAGGAGCTAGCTCGCGAAGGCCGCCGCTGATCGCAGGGTCGACGCTCGGGACCGGGCGCGGGAGGCCTGTGTGTCGTCAAAAACGAGTAGGATGTCGCCAGCGTCCGCCGCCTTGCCCTCCATGACCGGTGCCACAGGCTAACACGGGATTCCCCACAAGTGAGGTCAAATCTTGATCCCCTGACGTTTCTGAATTTGAACTTCGCTCGAGGGACACGGCAGAGGAGCAGAGGCTTGGACGAGCCAGCACTTCCCGGCGACAGCTCCCCACCCAGCGCTCCGCCACGCCGTTCACCTAAGTCGTCAACTACACCGCATGGAAACGGTGACGCACGACGTTTTCGGATTACCCACCCTTTTCATCCCCTCTTCCCAGGCGAATTCGAGCTGGTCGAGTATCGCCACAACTGGGGAGAACATCGTGTCTTTTTCTATGATGCGAAGAACCAGATCGTATCTATTCCCGCCAATTGGACCAGCTTAGTGGAGGAAGATCCCTTTATTGTGGTAGGG
>Ga0182034_10001678_pt1 | contig 10965 bp, 10 predicted proteins | sample flu12Cox44000172_FD_125972 | JGI IMG/M metagenome (GOLD analysis project Ga0182034, IMG submission 125972) | Lab enrichment of tropical soil microbial communities from Luquillo Experimental Forest, Puerto Rico - flux4day.12C.oxic.44.000.172 | ecosystem: Environmental > Terrestrial > Soil >... | reverse complement strand
CCGCATGACCAGCTGCCCGAACGGCGGCGCCCCGCCTTACAGCGGCGATATCGGCATTGTCGGCCGCGTGCCGGGGTTCTATTCGCTCTATGTCGGCAGCGATTTCGCAGGCACCCGCCTCAACAGCCTGATCGCCGAACGGCTCGATATCACCGGCATCGCCGACGCGCTCAACCTGCTGTTCGCGGTGTTCGCCGAGGCACGCCTTCCCGATGAAGGTTTTGTCGACTTTTGCCAGCGCCTCGGCCGTGACAAGCTGGCCCAGGCGCTCGCCGCGGTGATAAAAGGCGTCGCGTGATCTCCTTCCAATCACGATCGATTCGGCGCGTGCGGATCGCGCTGGTCGGCAACGGTGAGGCCGCCCGATCGGCCTGCCGCAGCTGCCGCAGAACCTTGCCATGGGCCCGTTCTCGAAGCTATAAGTTGGGCAGGGAACCGGCAGAGCCGAGCCGCACTGCGAGCAAAAGCGCAGCCTCGCCGGGCTTTCGGCCATGCAATTTGGACAGAGCATTGGGCCCTCGAGGTGGCGCGAACCGAGCCGGCTCAAGCATAATTGAAAAGCGGTGTTGTTAGAAGCTTGAGGCGACACGCCGGCGGGCTCGTTCTTGACGACAGCAGGTAAGAGAGCGTGCCAGAACTTTGGGCCTCGGTCCGCTGGCGTCGATGTCAAATCCACACGCTTGACGGCGCAGACCGTCCAAGTCGCGGCGCCAGCCGATTTGTTGGTGGATAATGCCGATACGGAAGGCACCCCGTCGGGATTTCTGGATATGCACCTTCGCGACGGATTAGCCGCGGTAGCAGCTCTTCCGCAGTTGAAGGTAACGCGGCTCTGCGCAGCCAGCGAATGTACCTCAGCGCTGATCCGGAGAGGAAGTCCCGCAAAGGGATCGACGCGATATGGTTACGTTACAAAAGGCTCTGGGCGATGGCAACTGGGGCTCAAGTGATGTGTTGAATCACCAGGCGAGAACCACGAGGTTCACGATCACTCGAAACGCCGCATTGGTCACTCGTGCGCATGCGGACAATGGAAGAGCACCCCGACGCGGTCCAATGCTGGGCCCATAAGCACGCGCCGCCGCAACGGACTTGGCGTTGCTTCGGTAAGGCACGGTTCCTGCAACGGCGGCGTGGGATCCGTCATCCAAAAGAGGGACGCTGATGCCGAAACAGCAGGCGAGCGAGACCGAAGACAAAGACCTGCCGCTGCGCGAGGATATCCGGCTGCTCGGCCGAATACTTGGCGACACAGTGCGCGAGCAAGCGGTGAGGCTGTCTTCGACACCGTCGAGCACATTCGGCAAAACTCGGTTCGCTTTCGTCGAGACGAGAATGTTACGGCGCGCCGCGATTTGGAAGCGACGCTGAACAATCTGCCACCTAGCGAGGCACTTCAGATTATTCGCGCCTTCGGCTTTTTTTCGCATCTCGCCAATATCGCCGAGGATCAACACCACATCCGGCGCACCCGCGCGCATGCCTTGGCCGACTCGGCGCCTCGCGATGGCACGATGGCCCATGCGCTCGGCCGCGCGCGCAGGGCCGGCATACCGCCCGCGCGCCTTGCTACCTTCTTTGCCAATGCCGTGGTCGTGCCGGTGCTAACCGCACATCCGACGGAAGTGCGGCGCAAGAGCGCAATTGATCGTGAAATGGAAATCGCCAACCTCTTGGCCCAACGCGATCGGCCCTCGTTGACTGTGATTGAGCTCAGAGCAAATGAGGCGGCGCTTCGCCGAGCGGTCCTCACGTTGTGGCAGACAAATCCGCTTCGTGGGACACGCTTGCGCGTGATCGACGAGGTGGCCAACGGCCTCTCCTACTATGACTATACATTCCTATCGGAGCTGCCACGGTTTTATGCCGATCTCGAAGAGGAACTCGCAGCCGCCGACGTGGCACTCGCGGATAGCCTCCCCTCCTTCCTGCGCATAGGCAGCTGGATCGGCAGCGATCGCGACGGGAACCCGTTTGTTACGGAGGAAGTATTGCGCGCGGCCTTGCAGGCGCAGAGCAGCCGCGCTCTGAGATACTATCTCGACGAACTGCATCTACTCGGCGCTGAGCTGTCTCTTGACAGTCGGCTAGTCCACATTTCGGATGCGCTTGCGACGCTCGCCGAGCGGTCGTCCGACCGCTCTGCCAACCGCCAACACGAGCCGTACCGGCGGGCGATCACCGGGATCTACGCGCGGCTCGCCGCGACAGCGCGGATACTCGATGATATTGAAACCTTGCAGCCTGCGGTCGGCGATGATCCTCCCTACAGCGACAGCGAAGAATTGCTCGCCGATCTTGCGACCCTCGACGCTCGCTCGTCGCCAACGGTTCCGGGATCCTGGCCAGGGGCCGTCTGAAGAATTTGCGCCGCGCCGTCGACGCCTTTGGTTTTCATCTCGCGGCGCTCGATTTGCGCCAGAACTCCGAAGTGCACGAGCGCACGGTTGGCGAGATGCTGAGTCTCGTGCAAACGGACCTCGAATACGGTGCTCTTGACGAGCCTGAACGCATCGGATTGCTGCTCGCGGAGCTAAGGACGGCACGCCCGTTAGCTTCTCCCTTTCTCTCCTATTCGGCCGAGACCCAGGGCGAACTTGCGATCCTGCGCGCAACGGCCGAGGCGCATCGCAGATACGGGCAGGCGTCGGTCCCGCACTATGTGATCTCCAAGACAACCGGCGTCTCCGACCTTCTCGAAACCGCCGTCCTGCTGAAAGAAGTCGGTCTATTGCGGCCCCGCGAGGGAGAACTCGATCTCGATATCGTTCCGCTATTCGAAACGATCGAGGATCTACGCAATTGCGGCAGCGTGATGGACGAAGTGTTGGGCCTGCCCGAATACGCACATTTGCTTGAAAGCCGCGGCCACGTACAGGAGGTAATGCTCGGCTACTCCGACAGCAACAAGGATGGCGGTTTCCTGACCTCGGGTTGGGAGCTTTACAAGGCGCAGATCGCGTTGATCGAGGTGTTCCGGCGTCACGATGTCGGGCTGCGCCTGTTCCATGGCCGCGGCGGCTCGGTCGGCCGCGGTGGGGGGCCCAGCTACCAAGCGATCCTTGCCCAACCTGTCGGGGCCGTCCAGGGTTCGATTCGAATAACCGAGCAGGGCGAGGTCATTGCCAGTAAGTATTCGAACGCTGAGCTTGGCCGACGCAATCTCGAGATCCTCGCGGCCGCGACGCTGGAGGCGAGCCTGCTGCAACCGGAAACAGCCGTTCCGCGACCCGAATATTTTGCCGCTATGGAGTACCTCTCTAACCAGGCCTATCGCGCCTACCGCAGCCTCGTCTATGAAACCGACGGCTTCGACCGCTTCTTCCACGAGTCGACAGTGATAGGCGAGATCGCCAACCTCAATATCGGCAGCCGTCCATCCTCGCGAACAGCTTCAGCAGGGATCGAGGTTCTGCGGGCGATCCCGTGGGTATTCAGCTGGGCGCAGTGTCGGCTTATGCTGCCGGGCTGGTACGGTTTCGGTAGCGCGGTCAACGCGTGGCTCGAGGCGCAGCCCGCTCACGGCATGACCATCTTGCAAGCGATGTATCGCGAGTGGCCATTCTTCCAGATGCTGCTGTCGAATATGGACATGGTGCTTGCCAAGAGCGACATCGCGATCGCCTCGCGGTACGCCGAGCTAGTTTCCGACATCAATCTGCGCGACCGTGTGTTTTCCCGATTACGGCGGGAATGGCAGGGTGTAGTCAATGGATTGCTGACAATTATGCGACAAGAGACCTTGCTTGAAGGAAACCCACTTTTGGCGAGCTCGATCCGTAACCGCTTTCCCTATCTCGATCCGCTCAATCACATGCAGATCGAGCTGCTGAAGCGTTATCGCGCCGGCGACAGAGACCAGAATGTCGTCAACGGTATTCACCTGACGATCAACGGCATCGCCGCCGGATTGCGCAACAGCGGATAGGTGAGGCCTAACGACATGGACGAGATTGACCGGCGATATCCAAGGGAGCTGCCAGAATGAGTCCGCGATCCGCCACCCGGTCCGATGCAGATACCTGATTAGACGCCAAAAATTCTCTACTCACTCGCGTGGGGAACTTGACGACTAAGCAGCTATTTGCGGCCCCGGCGGAATGTCTGCAATTGGCAGGCACTGACCGGCTGTGTCGGCCTGTCCGTAAACACTTCCGTTGTTGGAGCTTGACCGGCCGTGCTGCGCCGCACGGCAGTACTTCTCAGCTTGCTGAGTGTTTACCGATAGGCCGGTTTCGTTGTCTATGCGCACGTCGCCCGGTCTGGTTCGAGTTCGCATCCATTGCTGGTGGTGGAGTTTCGGGTCGACCCGTCGTGTCGGGTGTAGTGAGGCGGTCATCAGATCCGGCAGCTAAGGTGATAGGTCAATCCCGAGCGTGCAAGAGGACCCGATCTTCAGCTTGCTCCCCCTGATCCCGACGGCCGCGCTACGTACTCCGGGTGACCCAAGCTTGCGCATCAGAGGCGCCATCGTCACGGAAAGCGCAAAGCACATCGCAATCACAAGGAAGGCATCCGCGAACGCTTGGACCTGAGCTTCCCGGTATGCAAGCAGCCAGAGCTTTTTGAGTGCAGCCGCCTGGCCGCTGACCGCATCACCCCAGACCTGGGTGTAGCGGGCCGCGATCTCGTGCAGCAGATTCATGAACTGTGCGTTTGCGGACGTCAGATGCTCGGCGATATGCAGGAAATGGAGATTGGTTCGATCGTTGAGGATTGTGCCGCAGGCGGCAATGCCAATGGCGCCGCCCAGGCTGCGCATTAGCGAGAACAGGCCGCTGGCCGACTTCAGGCGATCGGGCGACAATCCGCCAAGGGTCAGCGTGACCGTCGACGGCGACGAAAAGGGCGAGGCGAGACCCCGGAACGCCAGTGGCAGCAGCATCTCCTCCCAGCCCCACTGATTCATCATGGATGTGAACAGCCACATGGACATTCCATAGCAGGCCAGGCCGAACATCAACAGCCAGCGCAAATCGACGCGATTGGCGAATACGCTGTAGATCGGAATCGTACACAGCTGAAACACACCCGCCGACAGGATTGCAACACCAATCTGCCAAGAGTCAAACCCGCGTACACTGCCCAGGAACGCCGGGATCAGATAAATCATGCTGAACTGGCCGACGCCGATCACAAAAGAGAACCAGCAGCCGAGAGCAAAGTTGCGGCTGGCAAACGCGCGCAAATCGACGACCGGGCGGCCAAAAGTCAGGCAGCGGATGATGAATCCAATGCCGGCAAGCCCCGAGATCCAAGCGCAGATCCTGGTAGTATCGTCGCCGAACCAGTCCCAGCGCGCTCCCTCTTCGAGAACATAATCCAGGCAACCGAGGGAGAGCGCCATCAGGACAATACCAAGATAGTCCGCGCCTTTGAGCAGCGTCAAGTCGGGCTTGTCGATCCGCACCAGGATTGGAACCAAGCCTGCTACCAGCATGCCGGGCACGATGTTCACGTAGAACAACCACTGCCACGACCAGCTATCGGTAATCCAGCCGCCTACGACCGGACCAACTGCCGGGGCCAAGCCGGCGGCGGCAGTGACGAAAGAGGCCGCGACGGCCTTCTGCCTGCCCGCGAAAAGGATGACGGAGGCGGTGTAAGCCGTCGGAATCATCGAGCCGCCGAAGAAGCCTTGGAGGGCGCGGAACACAATCATCGATCGCAGGTCCCACGCACCGCTGCAGAGTAGGCTCGCCACCGTGAACCCGACGGCCGAGGCGGCAACCAGCCAGCGTGTCGACATGACGCGGCTCAGCCAGCCGGAGAGGGGGATTACGATGATCTCTGCGATCAGATAGGACGTCTGAACCCAGCTCAATTCGTCCTGACTGGCCGACAGGCCGCCGCCGATCTGTTGAATTGACGCCGACACGATCTGGATGTCGAGAAAGGCGATAAAACATCCCAGACACATTAGCCCGAATCCGAGCGCCTTTCCGCGAGTCGAAAGCTGAGCGGCAGACCAGTGGGCCGACATCGAGGCCTCGGGATTGGGTGCGGCGGCATTGGTCGAGGTGGCGATACTCATCGCCGAGCATCAAGGGGTATAGCGTCCGGCCACGTCCGGCCGGCCGTCCACGTAGACCACAACCGACAGACCCGGCCGCAATCTTCCGAATTCGGCAGCATCACCTTCGAGCCGGATGCGAACGGGCACACGCTGCACGATCTTGGTGAAGTTACCGGTGGCGTTCTCGGGCGGGATAATGCTGAACTGCGCGCCCGTCGCCGGCGCAAGGCTCGCGACGCGCCCATGAAAGCTGACGCCCGGCAGCACGTCGGCAATGACCTCGGCTGGTTGGCCCACACGCACGCGCGCCAGCTGGCTTTCCTTGAAATTGGCGTCGACCCATAGAGCGGATGCCGGCACAATCGCCAAGAGCTGACTTCCTACCGTCGCATAGGCGCCGGCGCGGGCGCTTCGGTTGCCGACGACACCGTCGATCGGCGCACGGATCTCCGTGTAGCCGAGGTTGAGCCGCGCAAGGTCGCGATCTGCTGCGGCCTGATCGAGGGCCGCCTGGGTCTGTTGCTTCTCCGCGTCGACGACGCTGAGTCGACGCTCGGCTGCATCCAGCGCGGCCCGCGCCTTGCGGTCCGCGGCCTGTGCTTTCTCGTAGTCGGCATCGGCTTGCTGGAACCGCTGAAGTGAAGCGAACCGATTGTCGCTCAGCGTCCGGTAGCGATCGACGTCGCTTTTGGTACGAGCCAGTTCGGCGGTCGTAGCGGCGATGTCGGCGGAGGCCTGTTCGATCACCGCTTCCTGCAAGCGCCGTTTGGCGTCGAGGTTCGCGAGGGTTGCCTGCTGGACAGCAACGCTCGCTTCAGCGTGCGCAAGCTGCGCGCGGTAATCGCGATCGTCGATTTTTACCAGCAGATCGCCCGCTTTGACGGACTGGTTGTCGACGACGGGGACCCTCTCGATAAAGCCCGCCACCCGTGACGACAGCGCGGTGACCTCACCCCCAATGTACGCATCATCCGTCGATTCAATGAACCGGCCGGTGGTCCACCAATACCAACCGAGCCAAGCCACAGCGCCGACCAACGTGGCGCCGGCGACCACCAAAAGAAGGCGTTTCCCCGACACCCCCTGTGATCGCCTGGCGATATCGTCAGGGGTGTGCACAACCCGGATCGCGCCATCCAACTCATGCGTCGCCATGCCCCGTCTCAATCGCACCTCGATCACGGCAACGTCTTCCAGTCAAACGAGCTACCTTGGCCGGAGCGTTGCAAGGCGCGGCAAATTTTCCTGGCAGGCCTGGGCCTATTGAGAAAGCATAGCTTTCCTCCCGCGTTTCTAATGTGAAACAGTTCACACTCGTAAAAATAATTGCACCGCGACGTCCGAACGGGACAACCATGGTGTGCTGACCCTTCGGCACATGCGCCAGGGCATTGCGCATCCAATGCACGCGGCAGCGCTGCCAGCTGGCGCCGAGGACGCGGCTGATCGCATAGCGCAGACCCTCATGGGCGTCGGAAATGACCAGTTTGACGCCTTTGAGGCCACGCTTGACCAGGCCCTTCAGGACAGCCGACCAGAACGGCTCGGCCTCCGAGGGGACCGATGCCGAGCCCGACGATCTCGCGTCGACCTTCGGTCGACCGGGACGATGAGGAGATCTTCGACCGTCGTCTGGATGAAACACAGCGCCGCATCAGGAGACTCGACGAGCGAATTGTCCGCACCGTCGCGACCTCGACACACGGCCTCCTGGCTCAGCTCCGCCTTCTCGCTGCATTTTACGAAGAAAGTGCCAACGGCGCTGGTCGGCGAGGCTCTTTATTGATCCAGGCCATTGCCGAGGGCGTTACACAGCTTGAGGCGAGGAGATCACGGTCGCCAACGATTTCGACTGGGCTAGGGACATCGGCCGGCACCGCTGGGCGCTAATCGTAGCCGGGGTGCCGCGGGGCTATCCGCGGCGGGCTTTTGGTACAGGTCGCTCGCTCGCAGACCTTCGGCGGCGGTAGGGGATCGGAGCCCTGCCTTTGCTGGTGCTTTAACCGCTAATACAGGTCCGACCAGTACCTTTCCTGGGGATGACCCCCGAAATCGATATCTGGCGCGTCGCCAACCTGATGCTCAAGCGCTATGGAGATCAGGCCGAGGTGGAAAGCGCGATACGGACGCAAGAACTTGCCGCGAATGGCGACAGTGCCGGCGCGCGGCAGTCTGGCGACGGATCACTGATGCAATTGGGGAGCTTGTGAACACGACACCTCCCGGACCCGTACACTAACGGCGCCGTGAATCAAATGCTTTCAGTGCTTGGTTTGGGTTTGGTGATTTTGCCTGTTCCGCCACAGCGGTCGCAAAGGCGCGGGAAGACTTCGAGCCATTTGCGGTGATCCTCGTCCTCCGCGCGCTGAAGGACGCCTCTACCTTCGCAATCGGCACATTCAGTCGCCAGCTCCGCCATTACTCACCCATGCGACCTTCTGTCTCTCTCTGCGACAGCGGCCTCGATGGCGGCGGCGATTTTTACGATCAGGGCCATCTTTGGAGCGGGGCTAAGGTCCAGGGTGGCGCCCATCTCCTCAGCAAACATCACTTCTGCGGCTTCTATCGCCTCGGCGGCGCGGTCGGCGGCGGTCTTCACGGCGTGCCGCTCGGGCGCCATCCGGCTAGAGCGAACGATCCGGAGTGCCGCCAGATGATTCTGTCATCGTAGAGAGCGGGTTCGATTTTGCCCGCCGACTCTTTCCTGGAGGGAGGTGGATTCGAACGATTGGTCCCGCGAAGGCGGCCATCGTGTGAATCAGCATCGAACCAAGACCCCGGAGGATTTCTGCGCTATCCCTTTAATCCGTCACTCAGAATCACTGCACGGTGGGTCCCCGTTTGGCGGCGATCGGGACCCCATCTCGGACGCGAATTTGCAAGCCAGCTGAAATACCCGGGTTGAGCGCAGGGGTCAGCGTGGTTTGCCGTGGGAAAGGAGCGCGCGGATCGAGCTCAGATACGTGGCCTTCGGACGCGAGCGCTCTGGCCTCCACTCGGCGTCGGTGACCCCCATGGCCCGATATGCTCCGTCGAATTCCTCTCCGAGCAGCTCCTGATCGCCGCAGCGACCACCCTGTTGCCCGGCTGAAACCGATCCCGCACACTTTGAACTCTTCTATTAATGGCCCAATGCCGGGAAGTTGGAGATGGTGTCCGCCAGGGGAAGCTCGTCGGTTCGTGGGCCCAACGTCGGATCGGTCAACACCCCGTTGGGAGTCGCGAAACCGGTCAGCGTGAAGCTGTCGATCTCCCACGGCACCTGGTCGGCGGTGAGCGGCAGAGGCCCGCGCTGTAGCTGGAAGTGGAGGTGTGCCTCGCTCGTGTTCCCGGAGTTTCCAACCCGACCGATCTCCCGGCCCTTCTTGACCCTCTCGCCGACCCTAACGGTCGCCGAGTTCATCTTCATGTGCCCGTACATAGCGAAGATGCCGTGGGCCAGATCGAGAACGATCGTATTGCCGGTGAGCTGGTCAAAAGGGATCCCCGAGGGCAATGCGCCCGGTGGAGTTTCTGGCTTGTCCGACACCACGCTCACCACAGTGCCGTTGGCGACCGCGATGATCGGTTGGCCGAACGCCAGATAACTCTCGTTCTTCGACGGGTCGCCCTTGACGGCAGAGAGCGGCTTTACCGACGGATCAAGGCGGATCCAGTCGACCGCGAACCGCTCGCCGCCGTTGAGACGGCCGCCGGTCGGCAGAACCACGTTGCCGTGCGCGTTGAGGGTGCAGCAGCCGTTGCCCGCCAACCAGCCATCGCCGGTCAGCGGAGGCCCGATAACGATCGGTCGGAGCTTGCTCATGGTCACGAGGCCGCCGATCTCGGTTATCTGGTTCGGGTATAGGCTGGCGGTTCCGCCCTGGTCGGAGCCCACCGGACCGAAGGTGGCAAAGATGCGATGGGTCACCGAAGCCGGTACGGCGTCACGGGTGGCGTACACATCATCGAGGACGAGGATCAATGTTCTCCCCGCCGGGATCTCGGTGACGGGTGCCGGGGACACCGGATAGTCCGCTGTCAGCAGCGATCGGGCGACGACCTCGTTGTGCGACAAGGTTGAGATGACCGCTCCGCTCTCGTTGCCCTTTAAGGTCTCGACCCTGGCGAGCGTCGCCGCCCGAGGTGCGTCGTTGAACACCGACAGCTCGTAGTGAACGTGGAACTTGCCGTCGGAACCCTTTACGGGAATGGGGTCGGGCGCAACAGCCGTGATGATCAATGGAGAAAGCTGATCGCGCTGGACATGTTGATAACCGGGGACAACACCAGACACGGTGGTGCCGGCCGTCTGGGCCGTGGAACTGGACGTCGATGGGCACGCGACGACGAAGAGCGCCACCCCGACGACGGTCATGCTGCGGTGCTCACGTCGTCGTCTCGATCGAAATCGTCCGAGTGACCTGTCCAAATCTTGCTCCCAGTTGCTCGCGCGGTTGTCCGTCTCGTTGCGCCCACGGGAACTGAAGCCTTGCCGAGAATACCCAGCGGGCATGACCACAGCTTGTGACCGTATTTTACGAGTAACCGCAACCTACCCTGTGCTCGGCTACGACCGCACAACGCTCGACAAATTGTGCTGGGCCAAGGTCGTACCTTATACCAACCTGATGGACCATCGACCTGTCTGCGCATTGAACGAAACCGCTTCGCAGTAGGGGCTGGCGCCGAGGTTCGCTGTCTGAGAGAGTTCGTCGGGTCGATCGCTGAGTTCGAGCGCGAGGGCATGCTAGAGCGCCAGCGGGAAGGGGTTGCCGCGGCGAAGGCCGAGGGCAAATACAAGGGGCGGGCGCCGACAGCAGCGGGCCAAAGCCACCGAAATGCGCTCGCTCGCAGCGGAGGGCGTGGGCAAGGCCGAGATTGCCCGCCGGCTGGGCGTTGGTGAGCGATCGGTTTATCGGATGCTGGCGGGGCTGAGCTGAGGGCAGTGCCGCCGGAAGCGCGCAGCT
>Ga0182034_10001675_pt1 | contig 10974 bp, 5 predicted proteins | sample flu12Cox44000172_FD_125972 | JGI IMG/M metagenome (GOLD analysis project Ga0182034, IMG submission 125972) | Lab enrichment of tropical soil microbial communities from Luquillo Experimental Forest, Puerto Rico - flux4day.12C.oxic.44.000.172 | ecosystem: Environmental > Terrestrial > Soil >... | reverse complement strand
TCTCGTCGTAAAAGTATTTGGCCACGTTTTCCGCCGATGGATTCACGCTCGTGAAGGGCTCTAGGTCGTTCATGAACTGGTGATCCAGCCGCCCCAAGACTTCGCGAATCACCTGCTTTACGTGCACGAAATCCACCAGCAAGCCGATGGAGTCAAGCTGCGGCCCTTCCACGGTCACCCGCACCCGGTAGTTGTGCCCGTGCGGGTTTTCGCACTTGCCCTGGTAGCCGCGGAGGGCGTGCCCGGCGGAAAACGTTTCTTCCACGCTGACTTGAAACATGTCGCTCCCAATGGCGTCGCCGCTTCACCGGATTGCTTGTTCATAGCGCTTCAGGCGGGACTTGCCGGATCGGCCGCTTTCTCCCCGTCCAGAAACCGGGCCACGTCCGTCAATTCGTACGTCACGCGGTAGCGCGGCAGCGACTCCAGAAAAATCTTACCATAGGGCATGCGCTGGATGCGGGTATCGAGCAGCGCCAGCACGCCGCGATCGGTTTTCGTCCGGATCAGCCGCCCGAATCCTTGTTTCAGAGACAACACCGCCTGCGGCACTTGAAATTCCGCAAACGCGTTGCGTCCTTCATCTTGCAGAGCTTCGACTCGCGCGGCCACGACCGGATCGCTCGGCACGGCAAACGGCAGCCGGTCCACGATTACGCACGACAACTGCTCGCCCGGCACGTCCACGCCTTGCCAGAAGCTGGCGGTGGCAAACAGTACCGCCCCTTCTGTGTTTTTGAACCGCTCCAGCAGCGCCGAGCGCGGCGCGGTTCCCTGCAAGAGCAGCGGAAAAGACACGCGCAGGCGTACCCGTTCGTACAGATCCTTCATCTGCGTATAACTGGTGAACAGGCAAAACGCCCGGCCCTGGCTGTGGTCCAGCAATTGGACGATTTCATCGGCGGCTTTTGACGAAAAACCGGGGTCACGCACATCCGGCATTTTCCGCGGCAAATACAGCAACGCTTGGCTCGGATAGTCGAATTCCGGTGGCAGCTTGCGCTCCTTGGCGTGATCGAGCCCAAACCGCTGCCGGACGTAGTCGAACCGCCCGCCCACCGTGAGCGTCGCCGAAGTCAGAATTACCGTGTCGAACTGTTCGAACAGCCGCTCGCGCAGAATCTGGCTCACATCGATGGGCGTTGCCGTCAGGAAAACTCCTTTATTCCTGCGTTCGTACCAATACACGAAATTCTTTTCATTCGATTCGAATAAAAACATGAGTTCTTGCCGCAGCTCGAAACTGCGCCGTGCCATCCGCACGAGCTCTTCCGGTTTGTCGGTTTGCGCGGCCATTTCGGTTTCCAGGCTTTTCAGGGAAGAGAGGAGCGCATCGTACGCTTCGCGGTGCTGCTCGAGGAATGCTTCGCGCTCCCGCCGCAAAAACGAAAACTTCCCCTCGCGAGGCGGAAACAGCTCGAAAAAGCTGCGGCTGCGCTCGCGGATGCGCTGCGTTTTCCGCAGCAACGAAGGGGTGCCTCGGGCGAGGAGCCGCAGCGTCTGGTCGGTGTCTCGCGCCAGTTCCTCGGACCGGAAGTTTGAAACTTGCCGTCCGAAATAGTCGCTGGCTACATCCTCCATCTCATGCGCCTCGTCGAACACCACTGCCGAATATTCCGGCAAGATGCTGCCGAAGTCGTCCTGCTTCAGCGCCAGATCGGCGAAGAAAAGGTGATGGTTCACGATAATCAGGTCGGCTTCCTTGGCCCGCTGGTGCATTCCCGTCACAAAGCACGGATTGAACGACGGGCATTTCTGCCCCGTGCAACTGTCACGCCGCGCGTCCAGGCGTCCCCACAATTCCGAATCATCCGGCAAGAAAGTAAGCTCCGTGCGATCGCCCGTCTCCGTCAGCTTGGCCCAATCCTTGATCTGGCGAAAATAATCCATTTCGTCAATGCCCTTCAGCAGCGACTGGTCCTGCATCTGGTTCAGCTTCGAAATGCACAGAAAGTTCGACCGCCCTTTCATCAGCGCGACTTTCAAGTTCGGCGCAAAGTGTTTCCGCAAAAACGGAATATCTTTTTGAAAGAGCTGCTCTTGCAACGATTTCGTTGCCGTGGAGATCACCACACGACGCCCGCTCGAAATCGCCGGAATCAGGTACGCGAGCGTCTTGCCCGTTCCGGTGCCGGCCTCCACGATCGCGTGACGATGCGTTGCGAACGCATCGTGGACCACTTCCGCCATCTCCAATTGCGCGGCGCGGTATTCGTAGTCGGAGCTTACGACGGAGCGGTCGAAACCACCCTTCATACATTTCTCGAGGAATCCGCCGGGGCCAAACACTTCTTTCATCGAGGCCTTGGCGGATTCGCTTCGAGTTTCCTCGTCGCTGGTTTCCGAGTCGCGCGCGCGCCCATGCAGGTCATCTTCGAAAGGCTCATACCTCCTCTCGGCAGATTTCGCGGTCCGCCTTGCCCATTCCTCCGCCGCGGCGCCACTCGAATTGGTCGTGTTCTTTCCCAGGATTGCGCCTCTGCTCCGGGCAACCCGCCCGGAAACCAGCTACGATAGCATACCCTCAAGCCCCGCTTTGCCAGTTGGGTAAGGCTCCGTTCTTGAGAACGAGGATATAAGGCCCAGATTTTTGGTGTCTAGTTTCTTTGTCGCAAGACCTAGGGCCAGGCAGGCCCGATCCGGAAGCCTGCGGAGATCAGGCGCGGTAAGGCCGATCGATGACACAGGAACCCGCCGAAAGTGCTCTGGTGCAAACCAAACTAGATCTTGTCGGAATCTCTTCTCTAAGGGCGGGGAGGATGGCAACTTCCCTTGTCGCCCCGGCTCTCCTCGAGCGGCGTGCCCAAAGGCCAGCGGCGTAGGCGGCGACTCCACCGCAAGCTTGCGCCCTCGGCGCGCTTCGAGCCCGAGAAGCCGACGGGCTCCCCGGTATTTCGGGAAGCCCGTTTGACTTGCAACTTATGACTTAACTCACAGCTCGAAGCGGAAAGCTGCCTTCACGCCGGCAGCGGCCCGCCGACGGTTGTATTTGGCGGCAAGGGCTGCGCGCCGGGAGGAACGGTCACGCCTCGGGCAGGCACGGGTTGGAACCTTCGGAAAACCGCCAGCGAAATCGCGCCGATGCCCCACAGAATGGCTACGAACTTCACCCAGCCGCCCACATCCGGAATGGTGGTGCACACACGCACAATCACTACCCCCACGGCCATCCTTCCGACGACCGGCCAGAATTCGCCGGTGCGGCCCATCAGCCATTGCCCAACAACGGTTCCCACGACGATCTGGGCGAAGTACAGGGCCGCAAACCAGACAAACAGCGTGGAGATGCCGATGAACAAACCCACAACGGTGACGCACGCAATGCATGCAGCGATGGGCACGCCAAATAGCACCAGCACTCCGAGCCCCGCAGCAGCGCCATATTGCTCCGCGGATTTCACCGCCTCTTGCGAAAACTTCGGCATCAGCGAGTAGAGCACCAGGCCAAACAGGATGAACGCAGCCATCCAGATGACCTGCCAGACGTAGTAGTGCGGGTTCGAATAGTTTGGGCCGCGCGTGTGTTTCACGAAGTGAACGGGCGAGGCCAGCTTGGCCTGCACCGAGACTTGAGGTTCCTTATCTCCTTCGAAATCAACGGGCCCCCTGATGTCCGCCGAGGAATCAATGTTCAGTTCACCGCCGTAGATCTTCGCCGCCCCGCCGATATCCCCCGAAATGTTCGACTGACCGGCAAAAGCGAGAAGGTCGCGCCCGACGTGCCCATCAAGCGACAACCGCCCCGAGCCCGTGGTGACGCTTCCGCTGATGAGGGCGTCGTGATCAAGGTTCACGTCACCCCCAAAGGACATCACGTTGCGCCCCACTTTGCCTTTGATCGTAATGTTCCCCGCATAACCGCGAATGCTTCCATCCACCTGGCCGGTCATCCTGACTTGTCCGGAGGTCGAAAGCATGTCTCCCAAAACATGGCCCGACACTTCCACGTCTCCGCCTGCAACCACCAAATCGCCTTCGATCGTGCCGCCGATGCGGATTTGCCCGCCGGCAACGTACAGGTCGCTGTGAACGACTTCGTCCTTCCCGATCGTGATGCGGTCGCCCTTGCGGAATTCCGTGGCGGAAGCCTGCGCCGGCGCGAGCAGCGCCGCGCACAAACTCGCAAATACCAGCGCCAGCGCGGACCCACGGCGAATCCGCCGCCTCAGGAACATCAAGCCCAGGCCACCCAGGGTCGCCACCGCCAAAAACTCCAGAAGTGTGATCACGGATTGCCATCCTTTCCAGAAGGGGCTCTGGAAAATCAGCAGGCCCAGCAGATTCGTTCCGTTGAAGCCTGCCTCGTGCAATTGCCTCTGCCAGGGTTCGATGTATTCCGTATACAGGGCATACACGCCGGTTGCCGCCAATCCAAACGCCAGTGCCCAGATCCATTGCATGGAGCGCCGCGCCGCCTCCTGGAACTGCGCCAGCCGCGACGGCAGCGGTTCGTTGTCCTCGAACATCGCCCGGGTCAGCAGCCGCGATTCGCGCTCGAGCGCTCGCAGCAGGGTGCGGCAGCTCTGGCACTCTTGTGTGTGCAGGGAAACTTCCAGCCCTCGCGCGCGGTCCAACTGCCGCTCGAGGTACAGCAGGCAGGTCATCTCGTCCAGATGCTTTATCTTTTCTTCGGTTTCGCTCATGAAGCCCCTCCTGCCGCGACCGCCGTGTTGCCTTCCAGCGCCTGCCGCAGTTCATGCCGCGCGCGCAGCAACACCACGCCGACAAAGGCGCGGCGCACTCCTAGCGCATCGGCAATTTCGTCGTAACTCATGTCCGAGTAATAGCGCATCACCAGCGCCATACGCGCCCGGGCGCCCATTTTTTCGAGCGCCTTCCGCACTTCTTCGCCCGAGCGCTGCTCGATCAGTTTTTCGAGTTGGCTCGGTTCGGGATGCTCGAGCGGAACGCTTTCCACGTCTTCGGTTTCTTTGTCCTGGCGAATTCTCCGCCGCCGCAATATGTCCCAGCAGTGATTCGCGGCCACTTTGTACAGCCACGCGGAGAACGACCGCGTTGTGTCGTACTGGCTGAGCTTCTTTTTCAATTTCATGAAAATTTCCATCGTGGCGTCTTCCGCGTCTTCGCGGGTCGGCATGGCACGCCTACAGAAACGGAAGATCGCCGGAGCATAATCCCGGTAAAGCTCGCCCCACGCCTCCGCGTCGCCCGCCCTGGCACGGGCAATCGCCTCGGTCGGCTCGGTTATTCCCGGGGCGCTCATGCGGCCTGGTCTCGGCGTTTCCATAGCCTAGTACGCACAAAAGCCTGCAAATATTACACCTTGCAAAGCCCAGCGATTCCCCCCTCCCATTCTAACCAATTCATTTCCCTGTACTTATCCTCACCTCCGCGATGACTCTGGCCCTCCCAGCAATATTGCTGATTGGCCGACTTGCCAGATGCGCCGTAACCCTCCGTTCTTGAGCGCGGGATAGAAGGCGCCGGTTTGGCGGGCATTACTTCTTTTGTCGCAAGACCTAGGGCCCGGCAGGCACGATCCGGAAGCCTGCGGAGATGCGGCGCGGCAGGGCCGATCGATGAAACAGGCGAAAGTGCTCTGGATAAAACCAAACCGGACCTCTGCAGGATTTGTGTGGTTGCTCGTGTTCTCCAGATCTTGCCGATCCCGACTTCTGCCTGGGCTTTGTTTGGCAAGCACTCTACCAGAAATGAAGCCTACGTCTATCCGCCTCTTTGCCGCGAATGGCCTCGGCTTGCCGCGCGGGGCGTCCCGCTGTCGTCGAGTCAGCACGCGCTCGACGCCCCGCTTGTGCCCCCAAACCACTGCTGTCCAACTGACGGATGAAAACTCGTCGCGGACATATCCAGCTAGCAAGGGCAAAATCCGCTGTCTCCAGTCCTGGACGCAGGGCAGGTTGGCTGTGCTCGAAGAGGCTCCGGGGATTTTCTAAGGTGCCGGAAGCTCGATGGTCACGGCGGCGCCGTGAGGGTACAGGTTTTGCGCGTAGATGTTGCCGTTATGCTCTCTGACGGTGCCGTAGCACATGCTCAAGCCCAATCCCGTGCCTTGGCCAATGGGTTTGGTGGAATAAAAGGGATCGAACACGCGGTCGAGATCGCTGAAACCAGGCCCGGTGTCGCGAAAGCGCAGCACAATTTTCTTGGCCTCCAGGTTGCCTTCGACCACGACTTTCTTTTCCGGCGCTTGCTCGACCGCCTGCGCCGCGTTGGTGAACAGATTCACGAAAACCATCTTGAACTGCCCTTCGTTGATGGCAATCCGCGGCAAGTTCGAGGCAAAGTTCAATTCAAAATGGATTCCCGCGCTTTTCCATTGGTACTCGCAGAGCATCAGCGAATCGCGCACGACGGTGGCAATGTCCAACGGCTTTCGCCCGTTTTGCAGCGGCCGCGCAAAGCTGATCAGGTTGTCGATAATTCTCTTCATGCGGCGCGCCTCGGTTCCCAGCCGTTCCAGTTTTTGGCGCGCCTCGCTTTCCTTGGCTTCTTCCTTCAGTAGGTCGGAGTAGCCCATGACCGCGGTCAGCGGATTGTTCAGTTCATGGGCCACTCCGGATACGAGCTGGCCGATTCCCGCCAATCGTTCCTGCTGCAACAACTGGCTCTGCGCAAGTTGCAGCCGCTCGAGATTCTCTTTGGATTCGCCGAGCAGCCTGGTCATTTCCCGCGCCAGCAGCATTTGCCGCAGGAAGACGCACACTGCCACCAGCATGATCCCAATCAGCGTTACCGTAACGCGAAACGGCCGCAGCCCGCTTGCTTCCGGGAGCAGAAGCAGCACCCAAAGCCCGATGACGGGAAGCGACAGCACCGCCAGCACAGCCAGGAAACCGGACACATCCGCCTCGCGCTGCTTCTCGGTTCCCGCCAGCTTTTCCGAGGGCACGCGGCGGGCGCGCACGGCAATCAGGATGAGCCAGCAGATCGCCGCATAACCCGGCACATCGTAGATGCTTCCGCTGTAATACTCATTGCGGTTGAGCGCCGCGTTCAACCACTGATACGACAGCAAGTACAGCGCGCTCGCGGCAAACAGATGCCAATAGATCTTGCGCCAGGCGCCTTCCGCCACCAGCGCCATCCCGCCGAGCACGGACATCAGCACCGCGAACTCCACGACGAAAAGTGAAAAATAGTACGTGTTGTACACCGCCTGATCCATCACGACGTATTCGTTGGGGTACACCAAAAACATGTAAAGGTAGACCCACCAGAGAAGAAGAATCAGGAAATTCAGAGTGCTCAAAAGGAATTTCTGCTCGCGCTGGCGCGATCCCGGCCGCATGGCCGCCGCGGCCATCATCGGTACGGGTTGAAGGAACAGCGGGATGTCCGCCCAGAACGGATTTGGAGTCTCGCGGCCGGTGATCACCTCGTAGTATAGCCAGGCGGCCAAATTCGCCCCTACCAGCGCCGCGCCAAAGGCCATCAGGAACCAGAACCAGCGCGTACGCCCCTGGTGCGTAAACCCCGCCCACAACAACACGGCAACGGCGATCAGCCACAGGCCCGCCCCGCTCACATCGGAGAACGCCGTAAGGGCTCGGCCCGGCTTGGCGAACACAGAAATGACGGTGTACACGAGCAGGAAACCCGCAACGGCGCCTGCTTCCCATCGCGTCGGTTTTCTCATACTGTTCTATCCGTCTCTCCGGGGACCGTCGAAACGCGCTTTCTGCGTCCGCAATGGAGCATGGCCGTGAGGGCGTCACCACCGCAGCTGTTATCTCGAAGTTTATCGAGGAAATGCCTTAGTCAACCTGACCCTGCGGCAAATTTGCCGTGACGGTAACGGCGCGGCTGGCCCTCCGGCGATCCCTTGCAGGGTTTTTGGCAGCACCAGCGAGCGATTGTTCAAAAACAAAAAAGGGAAGGCCAGCCTGGCCTTCCCCTTGAGGCAACGAATTGTTGAAACTCCGTCTGGGCGCTCTCCAGACGCGATGTTGAAAGTCGAGTCCAAGAATCGGTTGTGGTTCAGGACGTTGGTGAAGTTGAAGGAACCTCGGCGTTGACGCGCTCCGTCGGACCGCTGCTCTTCTTCACGCCCAGGTTCACGTTAGAGTGGGGCGGACCGCGGAAACATCCGAAGCCTCCGGTGGTCCCCTCAAGACCAGGAAAACCGGGCGAATGTTGGCGAAGACAGCCGCTCCGATGCCCGACAAAAAATTGCGGGGACCTTGCGGTCCCCGGGCATCTTCGTTTGTTGACTGCATTCGATTTCGACAGGACTAGAAGCGCACGCGCAAGCCAAACTCCATGGCGCGTGGATTGTTCGCTTGGGCTGAAAGGCCGTTAAACACCGCGGTATAGCCGCCCAATCCGCCCCAGTCCGCCGCATCGCCGACAATCAGGTAGGGATCAGACAGGTAATTGTGATTGAAAAGGTTGGTGAAAATCGCCGTGAATTCGGTGTTGACACGTTCCGTAATCGCGACGTTCTTTTTGATGCTGAAGTCCATGTTCCAGTACGGCTGGCCGCGAAGGATTCCCGCGCCACCGCCGGCGCTTCCATCAATCCCCAGGATGGGGTTGCGGAAGCAACTGAACGTCTTGCCGGGGTCTTGGAACAGGGACGGACCAAACTCATTTGATCCGTAAACGCTGTTGCCGCCCACGGGGTTGTTGTGACGCGACGTGCCAAAGACATTTCCGCACATGTTGATGGCGTTTTGGAGAGCAGCGAAGTTTGCTCCGTCGCCCTCGCCCCAGGCTTGGCCCCCACCGTATAGCTGGTTGGCAAAGGCGTCGGATGGCGAAACCTCCAATGGCAGCCCACTGCCCGCCGTGAAGAGGGGTGCAAACGTCCACCCGCCTGCGAGGCGTCCTGCCAGGCCATGCTGGCCCTTGTAGAACGGCGCTTCATAGACCACCCATAGGTTGTAAATGAACTTGCGGTCCCAGGGTTGCAGCCCGTATGCAGAATGGAGATTGTAGGGATCCGGCACGGTGAACTGACTTGTGGCTTGTACTTCCGAGCCCGTGCCCAGCGCCTTCCCATAGGTAAGATTGGATTGCATCGTCAAGCCATGCCAGTTCGCCATCTTCAGGGAAACGAACCCGGCATTATAGTTGCCCCAACCAACGCTGGCGTTCATGCCGACGCCGGAGCTCAGCTGCCCGCTGCCGCCGAAGGGCGACCCAGGAATTGGGGTGTTCATCATCGAACGCGGGAAGTTGAAGGCGCCGTTGTCGAGATCGCTGTACAGGCTCCAGACGTTGTCCTGCTGGATGTTCGAAGCTTCATTCAAGGCCACCGCTTGGGTGCAGTTTGCTGGGGTAATTCCATTGACTGCGGTAGTACAGAACGCGGGCCTTAGTGCGGCTGTGAAGAAAGGCTGTGAAGCGACGGTTGCCAATTGGCTGGCAATAATGTTCCCTTTCGCGTCCAGACCGGCGCAGCCGCCTCCGGCCAAACCGGCAGCGCCGCCGCAGAATTGCCAAACCATCTGGCCATAAGCTTTGTCGAAGCGCTGGCCGCCAAGGGTCATCATGTAGGGCACGGCATTGATGTTGATGGGCTGGTACTCGTGCGTAAACTTGCGGCCGATGTAGCCGAATTCCACTGACATCCTGCTGTTGATCTGCCGCTGCACGGTGAAGTCGAATTGATGGCTCATACTCGGGCGGAAGTTGGGATCCAAGGCCGAGCCTGCGCCGGCGGCGACGTCGTTAAACCCCGGGAAGTCCGGCTGGGGCAAGGTCTGGCTGCCAACTGGAAGAGGCGCCACCAGGCCATCCCACCCGCCCGCCGTGGGACCGATGCGGAAGGCGTTGCGTGGTGTGGAGTTACCCGGATTCGCGCAGGTCGGGTCGTTCATGATCGGACTGACGCATTGCACTGCTTGGATCAGGCCGGTGCCAAGTAACGGCACAAGTACCAAGTCCACACCATTCAAACGTCCATACAGGATGCTGTACCCTCCGCGAATAACCGATTTGCCTTGCCCGAAGGCCTTCCCCAACAAGCCACTATCATAGTTTGGGCTCCAAGCACCAGCGACGCGGGGGCTGAACGACTTGTAGTAGGGGTTATAGGGATATTTCGGGCGGCCGGCCACATTGCCATTCAGCACAAAGCCGACTTCGGGGTTGAAGACCTGACCTGCGAGAGCAGCGGTTTTGCGCGCATTCAGGTAGTCCAGGGTGCTGATAGGCTTGTCGTTCGCATCCACCAAGGTGATCTGTTTTCCGTTGTTCTCCACCGGCGGCATCTCCAGCGTCCAGCCTAGACCGTAGGTGAGAGTGAACGTGCGTTTCATGCGCCAGGAGTCGCTGGCGTAGAGGTTGTAGAAGGGAATCTTGCTTTGATCAAACGCCGGGGTGAGTGGCTGGTTCAAAGTAAGATTGTTCCCCGTGCGCGTATAAGCGATTTGCGTCACGCCAACCATGCCCAAGACGATCGCGTAATCTTTGTTCCAAGCGGAGGACAGACCTGCGGGAGTGAAGCCAGTCATGTTCACACCGTTGTCGCCGGATAAGCCGGCCCCCGTCCAGTAGACGGTTTGGTAGTTGATCCCGCCGCCGTTGTCGGTTCGCTGGTGGTAGTCGTAATTGTGCTGATAGGTACCGCCAAACTGAAGGAAGTGTGTGCCCTTGATCCAGGAAACATCGTCGCGAATCATGTGATCCTGACCGTCCCAGAAGCGCGTGCGCACGTTTTGCGTATCAAGGTTGAACGGAGCAAGAACGCTCGAGCGCGTCTCGCCAAATGGTTCAATCGCTCCACCGAGCCCGCTTACCTGTGGCGGCTGCGCATGCGAAGCGCGCGCCCAGTAATTCCGCAAAAAGCTGTAATGAAAGTCGTTGGTAACGTTAGTCGTGATATTCGTTGTTAGACTGGCTGTCAAAAACCATGGCACTTGGGGCCGGTTGGAGGCGGGTGCCGGGACGCCCTTCGTATCGCCGGGAAAGAAGCCCCCGATGTCGACTTGGTTGTTTGTGTCGCGCTGCATGTGATAGTAGCGATAGGTGGTGTTGAAGTGCCACTTG